>Ga0209181_10002044_pt1 | contig 33707 bp, 41 predicted proteins | sample MAT05_FD_187208 | JGI IMG/M metagenome (GOLD analysis project Ga0209181, IMG submission 187208) | Freshwater microbial communities from Lake Fryxell liftoff mats and glacier meltwater in Antarctica - MAT-05 (SPAdes) (version 2) | ecosystem: Environmental > Aquatic > Freshwater > Ice > Liftoff... | reverse complement strand
AGCCAATATTGCCCCAATAATTAGGAGTTGAACATGAGCGAACACCCGTTTGCAAAACAATCCTGCGTAGGCGGGGCGGCCCGTGCCGTAATATTACGGTTAGAAACTCGCTGGCGGTCCCGCGTTCGGGAGGCTGGGACATATAGACCTAAGTTTGGCGACCCAAATCTACATATCAAAACCCCAGCGGGCTTCTTTCAAAAGGCTAAAGTCAAGCTTAGCCATTACGGCCATTGGTATCGGGGTATTCATGTATCCCTTCTTACGTAGAATCAACGAAAGTCTGGGGTCAGGATACGTACTTTTCCGGGCTTTGGAAGTGGGTTTTATCCTGATAGGTTTGGTCAGCGTGTTGGCACTTCTCACCCTCAGCAAGTCGTTTATTGCTTCTGCCACGCCCGAGATTGAGCATTTTCAATTGGGACAGTCCTGAAAAGTTTCCACGACTGGTCGTTTATTTTAGAACCTAATTTTATGCTTGGTATCAATACATTCCTGTACAGCTACCTGTTTTTCGTTTCCACTCTTTTGCCCAAACCTATCGCTGTTTTAGGACTGGCAGCATCAATATTGATCTTCATTGCGTCGCTGTTCGAACTGTTTGGCATTGTTCAACAGGTGTCGGTGACTGGCTTTTTATTAGCACTTCCCATCTTCATCTACGAAATGACCGTAGCCGTTTGGCTAATTACCAAAGGCTTCAATCTGAACCCACTACGCTAATCCAGTTTTTGACCCAGCAACTGGTTTTATAAGAAAGCCCTGTATGCCAATACCAGCCCACCCAATTTATAAACTGCTGTTGACTGCGTTACTCATGTTGCCTGTTTTGTGCGTAGCGCAGATTCGGGTTTCGGAATTCATAAATCGTATCCTGAACGACACATCATCGGCGGCTTCATCGCGGGTGGTGGCGTTGCCCGCGCTGGGGTTTTCGCCCGAAACGAGTCTGGAACTGGGCCTTCGGGTATTTTCGCTTTACCATGCCCGGCAGGACACGACCGTCAATCGGCTCAGCGAACTGGTACTGTATTCGTTTGTAACCCTGCGGGCGCAGTTTGGCCTTCAGTTCGAGAACGCGGATTATACCGACCGAAACCAGTACTTTCTGCTGGGTCGGGCGCATTTTCAGCAGTTTCCGCTCTTATTTTTCGGGATTGGTCCCACCGCCGGTTCTGAGCGGCTTGCGCTGGTCAACGCCACGTCGCTACAGATTCGGCAGCGGCTGCTGCGGCAGGTACGGGGTAACTTTTATGCAGGGCCACAAATCGACTTTCAGACGGTCGGTAACGTTCAAATTGACGCGGAGCAGGGGCAGACATTACCCGCGCTGGTGGGTGGCGGGGCTATGACGTTGGGCCTGGGGCTGACTCTGGTGTATGACAGCCGGGCCAATGTGCTGAATGTTAGGCGGGGCGAGTTTCTGGAAGTTGGTGGGCTGACGTATCGTCCAGCCCTTGGCAGTGAATTTGCGTACCAGAACTTCATCCTCGACGGGCGAATCTTTCGCCCGTTGGGCCGGTCTAACCGGGTGTTGTCCGGGTAGGTTTTTGGGCAGGTGATGCGTGGCAACTTACCTTTCCGACCAGAAAAAACTGAGCAGGCCGACACCACTCATCCAATTCTGAGTTGGCGGTCTGGTTCTATACACTACTATTGGGCATGGAAAGCGAACTATTTGATTTTGTAGCCCGGTATATGCCGCTTACCGAACCAGAAAAGCAGGTGATCATTGATTTAGGTCTCTTCAAACGGTATGAGAAAGGTACGGTTCTACTGCGGGAAGGAGACTTCTCGACGGAGTATTACTTTGTCGTACGGGGCTGTCTTCGGGCGTATTATATGATCGACGGCGAAGAGAAAACCACCGCTTTCTACACCGAACTGGAGAATCTGGCTCCCGTGTCGACAGTCAATAAAACACCGTCTCAACAGTATGTAGTTTGCGTCGAGGATTCGCTGCTGCTCGTATCGACCCCGGACACGGAACAACTGGTTTTTGAGCGATTCCCGCGCTTCGAGACCCTGTGCCGGTTATTGTCTGAAAACCTGTTGGCCCAGAATCAGGCTTCGTTCGATCAGTTCAAAAACTCCTCCCCCGAACAGCGGTATCTGCACCTGCTCGACACCCGGCCCGACTTGTTGCAGCGCGTACCGCTCCATCAACTGGCCAGCTACCTGGGTATCAAAGCGGAGTCGCTCAGTCGCATCCGCCGACGGGTACAACAAAAAGACAGAACCTGATAGCCCCAAGACGCTTTTCCTAACTTTAGTCAAGGAACTGACCCACGGGTAGCCCATAGCTTTGCTGCGTAATCAATAACACGCATAGCTATGAAACACATCCGTTTATCCCTTTTAGCATTGACCCTACTGGTCTCGACCGCCAACGCGCAAACGGCCCCCTCCGACTCAACGTACCGCCGGTTCTTCGTGGGCAGTTCCCTGTGGATGCTGGCCAATCTAAACACCAGCGACCCCAACGCGCCCGATTTTGTCCAACTCAATCTCGGCTACCGCCTTACGCCGAAGGATGTGGTCTCGGTGGAGGCCAAAACCTGGAAGTATGCCTGGCCAGTAGGTATTCCCTGGGGCAAGTCAATGAATGCCCCCGACGAAAAATTCCCCGGCTACGTCCGCTCGGTTGGGGTAGCGTTGGTCTATCAGCGATTCTGGTGGAAAGGGACCTACACCGCCGTCCACGCCATGAATGCCCTGCAACGCTACGTGGACGCAGACGGTAAAAAAATTCAGAACGGCTATCAGTTATTCATGAGCTACCGACTGGGCTACCATATTCAGCTGTTCAGGAACCGATTTTTTCTGGAGCCGTCCGTAGCCATGACGCACTGGCCCATCAATACGAATGTACCCGAATCGTTTGCCCGATTGGAGCGCGGATGGCCCAACTACTTTCTGTTTGAGCCGGGACTGCACTTCGGCGTTAAGTTTTAAGCCCTTAATCGCCTAAGATGCCAATGAAAGCCGTCGTTTACACCGAATATGGCCCGCCATCGGTGCTGCGCCTTACCGACATTGCCAAGCCGGTGCCGAAGCCAAACGAAGCACTGGTCCGGGTGTATGCTTCGAGCGTAACTGCCGGGGGGTGCTGGGTGCGGCAGGGCGCATTCCCCGACTCCAGGTGGCTCACGTTTTTTCTACGCTTGTTCTTCGGTATCACCCGCCCCCGGCGGCCCGTGCTGGGCTTTGAATTTTCGGGCGTGGTAGAGGCCGTCGGAAAAGCGGTAACGCAGTTTGTTCCGGGTGATGCGGTGTACGGCACGACCACCGGCCTGCAACAGGGGGCTTATGCGGAGTACGTTTGCATACCCGAATCGTGGCGGCTGGGTGTTATGGCGTTGAAGCCTGCCGAATTGACCTTCGAGGAATCGGCGGCCCTGCCCGTTGGCGGTATGACGGCCTTCCAGAACCTGCAAAAGGCAGGCATCCGGCAAGGCCAACAAGTACTGGTTTACGGTGCTTCGGGCAGTGTAGGTACGTATGCCGTTCAACTGGCAGCGTACTTTGGTGGCCGGGTAACGGCGGCCTGTAGCCGGGCTAATTTCGCATTGGTAAAGTCCATTGGTGCCGACGCGGTACTTGACTACGCTCAAGAGGACATGACCCGGTGGGCAGGACATTTTGACGTTGTGTTTGATGCGGTCGGTAAGTTACCGCCATCTCTTGGGAAACGATTAGTGAAGAAGGGCGGCCATTTCTTGACGGTAAAATCGATGACGGACGAGAAAATCGAGTATTTGTCTGCGCTTGAAGCGATCCTCGCTGAAGGCCGACTTAAGGCAGTCATCGACCGGACGTATAGACTCGAAGATGTTGTGAACGCCCACGCATACGTAGATTTGGGCCACAAAAAGGGAAATGTGGTGATAACGGTTGCGCAGCCATGAAACACTTGGTATTTATCCTGGCAGTTCCCGTCAGCTACATTGCTCCTCGTCTGGATAGCATCCAGCGGCATTTGAACCGTTTGCAGGAAAGAATTATCCGCGAATTACAATGTTATTTACCAATTGGTAATTTTTAAAGATTTTGATCTTATCACTTTTGCATAGAAATCTTAATTTGTGCAAAAGTGAAAAACATACTTTTCTTTCTTTTTTTGGTAGTAGCTTCTAAAAGTGCGATTGCACAGGAATATGTTGTGGAAGGCAAAAAAAGGTTAAATTTTGCCAAAACCTATTTTGAGTTAGGTGGACAATATTCGCCAAGTTTTAGTAGCAAAAAAATGAATAGGAATCAAACTATTCAAACTGTTACGAACCCCGCTTCCATTGTGCCATACCTAAATATAGGTGGTTTACACTTCTGGGGTCGGGCAGATTTTTTCATTTCTATCCCGCTTTCACAAATAAATTTAGATAGCAACGACAGCACAGATTTTACGCTTAATCAATCTGTTGTAACAGGGGCAAGATTTCTACCCTGGGCTTATAAAGATAATAGAATAAGGCCTTATATTGGTGGGAGTTGGGCAATCGTAAATTCAAAGCAAGAAAATAAACAGAACAACGGGCAACCAACGTTCTCTAAGAGCAAACTCATTTTTGATGCAGGCTTATTGTACGGAAAAAGAAATTTCATGACAAGAATTGGTGTAAACTTTTATCCCAATAGCTCATTAGAATACCCTATTACTCAAACCCAGTTTGAGATTATAAAGACACCAAAATGGGGTGCATATCTGGGTTTTGTGTATGCTTTTGAAAGCACTCGCTCCAGAAACATGGAAACAGAGAATGCCAAGTTGAATAAATACGCAAAAACTTCTTCACCAACAATGAATGCCTTCAAAAAGGGCGATTGGTTTATAGGAATAGGGCCTTCTACTTCATTTGTACTCGGCACTTCAGATTACAATAGTATCCGACATCCGTATTTCAATAAAAAGCCAATCTCCAATACTTATATTGATGCGGTATTAGGCTATCAATTCAATAAAAAAGGAATTATAACAGCGTTGAGTTATCGTAATCCTACATTTGCGAATGAAGCCTTCAGAGTAAAACAGACCGTAAAGAAGAACTCGGCAGCCTTGGAGGTTTACAAATATTTGACAGATTATAATGGTTTTACACCTTATATTGGACTTAATCTGGCTTTTGACAATATTGATTATGCAGAGGAATCAGATACAGAAACCATATCGATTTCAAAAAATCACATAGCACCGGGAATTACTTTTGGTTGGGATATTTTGCCCGGAAAAACAGAACAATGGTTTGTTCTTCGAACCAACTTGCGTTGGTTTCCACTTCAAAGTTTCGAGGTGAATAACAAAAAATTTGGTTTAAACCAAATAGAATACAATGTAATTCAGGCGGTTTTTTATCCTTCACGGCATAAGAATGCAAAACAAAAAAAAGACAGTCCGCATTAAAAATGAATAGATAGTGTATTGGTATATTTCTATGTTCATCGACAAGCATATACTCATCCAACTGCAAAAATTCTTAAATGCAGGGCTTTGTGATAGAACTATTTATCATGTCGAAACGTAGGTTAAATTAGTGAATTTTCCAGTAAATTTATCAATCTGAATTAACGCCTTTTTGAGCTTAATTTCTCGAAGATTATCAATGTAAAGTCAGAAATTACCACCTAAAAACGAACAGAATAGACATCTTTACAATAAATGACTATCGCAGAAAAGATAAAAATCGTATTTGACTCGTACTTTGATGTCACTATTGAAGCATGGGATTCTTTTGTCGAATTAGGTGAAATCATTTCATTTGAGAAAGAACAAGTTATTAAAGCAAATGGTCTGACAGAAAAATATTTCAATTTTATCCTGAAGGGTTCGGGTGGAATTTTTATTTGGAAAAAAAATAATTTTGTTTGCATTGATCTCTGTTACGAAAATAGTTTTTTTGGTGATTATATGTCATTCCTTACCGAACAACCATCGCCTTTGGAAGTGATAGTTTTTGAAAAATCAGGCTTTTTTAGAATTTCAAAAACGAATTTTGATAAACTGAGCAATAATACTGATTTTGGAGACAAAATTTGCAGGTTTGCATCCGAAGGACTTTTTGTTCATAAACAACAACAGCAAATCGACATTTTGACCAAAACTGCCAAAGAGCGTTATATAGAATTACAAAAGCAACAATCAAATATTATTCAAAGAACACCTCAAAAATACGTCGCATCTTATCTTGGTGTAACACCACAAAGCCTGAGTAGGATACGAAAAGAAATTTCAAATCATTAATTACTGTGTGTTGATTTTCAATGGTTTCAACTAACGCATCTTAAAAGAAAAAAGTAAAATGAGAACTGTTTTGACTATCGTAGCAGTGTTGCTAATAACCGCTTTTTTACTAACTGAAAATAAATTTCTTTCTAATTTAGAATTAAAATTAAACGATAATTCCTTTATTAATTCAATACTCAGATATCAATTTTTTGCTATTTTTATTGCGATTGCTGTTATATTTTTAACTTTCAGAGTCACACCAAACAGCAAAAGTATTTTTACTTTTGGTAATTTATCTATCGTAGCCGAGAAAGAAAAATGGCTTGGTATCAATGGAAAAACAAGTTGGAGAAATAACAGCTTTCAATTATTAATCTTCATTAGTATTGCCACTGCTATTTTTATGTTCTTAGCTGTTAAATATACGGACAGTTTAAATAATTTCAAATCGACCTTTATTCCAATGATATTATTGATATCATTGATGAACTCGTTTTCTGAAGAAATCATTTATCGTTTTGCAATTAATGGGAACTTAACAAACTACGCATCTAAAATGACAGTACTAGTAATTTCTTCTATTCTATTTGGACTTCCACACTATTTAGGCTATCCAAGTGGAATTATAGGTGTTATTATGGCAGGACTTTTAGGGTATATTCTTTCAAAAGCAACCTACGAGACGCAGGGTATTGGAATTGCCTGGACTATTCATTTCATACAAGATGTTATTATCTTTACCGCTTTATTTATGATGAATATCAAAAGATAGGGGCCGCCATTATGTAGTAGAATTTTGTACATCCCTGGCCATCGCTACGCTTCTTAACCAACGTCAACGAATTGCGGGGGAGTGTACATGTAGGTTTGCACCATCATTCTTTTTCTGATCCTTCTGCAACCCATCCCCTTCTTTTCGACTCTCTAAAAACAAACCAGACAACGAGCCATGAAAACGATACTCATTGCCCTAACCACCCTCGCCTTGTTGAGCTGCGAAAAGGAAAAGGAAGACGTACTTAGCGATTGTGTGGAGAATTACAACCTCACTATTGCCTGTACGGAGCAGTACGACCCCGTTTGCGGCTGCAACAATAAAACCTATGGCAACGCCTGCCAGGCCGGAGCCGCTGGCATTCGGGTAGTAGCGCAGGGAGAGTGCAAAAGCGCGGGAAATAAATGAATAAAGGCTGTTTGCTTTGCCCGTATTTTTGGACAAATGTCCTGAGTGACCAATAAAAGTCGCTCTACTTTTGGGCTTTTTACGTACTGAAGAATCCGATGCAAAAGCGCGTTCTGATTATTAATGGCCACCCCGATAAATTGAGCTTTAATCACGGCCTGGCTGAAGCCTACGGGCGGGGCGCAGCCGAGACCGGCGCTGCGGTGAAGCACATCACGATTGGCGAACTGCAATTTGACCCCAACCTGCGGTTCGGCTACCGTCAGCGTGTTGAACTGGAGCCGGACCTGCTCGAAGCGTTGGAGAAAATTCGCTGGGCCGATCATTTAGTATGGGTTCATCCGGTGTGGTGGGGTGGTTTCCCTACCTTGATGAAGGGGTTTGTTGACCGGCTTTTTCTACCTGGCATTGCGTTCAGATACCGTCCTGATTCGGTGTGGTGGGATAAACTGTTCATGGGCAAAACGGCCCGCATCATCACCACCCTCGATCAGCCCGCCTGGTACTACCAGTTGATGTTTGGTAATCCCAGTGTGAATCAGCTTAAAAAGAGCGTACTGATGTTCTGTGGTATTAAACCGGTTCGGGTGACCTACCTTGGCCCGGTGCGCTCTTCCACGGCAGATCGGCGAGCTAACTGGCTGGAGGAGGTTTCGCGCCTGGGTCGTCAACTGAAATAATAAATAAAAACAGGTTGGACAATCTAATTGCTTTGTTTGCCGATGCTGGTTTCAGTCCGGTCGATGTGGTCCGTATCACGCAGGCGTTCACGTCCAAACCGTTCCGAAAGGGCGAGTATCTGCTTCAGGAGGGGGTAATATGCCGTCATCTGGGGTTCGTTGATAGCGGGTTGTACCAGTTTTTTATGCTGGTCAATGGAGAAGAAAAAACGACGTATGTTGTTGGTGAGAACGGGTTTTTAGCCTCGCTGTGGAGCTTTTTGAACGATAAATCTGCCACCGAAAGCATCCGGTGTATTCGGCCCGGCAGGGTGTGGTTTATCCCTAAAACGGACCTACGGCAATTACAGCAGACCATACCCGGCTTTCTACAATTCTACGTAACGCTACTGGAACGAGAAATCTGCTGCGTTGAAGAAAGCCGTTATAACTTAATCGCACTAAGTGCCGGTGAACGCTACGAAAAATTGTTGCGCGAATCGCCCCAGTTGCTCAACCAGATCTCTCTGCACCATTTAGCGTCACTGTTGGGTATAACCGGACGGCATTTGAGCCGCATTCGGGCTAAACAATCAACCTGAACGGGCAAATCTACAATTATTAATATGAAACAAATCCTATTCGTTATTTACCTGCTTTGCTCTCAATGGGCCGCTAGCCAGAACATCAGCCAACCAAAAGAAACAATACGCGATAAGTTGTATAGCGAAGCCATCCGGCAGGCTGAACGATTTATTGATTCGCTTCAAGCAAAGCAAGGCATCCCTGGCATTTCGGTTTCCGTTGGAACGAAGGATAAAATTTTATGGGCCGAAGGGTTCGGATTGGCAGACGTTGAAAATCAAGTTCCTGTTACTGTCGTCTCGAAATTCAGGATCGGTTCTGTTTCTAAATCATTGACCACCTTAGCGGTTGGCAAACTGGTTGAAGAGGGCAAACTTGATTTGGATGCCCCTATTACGAAATACGGCGTGAATTTTCCCAAAAAAAAATACCCGATCACCGCCCGGCAATTGGCCACCCACACAGCCGGTATGCGGCACTACCAGAACGGTGATGGTCTTAATTGTCTGCGTACTTTCAAAACAGTTGAGGAAAGCTTCGTCATCTTCAGCAGTGATAGCTTGTTGTTTCAGCCAGGCACCGCCTACAATTACTCTACCTATGGTTACAGTTTATTGAGTGCGGTCGTTGAAAAGGCCAGCAATACACCATTTTTGAACTATATGCAGACCGCCGTATTTGCGCCCCTGGGGATGAGCAATACCGGAGCCGATTACAGCGATCAGCTTGTTGCTCAGCGCGTTCGCTTTTACGAAATCCAAAAAGGGCGGGTTGTCAATGCCGAGCAATGCGATAATAGTTACAAATGGGCGGGCGGGGGCCTACTCTCAACGCCCTCTGATTTGGTTGTCATGAGTGCCAGTTTGTTGAACCACTCTCTCTTGAAAAAAGAGACGGTGGAGTTACTATTCACTCCGCAACTCCTGAGCAATGGAGTCAATACCAATTACGGGTTGGGCTGGCGGCTTGGTATGGACAAGAAGGGGAGAAAAATCATTCATCATGGCGGCTCGATAAATGGGGGAAGGACATTTGTGATGATTTACCCGGACAACAACCTGGTCATCGCGATTACGGCAAACGCACTCGATGGCACTAACATTAATGTGCCGGAGGCAGAAACACTGGCCAATTACTTTGTAAAGTAGCTAATGAAAGGAATAGGAAGCCTGTTGGTCGGATTGCTGCTTATGCAGTCTGTTGTAGCACAAACAGCTCAAACGCTCAATCTCCCCGCACTACAACGGCAGGGCCAACTACCCATTGTCAACCGGGACGTTTCGCCGGTTGGTCGGGCCGACAGTTCCTTTATCCGTTTAAGTGAAACCAACGGAGAGGGGCTGGTTTGGGTGCCGGTTTCTACGTCGGTCAATAGCATCGTCGAGATCGAGATGAGAGGGAAAGATGTTTTCCAGCGCAGTTTTATTGGCGTTGCCTTCAACGGCCTGAATGATACTACCTACGAAGCCGTTTACTGCCGCCCGTTCAACTTCTTTGCCGCCGATTCCATCCGTCGGATTCACGCTATTCAGTATGTTGCGCACCCGGCCTTTACGTGGAAAAAACTGCGCGAGTCCCAAAACGGGCTGTTCGAGAAACCGATCCCCAACGCGCCCAACCCTAACAACTGGTTTATAATGAAGGTGGTAATCCGTGAAAAAACCATTGAAGCCTATATTAACGACGCAGCCCAGCCAGCGTTGGTGGTCAACAGGCTAAGCAACCAGGCTGGCAACAAACTTGGTCTTTTTGTAGGCGACGGGAGCGGGGGAGACTTCAGACGAATTACTGTTACGCCTGTTCGCTGATTGATTACTGTGTCTATCTACTCATTCTACTCCATGACCACTTTTCCCTTCCTATCGCTCAAAAACGCGCTCGTTCTGTTGCGGCTGAGCCTGGCCGTTGTGTTTTTGGCCCATGCGGTCGTGCGGGTTGCCAACGGCTCCATTCCGCAGTTCGGGCAATTTCTGACCGCAAAAGGACTGCCCGCCGGTACGTTGCTCGTCTGGCTAATTACCATTTTCGAGCTTGTTGGCGGACTGCTGCTGGCCGCGGGTCGCTACGTGCGCTGGCTCTCGGCGGGCTTCATAATACTGTTGCTGGTGGGCATCTTACTCATTCATGCGTCTCAGGGCTGGTTTGTGGGCGAGCACGGTACGGGTGGCGTCGAGTATAGCTTCGTGCTGATCGTGGCTTTTCTGGTAGTGTCTGCCGACCGTTCCTAACAACCACCCGGATAAGGTAACAGGCTTCCGCTAAACCATTTAACATAGATTTGCTACCACCTATGTAATAGGCAGTACATAGTACTTTGTTTTGTATGAAATTGCCCGTAAATCTGCCAACTGTATCTCCATGGCAGGGCTTTCTTATAAAAACTCCAGAGGCCTCGCAAGTGTACCAAACGGAACTTTAGTTTGCTTTTAAACTCCTGAACTCGATCAGCTTACTGGCTAAATTCGTCGTCAAAGAGGGTTATGTCAGCATCTTTGATGCTCCAAATTGGCATAAAACAGATGAATTCAGCCAAGAATTTTTTTATAAGAAAGCCCTGATCTCCATGGTACCGTGCCTGCCTACTTCAGCCTTAGATAAACACTTGTAAATAACCTCAAAACAGGATGAACTCAAATCGATTCGTAACCCTGACTTTTTTATGCTTCAGCCTCCTTTGCTGGACCAAACTTTCTGCTCAACTTATCGACGCCAGGATAGATAGCTTAATTCTAACTGAGTTCGGCGACGTTAATGGTCCGGGTTGTGTGTTCATGGTTGCTACAAGAGGAAAACCAATCTATCAAAAGGCCTTAGGCGAAGCAAATCTCGAGCTGGATGCGAAAATGACGCCTAAAATTATGGTTGATTCCTTCAAGAATGAGCCTGGCGATTTTTTGCATAGAGAAGGATTTGACTACAACAATTCGGGCTACGTATTATTAGGGTACATTATAGTATTGGTTTCAGGGGAAACGTATTATGGCTTGCTGAAGCTAATTATTTTGACCAATACGAATTTCAGAAACTTGCCGCGATTGGTTTATCAGGAGCCAGGCAACAAAGTCGAGCTAATGGGTTATTTGATCTTTGGAAATTATAATAGGCCGCTTGGACGTCTCCGTTGGGTACTGAATTGAACATTTACGCTTCGTTTTCACCACCTTCGTAAGGGGATCAAAACGTTAGCGGGCATTGTAGAATTAAAACAATCAATAAAATGAAAATGGCATTTAAGAAGTTTTTCATAATAAGTGTAATAATTTTCTCGGTTTTTGGTTTGCTAATTTTCATAGGAGTAATAATGCCTAAGGAAACTTATAAAGAAAAAGAAGAGAAAACAAATGGGTTATTAATTATTAGTTGCAATATCGTGGATGTAAAAAATGGAAAAATTATTCCGAACAGGCAAATTTTAATACTAAATAATAGAATTACGTCCATTGACAGCATACCATCAAACGTCCCCAAAAATATAAAAACGATTGATGCAAAGGGTCAATACATAATGCCCTCTCTGTGGGATATGCATATGCACACACTGTCACTTTCTCCTCAATTACATTTTCCATTACTTATAGCCAATGGGGTAACAGGAGTGAGAGATATGGGAGATGGTGATTCGTGGATTTCGGATATTGACGATAATTCTGAAAGAGATAGAAGCATTTGGGAAAGACAAGCCGTAGAAGAAAGATTACTAATGCCCAAAATTTTACAAGCCACAAGTTTTCACCTAGAAGATGTTGAAGATATCCGTAAAGATAATTATAAGCAAAAAGTACCAGAATTGGTTAGCAAATTAAAAGATAGAAACGAATCTTTTATAAAAGTCCAATTAGAAGAATCAGGAATGCCTGATTATATTTTTTATGAATTACAAAAAGAAGCTAAGAAACAAGAAATTCCTATATTGGGACATCTATCGCCATACTTGAATGTCCAACAGGTTTTAGACAATGATTTTAAAAGTATAGAGCATGCCTGGGCTTTAATTCCACATTTTATAAAGGATAAAAAAATACTAAAAAAAGATATCGCGCAGAAACAATATGACTTGGCAAATCAAGATGACGCTGTTGCAAAAGATGTCTTGACTGACATAGCAAACAAAGGCTCTTACTATGTTCCCACTCATGTTACATCAAACAGAAAGGAATATTTAGCTTTCAATCCTGAATTCAATAACAATCCCAATAATGTGTACGTAGAAAACACACAACTGCTTTTATGGAAAACAATAAATTGGTTGCATACAAAAGGGTACGACAAAGAAACTGATTTGCCAGTTTTAGAAAGTTACTATAAGCGTGGGCTGGAAACTACAAAATTGGCAAACCAGTACGGCGTAAAAATATTAGCAGGAACAGATGCTCTTGACCGAAATGTATATTATGGCATAAGCCTTCATGAAGAGTTGCAAGAACTGGTAAAAGCAGGTTTAAGCAATGCAGAAGCCTTAAAATCGGCAACCTATAATGCGACTGAGTATTATGGAATTTCTAAAGATTATGGTAGTATTGAGGTGGGTAAAATTGCCGACTTTATAATACTTACGAAAAACCCTTTGGAAAATATAAAGAATACGAAAACCATAAACACGGTATATTATAATAGTTGTTTATACAATAGTGACGATTTAACACAAATGAAAACCTTCGTAAAAAATCAGGCAAAAAGTTTTGGAATTACTTGTAAATTTATTTGGAATATGATAAAACGAAATTAAAGAAAAACGAACCGCAAACATTGGCTTGACAACTGAATTTAGTTGGCTTTGTTGTATGGCTCCTGTCAAGTAACCCCCTATTGAATGAAAAAAGCACCGGATTATGCAACTTTGAGATCTCCAAAGCTGCCGCCTGACGGCCCGGTGCCATGTCAAAAATACACTTATTTACCCGTGCTATAAACTTGAGCAAAAAATAACACCTCCTCCCGGCTCTTCTCATTCAAACGCCAAAGCCGCCCGAGTGGTCATTGCGTTTGAATCAGTCCATATGGGGGCTGAGCGGCCCTCAAGTGTCGGGATAGTAACTATCAAAAATATGTTTTACGTTGTCGGAGTCAGCATTGCGCTTTTTTTATCGGTTCTTGTCCTCACCAAAAAGCATCGGACCACCGCCGACACCGTGCTGGGCATCTGGCTGGTGCTGATTGGCGTGCATATTTCACTCCACTACGTCATTTGGGTGGCTAAACCCGTTTGGCACACACACCTGCTGGGGCTTGAAATGCCCATGCCCATCTTACAGAACGTCTTTTTGTTTCTGTACATAGGTACACTAACAGGGCAAATCGACTTTCAGAAACGTACCTGGCTATGGCATCTGTTACCCACCGCAGTGGCCTATGCCTACATGATTCCATTCTTTTTGCGGTCGGGGCCTGAGAAAGCGTATGTCTATGACCACAATGGAGTCGGCTATGAACAGTTGACGGCTATTGTAAACGGATGGTACGTGTGCTCAGGCGTACTCTACCTGGTTGCGTCCGGTTGGTTTTTACGAACGTATCGGTCACATGTTCCCGTGCCCCTGTTCGGGCAGCCACCCATTAACCCGAACTGGATACGGGGGTTGCTCATTGGCATGGGGGCAATCTGGCTGGTTGTGCAGGTACTGGCCGACGATCAATACGTGTATGGGGCGGCTGTGCTGTTTGTGCTGTGGCTGGGGTACTTCGGCATCCGGCAAGGCAACATCTTCACCCAATGGCCCCGCGTCGAGCCAGTCCTTCAGCCCGCGTTCGTTGCCCCGCAGCCTGTGGTTTTTCCCCCGACGGTAGTGGACAGCGAATTGGATACCCACGACCGCCAAAAATATGCCCGGTCGGGCCTGACCGACGAAACAGCTACCAGCCTACTCAACCAGTTAACGAACCTGATGGCGCGCGAGGCCGCTTACCGCGACCCTGACCTGACGCTCGCCAATCTGGCAAATCGGCTCGACGTACACCCCAACTACCTCTCGCAAGTTATAAACGAACGCTTGGGCATGACCTTCGCCGACTATGTGGGCCTGTTACGTATCGAAGCGTTTAAACAACTGGCAGCCGACCCTAAAAACAGCCACCTTACCCTGCTGGCCCTGGCTTACGAGTGTGGCTTCAACTCGAAGTCAACATTCAACCGGCAATTCAAAAAGCTGACCGGCCAGCTACCCTCCGCCTACTGGCAGCAAACCCAGGCCGAGGCATAAGTCCCACCTTGCAATCTGCAACGACCGCGCCGATATGTGTGCTGAATTTTGGGCCGGGCTGCTCAATCGCCCGCTTACTTCAATGCACGTATGCAGTTTAAAAAAATAGTACTAAGCCTGCTGGCTGCCAGCCTGATGCTGTCGGCCTGCAAAACAGAAGACCCGTCGCTCCCCGGTGCGCTGGTCCCTAAAACGGTCGATCAGGACCCGTCGCTGCCGTCGGTCAAAATCAACGGCACGCACCTGCACGCCGAGACGGTCGGCAATCCAGCCAATCCGATGCTGGTGGTTCTGCACGGCGGACCCGGCAGCGACTACCGCTACCTGCTCAACGCCCGGGCCTTCGCCAATGAAGGGTATTACGTGGTTTTTTACGACCAACGCGGGTCGGGCCTGTCAAAACGGCACGACAAAGCCTCCTACCGGCTCACCGTCATGGAAGAAGACCTGGGAGCTGTGATTGCCCATTACCGAACATCAGCCTCACAAAATATTTTCCTGCTGGGACACTCGTGGGGAGCCATGCTGGCGTCGGCTTATATCAATGCTAATCTTACCAAAATCAGCGGAGTTATTCTGGCCGAACCAGGTGGGTTGGTGTATGACGATATTCTGGCGTATGTCAAACGGGCGCAGTCGCTGAAGCTAAGCAGCGAGACGTTCAGCAACGCCATGTATGCCGATCAGTTCTTCACGGGCCGGGAAAAAAACCACGAAATTCTCGACTATCGATTAGCACTTCTCGGCTCGACCGATGGTGCCACAGATGACCCAACGGGCAACGAGGGACCATCGCCTTTCTGGCGACCGGGGGCCATTGTCAGCCGGGCACTGTTTGAACTGGCCGAAAAGCAGGGCATCGACTGGACTACCAACCTGAAGCAGTACAAACCGCGCGTCCTGTTTGTGTATAGTGCCAACAACCGGGCCTACGGGCTGGCCCACGCTCAACACGTATCGTCGGCCTACCCAACTGTTCAACTGCTCCGCATCGGCGAGGCCGGACACAATATGCTCTCCTTTCCGAAAGGCTGGGCCAGTTTTTACCCCGTCGCCCTCACTTATCTAAACACCCTCAACAAGCCCTGACATGCGCCATTTCCTGATTACACTACTCTTTATTATAGTCTTCGCTACGCTGGCAAAGGCACAGGTCATCAACTGGCGCTCGTTTGAAGCTCAGCAGCGTATGGCTACGCTCAACGCGGGCCTCGACTACGGCCTTACCTACGGCGCAGCTTACGCCCACCGGCTTAATACCCGCGTACCGATGGCCCTGACGATGGATGTATCGATACCGTCGGGGCACAGGCTGCCTGATGATTTTAAGGTTCGGATGGGCCTACAGGTCGAGGTTATGCGGGTGGGGAATCTGTCGGCTACGCTCAAGGTCAATGGGGTATTTCGCCGGTTCGAGAACACCGGGGCGCGGCTGCTCAACTGGGGGGGCGAGTTTGGGGGCATTGTAGGCTACTACAAACCCGGCTGGTTCATCGCGGGCGAAGCGGGCTTCGACAAGGCTATTGTGACGCACGTGCAACATGCAGGCTCGGTTTTGGACAACACACCCGGCTTGCGCAGCGGCTGGTACATCCCGACGGGGGGCAATTTTCAGTACGGGCTACAGGCGGGGGTATCACTCGGTAAGACGGACCTCACCCTACGGGCGGGCCGGTTGCTGCAACAGGATTTCAAAACCTCGCCTTTGTTGCCATTGTATGTACAACTGGGCGCGAATCGTCGATTTTGACCGGTGGTGGGCTGTGCTACAGGATCCGCACAGTCCACTACCGATCTTCATAATTGAATAGATTACTCATCTATGTTGATCGGTAAGTAATGCCGAAACCCGCTTGACCAACGCTGTATTTCTTAACCAACGTCAACGATTTGGGTGAAATTAACCGTGTAAAGGAAACAAATAACAAGGTAAGACCATGACTTCACAACATTCGATACGACTGGATAATCAATATAGTCTGAGAAAAATTCTGACAATTTGGGCTTTGTCAGCAATACCAATGGGCGTTTTGGCATTTGTTGTTACTCCAAGAGTAGTGGTAATCACAAATTGGTCACCGTTAATTGTGTATTGGATTGCTGTTAACTTTGGGCTGGTTTGGCAATTCATTCTTTCTTTAATAATACTTAAATTTGATGGGGATAAGTTAAACTGGCGAACAGTAGTAACAAGAATGAAATATCAAAGACCAGTAAATCCTAAAACTGGTACTTCAAGCTACTGGCTTCTTTTATGGGCAATACCGTTTATTTTATTAAGTGCTGCTGTACAGTTAGGTGTTTTAAATTTGCCGGATGTAGACTCTTTAATGACCCCGATTATAAAAAGTCTCCCGCAATATGATATGTCCAGTTTGTCAGCAACTGAATATAAAGGTGCCTGGTGGATTCTTGTACCATTTATAATAACGAGCGTATTCAATTATTTTTTGGGAGAAGAATTTATTTATTGGGGAATTCTTCTCCCAAAAATGAAAGGATTTTTTGGCAAATGGGACTGGTTCTTTACTGGAGTATTATTCGGTTTTTATCATTTGCATAAACCACAGATTATATTGTCAACTGCTTTATATTTTGGGTTTATATTTGCTTTCCCCTCAAAATTATTCAAATCAAATTGGATGGCCGTTATTATTCATGGCATGGAAGGCATTTTAGCTCTTATAGTACTACTGGGGATAATCTTGGAATTATCGTAACTAAAAAATTGACCCCTGCGCGTTAGCCTGGCCGTAGTGTTCCTGGCCCACGCCATCGTGCGATAAATATTGTGTTCATCCACGTAGCGCAGGGGTGGTTTGTTGGCGAACACAGCACGGGAGCATGGAATACACGTCGTGCTGCTCGTATGCTTTATGATCGTAGCGGCTGAACGTTTCTGCTAACTACTTGTCTGTCTATCTCTACCAGTCAAGCCATTCAACACCGTTATACTACCGATTACGTATTATGTAAAACACGGTACTATGCTTTGCACAATATTGTACGTAGTTCTGTATACCTTGTGCATGCGACACTTTACCCAGTTACTTCAGCCTTACCACAGTTCGGGCAGTTTCTGAGTGCCAAAGGCCTGCCCGCCGATACGTTGTCCGTATGCTTTATGGTCGTAGCGGCTGAACGTACCTGACAACTGTTAAACCAAATCATCTTATGCAACCACTTACCCGTTTCCTGTTTGTCCTGTTCTTTGTTTTAAGCCAGGTCGTCAACGCGGCTGATCCGCAAAAAATCCTGATCGTAGTGAGCAGCTACGGCAAAGACGGCGGCAAGACCCGTCCCGGCTATGAGTTCGATGAGTTTTCGCAGGCGTACCTGATTTTTAAGGCCAACGGCTTTGCCATCGACGTAGCCAGCCCACGCGGGGGGCGGGCCGAGGCCGACGAATTTAACAAAACCAAACCCGACAACCAGCAGATTCTGGCCGATCAGGAGGCCATGACCCTGCTGAACCAGACGCGCACTACGCAGTCGATTAACCCCGCCGATTACGCGGCTCTGTACATCGTTGGGGGCAAAGGGGCCATGTTTGACCTGCCCTTCGACTCGGCCCTGCAGGATATAATCAGTGCCATATACGCCCGGCCCGATGGCATTGTGTCGGCGGTATGCCACGGCCCGGCTGCGTTTGCCCACGTCAAACAGCCCGACGGCACGTACTTGATTGCGGGCAAAGCCATCGCGGGTTTTAGCAACGACGAAGAACAACTGTTCGGCAAACGCTGGAAAGCTGAGTTGCCTTTTTTGCTGGAAGACAAGCTGAAACAGCGCGGAGGACTATACGAACGTGCCGATGTGCCGGTGCACAACGAGGCCCGTGAGCCGGGGCATCTGGTGTTGAAGACGGGTGTTCCCTTGTCGGCGGGGGTGTATATGCTCACGGTGGAGGAGCGGGGCCAGACCCGCCAGCACCGTATCGTTATCAAATAGCGTTGGGGGTCTTCTCTCCCGCCAAGTGTCTAAGTTGGGGCGGGAGAGAAGAGCGGTTGGACTACCGATGGTTTTGGCCGAAGGGCGGTTTTGTCCAAAATGGCCTTCTATAGTCGTTCTTTATCAACTCAAATTCATTTAAATAATATACTGAATTTGACTAACATTAAGTAGGAACAACTAACCAGAAGCTCCATTTTGGTAGAGCCGCACGGTAGTGGGGCAAGGGAGTTTCTTTCACAAAAACCAGTACATCGTGCGTTTGTTGGTATGAAATGTTCCCTCAATATCCGTTCCGGGGCCACCGGAAAGCGCGGAAACAGCTCAGCCGCAAAGGTGTACATGTGGGCCGCCCAGCCTGTATGATCCGCTGTTGCCAGCGAAATCAGGGCCACCCCGCCACGTAGCTGCAACGACAGTACGTTACAGTCGATATAGTTGATTGTGGTGGCGGCAAAAAGGAGACTCAGGATACGCCACCGGGCGCCAACTCAGTTCGTCTGCTGGTAAATACGCGCTGATTTATCCAGAAAATCAGCCGAATCTGAGATACCTTTGGCTCCGTATTTCAAAATCATATCGTCTTCCACGATATCCAGGGGCGTGTAGCTCGATTCTGGTGCCAGTAGATACGCCTTGTTATCTACCCGATTGTAGGCCGAAATGATGGACCATCGCGGGTTTTCGGAGGTGTTCTGCCCGGAACTGTGCAGCAGGTTGGAGTGGAAAAACAGCGCATCACCGGGGGCCAGTTCGCAGTGAACAATATCCTTCAATTTGGCGTAGGCCTCGACTTTGGCCATGTCGGCCCCTACCTGTTCGCCCGAGTTGAGGTGCTCTACACGGCCCATTTTGTGTGAACTGGGCAAGACCTGCAAACAGCCATTTTCGATTGTCGAGGGGGTCAGGGCAATCATGACGCTGAGCATATCGGGAAACAGAAACCCATTTTTGTACCAGTAGCCATAGTCCTGATGCCACTCCCAGGCTCCACCCGTGCGAGGTGCTTTCTGCATCACTTTGGAATGGTAATGGGCCACGTCTCCGCCCAACAACTGCGACACGGCAGTCACCATCCGGCGGCTGCGCGACATCATCCCATACACGTCGTCGCCGGGGGTATACCAGAGGGCGAGCCGCGTTTTGAAACCGCTGGCATCCAGCAACTCATACGATTTTTCGGAGATGACCGTATCACTGGTGGAGGTTTGCAGCAGCAGGTCGGCCTCTTCCTGCGTGAAAAGCTGGCGAACAGCCACGTACCCCTGGTCGTGGTATTCCTGAATTTGTTTCGTAGTCAACATAAGTAGTATTTAGTATTGAGTATTTAGTATTGATGGGGCTCGCAGCGGCGTACCGTGCCTGTGCGGATTTTGCAATGCACTTATAACCAAACAGTTATATCGTTCTTTTTGAGAAAAATGATACAATCGCAGCGGCGAACCGCCTAATTTTACTCAATTACTTAGTGCAAATTGAGTTTATTATTTTTTGTGGGACTTCCGTGCGGCCGCATACCGTTTTTTGTACGCCTGCCATGTCTGTATGGACTTCTTGAGATGGACTGTTTTTTTCTCTTTGATGTTGTAGCACTGCAACCCCACGGGCCCCGTAAACCCCATGTCCCAGAACGTCTTCAGGTAATGGTAGGTATCGTATTTGCCCTCGCCGAGGGGTTTTAATAGTGTGTTCCAGATGGGGCCAGAATCGTTGGCGGGGGGTGGGTAGTCGGCCCCGTTGACGCTGATGGCGTACAGATATGGTTTGGCTCGGGCGGCCAGTGCTGGGAAATTCTCGACGGGGTTTTGCCCGGCATAAAACTGCGTAGCTAAGTAATGGGCCAAGTTGAAGGTAATTCCCACGTTGGGGCGGTTCACCTGTTTGGTGAGGCTGATGGCGTGGTCGACCGTTTCGAGCCAGAACTTCACATGGGGATAAAACATCACCCGCAGGCCATAGCGCTGTGCCATGTCGGCCACGCGCTGCACGATAGGCACCACCAGGGCATCGTGCTCTACCGACGAAGGCTTGTATTTTTTGCTCGTTACAAACAGCCACGGCATGGCCTGTGTGCCCTGAATGGTTTTGAAGGTCTCCTCCAGCCGCAGGTCGACCGGCGTTTTCTCGTCGTCCAGATTTACTTCCACGTAGATCGCGTAGAGGTTCAGGTGATTGGCTTTTACCGCCCGAAAGAACTCTGGAAAGTTGTTGAGCCGGTTTTTTTCGACCCCATCGAACCCCATCTGAGCCGCCAGTGCTACCTGGCTTTCGGGCGTTTTATAAGCTGCCGTGTCAGTGATGCCGTTGTTGAAAACGAAAAATGGATTCTGAACTTCATTGCGAGCCTTATGTTGCGCAATGCACACCTGGCTTACCAGACAAATGCAGACGATCAGCAGATCGACCAGTTTTTTTGTACCACTATTTTTCATCGGTGTTGGATTTAAAAACAAGGTGAACAGTTGTGAAAAATCGTGAGCAATACATTAGATACGCGCTGTTTTTCAAGACGTTATAAGCGGAACGCCCTTCAACTCAAACATTCCAGGGCGTTCGGGCCAGCGGAGAAGTCAGGAGCGCGTTAGCCTGGTTGTTGCCCACAAATAGCTCCTTTTCGGGGTTCCAGGTCAGCTTCTCTTCCAGTTGGCAGGCTATCAACCCAATCTGTGAAATGGAAATCGTCCGATGGCCTACCTCAATAGGGTTTAGCGTGGGCTTGTTGGCCTTGATGCTGGCAATAAAGTCGCCCTTGTCCGACAGGTAGGCAGAGAAATCCAGTTGGCCTTTTTCGGGCTTGATTGTTAGCAGTCTGGGATCGCTGGCCGTGGGGCTGACGTTGTAACCGTCCACAAAAATCCACCCGTTCGAGCCCGTGTATTTTATGCCTGGTTGGCTGGTAGGGGTTTGCTTACAGGTCATCGTTACGCCGTTGGCATAGCGGTATGTTACCTCAAAATTGATCATCGTGTTCCATAGGCTCTTCGGAAATTCGCCCTTGCCCATTATCTCCACTGGCCCCAAATATTCACTGTTGTTGGCCCACTGCGCCAGGTCGAAAAAGTGTGCGCCCCAGTTCGAGATCATACCCTGCGCGTAGGTGCTGATGCGCATCCAGTTGGGGCGTTTCAGTAAATCGAAAGGTGTATGAACCCGCATATCCGTGTAGGGCGCGTAGGCAGCCGGACCCAGCCACATGTCGTAGTTCAGTTCTTTCGGCACGGCCATATCGGCCTGAATGGGTACGGGTGGGGGGTCAGACGGGAAGGTGATTTCTATCTTTTCCAACTTCCCGATGTGTCCGTTTCGTACCAGTTCGACGGGCAGGTTCTGATTTCGTATAGACCGAAACTCGCTGTCGGTACGGTTGATTACCGGAACGCCGGAACGCTCGGCTTTTTTGATGGCTTCGACCAGTTCGCGGCCCTGATGCACACTCAGGCTCAGGGGTTTCTCGCAACTGATATGCTTTCCGGCTTTTGCTGCCAGAATCCCCATCGGTACATGCCAGTGGTCGGGCGTGGAAATCATGACGGCGTCGATGTCTTTACGGTTCAGGATTTCCCGAAAATCGAGGTGGGTAGAGCAGCCCTTGTATCTGCCCGTGGGTGACTTGGCCGAATACCGGCTGTCGATTAGTTTGCGGGCTTGCTCCATTCGCCACGAATCAACATCACACACGGCCACCACTTGCGCGTCGGGCAGGTCGAGCAGGCCAAGTACGTTCGGGATTTTGGCCCCCTGCAAATTCTGTCCGTACCCCTGCCGACCAGTGCCAATCATACCGACCGTAATCCGATCCGACGGAGCCACTATCGAACTCGTAGACCGGTTTTTGCCCAATACCGATGCGGGTACAAGCGTGGGAATACCTACCGTAGCGGCAGTCAGTGTGCTTTGTTTGAGAAAATCTCTGCGGTCCATGCTAAGGCTTGATTTGTCGGATTTTGATATTTTTAAAGGCAACGCTATGGCCATGGTCTTGGAGCAGAATGTGACCTTCGCGAATCTGGCCGAAGTTTGGATAGGTACTGAATTTGCTGTCGGACACACCTTTTTTGAACCCTTCCGAATTCCGGTCGACGGACAGAATCCGTTTGCCATCGAGCCAGTGTTCGATGTGATTATTGTTGACCACAATCTTTGACGTATGCCAGGCACCTACGGGCAAATCAGGCTTTTTGGCAGCCACTACGTCATAAATAGACCCCGTTTTTAGATTCTGAGGCAGGTGTTTGCCCTGATAGATGTAATCGGCATCGTCGATCAACTGGTATTCGTAGCCTGCCTGAGAACCGGTGGGTTTGGGTTGTCGTTCTTCAATGAAATACTTGACCCCACTGTTGCCGCCCTGGCCCAGTTTCCAGTCGAATACCAGTTCAAAATTTCGGTAGGTGTTCAGCGTTACAATATCGCCCGCATCGCCCGACTCCGCTCCGTTGGTCAACTCGCCCCGTAGTTCGCCATTAGCCACTTTCCAGCCCGTAGTCGGAAAGGTGTTGGCGTAGGCACCCCGCCAGCCGCTGGTCGTCTTTCCATCAAATAATAACTGCCAGCCTGCCCGGGGCTTGGTGGCACTCAGCTGATTTGGAGGCTGCCTCAACCAGGCCGGAGCAATCAGGAGCAGAATAGCTAAAACTATGTTCATGAAAAATCTTTTTTTTGCAAAATTCTAACAATATATTATATCCTCCTAATAGTATTTTTGCAAAAAATATTGCTTAATTTGCATTTATAGACAATTTGGTCGTTTTAAAGCAAAATAAAAAACACTTACCGTTCCTTTTACCACCATGCGTCCCAACCGGTTAGCTGTTCCACAAAACAAAACGTGTTCTTTCGACCTGCGTCATGAGCACGTGCCTTACTTTGCCAACCCCTGGCATTTTCACCCCGAACTGGAACTAAATTATGTTGTTTTGGGAACGGGTACCCGGTTCATCGGGCAGAGTGTCGAACGGTTTGATGGGGGTGAAATTTTGCTTTTGGGCAAAAATTTACCGCACTACTGGAAGAATGATCCTGTCTTCTATCGTCCAGATCGGCCGTCTTTTTCGGAAGCGATGGTAGTTCGATTTACGGAAGATTTTCTGGGAAAACCGTTTCTGGAACTACCCGAAACACGCCGAATCCAGCAGTTGTTCGGCCGGGCCACCGCTGGTCTGCGGCTGCTCGAACCCATCCGAAGCCGGGTCGCCACGGGCCTGTTTGAACTAATGGACCTGACCGGCCTGCGGCAACTGACGGCCCTGCTGCTGCTGCTTGATGAACTGGCGACCTCGGAGGCTGTGGCGATAGTCTCGCCCCGTTACGTACCCAGCCAACATCTCGAAAAACAAAGCGAGCGCCTGAGCCGGGTAATGGCCTACCTGGTCGGGCATTTTACGGAGCCCTTCTCTCTGTCCTACGTTGCCGATCTGGCTAGTATGAATGAGGCCGCTTTCTGCCGGTATTTCAAAACTCAGACAGGGCAGACGTTGACCCAGTTTGTCATCGACCTACGCATCCGCTACGCTTGTGAGCTGCTCAGTAAAGGCGACGATTCAGTGGCGAAGGTATGTTTTAAAGTGGGTTTCGAGAATGTATCTCACTTCATTCAGGTGTTCAAAAAGCTGCGTCATCAAACCCCTTTCGAGTTTAGAGCCCAGACCAACCGGCTGGTCAATAGCGTTTTACCAAGAACCGAATAATGAACTTGGGCGGGGTTTCGGGTAGTTGCCAACATTCCGGGAAAATGTTTCAGAATACTGAACAGGAACATATAAAAAATACAAAAGTGGGTAGCCTGTGGTATCCTGCTCGTATTGATGGATCGTCTACGGATCAACTTGCCGTACCCCCTTGCATTTATCCGTGTGCCAGCGTCGGTGGCGGGGCAATCAGGGTATGACTTGGGGAAAACAGCGATTTGCCTGCTCTTGGCGTATAGGTCCGGAAAAATAAGTCATCCTTTTTTGAATCCAGTGCTGGCCACACGCCTGATCATTCGAGATTTTACCCGGCCAGTATAGATGCTGATCAAACCACTGCCTGCACCATTAGTGAATGAAGTCAGCCGGTATCATCGCAATCGTCACGCTACCAGTCCATGTGAGTATCAGTAGGATTAGTATCAACAAATGTTCACGTAAAACCTTTAAGGCCCGACATACTAGATTGCGGGCCGCCTGGTTACTCATCTGCATGGTCACACTGATTTGGTCATACTCTAATTGCTCAAAAAAGCGCAGGTGAATCGCTTCCTGCTGGCGGGGAGTCAGTCGGCTCAGGGCCGAATCGAGCTGTTTCCGCTGCTGACTTTCAGCCTCTTCATCAATCCAGGCCCACTCCGAACCGGTGCTTACGGGGTCAATAACCAGCAAAGACGAACGCCGTGACGCGCCTGACTGAACGCGCTGGAGTTTATAGCGGAGTGATTTCAGCAAGTAGGCCTTTTCAGCATTTACGTCCTCCAAATCAGCCAAACGTTCGCCTGCCTGCCAGACTTCCAGAAACAGTTCCTGAATCGTGTCCTCAACAACGTCCCGGTCGGGCAATACCCGCATGCCGTAGCGAAACAGGTGCGCCCTGAACAAGCGGCCCATAGCGGCCCTGTCCCCCCTGTCTCACCCGTTGCCAAACTGATGGTTCACCTTTTATAAGTGGCTTTTGTGAATGATTATGGCATTAAAGCCATTTTTTTTAGCCTTTGCTGATTACAAAGTCCAATAAAATATCGTTATCATACAAATAAAACTTTTCTCTCATGCTCTACACCGAGTACGAACCCGAAGACTTCCTGGCCGACGAGTCATTTCTGGCCTGGCAACGGAAGACCGACCCAATTGCCCAGGCTTTCTGGGAAAAGTGGCTGGCGCAGCACCCTACTCGACAGCCAGTAGTCGACCAGGCAATCAAGCTCCTGACCTGCTGGATTCCGAACGGTTGACAGTTCCACCAGAGCAGATAGCCCAGGCCGAAGTGCGTTTTTGGGAGCAGGCCGAAGCGCAGCCTTATCGCAGACAGTGGCTTACGATGCCACGCTGGAATTGGGTGGCTGCCGCCTGTGTAAGCCTGATTGCCCTGGCCGGTGCGCTCTGGTGGTACGATCAGCAGCCGGTAACAATCTCGACGGCCTTCGGCGAAACGCGAACCATCCGCCTGCCCGACGGCTCGCACGTAACCCTGAATGCCCACTCAACGCTCAGTTACCCGCGCCACTGGGATAGCGGCCAGGCCCGGCAGGTATGGTTGCAGGGAGAAGCCTTCTTTTGGGTGAGCCACACCGCTACGCTTCTTAACCAACGTCAACGAATTGCGGGGGAGTGTACAGGTAGGTTTGCACCATCATTCTTTTTCTGATCCTTCTGCAACCCATCCCCTTCTTTTCGACTCTCTAAAAATAAACCAGACAACGAGCCATGAAAACGATACTCATTGCCCTAACGACCCTCGCCTTGTTGAGCTGTGAAAAGGAAGATGTACTCAGCGATTGCGTCGAAAAAGTCAACCCCAGCATGGTCTGTACGCAGCAATACGACCCCGTGTGCGGGTGTAACAACAAAACCTATGGCAATGCCTGTATGGCCGGTGCGGCTGGTATTCGGGTAGTAGCACTGGGTGAGTGCAGGAAGGCGGGTAATTAACAGGATTGTATTTAGCCCTGTTCTCCGCCGTTCCCCTACTCAGGCACTTAACCTGCCTTTTCCTGACTCATCGTCTTTTTCCCTTAGCTCATCGTTTTTAGATTGATTGCCGGGGTGCGTGGCCGCAGATTTGTCAAAAAAACGACTATGCAACGCACAACAAACCTCCAACAAGAAGTCCGCTGGCTGAAACGATACGTCCTGGTGTCGAGCCTATTATTGGTCGTGATTCTGCTCTCGGCCTATCAGCACGTACAGACGCAACGCTTTGAGATCATCGAAGCCCAACGAATCAACATCGTGGAGAAAGACGGAACGGTGAAAATGATTCTGACCAACAAAGACAGATTTCCCACCGGCAACGAGCTTATAAACAACCGAGCCACCAACAAAACACGCCAGAAACGGCCGGGAATGCTTTTTTTTAATGACGAGGGGATGGAATCTGGCGGCCTGATCTTCGATGGAAAGAAAAACCCGGACGGACACGAGGGCGGCATGTCGCTCACCTTCGACCGGTATGATGGCGATCAGGTCATGCAGATGCTCAGCACCGACCAGATGGTGAAAGGAAAACGATATACTACCCACGGGCTGGCGTTCAACGACTACGCTAACGATACCCTCACGCAACAGGGCTTCAGCCACCACATGGACAGGCTCATGGCGCAGAAGGACCCCGCCAAGCGCGACGTCATGGAGACGCAGATGAGACAGCAGGGCATGTTTAGCGTACCAAGGATTTACCTGGGCCGGACCGGCGACGCCAACAACGGTCTGTATTTGTTCGATAATGCCGGAATGCCCCGCGCCATGCTCTATGTGGATAAGCAGAATCAGGCGAAACTTGAATTTTTCGACGACAAGGGGAATGTCGTCGATTCATGGCCCAAACAGAAATAAAGCAGTACCGATGCGCATATTTCGAGCCAACTGGAAAGGGTTGCTGCTGTTGCTGGGCTTCAGCTACGTGATGGCACTGAGCGATGCCATGCAGGGTGGTTCGTGGGAATCGTTCAGCTTCAAAGTCGATGCCCCATGGTGGCTGTTTCTACAAAGTTTGCTGATTATCCAATGTATTCGCTGGGCAAGGGGCTTTCTGGGTCCCTACCAGCCTTCCCGCAGTCGAATTAGCACCTACTACGCGGGTGTGTGGATCGGCAGCCTACTCTTATTTGTGGTGCTGATCAAAGGCATCGGCCTGCTGATTGCGCTGGCATTTGACAACGTTACCCGCAATTTCAATACCTACACGCTGCTGTTTTCCACCCTCGCCGACGTGCTGCTGTTCCGTTTGGTGGGCAATGCCTGTTTGCTGTGGCAGTATTTGCAGGATTACCACGCCCTGCAACAGAAAACACTGGCAGCAGAAAAAATGGCGGTCCAGCTTCAGTACCAGTCCCTCAAAAAACAACTCGATCCACATTTTCTGTTCAACAACCTGAACGTGCTGTCGCAGTTGATTGGCGAAAACAGTCTCCGGGCCGACCGTTTCCTGCACAAGCTGTCGGACTTGTATCGCTACACACTGCACCATCAAACCGGCGACCTCGTCCGGGTTAACGACGAGCTTATCATTGCGCAGAACTACCTGTTTTTGATGAACGAACGCTTCGACAACAGCTACCGGCTTGTGCTGCCAACTACTCCCGGACCCGCCGACCGGTACGTACCCTGCTTCTCGGTCCAGAATCTGGTGGAGAATGCCGTTAAACATAATGTTGGTACGCCCGAAGCCCCGTTGCAGATTACGATCAGTCAAACATCGGATGAGCTGACGGTGGCGAACGAACGCCGGGTCCGGCCCCGCAAGCCCGACAGCCTGGGTATTGGCCTGCAAAACCTGCAGAAACAATATGTCATTCTGTCGGACCGGAGCGTTCAGATTGAGCAGACAGAAACCAGTTTCCGGGTTAGTTTGCCGCTTTTAACGGTTGCGCACTATGAACGTAGTCCTTATTGAAGACGAAAAACCGGCCCGAAAAAAACTGCGCCAACTCATTGGCCAGTACCCCACTCCCATGCAGGTTGTGGCCGAACTTGACACCGTCGAGAAAACGATTGATTACCTCCGCACCTCTCCCCCGCCCGAGTTGATTTTCTCGGACATCGAGCTGCTGGATGGCAACGTATTTGAGGTCTATAAAACCGTTGCTCCTCCCTGCCCAATTATTTTCACCACGGCATACCGGGAGTTTCTTCTCGATGCTTTTCGGTACAGCGGCATCGGCTACCTGCTCAAACCGTTCGACTACGACCAGTTTGCGCAGGCTGTTCAGCAGTACGAGACGCTATACCGGAATTTTCAGGATAAGCAGCGTGCCTTAATGCACCGCCTGGAAGCGTGGATCATTCAGAGTCAATCGGTTAGGTACGCAGCCCGTTTTCCGGTCAGACGCAGCGACGGTATCTACTTCGTGGAGACAGCCACGATTGTTTACCTCAAAGCCGATGGCCCGGTGTTCAAAGCCGTTGACGAAGCGGGCAAAACGCACCTGCTCACCGACGATTCACTCAACGACATTCAGGTCAGGCTGGACCCCGCCCACTTTTTCCGGATCAACCGGAGCGAGATTGTTCAGAAAAGATTCGTTAGAAAAATTGATTTCTACACTAAAAACTCCCTCGCTGTGTATTTCAGCCACACCACCGACTGCCTCATTACCAGCCAAAGTCAAACGGCAGACTTCAGGAAATGGCTGCTGACATAGTTCCTATGCGGACTGTCAACGGCACCATTTCCCAGTTCGGGCAGTTTCTGACCGCAAACGGGTACGGAAAGGACTCATTGATCACCCATTCCTCCTAATCACCCGCGGTTTTGCACTCGCCTTGTGCTACTACCCGAATGCCAGCCGCCCCGGCCTGGCAGGCGTTGCCATAGATTTTATTGTTGCAGCCGCAAACGGGGTCGTACTGCTCCGTACAGGCAATAGTGAGGTTGTAATTCTCCACACAATCGCTGGGTACGTCTTTTTTTTCGCATCTCAACAGCGCGAGGGTCGTTAGGGCAATGAGTATCGTTTTCATAGATCGTTATTTGGTTTACGCATACATGAGGAGTCGAAAAGAAGGGAATGGGTTGCAGAGGGATCTGAAAAGAATGATGGTGCAAACCTACCTGTACACTACCCCCTAATTCGTTGACGTTGGTTAAGAAGCGTAGCGATATCCAGGGGCGTTTAGAACAGGTGTCCGTTCTACCTAACGCTCAACCTGACGGGCGACAGGATGCGACGGTGGCGATTTCACCACAAATACTGACCTGGACACTACTTTTATATTCGCCCATAAAACTGCCATGCGGAGTACTAAACGGCCCCTTTCCCCAAATCATTGTTAGCGATTCGTTGTTTTTTGTCCTACTTGTATTTACTGGTTTGGTAATGTCGTAAATATTATGGGTAAAGGTGAAGTTTTCCAAAATGAAAGAGAATGGCTGTTCTGAACGCTTTTTGTGAAGAAAACCCTCTGGCCTTCGCTTTAAGTTGTTGAATGCGTGAATTAAGCGATTCGGCTATGCCATTGGAAATACGATGCGTAATGTAATTGGTCAAGCCCTCAAGGTGTCCCTTAAAGAGGGTAGCCACTTTTAGCAACCCAGCATTGCCACCAGAAACTACGCGCTCATGCCAAGTAGTGAAAAAGTCGCTCGCTTCTTGAGGGCTTCTGGACTTGAAAAACTGCTTAAAGTCCGACTTAAGTTGAAACGCCTGCACTGTTTTGAGGCTTTTATCGAGCAGAATGGTGTCCAATAAGTCTGTCTCTTAAAGGGATAAATTCTCCCTATTCGTAAGCCAAAGGTACTTCGTACCCTTCAGCAAGTCATTCGCTGTCTGGCGCAGTTTTTTGTTCTGGGCCCGACGGGTAATATCCACTGCATTATTGAGGTAGGCTGATAGATGGAATTTATCATGGACTATAGCCGCTTGGGGAGCCACTTCCTTAGAGACACTTTCAAAAGGCGACCACATATCCATAGAAATGCCTTTGATAGTGGCTAACTGATTTTCGTTCAACGACTTATAGGACTCCCTGACCGACTCTATGGTACGATCTGCAACCACTTCCAAGACTCGGCCATTATCAGCATCCGTTAAAATGGTCACATAATGGTGCCCTGCTTTATACGCTTTCTCATCAATGGCAACATAGTTGATAGGTTGTCCACAAGCTTGACGAAGGGCTACGCCCCGGTCAACACTTTTTTTGATGAGATAGCTTAATTGATCGGCACTAAGTTGTAACAATACCGCACTGCGTTCGATAACTTGACTCGTTTGGAGTACATCAAGGGCGTGGCACTCCAAATAATCCGTCAAGCGGCTATAGGAGCGAGACCAAGAAGCCACAACTGTTTTAATGCCACAGGCCGAGCAATTTATTCGGGGTAATTGGGCTTTTATATACGTTTGGTATTGACACGTATCTAAATGGCGCCATATTCTGCCTTTTTGGTGGTCATAGACCGCACACGGTTTATGGCAGCAGGGACAAGCAAACTGTACTCCCTTTTGATGACCTAAATAGATATAAACTGCCGATTTGGTTGAGTCTACTTCTGTCTTGGTTATTTGCCAGGGCCTGTCTAGAGCTAGGAGTTCCTTATAAAAGTCGGCTAGTTCCATCCGTTAATTTTCGGCTAAAATACGACTACCCACAATATTTACGACATTACCTATAAAAAACGGTTTTTGCATCCTGTGCGTAGTAATCCGTCAAATACTACTGGACAAATTTGATAAAGATTTAAAAATGAGGGGATTATGATGGAGTTTTGTTGTACCAAGAACAAACACCTATCAAAATGTCCCCTCACGTCGCCAAATTTATCAGGACTTACCCGACTTTTAGGCCCTCAGTCATACAAAATCTATTTATTGTCTTGGGCGCAATCATTCAAGCCAAGACCGTAAACCTCTATGAACTCAGAGACGAAGTCGGTAAACTATTGGAAAAGTGCAAGACTAAATCCGATAGCCACTACCGACGACTCACCCGTTTTTTTACTCTCAACTCCGATAGCCTACTTTGGGCTTGTATCTTAGAGTATGCGTTAAGCTTGGTAGGAAGAACCACCAACCAATGTTATTTGGATGCTACGGAATGGAGCATCGGAAAATTTAAACTCCATTGTTTGGTGTTAGCAGTTGATTATCAAGGAGTTGCTATTTCTGTTTATTTCAAACTCTACCAACATAAGGGCGTATTGTCTCAGCAAGAACGGATTGCCTTTATGGAATCGGCCAACTTGTTTTGTCAATTAACCGACTCGGTCATCATCGCCGACCGAGAGTTTATTGGGGACGATTGGTTTCTACACTTTTATACGGCCTCATTGGACTTCATAGTTAGGCTACGGAAGGGACAATATAAGCATCAGTTAGTGGGCAATCGCCACTACGAAACACTTGAAAAGAGAGCCCGCAAAAAAGGGAAAGCCTCTGCCCTAATAGTGATTGATGGATTTAGGTTTCGTTTGTGGATAGTAAAGAATGCAAATAGGACTGATAAGGAATCATTGATATATATTTTGACGACGATTCTCGGCAAAAGGGATACTCCTGATCTGTATCGGCTGAGATGGAAGATAGAAACGCTTTTTAAACATCTCAAAACGAACGGGTACAACCGCGCGGGCGGCCCCTTCGTCTGACCGAGCTTAGCAAGATTAGGCTGTTAGTATCGCTTGTGGTTCTGGCGTACATTATAGCGATTTTGATGGCCTTGGATGCACGTAAAACCAGGTCTGTCAGTAAGAACTATTATAAAGACGGCACTTCGTTTGATCGTATTTCTATGTTCAAAGAAGGCCAATCGCTACTTAAACAGAGTTTTATAACAGTCTGGCAACTTCTTGAAATAATACAATACATAAATATCAAAGCATCTGTCCCAATTCCCAACTGGAGGTTAAATGTCCAGTAGTATTAATCCGTCAATAAGCGAAACGTTACTATATCCGCTTCGGCAATTCGTTTTTCCTGGAAATAGACGTGGGTGCTGTCGCGGGCATAATCAATCTCACTGTCGCCCCATTGCCTGAATGAGGCAGGATCGGCGGATGGCAACAGATTGTCTTTGTAAAAAGCGTGCGCCTGATCGGTAGCGTGATACATGCCGATGACCGTAAATGAGTCAGGAACCGCCAGCTTAAGAATGTGTATGTCCGAAGCAGGCGGGCCATCCACATCCCGCGATGTGTAATAAACGTGCTGGTTGTCTTTCGCGTAATTGGCACTCAACACACTAAAGGAGCGACCGTTACTTCCGGGGATTGGCTTAAGGTCGACATAGCCCGTTTCGTTGTCTCGGCCAAATCGGTAGTCAAGCGGTTTAAACGAAGCAACATCGTTGACGACAAATCCCGTTTCCTTATTGTAGCACCGAAACCTGTCTTTGGCGTAGTCGCTGTCGATCACCTCGAAGGTAACCACATCAGCACCGGAAAGCTGGCTGATTCGGTCCCTGCGTCGCGTTTCGAACAGCTTGAAATCAAGGTAATTATCGCAATAAAAAGCCGCTGTATTATCTTTGCCATAATGCTCATCGAGCGCGCTGAAACTGGCACCGTCGGCACCCGTAACGGTTTCGCCCCGGTACTACACGCTCTTTTTATCCTTGCCAAAAACGTCATTCAACACCTGAAACGACGCGTAGTCAGCCTCGCCAAGACGATAATCCTTATAATACACAGACCCATCTTTGGTGTCATAACCTGATTTTTTGCAGGATACCAGGATGCCCAGACCGAGCAGCGAGAGCAGGACGTGGAATAGTTTCATAACCAGCCAGTAAATCAGTTTGATAAAGTTGAAGAAATCTGCCATTAGTGCGTGGTAATGTAGCGAACCAGTAGCAGAACCAGTATTCCAAGCAGGAACGTGACGACCTTAGTCCAGTGGCAGGGCAGCCAATTGAGTCCAATGAGAACAAGCAGGACAAAAACGCACACCCCTTTGATGGCTGATTCCAGACCCTGTCCGGCGGCATCGGTGGAGCCATTCGGCAGTGTCAGGTAATAGAACACCATGACCGCCCAGACCGCGATGAGCAGCCAGTTGATGTATGTAAGCGACTTCCAGATTGTCATGCGGGTGGGGTTAGAGGGTGGTGGTATAGGTTACTTCACGAGGTAAAGATGCCATCCGTAAAGGGGTACTGCGCTACAGTCAGACGGTGATTTAGCCATTTTTTTTCCTGCCAGTTGGGGTTGATTCGCCCTAACAACTCTTCCTGTTTGCTGAACAGGATGCGTCTGAAATCTTGGGCGTGATTTCTGTTTGTCAA
>Ga0209181_10002041_pt1 | contig 33730 bp, 34 predicted proteins | sample MAT05_FD_187208 | JGI IMG/M metagenome (GOLD analysis project Ga0209181, IMG submission 187208) | Freshwater microbial communities from Lake Fryxell liftoff mats and glacier meltwater in Antarctica - MAT-05 (SPAdes) (version 2) | ecosystem: Environmental > Aquatic > Freshwater > Ice > Liftoff... | reverse complement strand
TTATTAAAAATAGAACAAGCACCGAATGCGAGCTAGTGATTCTGTGTGATGAAAAATGGGTTGATCACATTGAAATTGATCATGTATTTGAAAGTGCTGGGTAATTCTAAACCAAGGGCTAAGGACATCTTTTCCTGCCCAGTTTAATGGACTTGTTTTGTATGGTGCAAAATAACTATGAATGACCACCGCCATTAGGGAGCACGCGATGTGTTGGTCTAGCGCACTGGCTTGGTGCTAGGTAACTTGGCGCCGCCGCCTGTGCCGTTTCTTTATAGGGTGCGGCTGTGTCGAAAGCCTTCCATGGAGCGCCCTTCCCCCTCGTTCGAGCCGCTGGGCCTTTGCGCCGCTGTATGGAATGCGCTGGAGGCACTGCACTACTGCCAGCCCAGCCCCATACAGCAGCAAGCCATTCCGGCGGTGTTGTTCGGGAAGGGTGTATTGGCCATTGCGGATACCGGTTCGGGGAAGACGTTGATCTCTGCGTTGCCCATCCTTCACCGCTCGCAGGAGGAGACCCTATCCATTCGACGTCCCGGAAAGCCGCAATGCAACACTTACGCGCCATGAAATGGCAGGCATACTACCGGGCCGGCAAGCAACTGCTCAACGACCGCTTCTATCTGGCGGCTCGTGAAAAGAACCGATCGGAAAAGAGCAAACGCCCCAAACGGACCGACGTCATCAACCATCTCTTGACCGTCCTTGATCGCCCAACTGTGTATTTGGAGATAGGGGTTCGGGATCCCGGCGACAACTTTGACCACGTCGAGGCGGGGACGAAGTACGGCGTGGATCCCGGGCATGAATTCAAAGCGAATCCCGTCGAATTCAAAATGACGAGCAATGATTTCTTCTCGAAGCTGGGGCGGAATGAAATTCTGTCCAGCGGGATCCGCTTCGATGTGATCTTCATTGATGGTTTGCATCTTGCGGAACAGGTCGATACGGATATCACGAACGCATTCGCCCACCTTCGCGAGGGCGGTTTCATTGTCCTGCACGACTGCAACCCGCCTACGGAATGGCACTCCAGGGAAGAATACCGGTACTACCATTCACCCGCCGGAGCCAGTTGGAACGGCACGACGTGGAAAGCCTTTATGAAATGGCGGATGGATCCGGCGATCAAGTCCTGTTGCGTGGATACGGATTGGGGTGTCGGTATCTTGTCGAAGGAGCAGCCGATCGGTCAAAGCATCGGACCGGTGAATCCGTTCTATGAGCATAGTGTGTTGGACAAGAACAGAACGAGCCATCTGGAACTGATCGACTTCGACGCATTGAAAAGGCGATTGTTTTGATCGGCGCGATACGAAGCATCAATCGTGTAGTCACTCAAGAGCAGGGCCAACGGATCGATCCGCGAGGAGCGGCACACCGTTCCATTCTCCGCACCAAGAAGAGTGGACCATAAATGGAGAACAACGGAACATCTTTCAACTCGTTCGGCCTGACGCGCTCCTTGGTCCAGGCGCTCGAAACCCTCAACTACAGCGAGCCCACTCCCATCCAGCAACAAGCCATACCGGCGGTGCTGTTCGGGAAGGACGTATTGGGCATTGCGGATACCGGTTCGGGGAAGACGTTGAGCTATGCGTTACCTATCCTTCAGCGGTTGCAGGAGGAGAACTGGAAGGTGCAAAGCAGACATGTTCCCGTGTTGGTGTTAGTGCCCACGCGCGAACTTGCCGTGCAGGTGGAAACGGTATTCAACGAAGTGAGCGCTGAGCTTCCAGTAAAGGTGAAGACCATGGCCGTGTTCGGTGGCGTGTCCATCAATCCGCAGATGATCGGGATGCAGGGGGTACAGGTGTTGATCGCCACGCCGGGCCGCTTGTTGGACCTGATCGGATCCAAGGCCGTCCACCTCGGCGAAGTGAAGATGCTGGTGTTGGACGAGGCGGACAAGATGCTGAACCTCGGCTTCCAGGAGGAGATGGACAAGTTGCTGGCGCTGATGCCACGCAAACGGCAGAACCTCCTGTTCTCGGCCACGCTGAGCGCAGCGGTGAACGACATCACACAAGTGGTGTTGCACAAGCCGGAAGTGATCCAGGTGACCACCGGACCGCACGAGATCACACTGATCAAGCAACGTGCGTTCCGGGTCGATAAGGAACGCAAAGGCCCCTTCCTGCGCTACCTGATCCGCAGCATGGACATGCAGCAGGTCTTGATCTTCACGGCATCCAGCCACAGCGCGGACCATGTGGCCGATAAGCTCGAGAAGAACGGCATCGAGGCCAAGGCCACGCATGGCAAAAAGAGCAACCATGCGCGGCACAAAGCGCTTGCGGACTTCAAGGCCGGCAAGATCCGTGTGCTGGTGACCACCGACCTGCTTTCACGCGGCATCGACATCGCGTTCCTGCCGTACGTGATCAACTACGAGCTGCCGCGCTCACCGAAGGACTATGTACATCGCATCGGCCGCACCGGTCGCGCCGAAAATCCCGGTGAGGCCTTCAGCATCGTAACGCCGGAAGACCAACCGCACTTCAAGGTGATCCAGAAGAAGATGGGCCAATGGCTCACGTTGGAAGGCACCGACGATCTCGACCTCAGCGGCTCCTGATCATGTCCGCTTAAGCGTTACAACCCGATGAAGCCGAAGCGGTAGCGTTTGCCACCGTTGTGCATCATGGCCAAGATCACCGGATAAGACCGCGGCAGCCTCCCCATCCAGCGAAAGGACGGCATCCACGATTTGGGAAAAGGGACCGGTAAGCGTATGACCGTTACGGCATGGCGATCGATCGAAACGTAGGCGCATACCTGTCCATCATCGGATCGGGGGTCTATGTCGCTCTACCCGGCAACTCTTGGCCCATCGGTCTATACCACGACGATGGCAAAGGAGAACTTGTGGAGGTCACAGGAACTGTAACGCAACGCTGGGATCTACCAGTGTTCATCCAGCAGCCCAGAGCACCCGCTCGTCCGGGCATCCCCGACCCACCCGGCACCGATCTGAAGGAGGCGGCGAAGCGCGATGTGATGGAAGCCGTGGAATGGAAGCGGATCGTGGGAAAATGACCACTGTACGCTGACCCTCATCGGAGCCGGTGCAACCTTAGCTTCGCGCGCTAAACGCGATGAAGCCGTTCCAACACATCACCGTCCTCACTGGCGAGAGCTTCTTGGTCCGGAAAGCGTGGGGCGCACATCCCTCTTCCTGATGAGCTTAGAACGATTGGAGCAGTTACGCGGCCTGTTGGCCGATGAGCCGGGCGATCTCTTCCTGCGGTATGCCATCGCGTTGGAGCTGAAGCGCGAAGGCGATATGGACCAGGCCATCGTGGAATTAGAAGCCATACTAGCCGATGATGCGAAGCACATCGCGAGCTATTACCAGCTCGCTTTGCTCATGGCGGATCTCGGCCGCACGCAAGAAGCGATCGCCACATGCGAAGCCGGCGCCATGCAGAGCCTTGTCACCGGTGATCGCAAGGCACGACAGGAGTTGCTGGAATTGATGCATGCGTTGAAGGACGATCTGTGATGCGGAAGGTGTTGAAGCGGATCCTCATCTCGGCGGGCGTCCTCATCGTTCTCGGCGTGATCCTGATCGGGGCAGCATTCCCCTTTCTGGCCGTGAACGACCCTAGCGGTGCGAAGGTGGTCGTGGTAGAAGGATGGATCCCGCCGGAATTCATGCCGAAGGTGAAAGCAGAGATCGACCGGCACGGGTATGAGCGGGTATACACCACAGGAACGCCGCGGAACCTCTCCTACACCTTGAGGATGCACGACACCATATCCGTAGTGTTGCGAAGATCGGAAAAGGGCCACTTGATCGTAAGCGCTTGCGGCAGCGATGGATCCGGCATCCGGGTGATAGCGGACAACGACACGGTCTTGGAACAGAGCGTCACACCGGATTGCAAAGACTACAACGCCTCTCTGGGCGGACCCGTCGAGCGGCTAACGCTGCTCCCAACGTATTCCATGCAGGGCGAACCCGATTGGGAAATGCTCTTCACGCTGTACATGGAATTGAACGGGACGAACGTGCATGAGCTGCAACGGTCCATCACGATATTGCGCGCGAATGGAACGCATGAACTCGGCCTTCCGACCTTCGCCGATGTAGCGGCCGATCAATTGCGCAAAGCCGGGCTGGACGCGACGAAAGTTGTCGCTCTGGCCACCACTGAAGTAGGTGAAAGCCGCACTTGGTCCAATGCACAGCGCTTCGGTCGACAGGCGAAGTTGGATGGATCGAAGCAAGTGGACGTGATCTCTCTCGGTATCCATGCACGGCGTTCACGGGCCATGTACCGCAAGGCGTGTGGACCGGAGGTGGAGGTCGGTATCATCAGCTTAGACGACCCTGGAATGAAGCGTGGGTCATGGTGGATGGAACCGCTGGGATGGCTGAGAATGATGAAGGAATTGGCAGGTGTTCCGGCCGGCTATCTGGTGGAAGAAGGGTGGTAAGGGGCGCCAACAGTGCTATCTTTTCGGCATGTCGACCGTGGATCGTCCGCACCCGAACGAAGTGTTGAACTTCTTCCAAGCCTATGTTGCCAAGGCACCGGGCAATGATCTCTTCGATGCGCTGGACGATGCCTTGCGACGCGCCCGTACCATCGCCGCCGAGATCGCGCCTGACCGCGAAGAGTACAGGTATGCAGCAGGGAAATGGAGCATCAAGGAGGTCTTTCAACACATCACGGATACCGAGCGCATCCTCTCCTATCGCGCCTTGCGTTTCGCCCGCAAGGATGCCACGGAACTAGCGGGTTTTGAAGAGAACGATTACGTGGCCATGGCGGAAACGGAACGTCGTCCATTGAGCGACATTCTCGAAGAACACAGCATCGTGCGCACATCGACGATGGCACTCTTCCGGAGTTTCAGTCCTGACATGCTTGTGCGAACGGGTATTGCGAACGGCAACATGATCAGTGTACGTGCGCTGGGTTGGAGCATCGCCGGCCACACTTTACACCACATGGATATCATCCAAGAGCGCTATCATTGATCATGGTCACGCGCAGCATCCATCAGTGGTTCCAGGACTACGGCGTCAGCCACCAGGACCCGACGAACAAAGTCGTGCATTGGATCTGCGTACCCGTGATCTACTTCTGCGTGGTCGGCTTGTTATGGAGCATTCCTACTCCGGATGTTTCGCCGTTCAAGGGTAGACATCTATGGGCCATGCTCGGTGTTGCATTAGTGAGCATCTTCTATGTGCGCCTATCACTGGGCCTCATGATCGGCATGGCGCTGTGGAGCATCTTGTGCTTGTTCCTCTGCCACTATCTGGAACTCTACGCGCCTTGGCCATTGTGGACCCTTTGCGTCGCATTGTTCGTTGCGGCCTGGATCGGCCAGTTCATCGGCCACAAGATCGAAGGCAAGAAACCGAGCTTCATGCACGACCTGCAGTTCCTGATCATCGGGCCTGCCTGGTTGATGGGCTTCGTCTACCGCAAGCTCGGGATCCCTTACTGACCGACCGGGAAGAAGTAGGTGGGTCGATACCCCGCGCAGACCCGCGGATAGAAGATGCAACGGAGGTCCTGAAGCATGACCTCGGGTTCCAGCAACGCTTCTCCGAATAGATCGCTGCGAGCGCTGTTGCCTATGAAGCCGCCTTCACGGAGCGCTTTCAACTTCGCCACCCGTGGATCACCTCCTGCCATGCGGAGAGGATCGACGCGACCTTCTTCGGCCATCACCACACCGAAGTAGGCGCAGGAATCGGCGATGCTGATGACCTGTTCGAGGGCCATTGGGATATTGCCTTCGGTCGCGCTGTCGGCGAACCAGTACCGGCCACCGGCATCATGTATGAGCGCAGCCATGTAGCTGTTGCCCGGCGGAGCGAACCAATCCTTCTCCCAGTTGCTGCCGAACAGGACATGCGGCGGTGTACCCAGCACGGTGCGCATGTCGCGTAGCGTTCCGTACCGGTGCGCTATGGCTGCGAACAAGCTGTCCGCTTCCTCTTCGCGCCCGAGCAAGAGGCCGAAGAACCGGACCCATTCGGCACGGCCCAAGGGATGTTGTTCCAGGTATTCAGTGACCGCGATGGTACTGGGCACAACACTGGCCTGACCCGGTCTGCGACCGAAGGGATAGTCGAACAAGGCTTGTGGTGCCAAGGCGATCAAGCGTTCGCGATCGAGACCCTCGGCCCGTGTGATCTCGCTGATGGCGCCCGAACGCACCCGTCCACGCATACTGGGATCCCGGATGGCATCGCTGTGGGCCACACCCACGATGGCTTCCGGAACATGCAGCGCAGTGAAGAACGGCAGGTGCGTGGTGCTCACGACAGCAACGCGCGTCAAGGGTACCATGATCGCTTCCTCTCGTCCATTGGGAGTGCCTTTCAACAAATACCAACCCACCGTATCCTGCAAGCCACCAGCGCCGAAGACGAGGACCCGTCGGTCACTACCACGGATCTGAACTTGGAAATGGTCGGCGTACGCATTGGGCAACGTTCCCCATCCGGCATTTCCATGCACCACTGGCTCGCGGTCATCACAGCCCATCAGAAGAGCGACGAACGCCATCAGCAGAGCGTAGATCCTCATTGCAATTCCCGGATCAATTCGAGCAGCGAATCCCGGATGGAATCACGGCCCTTTGCCATGGCACCCGGATCTTCGTACGCTTGGTGGTTCGGCTGTTCCCCACGATCCATGGGGCCTTCGCCGTGGCCTGCGGGGATGTACTTCAGCAAGGGTACATGGAACTTGAGGCCGGAGTTCGGTGCGGTGACCACCCACTCGGCTCCGCCGGTAAAGCCATGCGCGTTGGAACCGGTCTCCTCACCCACTACCCGCGCCCGGTTGGTGCGACGCGCCATCATCACTAAGGCAGCAGCGGCATCCCGCGTCATTCCGTCGCACACCACATAGACCTTCCCTTGAAAGGCCTTGTCCAGAGGTGTATTCTCGGCCAACCGTGGATCATTCTGCGGCAATCGGTAGGAGCCTTGTGCGCCGGGCAGGAAACCGCTGTGGGAACTGGCGTAGAAGTCGACCGGGACCATGTGCGACGAACGCTGCTCCGGCGGAGCAATGCTACGCACCACCATATCGCCGAGCACTTGGAAGGGGACTTTGGCGATCGCGGAGAACACGGTTTCAGCGATGGCAAGATCGGGACCACCGGCACCGCGCAGATCGATCACCATGGTCTTCGCTTGGTTCTTTCGAGTATCCTCCAACAGCGCATCCATGAAGCGCTCCGGACGTTGATCGGCACGCATCAGGCTATCGGGGTCCAGGGTCCGCATGGTGACCCACATGGTACTGCTTTCCTGTTCGAAGCGCGCGCCCCATGGCAATAACGAAGCTCCGGTAGGCTTACGAGTACGAGCGATATCGGCCCCGGACAGCGCAAATAGCATCTTTTGCTCGGTCGCCTTGGCCGGGGTGATGTAGCGCACGTGAAAGGACTCCGCCTGCTCCACATAGGTATAGTAACGCTGTGGGAATTCCCGTTCCACCACACGCTCAGCATAAGTGCGGTTGGCCCCATCGGTGACCACCGTGGCAAGCAACTGTTCCATGATCCGATCCACCGGACGCTCGTTGATGGAAATGATACGGCTACCGACCGGTATGCTGCGAAAGCCTTTCAATTCATCCTCCAAGAAGAGCCCCTCCGGAAGTATGCGCACTTGGATGGGGATAAGCAGTGCATGCTTGCGTAGGTGATCCTCCTGCTCTCGTGGCCATTCGGATGCACAATGCGCGTCGCCCACGGCTTTGAAAATGGGCAGCAGTGCGGTCTGGAAATCCACGATCCCCATGGGCCGCTCAATGGAATCACGTACCGCATCGATCAGCTTGTCCAATTCGGCCTTCGTGTGGTAGCGGTACGGATCCGGATGTGCCTCGTGGATCGTGCTACGCAACAGCTCGATATCCATATGGAGGCGCTCCGGATAGAGATCCTCCCTGGAGCCGGGTGATTGGGCTTTTGAAGGGGCGGTGAATACCAGGAAAAGTCCGAGGAAAAAGATCGTCCGCACCATTCTCTTGCTACCGGGCCGCAAAAGTAGGCCCGTACGGGATCGCCGCGCCAGGAATCGTTCACAAGTTCAGTGCCGTAGATCCAGTGAACGAAAAAAAGGCCTGTCTCACAATGAAACGAAAGCCACGACGATCGGATAAACGACACCGGGTTTCGAACAGGGATCCGATAGAGCGATCGTAAAATGAACGGGCTGCCTCGTTGTGAGACAGCCCCTTCACGAAATAATGCAGGATCAGGCCTTCACAGCAGCACGTGGTGCAGCGGCGAGGATCTCCGCGCTAGCACCATCACTGTACTTGGCGAAGTTGTCGTTGAACTGCTTGGCCAGTTTCTCGGCCGTGGCATCGTAAGCGTTCTTGTCCTTCCACGTAGCCCGTGGATCAAGCACTTCAGAGGGAACGTTCGGGCACGTGGCGGGCATGCTCATGCCGAAGATGGAATGCTCCTTGTAGTCCACGTTGTCGAGTTCGCCTTGCAAGGCTGCCGTGATCATGGCACGGGTCAACTTCAACTTCATGCGTTCGCCAGTGCCGTAAGCACCACCGCTCCAGCCGGTGTTCACCAACCAAATGCGCACGTCGTTCTCTTTCATCTTTTGGCCCAACATGTCCGCGTATTTCGTGGGATGCAGTGGCAAGAAGGCCTTGCCGAAGCAGGCGCTGAAGGTCGATTGCGGCTCAGTTACGCCGAGTTCCGTACCAGCCACTTTTGCGGTGTACCCGCTGATGAAGTGGTACATGGCTTGGCCCGGGCTCAGTTTGCTGATGGGCGGCAACACACCATATGCATCACAGGTCAAGAAGAAGATGTTCCTCGGATGCCCTCCAACGCTTGGTGTAGCGATGTTGTCGATGAATTCAATGGGATAGCTGACGCGCGTGTTCTCGGTCTTGGTGCCGTCCTTGAAATCGACCTTTGTGGTACCTTCCTCGAACACGATGTTCTCCAAGATGGAACCGAACTTGATGGCATCCCAGATCTGTGGCTCTTTCTCTTTCGAAAGATCGATGCACTTGGCGTAGCAGCCTCCTTCGAAGTTGAATACGCCTTTGTCGCTCCAGCCGTGCTCGTCATCGCCGATGAGCTTGCGGTCCGGGTCGGCGCTAAGGGTGGTCTTGCCGGTTCCGCTGAGGCCGAAGAACACAGCGGTATCGTTGTCCTTGCCGATGTTGGCGCTGCAGTGCATGCTGAGCACGTTGTGCTCTTGTGGAAGCACATAGTTGAGCACGGTGAAGATGCCCTTCTTGATCTCGCCGGTGTAGCCCGTACCCCCGATCAGGATCATCTTCTTGCTGAAGTTGAGCACAGCGAAATTGTGCTGACGGGTACCGTCCTTGCTGGCGTCGGCCTTAAAATCGGGGACGCACAGGATGTGCCATTCGGGCTCGAAGGTCTCCAGTTCGGCGGCTGTTGGGCGCAGGAACATGTTGCCAGCGAACATCGCACTGGAGGCGTACTCGGCCACCACACGTATATTCATTCGGTAGGTCGGGTCGGCACAGGCGTAGGCATCCTTCACGTAGACCTCGCGGCCCATGAGATAAGCGGCCATCTTATCATGCAGCAGATCGAACTTCTCCTGGGTGAACGGGAAGTTGACATCACCCCACCAAACGGTGCCTTCGGTCTTTGCGTCCTTTACACAGAACTTGTCCTTGGGGCTGCGGCCGGTGAATTCGCCGGTGTCGATGGCCAATGCGCCACTGTCTGCGAGTACGGCTTGTCCGTTCACGATGGCGTGTTCGACAAGCTCCGCTGGCTCAAGGTTCCAGTAGGCGTCTCCCACGCGTCCGAGACCGATCTTCGAGAGGTCGGCGTTCTTCGGTTTCTGACCGAATTCGTTCATGTCCTTAAGGTTGTGAATAGGACCGCAAAAGTACGGGGAACCGGGTTGCCGGAACTAACGTGCGTCAGTTCGCCGTACAGCGTTTACCAACAACAGGGCCCAACCGGCCATGAAGAGAAGCCCGCCAAGCGGGGTAATTGGTCCGAGGATGGAGCCAAGGGCTTGCGTACCCAACAACTCCCTGGTGCTCAGAAGGTAAATAGACCCACAGAACAGCGCCACCCCACCGATGAACAAGCGCCTGGCCACACGGACGGCGGATGTGGGAAGGTGGTTTGCCAGAGTGGACAGCAGCACCAGCCCTAGGCCGTGGTAGAACTGGTATTCCACAGCGGTCTTCCATTGGGCCAGCGCTTCCAAGGTCAGACGGGCCTTCAATGCATGCGCGCCAAAGGCTCCGAACGCCACGGCGACCCAAAGGATGCCTGCTCCCCAGACCAAGGATCGTTTGTCCATGGTGCGAAGTTCCGTAGCGAAGATGATCCTTTCACGTTCGGACCCAAAACAAAGAACCCCGGCCTTACGACCGGGGTTCCAGAGGTGCGATGCAATGGGTCCTACTTGGACATTTTCTCCATTTCCTTGTCGAAGGTCTCCTTGAACTTCTCATAGTCGTAGTCGATCTTCAACCGGTCGTCCTTGCTCAAGCGATCGTTGTAGGCGGCCAAGAGGTCCTGTGCGCTGAGTTCGATGGCCACGTATGCTTTGTAGTTACCGGTGGCGTTCACCTTCATCATCTTCTCGCAGATGGTACGGGTCCCGGTCAACTTCTGGTCGACCACTTCGCGGGTGAGGCCTTCGAAACGCTCGGCGACCTCTTCCTTGTTATTCATCTCGCGGCTGTTCACGTAGTTGTCGATCACCCCTTTCAGCTGAGTGTTGATGTCGCTGGCCATTTGGGCACGGGCGTTGGCGAGGGCCTTCTTCTTGGCCGTTGCTTGATCCATGCTCTCGCCGAGGTTATTGGCACGGAAATTCTTATCGTTCGTGAAGAACTCAGGACCCGAGCATTCCATCTTCACCTCCGTTTCACCCGAGGGGGGAGCGGCGGCGGCGGCGGCTTTCTTTTTGCTCTTACAGGCGGTCATGGCACCGGACAGCATCAGGGCGGTCATCAGTACCGTAAGGGAACGGTTGGTGGTCAAGGTTTTCATGTTGTGGGACGTGATGTGTCTTGTGTCGTGGGGATTCCAATTCTGTGCCAAACTTCGCGAATGCCCGTCAATACTCAATGGAAAGCATTCATGATGCCGGGCACAAGTTCTTTGCGGATGTCAGGGATCGCCTTCTTGAAGCTTTCCAAGCCCGCTTTCTGGTAATTTAGTTGAACACCTTTCACCCCCTGTTTGCCGCCTTCATAGAGCACTTCTTGGCTCTTTCGGTCGCGGAAGCTATAGGTGACATCGAGGAAAGCGGTGAAGAAGCCGTTGGCCTCACCCCCTTGGCGCGTGTTCGCGTTCAGGGTGAGCAGCAGGTCGGCATCGCCGGCGCTGTCCACGAATCGGAAGCCTTTGGTGGTGAGTTCTTCGCGCACAGCGAGGGCCACGCCCGCATCGTTCACAGGTTGGCCAAGGTTGCTCTCCTGCGCCTTCATGAACACTTTGGGCATCTTCAGGTCGATGATGGCGCGTTGTTCGGGCACTGTGAGGCTACTGACCAAGGCCTTCACCAGCGTGCGGTCCATCTCGCGGCTGATCAGTTCGTCCAGGTGTAATTTGACCAGTACCTCCATGGCCTGTGCTCCGGCATCGACCCGTTGGATCGTGGTGCGTGCCTGCCCTTCGGTATCGGTGTTCTTCAGTTCCGTGACCTTGCCACCCGTGCCGGGATAGGTGATGAACAAGGGCAACTGTAACAGATCACGTGCAGCGCTGCTGCTCTTGTAGGTCGCAGCGATGAGCAACTCCCGTTTGAAGCGGTTGGCGTAGGTCAGCTCGCACCGTTCCGGCAGGATCGTCAATTGAACACTACTGGTCAACTTCTGCAGGTCGGCGTACAATTCGTTCACGAGCGGGACCTGTTTCCCGTCCACATCCACGACATCGTTCTCCCCCCAATGCTCTTTCATGGCCAAGAGCGCGCGCAGGTCTTGATCGAAGGCCGTGCGCAGGTCACCGGTGGCTATGCTCTGCTTGGAACGTGCGTGAAAATCCAGCGCGGTGCTGATGGCGCCCGCCTTCTTCTCGGCCTTCAAGCGCGCGTGTTCGGTTTTGGACAGCCGGTAGTAGGTCCAGTATTCACCCCCATCCTCCCACGTATCGACCAGTTCAAAGCCTGCTATCTGCTCGTTGCTGGTGGTCTTGATGCTGCTGGTGAAGGACTCGTCGAACTGGTTCTTACGGTCCAAGGTGTAAAGCAGGCTGTTGCCTTCCACATTTACGCTGATCTCGCTGGCGAGATCGTTCAACGCGTTCTTCTTGGCGGTTTCCAGCACATCGGGCCGGTTCTTATTGGCCATTCCGATACCTACGTAGTAACCATTGGTAACCGGGCGCGAACTCACCCAGGCCGGGCGTTGCACCGGCGCGACCGGCTCCTTCGCACGATCATCAGCTACAGGTCTACTTCCTTTGCAAGCGAAAAAGAGAATGACCGGCACGATCAACAGCAGCTTCCTCATGGCAGCTTTTGGCTGAGTTCCTGCTGGATATCCGAAGCCATTGTGGCGGAGGTGGTACGCAACACCTCGGTCATCAAACTGGCGACGGGCTTCACCTCACGCGGTGCACTCAACAAGGAGCGCATGTCGCGTCGGGCACGATCACTGAGGTCCGCAGTACCGTTCGCGCTGGGGAGCAACGCATCACGATTGCCATCGTAGCTGGCGTAATACATATGGTCCTCGACTTCCCTCTCGGCCACTTTGCTCACCAGCACTTCACCGGTCTCCAAAGAGACCAACCGATAGTTGAACGCGAGCACCACCTTGTTCTCTTGATAGAACTCAGCGTAGCGCACCGGCTTATACCGGGTCACGAAGTACTTCGCACCGGTCTCTTTGTTGATCTGCTCCACACGGTACGACTCGAATCCATCCTTGGTGCTACGGCGCACCGATCCAGGGATCTCGCGATAGTCGATCACGGTACCCATCAGCACGGCTTGGGCCCCCATCAGGTTACCAACGCGCACAGCGGTCTTCTCGTCCACCACCCCGCTCAAGCTCAGGCGCTGCTCTTCCAAGATGCGTTCGAGGTTCTCGCGGTCCACCACTTTCAGGAACGGGTCTTTGGCTTCGGTCAGTGAACTCATGGCATGGGCCTGCACCTTGGCTGCCATGGCACTGCTGGTGCCGCTGGCCGTGAAGGGCAAAACGGCCACGATGAACTGACCCTTGGACAAGGCCTCTTGACGCAAGGCCGTTACGTCCTTGTAGGCGCTGTTCTTCTCGATGACCTTGGTAAGGTTGGCATAGGCCTTCCGGTAGTTCCCTGCTTCCAGATCCGACTTGCCCAGACGGTACAACGGTTCAGCGTAGGCCACGCTCTGCAAGCTGCTGGCATCCTTGTAACTGGGTTCCAGCTTGCCGATGCGAGCAAAGACCAACTGTGCAGCATCGAACTTCTCCCCCTCGATCAGCGCTTGGCCCTCGTTATAAAGATCGATGAGGTACTCGCTCTTTACCTTTTCGAAGTCGGACTTGTAATGGTCGGCGATCTCCAGTTGAACACCCGCTCGTGACACGCGCTGCTGGTAGTCCACGGCATCCAGATAGCCTTGTACGGCCTCACTCTTGGCACCACCCATGGCCACGTTCTTGAAGAAGCCACTGAGCTTGTCGTTGAGCACCAATTGTCCGGTCTTCTTCAGACCGATCTTGGCATCCACGTTCTTGGCGCTGCGCTGCGCGGACTGCAAGAACATGTCGGCAGCCTCAGCGTAGAGGCCGGCCTCGTCCAGCTTCTCCCCCTTCTTGGAGAAGGACTTCGATCCACTGCACCCTGCTACCAAGAGGGCAAGAGAAAGTAGCGGGGTGATGTAGGCTGTACTACGCATGTGGGTTGCGGAAGCGGGGCGGTAAGGCCTGACGACTAACGCGCTTGGATGTATCCGTTCAGGTCGTCGATGGAGGTCTCGAAGGTGAAGGCGTCGTTCACCTTGTAGTAGTTGTCGATATCGAAGGTGCGCTCATAGGCGTACTTGGCGATGTCCAGTTTGGAATCCTCGAAACTGAAGAGTCCCATCAGCCCTTTCACCTGATCGACCGTAAAGCATCGGCTGCTACCCACCTGCTTGGCCAGTGTGATCTTGGAATCCTCGAAGCTCTTTGCCTCGATGCTTTTCTTCACATCGCTGAACTCGCTATCCGTCATGGGCCATGCACACCCCACGCGACCGGTATACCCTGGCATGCTGTATACTGCGGGCTTCGTGGGGGCGGGTTTGGTGTCGATGACCGGGGTAGAAGTCCCGGTGCGTGTGGTGGTGGTCGTGGTGCGTGTGGTGGTGGTGGATGTGCTGGAGTTGGTTCCGCTCACACCCTCGTCCACTTTCACGTTCATATTGAAGCCTACACCGTTCACACCCATGTTGATGTTGATGTTCTCGCCGTTCCCGCCAAGATCGCCATCTTCCACGACCGTGGTGGTGGTGATCACTTGGTCCACAGGCATATCCACTTCATGCACCACCGTGGTGCTTGGAACGCCGGGGGTATCTTCCTGGAACGTGGTCGGTTTCGGCTTGGTCGGTTCCTCTGCTACGGCTGTTCCCAAGGCCGCTTCGCCGGTCGGGCGCAATACTCGAGCACCCTTCTTATTGGTGGTCACCATCATCGTGTACTCCTTGCCCGTCGGCAGGTAGCCTGTCTGACGGATCGGTGCAATGGCCGCGTCGGTGAACTTCACCATCAGCATAGGGGTCTCGGTCTTGATACCGGTGGCCACTACACGAGCGGCCGGTTCGGCATTCTTCACATCACCATCGATCACTAACGTGAAGGTGCTGCCATCATCCGAAAATAAGACCAGGTCGCTGGTTTGCGCGTAGGAGGGAACGGCGACCAGAGCGCCAAGAAGGAGTGAGAAGAAACGTACCATGGTGGGTTTAATGGGTTGCGAAGTTAGCCGTTGTGCCATGGCAGGCAAGCCGTGTGCCAAACGACTTTCGTTGTGCCTGTACGTAGTGGAACTGTGACCGGTCGGCCTATCGGCGGTCCTTCGCATCTTTGGCCTTCAAGCGAAACAACCCATGCGCACCATCCTGATCCTCGGCGCGGGCCGCTCGGCCTCCTCGCTGATCCAGTACCTGATCCAGCACGCTGCCAGGCAAGATTGGCGCATTACGGTGGCCGACAAGGACCCCGCCCATGCAGCAACGATGGTCTTAGAAGGCCCTGAGGTGGCGACAGGAATAGCCTTGGACGCCACGAACGGAGAAGCGCGCGCGGCTTTGATCGCCAAGCACGACCTGGTGATCAGCATGCTGCCAGCATTCATGCACATGGATGTCCTGAAGGATTGCCTGCGGCTGAAGAAACATGTGATCACACCGAGCTATGTGCCCGATGCGCTTTGGCCGATGGACGCGGAGTTCAAGACGGCCGGGTTGGTGGTGCTGAACGAAATGGGTTTGGACCCCGGCATCGATCACATGAGTGCGATGCGCATACTCGACCGCGTACGCGCAGAAGGCGGACGTATGGAAGCCTTCGAGAGCTACTGCGGCGGGCTGGTAGCCCCGGAGAGCGACGACAATCCGTGGGGCTACAAATTCAGCTGGAACCCGCGCAACGTGATCTTGGCCGGGCAGGGCACTGCTGCGAAATACATCCGCGATGGCATTACCAAATACATCCCTTACCACAAGCTCTTTAGCCAGACAGTGCGGGTCGAAGTGGATGGCTTGGGCGCTTTCGATGGCTACGCCAATCGCGATTCGCTGAAGTATCGTTCACACTACGGCCTCGACGAGATCCCGACCTTGATCCGCGGCACCTTGCGCAAAGCCGGTTATTGTGCGGCTTGGGATGCCTTTGTGCAACTAGGCTGCACCGAAGATGGTTTCCCCATGGAACTGGACGCCAACGCCACTTGGACCGATTTCCTCGATGCCTTCCTCCCCCATTGCCAGGAATGCGAGACCCGCGAGAACCTGGCGAACTACCTCGGCCTGGAACACCATGGAGAGGTGATGCAGAAGTTGGATTGGCTGGGCCTTTTTGACAAGCGACCCATTGGCGTCAGCGGACGGTCACCGGCAGCTACACTGCAACACTTGCTGGAACAGAAATGGATGCTCGGCCCCAATGACAAGGACCTTGTTGTGATGTGGCACCGGTTCCGTTACAGCGTTGAAGGGCAGCACCAAACGATACATGCATCGTTGGGCGTGATCGGCAAGGACCAAGTATACACCGCCATGGCCCAGACCGTTGGTCTGCCGATCGCCATGGCCTGCAAGATGGTGCTGAACGGTGAATTGAAGGACCGTGGCGTTCTGCTTCCGTTGAAGAAAGGCATCTACGAGCCGATCCTGAACGAATTGGAAACGCTGGGTATCGTTTTCAACGAGGACGAGGTGGAAGCCTAGAAGCCGATCATCAGGTCGCTGATCAACGCGCGGTATTCGTAAGAATAATCGAACGGACCGGTGGCTTCGATGATGAGTTCCTTTTCGCGCAGTGCGCCTCCATTCCTGCCGAACTCTATCAGCACCCGTTTCGCGGGGCGATGTGCGACATACTTCACCACGCATCGCAGCACGGGTGAAAGATCGGCACGGGCCGCCTCGCGGTTGAACTCTTCTTCCCTGTTCAGCGGGATGATGACGGCGAACCGACCAGTTGGCGACAACAGCCGATCCACGGCATCGATCAATTCAGGAAAGAGTAGTTCCTCACTGTGTTTCGCCAGTCCGACGCGCACATCAGCAGCGTTGGAGTACCCCGCGTAATAAGGCGGATTGCAGATGATCAGATTGAACGGTTCGCTGGCCTGCATACGTCGCACATCCATGCGGTGGATGCGAACACGATCGGCCCACGGGCTGGCCGCCGCATTCTCGGCAGCTTGCTCGGCGGAAGCATCATCGATCTCGATCGCATCGATAGAAGCAGCACTGTTGCGCTGCGCCGCGATCAATGCCAACACCCCCGTGCCGGTGCCGATATCGAGGATCCGCGTTGCGCCTGCATAGTTGACCCAAGCGCCGAAGAGCACCCCATCGGTACCCACCTTCAGCGCACAACGGTCCTGCCGGATGATGAACTGCTTGAAACGGAACGACGGTTTGGGCATAGCGGACAGGTGTCAGAGGGCAGTTGTCATACCGTTTCGCAATTCGTAATGGCCCGATCTCGCCATACGGCTCATCGAGCCAAACGTATTGTCTCACGCGCATTTACCACTTCTAAGTCCAGCCCAGCCTTGGGGCTGTCCTGAACTAAGAATTGGTATCAGTTGTCAGACTCCTTGGTCCACCAACCCTGAGAACTCCGAACGGTCAGTTGAATTCTACGGCTCAAGAGCGATACAGGTCGATCAACCCTGGCGGCGTGCGAACCAACAGCGAATTGGTCTCCGGATCGATGCCCAAGATCATCTCTTCGGCCAATGGCACCATCACTTCTTGTTCGCCATGGAGGATCACCAGCACAGGGTTCTTCGCAGAACCTTCAATGCCCGTAACCTCACCCAGATCACCATGTTCCTCATCGCACACGATCATGCCGATGAACTCGTCCGGGTCCCAACTCTCATCGCTACCGTCGGAAAGCAGGCCGGGTGGTGCATAGAGGTCGCGGCCGACGAGTATAGCTGCACTTTGTGGATCGTCGAAGTCGTCGAACTTCACGAGGACATCGCGGCCTTTGTCGTGCAGTTTGCTGAAGAAGAACGGCACCTTCTGCCCTTCGATATCAACGAACAGTGAACCGGCGTGTACCAGATCGTCCAAGTCGCATTCTTCCAAGTGTACCGTGAGCTCACCTTGATGGCCCCACGGCTTGCCGAGCTTACCGATCCGGTGAAGGCTTTCGAGGTCCATGGGGGGAAATTACATCGGAATGTTCGTGAACGAAAAAGCCCGCGCTCCTTTCGGAACGCGGGCCCTGGTATCGTCTTTGGAATTACTCGGCTGCAGGAGCTTCGGCAGCAGGTGCCTCAGTAGCAGGAGCTTCTGCTTCTGCGGCAGGCGCTTCTTCCACTACAGGAGGCGGCACGTAAGCAGCAGCGGCGAGTTTCGCGCTCAGAACTGCGGCCATGTCGGAAGCCACCTTCTTCTCGGCATCGAGGCGGGCCTTAGCAGCAGCACCGGCACCTTCGGCCAGTTTGCTCTTCTTGCCTTCGATCTTGGCGTTCTTCTCGTTCTTCCAGATGTCGAAACGACGCTCGGCCTCTGCCTGGTCGAATGCACCTTTCTTAACACCGTTGGCGAGGTGGTTCTTGTATACCACACCGGAATAGCTGAGGATGGCGCGGCAGGTATCGCTGGGCTGGGCACCTTTCTGGAGCCAATCCAACGCCTTGTCCGTGTTCACCTCAACGAAAGCGGGGTTCTGGTTGGGATCGTAAGCACCGATCCGTTCGATGTATTTCCCGTCGCGTGGTGCACGGGAATCGGCTACTACGACGTGGTAGTAAGGCCGGCCTTTTTTGCCTTTTCTCTGAAGGCGGATGCGAGTTGGCATGTCGCGGTTTGTTTGGTTCCCCCGGAATTGGGGGTGCAAATGTGCGGGATCTTCTGGAGAATTCCAATACGCCGCTTGCTATTAGCCTTTGGCTGCTAGCTGCTTATCACCACAGAGAGGGCGGCGCATTGGGCAACGGCTGGCTGAATGCACCTTTGCGGAGATGCGACTTCTCCTTCCTGCCTTGCTGGTGGTCTCTTTTGCTGGTGCCCAGTCCCCGGTTGCTCCTTCCCTCATTCCGCTTCCCGTGGAAATGAGGCTCACAGGCGGCACCTGCGATCTGATGTGCGGCTGGGGAATACAAGGTGATCCTAGCGGATTGGTGGAAATTCTGCGGAGCGAAACGACGTCCACACCCAAAGAGCGTGAGGTGGACTGCGAACGAAGCATACCGATCAGGTTGATGAAGGTCGCGTACGACACCTTGGTGCCAGATGAGTACTACACGCTGGTGGTCCATTCAGGTGGCATCGACATCGAAGCACCATCTGATGAAGGGCTGTTCAGAGGCAGCCGCACCCTCATCCAACTTCTTGAACAAGGTGAAAAGACCGGCAGCATTCCCTGCCTCTCCATCATCGACTACCCGCGCTTCCCATGGCGCGGCATGCACTTGGATCCGTGCAGGCACTTCTGGTCAGTGGAGTTCACCAAGAAGTACATCGACCTACTGGCGCGGTACAAGATGAATACCTTCCACTGGCACCTGACGGATGATCAGGGCTGGCGGATCGAGATCAAGCAGTATCCGAAGCTGACCGAAGTGGGCGGATGGCGAAGCGGCAGCCAAGTAGGGCCTTACAGTCGGCGAGATTATGACAGCATCCCTTACGGTGGCTTCTACACGCAAGAGCAGATCCGCGAGGTGATGGCCTACGCAGCGGCGCGACACATCACGGTGGTGCCGGAGATCGAGATGCCGGGCCATGCCTTGGCGGCGTTGGCCGCTTACCCTGAATTGGGATGCATGGGTGGTCCGTACGAAGTGCAGAAAGGCTGGGGTGTGTTCCAGGAGGTCTTCTGCCCCACCGACTCCACGATCCACTTTCTGGAGAATGTGCTTTCCGAAGTGATGGATCTCTTCCCCAGCGAGCTGATCCACATCGGTGGTGATGAGTGCCCGAAGGAGAGTTGGAAGAAATGCCCCAGATGTCAGTCGCGCATGAAGGCCGAAGGCTTGAAGGATGAACACGAGCTACAGAGCTACTTCATCCAGCGGATGGAGAAGTTCGTGAATAGTAAAGGCCGGAAGATCATAGGCTGGGACGAGATCCTGGAAGGTGGCTTGGCACCAAATGCGGCGGTGATGAGCTGGCGCGGTACCGAAGGAGGTGTTGCAGCGGCCAAACAGAAGCACAACGTGGTGATGAGCCCCGGCAGCCATTGCTACTTCGACCACTACCAAGGCGACCCCGCGAACGAACCGCTGGCGATCGGTGGGCACACCACGGTGCAGAAAGTGTACAGCTACGAACCCGTTCCCAAGGAGCTGACCGCTGAAGAAGGCACCTACATCCTGGGCGCGCAAGGCAACGTGTGGTCGGAATACATCCTAACGCCGGAACATGTGGAATACATGGCCGTGCCACGGATGCTGGCGTTGGCGGAGGTGTTGTGGACGCCGAAGGAGAAGCGGGATGAGGCCGATTTCGTACAGCGGTTGGAGAAGGAGTTCCCGAGGTTGGATGCGTTGAAGGTGAATGCGAGTAGGAGCTTGTATCAGGTCCGTCTTGTTCCGAGCAAAGAAGCGCAGCCAGGCGCGATCGCTTTAACGCTTAGTTCTGGCGCGAATAGTAAATCGCTTATGTTCAGCCGGGCAGAAGGATCTGATGACCCCGAAAGTCTCCAGACATTGGTGGATGGATTCTACCAGCAGCCCTTATCATTGAACCAGACTTGTCGCATAGAAGGTTTCTTAGTGGATACGGTCGCTGGAGAGCTCAAGTCCACCTACCCACGAGCGAAACAGACCTTCCACTTCAACAAAGCCACCGCCCAAGAGATCACACTGAGCGAACAACCGAACGAGCGCTACAACGAAGGCGGTGCATTCACCCTCGTGGATGGCATCACAGCGCAGGAGAAACGCGTGAACACCGAATGGCTCGGTTGGCGCAAGAGCGTCACGATCACAGTGGATCTGGGCAGCGTGCAGGACATCAACTACATAGGGATCGGCGCGCTGAACGAGACGTATGGCTGGATCCATGTACCGAAGGTGGTGGAGTTCAGCGTGAGCACGGATGGCAAGACCTTCACCGACCTTGGGATGGACCTCTCCACCATGACGGAGATCCCGATCCACTATCCGGACCACCGACCGGATGGAAAGACCTTTTCGGCGAGATCGGGGCGCCATACCTACAAGACCGACAAGGCTGCAAAGGGTAGGTTCGTCCGTATCAACGTGCAGCACATCGGCACCATTCCGGCAGGTTTTCCGGGTGCGGGAAGTCCGGCTTGGCTGTTCTTGGATGAGATCGAGGTGCGGTAGACTTTCCAAGCGCGCACCAAAATCGCGTCCTCTATGCTGGTAAAGTAGCATCTTCGTGATCCCTGAGACCCTGAACCCATGACACGGACCTGTATCCTGCCCGCGCTCGTTGCGCTTTCTTCACTACCTCTGCTGGCCGCATCCGGCGCCTGCCCACCCGGGGAAAGTCAGTTGGTGATCACCGTTGTTCCGGACGGTTGGCCCAATGAGATCTCCTGGAACATCACCTTCGATGGAAGCACGATCGCCAGTGGTAGTGCCGCCGGCGGTAGCGTGTGTGTACCGGCCGAGGAGTGTGTGATCTTCACCATGCTGGACAGTTATGGCGACGGCATTACTGCAGCGGGTGGCTACACGGTGACCTTGGATGGCGTGCTGGTGGCGAGCGGTGGCCAGCTGCATGGCAACAACTACACGTATTCACAAACCACCGAACTGAACTGTCCGCCGGGCTTCAGTTGCGGCAATCCGTTGGCGGTCGCGAACGGCACGCATACCGCACCCGGCCCGAACACATGGTACAGTTTCACCGCCACGGTGAGCGGCCAGTACGTGGTAACTACCTGCGAACTGAGCGCATGCGACACACGGATCTGGCTGTACGACCATTGCACCGGACTGACCCCGGATGACAGCCCCGCCGGCACCATGTACTACGCGGACGGTGGTTGCACCAATGACGCACAAGCTCAACTCTTCGCCAACCTAGGCGCGGGGGATGTGGTCTGGGTCCGCATCGGTGACGGTGGCACCTCCTGCGAAGGCCAGGAGATCGATTGGTCCATCAGCTATTTCGGCCCCATCGCGGGCTGCACGGATATCACCTCCTGCAACTTCGACCCGTTGGCCACCGTGGATGATGGCAGCTGCATTGCATGGGGCAGCGTGGATTGCCCACAAGCACCTGACCTGATCGTGGACCAAGGCCGCCTGATCACCTCGCTGAACCTGTCTTCAACGAATGTGGGCCAAGGCGATTGCTACATCGCTGAAGGTTGCCTAACCGGGTATGGTCTACGCGAGATCCTGCGCTTCGATACGCGCATCGCCAATATCGGTGATCTGGACTACTACATCGGCACCCCCGGCGCCAACCCCGATCAGTTCGAACTCCAGAACTGCCACGGCCACGTCCACTACAAGGGCTACGCGGAATACTTGCTGTACGATGATCAAGGGCAAGAGCTCGCTGTCGGTTTCAAGAACGGCTTCTGCGTGATGGACATCGACTGCAATGGCGGAGGAAGTGGACAATACGGTTGCGGGAACATGGGCATCAGTGCGGGTTGTGCCGATGTGTATGGCAGCGGTACCAGCTGCAACTGGATCGATGTGACCGGTGTGGCCGAAGGATCCTACACCTTGGTGGTGCGCACCAACTGGGACAATGACCCCGATGCCTTGGGCCGCGTGGAAAGCAACCACATCAACAACTGGGCGCAGGTGTGCATCCTGATCGATCGCACCCCGACGCTTTCCATCACCGTCTCCACGGACTGCGACCCGTATGTGGACTGCCAGGGCGAGATCTACGGTCCGGCGCAGATGGATTGCCTAGGTGATTGTGGAGGCAATGCGCTCATCGGTGACCTCAACGATGATAGCAGCCAGAACTTGGTGGATGTGAACAACTACGAATCGGGGATCTTGGGAGATGACCTGACGCCAGCACCTTGCAACGACATCGACCAGGACGGCAACCTCACGGTGACCGACGCGGCCCTGATGGCCTTTTGCAACTATTGGAACACATACAACCACCCACCGGACAGCGCTGCGGTACACGATCATTGCAACTTCCCCTTCAACGAGATCATTAACCCGAACGACACGGTGACCTTCACCATTGGCGCACTGGACATGACCGAAGGTTGGATGGACATCCACGTGCGCAACACGAACCGCCGCCTGCTGGGTTATGAACTGATGTTAACCGGCCTGCAGATCACCGGTGTTACCAGTCTTTACGATGATGTGGCCTACCCTGCTGTGCCTGCCTATTCCTTCGGTGGCGGTCATCTGATGTGCCTGAGCGATGTGGACTCCACCATCCAGCGCGGCCCGGACTTCAAGCCGTTGTGCCGTGTCACCTTCATAAATCCCCAATCGACCATCTGCATTGATGAAGTGATCGATGTGGTGAACGAGAACTACCACAACGCCATCACGCAGCTGGAGAACGCTTGCGCCACCAGCACCGGGGTAAGCTCACACGCAGTAGATGAGGGCATCCGCGTATACCCGAACCCGTTCAGCGAACAGACCAATTTGTTCTATCCGCCTACCCGTAGCAGCTTGGTAGTACTGACCGTAACGGATCTGCAAGGGCGTATCGTTCAACAGCAGAGCGATGCACACGGCGCGGGTCGCTTTGTTATCGAGCGTCGCGCGCTGAGCGAAGGAGCGTACTTCTACCAGCTTTCCGGCGCCATCAGCGGATCGGGCAAGGTGCACGTGGAACGCTGATCCTTTCCGACTTTTGTGAACGTCCGGGTCACCAACGGCTCCGGGTGTTCGCATGAAAAACATCTTCGTCGCGACCCTGCTCGTTCTTCTGGCCCATATTACCCAAGCGCAGAAAACCATCTGGAGCTACGCCATCGGCAACTGGCGCGACGGGCCGTTGGTGTACATAAGTCCGGTGATAGAGACTACGGAGGCCTTCACCACGCCGCAATTGATAGAAAGACTCAAAGGGGAACACGAAGAGTTCAAGGTCATCATGGACATCGATGTCCTCCGCTTCGCAACGATCGAGGAAGCCGCCGAGGACCGCGCAACATTACGGGCGAAATACCTCCGAAGACCGATGGAAGTCAGGATGCTCGACGCAACCCTACCACGTGTGCCAAGGATCGAAGAGGATTGACCGTATGAGAACACGGGACCCATGCTGTTACGCAATTGTCATACTGTTATCCGCTTCACTCGCGGTGCCTACAAAAGCACAATTGGGAAACAAGTTTCGCGCGATACTGGTCGGCGACTCATTGGCACCGCCGGACTATGACACGGCCTATGTCGCGAACTACCAAAGCGATCTGGTCATCAGCATGGTGGCTCGCCACCAACTGGTAGAGGTCGACCTGGAACAGGATGATGGCGGCGATGGACTTGCATACTCCACCAACACGAGAGAGCAGTACGGCTTCGGGATCAATTATAAGTGGCTCAGTGCGGAGGCCACCTTCAACGTACCGGCTTTGGACCATTACGATCCGGCCTATGGGAAGACCACTTCCCGTGGTTTCGGGATCGGCTATACCGGCCGACGGCTCTGGTTGCGCGGTTTCTGGAGCAACGCCGAAGGCTACTTCCTGAACGACCCGGATCGCTGGGTGGTCGGACGGAGCGAAGACGATCCACCGGTCGTACGCGGCGATATGGGGACCAACACCTATCTCTTGTCGGCGAACTACGCATTGAGCGGTAAGAAACGATACAGCCAGAACGCAGCGATCTTCCAACTCGAGCGGCAGAAACGAAGTGCGGGTACGTTCGTTGTGGGACTTTCCAGTTGGCGGACGATCGTGGATGCGGACAGTTCGATCATCAACTCCGCGTTGGTGGACACCTTCGACCTGGTCACCGGCTTCACGGAGCTTCGTCGCACGCTGATCAACGCCTCCATAGGCTATACGCACACCATCGCGTTCTGGCGCAAGGGCTTCATCAATTTTGCCCTTCAGCCCGGCATAGCATATGTGCAACAAGCCATTGTGTCTTCGCCGGATGAGGAATTGAAAGGCACCACGGTCGCATCCGCCACGGAATTCAAGGTCGGGGCCGGCTTCAACGGGGATCGATGGTATGGCGCATTGACCACTTCCGTGTACTACAGCACGACTCCGATCGCTGAGAAGATGAGCGTGGGAACAAACTACGTCTTCGTGCGATTCGCTCTGGGAGTACGTTTGGCAGGTCCGAAAAGTGGGATACTAAAGAAGGTGGGCCTGTAGAATTGAGGCTTACTACATCCACTTCTGTAGGCTCTTTGCTGCTTGAGCCCTGACACTGTCGCGTACGATCGGTGTCCAACCCAGGATCGTGCCTGTGATGCCGAGCGCCTGCCTGGACCAACACCAAAAGTCGAACTGGTCCGTGTGTGCGATGATCAGGCCGTCCTGGATCGTGAAGCGCGCCGCGATGATGTTATGCACCGGACGTTGGGTCTTGCTGAAGGTGTACCGCGCCTCCCAATGGACCATACCTCCATTCGCGCTCTCCTCCAACACCTTGAATTCGAGCTTCAGATCAGTGCCACTCGTCACGAGCATCTTCCACATGGCACGCACGCCTGCCGCATCCAGATCAGGAAAAACGGGATCGCTGAAGTGAGCATCGTTGTGGTAACACGCGGCCATGGTAGCCCAGTCATGGCGGGCGAAGGCGGAATAGAAGCGGTCCAAGACTGGCATGGTGTGAAGGTAGATCAGTAGGATACCTTCGAACGGAACGGGATCACTTAGCTGGCTCAGACACCTTGTTCCGGCCATCCCGGAGCGACCTTTGTGCCGATGAGCAAGCTTGAACACATCGCCCTGTTGACCTCCGGCGGGGATGCACCCGGCATGAACGCCGCGATCCGCGCGGTGGTGCGCACGGCCCATTTCCATGGGATCCGGACCACCGGCGTGCTCGACGGTTACGATGGTCTGGTGAAGAAGAACTTCCTACCGTTGGGTGCACGCGATGTGCGCAACATCGTACAACGCGGTGGCACCATCCTACGCAGCGCACGCAGCGAAGCCTTCATGAAGCCCGAAGGTCGCGCACAAGCCGCAGCGAACTTGCTTGAAGCGGGCATCGATGCGCTGATCGTGATCGGCGGCGGTGGATCACAAAGTGGTGCACACACCTTGGCCTCGGAGCAGGACGTTCGCATCATGGGCATTGCGAGCACCATCGACAACGATCTTGGTGGCAGCGACCGCACCATCGGTTTCGACACGGCGTGCAACACGGCGTTGGAAGCGATCGATCGGTTGCGTGATACGGCATCCTCGTACGGTCGCATCTTCTTCGTGGAGGTGATGGGGCGCGACACGGGCTTCATTGCGGTGCACACCGGGATCGCGGCAGGTGCCGAATATGTGTTGGTACCGGAGCGAAAGGAGAATGTCGACGAACTCACGAAAGCACTGTTGGACCGCTCCTCCGATAAGAGTAGCAGCATCGTTGTGGTAGCCGAGGGCGACCAGGAAGGTGGAGCGTTCAAGCTGGCCGAACAGGTGAAGAAGAGTTGTCCGCAATTCGATATCCGTGTTTCGGTACTGGGACATTTGCAGCGCGGCGGCAACCCTACGATGGCCGACCGCCTACTGGCCTCGCGACTGGGAGCTGCAGCTGTGGAAGGGCTGATGGAAAACAAGCACCATTGCGTGGTCGGCATCGTGAAAGGAGAGATCACTTACACACCGCACGCCGAAGCAATAGTGCAGCGTAAAGTGATCGAGCCTGACCTTTTCCGATTGATCCAGATGCTGGCTGTTTGAGAACACATGCCATGATGCAACATGCTTACGCCCTGATGTTGGAATGGACCGGGAACCAAGGCACCGGCACCGACCACTACCGCAACTACAAGCGCGATCACGCGATCCGGATCGCGAACAAGCCGGATCTGCTGGGTTCCGCCGACCCCACCTTCCACGGCGATCCATCGCGGCACGATCCCGAGGAACTTCTCTTGGCCGCGCTATCGGCCTGCCACATGATGAGCTTCCTGCATGTGTGCGTGATGAACGGCGTGGTGGTGACAGCCTACACGGATAACGCAACGGGCAGCATGGGGACCTTCATGGATGGCAGCGGCCGTTTCACGGAAGTAATTCTGCATCCGAAGGTGACGGTCCTTGATGTGAGCATGATCGAACTCGCGAATGATCTTCATCCTAAAGCGCACGAATTGTGCTTCATCGCCAACTCGGTGAATTTCCCGGTCCGGTGCGTTCCCCACCCCGCAGTGTTACCCTGAGATACTTGTCGCCTTCTTGTCTTTCATTAGCACGCAGAGAATGGCGCTCCTTCGGGCTACCGTTGGCCGAGCAATACAATGGCGTTGGGGATGAACAAGATGATGAGGCAATGTTCGCGCATATTGAGATGGGCTGATACCGAACCAATACGCTGGTTCGCGATCGGATAGCATTCACGATAGCAGTGATCTGCGGGAAGCAGACACCGATCAGGAGCGAAGACCACGGCTTGTTTACTGCGCCCTTGATCCCTAGCATTGTGCCCATGCAAACCGCACGAAAAGTTCTTGCCATCGCACTGCTGTTCAGCTGGGCGGTCGGCCTTGTTCCGGCCCAGGATACCACGAAAACAAAGGACAAGGTCGTCTACACCTACCCTGCCACCAGCACTACCAAACACACCATCACGCTGAACGGCGAGCGCATCGATTACACCGCCACGGTGGGCCACTTGGTGTTGTTGGATGAGAAAGGGGTCAAGCGTTCGCACAACTTCTACATCGCCTACACGAAAGACCAGCCGAAGGATAAGGTTGCTGATGCATCGCAACGACCGATCACCTTTACCTTCAACGGCGGGCCGGGATCCAGTTCGGTGTGGCTGCACATGGGCGCACTCGGGCCCAAGCGCGTGGTCATGAACGACGATGGAACGAGTCCGCCTCCACCCTATTCGGTCACGGATAACGCGTATTCATGGTTGGATAGGACGGACCTCGTCTTCATCGACCCGATCGAGACCGGGTACAGCCGTCCGGCCGAGGGCGTGGACAAGAAGGAATTCACCGGATACTCAGAGGACATTAGTAGCGTAGGCGACTTCATCCACAAGTTCGTCACCCTGAACGGGCGCTGGGCATCGCCCAAATACCTAGCTGGCGAGAGCTACGGTACCACGCGCGCAGCAGGACTTTCCGGCTACCTCCAGGACCGGCACGGCATGTTCCTGAACGGCATCGTGTTGATCAGCGCGGTGATGAACTTCCAAACGTTGTACGCCACCGATGGCAACGATCTGCCCTATAGCCTCTTCCTGCCCAGCTTAGCAGCCACAGCCTATTACCATGGCAAGGTGGATAAGGCGCGCTTCCCGGTGATGCAGGACTTCCTGCGCGAAGTGGAGCAGTTCGCACTGACCGACTATACGCTGTACTTGATGAAAGGCACGCGCGCTACTGCTGCGGAAGCCGAGGCCATCGCTGCGCGAGTGAGCGCCTACATCGGCATCGACAAAGGTGTGATCCTGCGCAACGACGGACGCATCAGTACCTCGATCTTCACTAAAGAGTTGTTGCGAAACGAGGGCCGAACGGTAGGCCGGTTCGATGGCACGCTGAAAGGCATCGACCGCAACGATGGGGGCCTCACATACGACTTCGACCCCAGCTATAACCTGTCCGTATTCGGCCCTTACACCATGGCGATCAACGCACACTTGAAGAACACGCTGCAGTACGAGAACAGCGACAAGGTCTACGAGATCCTCACCGGCAAGGTGTGGCCTTGGAACTACGGCGATCACCAGAACAAATTCCTGAACAACGCGGAAGTACTACGTTCTGCCATGCACAAGAATCCGTCACTCCGCGTGCTGATCTGCAACGCCTATTATGACCTGGCCACGCCCTACTTCGCCACCGAATACACCGTGGACCACATGTTCGTGGACGAAACCCTGCGAAAGAATATCACTATGAGCTACTACCAAGGCGGCCACATGATGTACACGATCAAGGCCGAGTTGGAGAAGCTGACGAAGGATGCGCGGGCGTTCTATGACGGGGCTGGGAAGTGAGCGGAACGTTGCGCGAGCATATCCGCCGAGCACGAACTCAACGTGCCTCCTTTCAGTCGCTGGTGCACAAGCTGCCGCACGATCCGCTCGATCACCAGCGACTAAAAAGCTTTGTTAACGGCCTTGGACATGGAGCCCACGGAATTGAAGCGAGGTTCGAACGCTCCATGGGAGGATGGTTGATCGAGCATCACGAATGTTACGGTTCATGGCGCATACGAATAGACCAGCGGAAGCAAATAGCGTCAGGCGCTAACGAAGTCTTCGCTCCTCTTGCTTGATCGCTACATCATTGATGCTCGCGAAGCGTTCCCGCATGTAGCCCAGTGCATCGAACTCCCAATTCTCGTTGCCATAGCTGCGGAACCAATTCCCCTCAGCGTCGTGCCATTCGTACTCGAACCGCACCGCGATGCGATCATCGCCATGCGCCCAGTATTCCTTGCGCAAACGGTAGTCAAGTTCCTTTGCCCACTTCCGTTCCAGAAAAGTAATGATCGCCTCACGGCCGTTGATGAACTCCGACCGGTTGCGCCACTCGCTGTCTTCCGTATAGGCTTTGGCCACACGTTCGGGATCCTTGCTGTTCCAAGCGTCCTCGGCCATCTGGATCTTTTGGCGTGCGGTCTCCTCGGTAAAGGGCGGTAAGGGTGGGCGTGGTTCCATCTGTTACAAGTTGGATGATCGAACTCAAAAAACAACTTTCTGCTTCCTCAGTCGGGTGCGGTAGCTCACGTTCCACCCTTTCGGATGGCGGATCTCGAAGCTGAGCTTCACGGTGTTCGACGCGCCCGGCTGCAGGTCCATGGGCCATTCCACGATGCCTTCCGGTGCATCCAACTCACCTTTGGAGAGCTCCAGCACTTGGACCTTGATCTGATCATCCATGCTCACTGGGATCTGATCACGGAGCACCAGATGGATCGGCGCGGCGGTGGTGTTCTTCACCGTGATGTCGTACGTCATCGTCTGTTTGCGCTCGCTGCCGATCACCTTCCGGCTCGTGCGGTCCTCCAATTCCTTGCGCTCCACGCGGATGTCGTTGTCGCGACCGAGAGAAAGGTCGAGCGTGTCATTGATCCCCGCCGTGCTGATCATCGATTCGCCTACGTAGCTATCCTCGTAGTACACGTTCGCCGGGCCATCCACAAGATCCAGGTCCTCCCAACCGGTGATGCGCGCCATCAGAAAGGCATCGCGGTCCACTTTCGGAATAGCGACATAGCTGTACGTAGCGGGCAGCGTATGCTCAGCCACCTCCACCATGTACGGGCGCGCGTCGCTAGGGATGTCGTAGGTGCGTTTGATCTTGAACTCCGCGCTTACCTCGGACACGGTGATCATCTCGTAGCGCTGGCTCGGATCGCTCCAGGTATTCAAGCTCGGGATCAGACCGCGCATCTGCATCGAACCTGCCTCTTGGTCAAATCGACCATCCACGTTGGAACCGGTTGTGGACCCACCTCCCAATTCCCAACGCACCAGTTCGGGTGAGCTCGCACCCAGGGAAGGATCGGCGGTGCTGAGCACCATGTTCATCTTCTTCCAATCGATGTCGGTGTTGTTGTACACCTGTGCCTTGTAACGCAGCGTGATGGGCCCGGTGTTATTGATGGCCGCCAGGTCGTAGGCGGGAGACCAGCCCGTATTGGCCACCAAATAGCGGAGTTCCACCTTCGTGTGCAGCGCGCGGTCCGCGTTCACCACCACGGTCACCTTCTTGCGATCGCGACCGCCGCTGTTGAGCAGCTTCTCCAGCTCCATGCTCTTTGTGCGTTGCATCAATTCCAGCTCCGTCTTCTCTCGTGTGGCGCTGCTGATGTCGCGATTCAACTTCAGTGTGCGCTCCAGGAAGAAGTCCGCGGTCTTCGCCAACACCTCGGCAGAGGTCACGGCATTCGCGCCACCGATATCGTAGTTGCTCGTGAGCATCTGTTTTGCCGCCTGGTTCGCGCCGATGCGATCGGCGAGTTCGATGATGCGCGCGTTCAACAGCGCCACGCTATCATGCAAACGGGCAATACGTAGGTCCGAACGCTCTGCTGGGATCTTGTCCTCGGCAGGGTTCACGCTGAGGATGGCAAGGTCCCCTTTGATCGCCACCTGTACACTTTGCACATACATGTATGGCGAGAGCTCCTTCAGTTCGATGGTGTTGATCCCCGCGGCCAGATCAACCTCGGCACTGGTGCGCACCTCACCCCCGTTCAAGTAGACCGTCATGCGCTCAATGCCGGGATCCACACTGATGAGCTTGCCGGTCTGGGCGAAGCAGACAGGCGCTGCTGTCAATACAAGAACCAAAAGGGTGGCATGCATGGTGAAGGAGCTTTAGGACGAGGCGATAGAGCGTGATCGAATGTAGACTTGTTCCCAGAACGAGGGGAACGCCAAGGGGTTGCTCGGAGCATTGAAACCCGCCCGATCGCAGGCTGGGACCGTTGGTGATGGTATCACAGATCGTGCTACCACCGTTCGTTCAGTCCTGACGATGCTGCACCCAAATAAATCGAAATTCACTTCTTGCGAATGGAATTCTTCACGCGCTCCAGCGCTTCCTCATAGCCAAAAGTGCGACCTGCTTTGATATCCTCGTTGGACTCGATCGCACGCTTCACCATTGCGACGCTGATAGCATCTGGCTTAATGAAACGCTTTCGCATTGTATCTCGGGTAACTCTACGGATCTTGGAGCAAAGCCTTCATGGAACGCGGCTTGCGCTTGCCGGCTTCGATCGCCTTCATCTCCTGGATCACATCGAGCATATCGTTCACGCGCTCGGCCTTCTCCGCCGAAATCGCGCGCTCTTTCAAGAAAGGCAATGCCTTGATGAGTTCTTCGAGGAATTCCTTCCGCTTTTCAGTTACGGTGAGGATGAAGTTCATGCGACGAAATTAGTTCAACCCATCGGTAGGGCAATGTACTCGCGAATGGAACGGACGGTCGGTCGCAATTTTGATAAACTGGCCAAGCACGATCATTTTCCCAACCATTTTCGGTGGACCACCTACTAGCTAGGGAGCTACAGGCTAAGCTCAGTTCGGGGTTCTCATCATATCCATCAAGGACGTTTGAGCGTTTGTTCAGAACCGGAAAACACGACTGGATCCTTCAGCTTCAACCGAATGGAATCGAAAAGTTCCTGAACACCCCTATCCGTTGCTCTGATCCGCCGCAAATGAACAAGTACGTGATCAAGCAACCAATCATCCGTTGGGGCCATGAGATCAGCACGCTCCGCAAATACATGATCGCTAGGTCTCATTTCAAACTCGTACCACTTTACTGGGTATACTGTAGTGTCCTTCAGGTCAGGCTGCTCATCCCACATCCTCAGAGCATAACCGCGTTGGTTTCTGGCCCTTGGACAAAAGCCGCGATCCATCTGTAGCAGCTGATGTCCATCAATGAGCTCACGTGTCTCAACAATACCGATTCGGCCTCTTCCAGAGGTGTTCTCGCTAGACGCGAAAAAGGCAGCGACATGAAGATCGGCAGTGAGATCAACCGACATCACCGGAACGCCATAGTGCTGCACCCATGAGTGAACTTCATTCAGCATTGACTTCCGATCGGGAGAACCGATCTGCGGCAATGGTCGAATTACATCAATAGCCAGTTTAGCTACGAAGGTGCTGGCACAGTCAAGGAACTCCACCATCTGCTCCGTAGTAAGACTCACCAATCGATCTTTGGATGAAAGTGTTTCTGGGTAGAAGTCTCGCTCCCCGCGGAAAAGGTACTTGGGCGCCTTTTTGAATACTGGCAAGTCGGGACCGTACTCAACGTGTTTGAGCATTACTTCCTCTTGGGAATAAGAGCAAACCAAACTATCAACAAGTTCTGTCAGGGTCATGATCGACATTCGCAAACCTACCACCACCTGCACGCAATTATGGATGGACCGAGTATTGGGCAGCCAACTACGCACACTTGTGGAAAACTGATCCCCTTCCCTCCCATCCTCACCAGGTAACTTCGTGGCCCTTCCGCTGATCTTTCATGCAATTCTCCCACCTCCACGTCCACACCCAGTTCTCGCTCCTCGACGGTGCTGCCAGCATTCCATCCCTCTTCAAGAAAGCAGCGAAGGATGGTCAACCGGCCATCGCCATCACCGACCACGGCAACATGTTCGGTGCGTTCAAGTTCGTGGCCGAGGCGGGCAAGCATAAGAATGACGATGGCACGCCGAAGGTGAAACCGATCGTGGGCTGCGAGTTCTATGTGGTGGAGAGCCGTCACAAGAAGGCTTTTACACGCGAGGATCGCGATCAGCGTTTCCACCAGTTGATGCTGGCGAAGAACCCGACGGGTTATAGGAACCTGAGCAAGCTGTGCAGCCTGGGCTACATGGAAGGCTTTTACAGCAAGTACCCACGGATCGATAAGGAGTTGATCCTGCAGTACCACGAAGGGTTGATCGCGACCACGTGCTGTTTGGGTGCCAGTGTACCGCGTACGATCCTGCGCAAAGGCGAGGTGGAAGGCGAGAAGGAATTCAAGTGGTGGCTCGACCTGTTCGGCGAGGACTACTACGTGGAGTTGCAACGCCATGGCATTCCAGATCAGGACAAGGTGAACGCTGTGTTGGTGAAATGGGCGCGCCAGTACAATGTGCCCATCATCGCCAGCAACGACAGCCACTACACCGATCGCGAGGACAGCAACGCACACGACATCCTACTGTGCATAAACACCGGCGAAAAACAGAGCACCCCGAAGGCGGAGGATGGCGACGAGGAAGGATCGAAAGGAAAACGCTTCGCCTTCTACAACGACGAGTTCTTCTTCAAAACGCAGGCGCAAATGGCGCAGACGTTCCACGACCTGCCGGAAGCCTTGGACAACACGAACCTGATCGTGGACAAGGTGGAAACGTTGAAGCTGAAGAAGGATATCCTGCTGCCGAACTACCAGTTACCTGACGGCTTTACGAACCAGGACGAATACCTGCAGCACATCACTTACAAAGGC
>Ga0209181_10002040_pt1 | contig 33734 bp, 23 predicted proteins | sample MAT05_FD_187208 | JGI IMG/M metagenome (GOLD analysis project Ga0209181, IMG submission 187208) | Freshwater microbial communities from Lake Fryxell liftoff mats and glacier meltwater in Antarctica - MAT-05 (SPAdes) (version 2) | ecosystem: Environmental > Aquatic > Freshwater > Ice > Liftoff... | reverse complement strand
GCGTGGGCAGGTGACAGACAGGCCATCAGGGCGGCGGCGGCGACCGGGGCAAGGGGCGACAACATGGGCGCGGCGCGCAGGATCGATCGGAACATGGGGTTCTCCTTCGGGTTTGCGTTCGATGCGGGGGGCGGGGCGCCCCCGGGTACGGGCGACGCCGTCGGCTTGTTGCCGGCACCGGGCTGTACGCGGCCGACCGGGTGGTGGATGCGACGAGCCGACCCCCACGTTCATGGGTGCATCTGCGGCGGCATTGGCCGCGTATGCGCCAGAGCCCCTCATAGCGGAGTCGACGCCATGCCTCACTTGCCCCAAGCCTCGCGCCGGTGGTGCGCTTCCCTGGCGCTGTGCGCCGCGCTGTTCGTAGGCGCCAGCGCGCAGGCCGCGCCGGTGGTGCGCGACGTGTTCTTCGATGGCAGCGGCTTCCTGGTCTACGACGCCAGCACCCAGACCGGCGCCTGGACGGGCACGGTCGACGAGTCGCCGTTCCCGGTGGTGCTGCCGCCGTTGTCCTTCTTGTCGGTCGTTAGCTTTGTCTTCGACACGGCAAACAACAAGATCAGCGGCAACTTCGAGTTCACGTCCAGTGACTTCATCAGCACGATGTTCGGCAGCCTCAGCAGCGATCCGCTGTCCGGCGTCTTCACTGCTGACGGCACGTTCTTCGCCATCGAATACTCAATCGCGGGCGGCAGCGGCCTCTTCGCCGGGGCAAGCGGCTTCGGGATCACCCAGTTTGACTTCGATGCGCCGGTGAATGGCTTCTCGGCCTATCGCGAGGCCGGTGTGATGGCCTTCACGGTGCCCGAGCCGGCCACGCTGCCCCTGTTGCTGGCGGGTCTGCTCGGTGTGGCCGCGCTGCGCGCCAGGTCGCGGTCGATAAACTAGGGCAATCCCCAGTCTCTGCGGGCCGCCGCCCCGGCCCCGTCCCGATGGACACGTCCAAGGCCTACGACCCGACCGTCAAGCAGAAATCCGAGGCCAAGACCTCGCGCATCCCGATCAAGGTGGTGGCGGCCGAACGGCTGAAGAAGCCCGACTGGATCCGCGTCAAGGCCGGCAGCCCGAGCACGCGCTTCTACGAGATCAAGCAGATCCTGCGTGAGCACCGGCTGCACACGGTGTGCGAAGAGGCCAGCTGCCCCAATATCGGCGAGTGCTTCGGCAAGGGCACGGCCACCTTCATGATCATGGGCGACAAGTGCACGCGGCGCTGCCCCTTCTGCGATGTCGGCCACGGCCGGCCGGACCCGCTGGACGCCGACGAGCCGGCCAACCTGGCCAAGACCATCGCCGCGCTGAAGCTGCAGTACGTGGTGATCACCAGCGTCGACCGCGACGACCTGCGCGACGGTGGCGCGGCGCACTTCGTCGAGTGCATCCGCAAGACGCGAGAGCTGTCGCCGCGCACGCAGATCGAGATCCTGGTGCCTGACTTCCGCGGCCGCATGGACCGCGCGCTGGATATCCTGAAAGCGGCGCCGCCGGACGTGATGAACCACAACCTGGAGACGGTGCCGCGTCTGTACAAGGAAGCGCGGCCGGGTTCTGACTACCAGTTCAGCCTGACCCTGCTGCAGCGCTTCAAGCAGGCGGTGCCCGGCGTGCCCACCAAGAGCGGGCTGATGGTGGGCCTGGGCGAGACCGACGAAGAGATCCTGCAGGCCATGCGCGACATGCGCACGCACGACATCGACATGCTGACCATCGGCCAGTACCTCGCGCCCAGCGGCCACCACCTGCCGGTGCGGCGCTATGTGCATCCCGACACCTTCGCCATGTTCGGCCGCGAGGCGCAGGCGATGGGGTTCAGCCACGCCGCGGTGGGCGCGATGGTGCGCAGCAGCTACCACGCGGATGAGCAGGCGCATGCGGCGGGGCTTGCGGCCCCCGCGGCGGCTTGAATCCAACAAAGTCCGCGGCGTGAAGCGACGTCAGGCGCTGCCGAAACTCGTGGCGCTGCTGCTGCCGGGGCTGGGCGCGGGCGCGGCCCGGGCGCAGCTGGGCGAGGCCGATGCCGCCGCCGGCATTCGCGCGACGCTGGAGCGCGGTGCGCTGGCGGCCGTGGGGTTGCTCGGCCGCCCCGACGGCTTTCTCGGCAACCCGAAGGTGCGCATCCCGTTGCCCGGCTTCCTGAACGACGCCGCCAGGCTGCTGAAGGCCACCGGCCAGGGCCGGCGCGTCGACGAACTGCTGATGGCGATGAACCGCGCCGCCGAAGCCGCCATGCCCGAGGCGAAGGCGCTGCTGGTGCAGACCGTCAAGCAGGTTTCGGTGCAGGACGCGCTGAAGATCGTGCGCGGCGGCGACACGGCGGTGACCGAGTTCTTTGCCGGCCGCACGCGCGAGCCGCTGGGGGTGAGGTTCCTGCCCATCGTCAGCCGCGCCACCGAGCGCGTCGCGCTGGCCGACAAGTACAACGCCCTGGCGGCCAAGGCTTCGGGCCTGGGTCTGCTGAAGAAGGAGGACGCCAACCTCCAGCAGTACGTCACCGGCAAGGCGCTGGACGGCCTGTATCTGATGATCGGCGAGGAAGAGAAGAAGATCCGCGCCGACCCGGTGGGTACGGGCAGCGCGATCCTGAAGAAGGTCTTCGGCCGCTGAGCCTGCGCGTCAGACCACGCGCCCCAGCTCATAGCTCAGCGCCGCCGGCAGCGAGGTGACGATGGCGTCGCGGCCGACCGTCGCGATCTCGACGTTGCCGGTGCGCGAGACCTCGAAGCTGTGGCCTTCTTCGGCCAGCCGGATGAAGACCAGCGACGGCAGCTCGGCCAGCAGCCGCTTGCGCAGCGCCTCCATGCCGCCCAGCGCGGCCTCGTAGACGACAGCGTGCGGCATCGCGTGGCTGCAGAACTCGCGCGCGGCGTCGGTGGAGTCGGCGAAGTCGAGCATCAGCCCGAGCCGGCGCAGCGACTCGCGCGCCAGGTTGCGCAATTCGCGCCGCGAGGCCACCACCAGCACATGGCTGCCGGCCGGCGGGCGCGAGTGCAGCGGCCGCTCCGGCGCGTGGCCGGCCTCGTCGCCTAGCGCGTCGTCCAGCCGCGGCGCGAGGTCGTTGTCGCCGGGGGGGAACTCGAGCTGCACGGTGGCCATCCAGGGGCTCAGCTCGCGTTCGAGCTGCAGGCCCAGCGTGTCGGCGATCTGCATCAGCAGCTGCCAGGCCATGCTGTCCAGCGGGCCGGTGTCCTTGTCGTCACCGGCCTCGAAGCTGGCCCGCACGGTGCTGTCCACACGGTCTTCGTCGCGCCAGGCAAAGCTGGCGAGCAGCCGCGCCTGCACCGGCCAGGGCCGGGTCTCGATGCGGAAGTCGATGCGCGAGCGGCTGCACTCGAAGCACCAGTCCAGCAGTGCCTGCAGCAGCGAGAAGACCAGCGAGGCGTCGGCGATGGCGCCGGCCGGTGCCAGCAGCTGGCGGATCTCGATGCCGCGGGCCTCGGACTCGCGCGCGCGCTGGCGCAGCGCGTCACGCAGCATCTGCGTCAGGTCCAGCGGCTCGGGGATCTGGCGCACATGGCCCGCTGCAAAGCGGCCCAGCTGCTGCACCATGATGCCGACGCGGCGAACGCGCTCGATGTCTTCACGCAAGGCGCCCAGCGTGCCCTGGTGCAGGCCACCGGCAGCGCTCAGCGTCATCACGCGCTCGAGCGCGGCCGACAGCGGCGCGGCGATTTCCTCGCCCAGCCGGCCGGCAAGATCGCCGAATGCAGGCCGCACAGGTGCAGCAATATGGCGCGACACGTCGGGCGTGCGCGTCCGTTCGATCGGGTCCATTGGGTTCTCTCTCCTGGTCATCGTCCGTGGCCGCGGACAAGGTCGCCGCGGGCCGGCCGCTGTGCGCGGCTCTGTGGAAACGACTGTCGGCGCCCGGGCGATGACCGCACACCCCCGGCGTCGGGGGGGTGGACATGCACTTGTTCACGCGGCCGGTCAGATCACGCCGGCTTTGCGCAATCGGTCACGTTCGATTTTCTCGATGCCGAACTCGGCCAGCACCTCGTCGCTGTGCTGGCCCAGCAGCGGCGGCGCATGCCGCAGCTGCACCGGCGTGGCCGACAGCTTCAACGGGCTGGCCACCAGCCGCAACGGGCCGGCCAGCGGATGCGGCAGCTCGGACGTCATCTGCCGCGCCTGCACCTGCGGGTCGGCGAAGGCCTCGGCCAGGTTGTTGATCGGGCCGCAGGGCACCTTGGCCGCTTCGAGCGCGGCCAGCCAGTCGGCGCGGCTGCGCATGCGCATCACGGCCTCGAGCTGCGGCACCAGCAGCGCGCGGTGGCGCACGCGGTCGGCGTTGCGCGCGAAGCGCGGATCGCGGGCCAGTTCGCTGCAGCCGGCCACGGCGCAGAACTTGGTGAACTGGCCGTCGTTGCCGACGGCCAGGATCAGGTGCCCGTCGGCCACCTCGAACACCTGGTAGGGCACGATGTTCTGGTGCGCGTTGCCGGCGCGCCGCGGCGGCTGGCCGGTGACCATGAAGTGGGCGCCCAGGTTGGCGAGCATCGCCACCTGCACGTCGAGCAGGGCCATGTCGATGACCTGGCCTTCACCGGTGGTGTCGCGATGGCGCAGCGCAGCCAGGATGGCGACGGCCGAGTACAGCCCGGTGAACAGATCAGCCACCGCCACACCCACCTTCTGCGGGCCGCCGCCGGGCAGGTCGTCGCGCTCGCCGGTCACGCTCATCAGGCCGCCGATGCCCTGGATGGCGTAGTCGTAGCCCGCGCGCTCGCGGTAAGGGCCGGTCTGGCCGAAGCCGGTGACCGAGCAGTACACCAGCCGCGGGTTGAGCGCGCACAGCGTGGCCGCGTCCAGCCCGTAGCGCGCCATGTCGCCGACTTTGAAGTTTTCGATGAAGACGTCGCAGCCCTGGGCCAGCCGGCGCACCAGCGCCTGGCCCTCGGGCTGCGCGATGTCGATCGTCAGCGAGCGCTTGTTGCGGTTGGTGCCCAGGAAGTAGGCGGCCTCGGCGGTGTCGTGGCCCTCACGGTCTTTCAGGAACGGCGGGCCCCAGCCGCGCGTGTCGTCGCCGCTGCCCGGACGTTCGACCTTGATGACGTCGGCGCCCAGGTCGGCCAGCGTCTGCGTGCACCACGGGCCGGCCAGCACGCGGGAGAGATCGAGCACGCGCACACCGTCGAGTGCGCCGCGGGGCAGGGCTGCAGGGTCCATGCCGGCATTGTCGCGGCTGGCCGGGATAATCTGCCGGATGAAGCCCGCGTTGCCGCCCGCCATCGCGTGCTTGCCTGTTCTGATCTTGCTGCTCGCGCTGTCGGGCTGTTCGCCGTCGCTGGACTGGCGCGAAGTGCGCCCGCAGGACAGCGCGGTGGTCGCCATGTTCCCCTGCCGGCCGGCCAGCCATGCACGCGATGTGCAACTGGCCGGCGCGAAAGTGCGCCTCACGCTCCATGCCTGCACCGCCGGTGACATCACCTGGGCGCTGGCCTTTGGCGAACTGGCCGACCCGGCGCGTGTCGGCCCGGCGCTGCTGGAGCTGCGCGAGTCGGCCGCGGCCAACCTGCAGGCCGCGGCCCCGCAGGTGCTGCCGCTGAAGGTCGAGGGCGCCACACCCAACGAGCACATGGCCCGGCTGTCGCTGCAAGGCCGCCTGCCGGATGGCCGCCCGGTGCAGGAGCAGCTGGCGGTGTTCGCCAAGGGCCTGCGCGTGTACCAGGCCACTGCGGTGGGCGCGCGCCTGCCTGCCGAGGGGCTGGAGGTGTTCTTCGGCGGGCTGAAGGCGCCGTGAAGGAACCCGGGGCGTCGGTGGTCGCGCCGGCCGCGCTGGGCGTGCGTGCCGCCGCGCTGGTCTTTGCCGCCTTTGCCTTCACGTACTTCTTCTCGGCGCTGATGCGAGCCGTCACGGCCACTCTGGCGCCGGTGTTCAGCAGCGAGCTGGGCTTGACGGCGTCCAACCTCGGCCTGCTGGCCGGGGCCTACTTCTTCGGCTTTGCCGCGCTGCAGCTGCCGCTGGGTCAAGCGCTGGACCGCGCCGGGCCGCGCCGGGTGCTGGTGTCGATGCTGGCGCTGGCCGTGTTCGGCTGCGCGGCCTTTGCGCTGGCTCAAGGGCTGACCGCGCTCATCGCAGCGCGCATGCTGATCGGCATGGGCGTGGCCGCTTGCCTGATGGCGCCGCTGACCTGCTTTCGTCACCACTTCAGCGAAGCCGCCCAGCTGCGCGCCAATTCGTGGATGCTGATGACGGGTTCGCTGGGCATGGTGGCCTCGACGCTGCCGGTGCAGATGCTGTTGCCGCTTGTCGGCTGGCGCGGGCTGTTCTGGGGTCTGGCGGCGATGCTGCTGGTGGCGATGGCGCTGCTCGCCTGGCTCGTGCCGCGCGACCCGCCCGCTGCCGCGCGCGCCGAAGCGGCTCCCGGCGCTGGCTACGGCGAGATCCTGCGTCACCCGCTGTTCTTGCGCCTGGCCCCGCTGGGCTTCTTCTGCTACGGCGGGCTGATCGCGGTGCAGTCGTTGTGGGCCGGGCCCTGGCTCACCCGGGTCGCGGGCTGGAGCCCGCAGGCGGCTGCGCAGGGGCTGTTTGCCATCAATCTGGCGATGCTCTTTGCCTTCATGGCCTGGGGTGCGGCAATGCCGCGGCTGGTGGCACGCGGGGTCGATCCGCTGCGGCTGATCGCCTGGGGCGTGCCGCTGTCGTTGCTGCTGCTGGCGCTGGCCGTGCTGCGCGGCGCCGAGGCGGGGGCGCTGCACTGGGCTTTGTGGTGCGTAGCCTGCAGCGTGGTCTCGCTCAGCCAGCCCGCGGTGGGCAAGGTCTTTCCCTTGGCGCAGGCCGGCCGTGCGCTGTCGGCCTTCAACCTGGTGATCTTCGGTGGCGTGTTTTGCGTGCAGTGGGGCATCGGGCTGGCGGTGGACGCGCTGGGCGCGCTCGGTCTGGAAGAGCCCGACGCCTTTCGCGCCGCCTTCGCCGTCTTCGGCGCCGGGGGCCTGCTGTCCTATCTGTGGTTCATGCGCCCGGCCCGCCAGACGGCCCTGGCACCGGCCGCGCCGCGTGGATGAATAATGGGCGGCCGTCCGCGCCCGCCATGCCTGCCATCCTGATCGTCGCTCACGCCCCGCTGGCTTCGGCTTTGCTGGCGGTGGCGGCACATGTCTACCCCGGGTGCGAGGCGCAGGTCGCGGCGCTCGACGTGGGCGCGCAAGACAGCGTCGAGCAGGTCGATGCCGCCGCGCGCGCCGCGCTGCAGCGCCTGGGTGCCACCGAGGCGCTGCTGCTCACCGATGTGGCCAACGCCACGCCGTGCAACGGGCTGCAGCGGCTGCTGGGCGACCCGGCCCTGAAGCTGCGCCTGCTGAGCGGCGTCAACGTGCCGATGTTGTGGCGCGCGCTGTGCTACCGAGAGCGGCCGCTGGACGAGATCGTGCGCCGGGCGATCGACGGCGCCACGATGGGCGTGCTGCACCTGAGCCCGTCGCGGCCGCAGCACCAGAACGCAGAGAACCCGGGCGATGATCCAAACCCGCATCACGATCAGTAACCGGCTCGGCCTGCACGCCCGCGCCTCGGCGCGGCTGACCAAGCTGGCCGCCGCCTACAAGTGCGAAGTGCACCTGAGCCGCAGCGGCCGCCGCGTGAACGCCAAGAGCATCATGGGTGTGCTGATGCTGGCTGCCGGCCCGGGCAGCGAGAATCGGCATCGAGGCCGACGGCGAGGACGAACAGGCGGCGATGGTCGCGCTGAGGGCGCTGATCGACGGCAAGTTCGGCGAAGGCGAGTAGGCGCGCGGACATCCTCGCGCGCATGGGCTGCTGCCGGGCCATGTCGATCGCCAGGGCGCCTTGTGAAAGAAGCTGCTGCGCTACATTCGACGCGTGAGCATCCAGGTCTTCGGCATCCCGGTCTCGCGCGGCGTGGCCATCGGCCGCGCGGTGCTGGTGGCTTCCAGTCGCGTGGACGTGGCGCACTACTTCGTCGGGCCGCAAGGTGTGGCGCAGGAGATCGAGCGACTGCGCATTGCGCGCGATGCAGTGGCGGCGGAGATCATCACGTTGCAGCGTGAGCTGCCGCCGGGCTCGCCGGCCGAGCTGTCGGCGCTGCTGGACGTGCACGTGATGCTGCTGCACGACCCCACGCTGATCGGTGCCACCAATCATTGGATGCAGGAGCGCCACTACAACGCCGAGTGGGCGCTGTCGGCCCAGCTGGAGGTGCTGGCGCGGCAGTTCGACGAGATGGAAGACGAGTACCTGCGCGAGCGCAAGGCCGACCTCGAGCAGGTGGTCGAACGCATCCTGCTGCGCCTGTCGCGCAGCGACGGCGCAGCGCACTCGGCCGCTGCGCTGGCCGGGCGCGAATTCTCCGGCAACGATCCACTGGTGCTGGTGGCCAGCGATGTCTCGCCGGCCGACATGCTGCAGTTCAAGCGCAGCGTGTTCACCGGCTTTGTCACCGATGTGGGCGGGCCCACCTCGCACACCGCGATCGTCGCGCGCAGCATGGACATTCCGGCCGTCGTCGGCGCGCGCGAGGCCAGCCGGCTGATCCGCCAGGACGACTGGCTGGTGATCGATGGCGACTCGGGCGTCGTGGTCGTCAACCCCTCCGAGATCGTGCTCGAGGAGTACCGCTTCCGCCAGCGCCAGAGCGAGCTCGAGCGGGCGCGGCTGAACCGCCTGCGCCACACCCCGGCGGTGACGCTGGACGGCCACCCGGTGGAGCTGCTGGCCAACATCGAGCTGCCCGGCGACGCCCCCGGCGCTCTGGAGGCCGGGGCTCTGGGCGTGGGCCTGTTCCGCAGCGAGTTCCTGTTCATGAACCGCGAGGGCGACTTGCCCGGCGAAGACGAGCAGTTCGAGGCCTACCGTGAGGCCGTGCAGGCGATGGGCGGCCTGCCGGTGACGATCCGCACGGTGGACATCGGCGCCGACAAGCCGCTCGAGCGGATGTCGGGCCAGGAGGCCCGCCACGACCATGCGCTGAACCCTGCGCTGGGGCTGCGCGCGATCCGCTGGAGCCTGGCCGAGCCGGGCATGTTCCGCGCCCAGTTGCGCGCCATCCTGCGCGCCAGCGTCTACGGCCGCGTGCGCATCCTGATCCCGATGGTGGCGCACCTGTCGGAGGTGCGGCTGACGCTCGAGGCGCTGGCCCGCGCGCGCGCGCAGCTCGACGACGCGGGCCGCCCTTACGGCCCGGTGGACCTGGGCGCGATGATCGAGATCCCGGCCGCGGTACTGCTGCTGGATCGGCTGACGCCGCACTTCGACTTCTTCTCGATCGGCACCAACGACCTGATCCAGTACGCGCTGGCCATCGACCGCAGCGACGACGAGGTCTCGCACCTGTACGACCCCTGGCACCCCGCGGTGCTGGCGCTGATCGAGCAGTCGATCCGGCGTGCGCACGCTGCGGGCCGGCACGTCAGCGTCTGCGGCGAAATGGCCGGCGACCCGGCCTTCACCGATCTGCTGCTGGGCATGGGCCTGCGCTCGTTCTCGATGCACCCCGCGCGCCTGCCTGCGATCAAGCAGCGTGTGCTGCGCGCCGACACTCGGCGTCTTGCCGCCGGCCTGGCGCGCGTGCTGGCTGCCGACGACCCGGCCACCGAGGCGCTGCTCGCCTTCGCGGCGGCCGCCCCGCACGCGGCCTGAGGTCGCCAGGCCGTCGTCGGCCCGGGCCAGAGCTACAGCCCGAGCACAGGCGCCAGCCGCCTTCGGGCCTGCGTCTCGTCCAGGCCCTCGCGCGCGGCCCAGTCGCGCAGCTGGTCATCGCCGATGCGGCCGACGTTGAAGTAGCTTGCGTCGGGGTGTGCCAGGTAGAAGCCGCTGACGCTGGCCGCGGGGGTCATGGCCAGGCTCTCGGTCAGCGCCATGCCGATATCGCCGGCGCCCAGCACTTCGAACATCGCGCGCTTGACGCCGTGGTCGGGGCAGGCCGGGTAGCCCGGCGCCGGGCGGATACCGAGATACTTCTCGGCGATCAGCTCTGCGTTGCTCAGCCGCTCGTCGCCCGCGTAGCCCCAGAGTTCGGTGCGCACACGCTGGTGCAGCCGCTCGGCGAAGGCTTCGGCCAGACGGTCGGCCAGCGCCTTGAACATGATCGCGCTGTAGTCGTCCAGCGCGTCGGTGAACTGGCGCTCCTTCTTCTCCACGCCCAGGCCGGCGGTGACGGCGAACAGGCCGATGTAGTCGGCCGCCACGCCGCGCGGCGCGACGAAGTCGGCCAGGCTGCGATTCGGCCGCTGCACCGGCCCGTCCGCGCCGTCGACCAGCGGGCGCTCGCTCTGCAGCCGCAGCGGGTTCCAGCGCAACGCAACCTGGCTGCGCGTCTCGTCGCAGTAGACCTCGATCGTGTCGTCGTCCACCGTGTTCGCCGGCAGCAGCGCAATCACCCCGCTGGCCTGCAGCCAGCGGCCCTCGATCAGCCGCTGCAGCAGCTGGCGGCCGTCGGCGAAGACGCGCTGCGCTTGCTCGCCCACCACCTCGTCTTGCAGGATGTCGGGGTAGCGCCCGGCCAGGTCCCAGGTCTGGAAGAAGGGGCCCCAGTCGATGCACGCGGCCAGCTCGGCCAGGTCGTAGTTGCGAAAGACGCGCCGGCCGATGAACTTCGGCGCGGTGGGCCGGAAGGCCCGCCAGTCCAGCGGCGTCTTGTTGGCGCGCGCCCGCGCCAGCGTGACCAGCGGCGTCTGCTTCTTTGCGGCGTACAGCTCGCGCACCCGCATGTAGTCGGCCTGCAGATCGGCGATGTAGGCGGCCGAGCGCTCGTCCGACAACAGATCAGAGCACACACCCACGCTGCGCGAGGCATCGGGCACGTAGACCACCGGGCCCTCGTAGTGCGGGGCGATCTTCACCGCGGTGTGCACGCGGCTGGTGGTGGCGCCGCCGATCAGCAGCGGCGTGCGGCGCTCGCGGAAGTACGGGTCGCGCTGCATCTCGGCCGCCACATGCTGCATCTCCTCGAGGCTGGGCGTGATCAGCCCGGACAGCCCGATCAGGTCGGCGCCTTCGACGCGCGCGCGCTCGAGGATGTCCTGGCAGGCGACCATCACGCCCATGTTGACGACCTCGAAGTTGTTGCATTGCAAGACCACCGTGACGATGTTCTTGCCGATGTCGTGCACGTCGCCCTTGACCGTGGCGATGACCACCTTGCCCTTGGCCTTGGCCTCGCCGCCGGCGTTCACCAGCGCGAGCTTCTCGGCCTCGATGTAGGGCAGCAGGTGCGCCACCGCCTGCTTCATCACGCGGGCGCTCTTGACCACCTGCGGCAGGAACATGCGGCCGGCACCGAACAGATCACCGACCACGTTCATGCCGGCCATCAGCGGCCCTTCGATCACATGCAGCGGCCGACCGCCGCGCGCCTCGATGACGCGCCAGGCCAGTTCGGTGTCTTCGCTGATGAATTCGGTGATGCCGTGCACCAGCGCGTGGCTGAGCCGTTCTTCGACGTTGCCGGCGCGCCAGGCGAGGCGCGCGCTGTCGTCCTTGGCCATGCCCTTGGCGCGCTCGGCGATCTCGATCAGGCGCTCGCCAGAATCCTTGCGCCGGTTCAGCACCACGTCCTCGACGCGCTCGCGCAGTTCGGGCTCGAGGTCGTCGTAGACGCCGACCATGCCGGCGTTGACGATGCCCATGTCCAGCCCGGCGCGGATGGCGTGCGTCAGGAACACGGTGTGGATGGCCTCGCGCACCGGGTCGTTGCCGCGGAAGCTGAAAGACACGTTGCTGACGCCGCCGCTGACCTTGGCGCCGGGCAGGTTCGCCTTGATCCAGCGCGTGGCCTCGATGAAGTCGACCGCGTAGTTGTCGTGCTCTTCGATGCCTGTGGCGATGGCGAAGATGTTGGGGTCGAAGATGATGTCCTCGGGCGGGAAGCCGATCTCATCCACCAGCAGCCGGTAGGCGCGCGCGCAGATTTCGGTCTTGCGTGCGTAGGTGTCGGCCTGGCCGCGCTCGTCGAAGGCCATCACCACCGCGGCCGCACCATAGCGCCGCACCAGCCGCGCCTGGCGCGTGAACTCGGCCTCGCCTTCCTTCATCGAGATCGAGTTGACGATGCCCTTGCCCTGGATGCACTTGAGCCCGGCTTCGATGACCGACCACTTGCTGGAGTCGATCATGATCGGCACGCGTGCGATCTCGGGCTCGCCGGCGATGAGCTTCAGGAAGCGCTCCATCGCCGCGGCCGAGTCGAGCATCGCCTCGTCCATGTTGATGTCGATGATCTGCGCGCCGCTCTCCACCTGCTGGCGGGCCACGGCCAGGGCGTCCTCGAAGCGGCCCTCGAGGATCATCCTGGCAAACACGCGGCTGCCGGTGACGTTGGTGCGCTCGCCGATGTTGACGAACAGGCTGCCGGCGTCGATGGACACGGGCTCCATGCCCGAGAGCCGCATCGGCGGTGGAGCCGCGCGCGAAGTCGCGTGAGTGGAGTCGAAACGGGTGTCGGCGAGTGCGGTCATACGGCGGGTCCCTGGGGGCGGACGAGCGCTGTTGCCAGCCGCAGCGGTGCTCGAGGGCACCGCTGACAGCGTCCCGAGCCTGGTGGCGGGCCCGGCGGGCCGCCATCGCAACGCTCCTCGGGAACCCTGTCGAGTTTATCGGCGCCGGCCGCGCCGCGGTCAGCGGCTGTGTGAGGTCATGCTCGCCAGCGGCCCCGCCGTGCTGGCGCCCGGCGCCGTGGATGCCGCGTCGGGGGGCTGCAACAGTGTGGTGCCGCCGTCCTCGTCGGGCCCCGGGGCCGGCACGGTGCCGCGTCTCATCGCCACGCCCACCGCCAGGATGTCGATCATCAGCAGGTGCAGGATGCGGCTGATCATCGGCACCTGCGTGGCGACATCCTCCACATGATCGACGTACAGCGCCACGTCGGCCTTGCGCGCCAGCGGCGACTGCGCGGCCGTGATCGCCAGCACGTGTGCGCCGCGCGCGCGCGCCACGTCAGCCACCGCCAGCAGCTCTTCGAGCCGGCCGCGGCTGCTGATCAGCACCACCACGTCGCGCGGCCCGACCACGTGGGCGGCCAGCAACTGCAGCCGCGGCTCGACGTAGGCGACGCTGGGCAGCCCGAAACGCAGGAACTTGAACTGCGCGTCCTGCGCCACCACGCCCCAGTGGCCTATGGCGTGGAACTCGACGCGGTCGGCGGCGGTGAGCAGATCGATCGCCCGGTCGATGGCGTCACGGTTCAGGTGGTCGCGCACCTGCAGGATGGCCGACGCCGTATTGCCCAGCACCTTGACGCCGAGCTCGAGCATCGAGTCCTCGCTGGTCACCTGGGCGTGTGTGACGGGCACCGTGCCGCTGAGCCCCGAAGCCAGCCGCAGCTTGAAGTCCGACAGCCCCTCGCAGCCCAGCGAGCGGCAAAAGCGGATCACCGTGGGCTGGCTGACGGCGGCGGCGCGCGCGATGTCGACGATCGGATCCCCCAGCACCGAGCGCGGGCGCGCCAGCACATGGTCGGCCACGCGGCGCTCGGCCGGAGACAGCCCGGGCAGCTGGCGCCGCACCTGCGCCAGGATCGACCCGCCCTCCGCCGTCTGCAGCCGGCGCAGCTGCGCCGCCAGGATCGCCGAGGCGCCCATGAGGGTGGCCTGGGGTTCGGTGATGACGTAGGTGGGGATGGCCTTGAGGTACTCGCTGAAGCGGCCCTTGTCCTCGAAGCGCGCACGAAATGGCGAGCGGTCGAAGGTCTCGCCCAGCCGCGGCACGATGCTGCCGCCGATATACACGCCGCCGTAGGCGCCGAGCGTCACCGCCAGGTTGGCCGCCGCAGTGCCCAGGATGGCGCAGAAGGCGTCCAGCGCCTGCGCGCACAGCGCGTCGCCACCATCGAGCGCGCGGCGGGTGATCTCCGGCGCGTCCAGCGCCAAGGTTTCTGCCCGCTCGTGGGCGGCCAGCGCACGGTGGATCAGCTCGAGGCCGGGGCCCGAGAGCAGCCGCTCGAACGACAGGTGCGGGTACAAGGTCCAGGCGTGGTGCAGGATCGCCAGCTCACGCTCGTCGCGCGGCGCGAAGCTGGCGTGACCGCCCTCGGTGCCGAGCGCGATCCAGCCGTCTTCGGCCGCGATCAGGCCCGACACGCCGAGGCCGCCGCCGGCACCGATCACGCCCAGCACGCTGCGTTCGCGCGCCGTGCCGCCGCCCACCTGCCGCCGCTGCGACGCGGCCAGCCGAGGCAGCGACATCGCCAGCGCAGTGAAGTCGTTGACGACCACCAGCGTGTCGAGTTGCAGCCGCTGGCGCATCTCTTCGATCGAGAACTGCCAGTGGTAGTTGGTCATGCGCACCTGGTCGCCGTCCACCGGATTGGCGATCGCCAGCGCGCTGTGCCTGGGCGCCAGCGCGGGCGGCAGCGCGCGCAGGTAGCTGCTGACGGCCGAGTGGAAGTCGGCGTGCTCGGCGCAGCGCAGCGAGGCCGCGTGCACGATCTGCCCGGGCGCGATCTCCAGCGCAAAGTGCGCCCAGGTGCCGCCGACGTCGGCCAGCAGCCGCGGGCTGTCGTGCGCCTGGGTCTGAGCCGGCTGCAGTGCTGCCGCGGGGCGCTCGCCCATCTCAGTCGGCGTCCAGCGCCCGCGTGGCGCCCAGCAGCGCGGGTGTCGCAGCGGTGATGATCTGCACCGGGACTTTCGCCAGGTAGGCGTCGAAGCGGCCCTTTGACTCGAAATGGCGCCGGAACAGCGCGTCGTCGAATGTGCTGCCCAGCCGCGGCACGATGCCGCCGCCGATGTAGACACCGCCGAGTGCGCCCAGCGTCAGCGCCAGGTTGCCGGCGACGTTGCCGAGGAAGGCCGTGAAGTGATGCACCACACGCCGTGCGCGGGCATCGGTGCCGGCGTGTGCGCTGAGCGTGATCGTCGCGGCGTCGGGCGTGGGCGCAGGGACGGGCATGCCGGCGGCGCCGTCGAGCTCGCACAGCGCCTCGTACAGGTTCACGAGGCCGGGCCCGGAGAGCACACGTTCGGCCGACACATGGCCGAAGCGTCGGCGCAGCACGGCCAGCAGCGCCGCCTGTTCGTCGTCGGAGGCGGCCAGCGACACATGGCCGCCTTCGCCGCTGAGCGCGATCAGCCTTGCCCCTGCCCCTGCCGCGGCCGTCTGCAGCAGGCCCGACACGCCCAAGCCGGTGCCCGGGCCGAGCAGCGCCACGGGCGCGCCGGGCACCGCCTGCCCGCCGCCCACCGCGCGCGTGTCGCCCGCGCCCAGGGCAGACAGGCTCATCGCCAGTGCGGTGAAGTCGTTGATGACCAGGCAGCGTTCGGCGCCCAGCGCGTTGCGCAGCGCCTCGACCGAAAACGACCAGTGATGGTTGGTCATGCGCACCAGATCACCGGTGACGGGTGTGGCGATGCCGATGCCGGCGGCGGCGGGCCTGCCGTGGCCGCTGGAGGACAGATAGCCCAGCGCCGATTCGGCGATCGTGGCGCTGTCGGCGCAGCGCAACACCTTGACGTCGCCCGGCGGCGCGCCCGCATCGGCCTGCCAGGCCCAGCGCGCGTGCGTGCCGCCGATGTCGCCGAGCAGCCGCGGGTAGGGCGCGCTCATCGGGCGTGCCTGCGGGGGCATCGCGAAGCGCTTGAGTTGATCGACATCAGGATGTAGTGAAAGAACAAAGGCACTCTAACAAACCACCGACAGGCGCCGCAGGAGAGAACCTGCGCTTCGGCAAGGGTAGTCCGTTTCAGGTGTGGGATGCGCCGGGAAATTCAGGGTTAGCCCGAAGAATGGCCTGTAGTTTTGCTACTAGAGTTCCTTTCGCCAGGGCCGGCGAGCGGGATCAAGGCGGCGCTGGCGCGGGTGAAAGAGAAGGTCTTCGGGTGTGGATTGGAGTCTTCCGGTGGCGAGTGCAAAGGGCGTGCCAAGGTGTTGATCGACCAGGGACGGGTCAGGTTGTGGCCATGGCGCCGTCGCCTTGCCGCGCTGTTGCTGGCCTGTGGCGCGGCATTGCCGGTGTCGGCGCAGCCCGCAGCCGAGTGGGCACGCGAGGTGCTGTACTTCGTGCTGATCGACCGCTTTGCCGACGGTGACCCTGCGAACAACCAGGGCGTGCAGCGCAGCAACCCCGGAGGCTGGCATGGCGGCGACCTGAAGGGTCTGGTGCAGCAGCTCGACGAGCTGAAGGACCTGGGCATCACCGCGCTGTGGATCAACCCGGTGCAAAAGCAGCAGCCGCGCGGCATGCCGGCGCAGGCCAGCGGGGCGGGCAGCTTCGACCACACGGGGTTCCACGGCTACTGGATCGAGGATTTCGAGGCGCTCGAGCCACGTTTCGGCAATGCCGACGACCTGAAGAACCTGGTCGACGAAGCCGGCAAACGTGGCATCAAGGTGCTGCTGGACGTGGTCTACAACCACACCGGCTACACCAGCAAGTACCGCGACCGCCGCACCGCCAGCGGCGAGCCCTGGCTGCGTGCAGGCGAGGGCAACTGCGAAGTCGACGCCATCAAGTGCGCTGTGGGCGGACTGCCCGACTTCCGTACCGAAGTGCCCGAGGTGCGCGACCACGTGCTGCGCGCCAACATCGAGCTGGCGAAGAAGGCCGGCGTCGCCGGGTTCCGCCTGGACACCTACAAGCACATCGAGAGCGACTTCTGGGCCGAGCACCGCAAGCGCACCCGCGCCGAACTGGGCGCCGGCTTCTTCCTGCTGGCCGAGCAGTGGGGCGGCACCGCGGAGAGCCTGGATGGATTCTTCCAGCGCGACGAAGTCGACAGCGGCTTCGACTTCAGCTTCAAGGGCAGTTGCGAGGGCTGGGTCACCGGGCGCGGCCGCACGGTGGCCTACGGCTCGTACCTGCGCTCGCGCCACCGCGTGCGCCCCGGCTACATCCTGGCGCACTACCTGTCCAGCCACGACGAGCCGATGGCGCTGGGCAACCTGAAGGGCGACAAGGACCGCTTCCGCCTGTGCGCGGCACTGCAGATGACCTCGCTGGGCATGCCCGTCATCTACTACGGCGAGGAAGTCGGCCGCAGCGGCCACGAATGGCCGTTCAACCGCAACGACATGCCCTGGGGCAGCCGCGACATCCAGCCTGGCAAGGGCGTGGCGCGCGACGAGGCGATGCGCAGCTACTACAAGCGGCTGATCGCCATCCGCAGCACACGCCCGGCGCTGACGCGCGGCGACTTCACGCTGCTGACCCAACCAGCCGACCGTGTGCTGGCCTTCGCCCGCGCCGACGCCGCCAGCGGCGACCGCGTGCTCGTGCTGGCCAACCGTGAGGACGAGACGCTGACTGCTGACCTGGCCCTGCCCGCGGGCTGGGCCACCGCGCCTGCCCTGGACTGGCTGCGCGGCGAGCTATTGCTGCCCGCCGAAGGCCGCCTGCGGGTGCAGATGCCACCCAAATCGGTGCGCATCGTCGTGCCGGGCACGCCCTGAGCGGCGGCAGGCAGGACGGAGCACGCGGACGATGGCCTCGATCACGCTGGAGCACATCGGCAAGTCGTACACGGCGGACGTCACCGTCATCCGCGACCTGAGCTTCGACATCCGCGATGCCGAGTTCATGGTCTTCGTCGGGCCCTCGGGCTGTGGCAAGTCGACCGTGCTGCGCATGATCGCGGGCCTGGAGACCATCAGCAGCGGCACCTTGAAGATCGGCGATCGCCTCGTCAACGACGTGCACCCGAAGGACCGCGACATCGCGATGGTCTTCCAGAGCTATGCGCTGTACCCGCACATGACGGTGTACGACAACATCGCCTTCGGGCTGCAGATCCGCAAGATCCCCGAGGCCGAGATCAAGAAACGCGTGCAGGATGCGGCCGACACGCTGGGCCTCAACGCCTATCTCGACCGCAAGCCCAAGGCGCTGTCGGGTGGCCAGCGCCAGCGTGTCGCGCTGGGCCGCGCGATCGTGCGCAACCCCAGCGTCTTTCTGTTCGACGAGCCGCTGTCCAACCTCGACGCCGAACTGCGCGTGCACATGCGCGCCGAGTTGTCCAAGCTGCAGCGCAGGCTCCAGACCACCACGGTCTATGTCACGCACGACCAGGTCGAGGCGATGACGATGGGCCACCGCATCGCCGTGCTGCGGCCCTGCGGCAGCGACCCGAAGGTGAGCAATCTCACGCAGGTCGGCACGCCGATGGAGATCTACGACACCCCGGACAACCTGTTCACCGCCGGCTTCATGGGCACGCCGCGCATGAACCTGCTCAAGGCCCGACTCAGCGATGACGGCGCGGACGTGCTGTGCTTCGGCATGCGCATGCCGGTGTCGCCGGCCTTCCAGGCCGCGGCGCTGAAGAACAAGGGCCGCGAGGTGGTCCTGGGCCTGCGCCCGGAGCACATCGGCGCCGCGCACGAGGTGGACTGGGCAAGCGATTGCAGCATCACCGGCGTGGTGGAGATCCTCGAGCCGCTGGGCCACGAGGTGATCGTGCACTTCGAGCTGCAGGGCGAGGTCATCGCCGGCCGCCTGCGCAGCCATGCGCGGCTGCCGGCGATGGGCGAGCCGATCACGCTGCTCGTGCGTACCGAAGCAATGCACCTGTTCGACCCGGTGGGCGAGCGTCGACTCGCATGAACTTCCCAGGAGACAAGCCATGACCCCCCCAACCTCCGTCACCTCCGTCACCCCCGTCACCCCCTTCACCCACCTTGTTCGCAGTGCCGCCGCGGCCGGCGCGCTGCTGCTTTCGGGCACCGCCTTCGCGCAGGCGGCCAACGAGCTGGTGGTCTGGCACGCCTACCGCGCCGCCGAGAAAGCCGCCTTCGAGAAGGTGGTCGGCATGTTCGAGAAGACGCCGGCGGCCAAGGGCATGAAGGTCAGCACCTTGGCGATTCCCTACGACGCCTACGCCGACAAGATCAGCGCCGCAGTGCCGCGCGGCAAGGGCCCGGATGTCTTCATCTACGCGCAGGACCGCCTGGGCGGCTGGATCGAGGCCGGCAAGACGGTCGAGCCGATCGACTTCTTGATCGACAAGCCGGTGCGTGACCGGCTGTTGCCTGGAATGATCGACGCGATGTCCTACAAGGGCGGCGTCTACGGGCTGCCGATCAACTACAAGATGCCCACGCTGATCTACAACAAGGATCTGGTGAAGACGCCGCCCAAGACCACCGACGAGATGGTCAAGCTGGCCAAGACGCTGACCAACGCGCAAAGCGGCCGCTACGGCCTGGCCTACTGGTACACCAACTTCTACTTCCACTCGGCACTGATGAATGCCTTCGGCGGCGCGGTGTTCGACAAGGCCGGCAAGCTGACGATCAACAGCCCGGCCATGGTGGCCAGCCTGAACCAGATGATGACCTGGTACAAGAAGGACGGCATCATGCCCACCGAGCCGAGCGAGGCGCTGATCGCCTCGATGTTCAACGAGGGCAAGGTGGCGATGGTCATCAACGGCCCCTGGTTCGTCGGCGACATCGACAAGAAGATCAACTACGCGCTGGCGCCGCTGCCAATGCTGGACGCGGCGAAGAAGCCGATGCGCCCGTGGATGACGATCGAGGGCGCCTATGTGGCCGCCAGCTCGACGAAGAAGGAACTGGCCTACGAGCTGGCGAAGTTCCTCACCAGCGAGGAAGCCGGCCTGGTGCTGGCCATCGAAGGCCGCCAGTTGCATACCAACAAGGCCGTCTACAACAACCCCAAGGTCAGCGGCGACCCGGTGCTCAAGGCCTTCCGTGACCAGCTCGAGAACGCCGAGCCGATGCCCAACCGGCCCGAGATGACGATGGTCTGGTCGCCCGCCACCACGGCGATGAACAAGATCGTCAAGGGCAACGCCAGCGTCGAGGCGGCGCTGAAGGAAGCGGCCGGCACCATCAACGACAGCATCAACGCGCTGCGCAAGAGGAAGTAAGGCCCGCGGCCCGTCGTCACTCGTGCCCAAGAGCCCATGAGCCTGAGCGTTGCTGCCCCCGCGCCGGCCCCGGCCGTGCCGGGCTGGCTTGCGCGCTCGGCGTGGCCCGGGCTGGGCGCGGCGATGGCACTCGTGCTGGCGCTCAGTGTCTGGCTGGTCAACGGCGTCGGCGGCGACCTGGCCACGCAGCAGAAGCAGCGCGAGGTGGTGCTGGCGGCCAACGCCCTCAGCGCGTCGCTGGCCGGCGCGGCCGAGGCCGATCTGCCCGCGCGGCTGGCGCGCTGGAAGGCCGAGTGGCCGGCACTGCAGTCGGCCCAGGTGGTCGCAGGGCGCCAGTTGCTGGCGTCCACGCGGGCCGAGGACGAGGCGCCGCGTGCACTGCGGCGCGAAGAAAAGCCGTTGTTCGACCTGGCCACGCTGCTGCGTGCGGCCGCAGAGACCAACCGCAGCGAAGGCGGCGCGCGCAAGAAGACGCTGCAGATCGACGAACGCGGCGGCGGCATGGTGGTGGTCACGGTGCCCTATCTGGTGGACGGCCAGTTCGAGGGCATCGTGCAGGCGCAGTTCAGTGCGCGCAGTTCGTTGGCGACGGTCGACGCGGGCTGGGCGCTGCCGCTGGCGGTGCTGGCCGCCGCGCTGGTCATCGGCGCCCTGCTGCGCCTGCACCCCGAGCGCCGATTCGAAGTCACGCGCGCGGTGGCCGTCGTGGTGCTGCTGGTGCTGGCCGCGGGCTACCAGCAGCATCGGCTGGGCACGATGGCCGAGGCCACGGCCACTGCCGATGTGGCGGTGGCCAAGGTGCAGGCCGCCGCCGCGGCGCTGCATGCGCGCAGCGGCGTCGGGCGTGAGACCGCCGCACTGTCCGCCTCGTCGGCCAGCCCGTGGGACACCGACGCGTTCGCCCGCCCGCTCGGCCTGATCGGGGGTGACGGCAGCGTGCTCGCGCGCTCCGGTACAGCGGCGCAGGAGCCGCACGCGATGTTCCTGCAGCGCAGCTTGTGGGCGGTCAACCTGCTGGGCCTGGCGCTGCTGCTGTACTTCGTGCAGGGCTATGCGGCGCGCACCGCGGCCGCCTTGCGCACCCACGCCGACGCCTATACCTACATCGCGCCGGCCATGCTGGGCATGCTGGTGCTGGTGTTCTTCCCCTTCTTCTACGGCATCGGGCTGGCGTTCACCGACACCACGCTGTTCAACGAGTCCGCGCCTTTTCGCGAACGCTGGGTGGGAGTGGACAACTTCGTCGCCATCCTGGGCGACTTCAACATCGTCAGCACCACCGCCGAAGGTACGGTCTTCAACTACCAGAACTTCTACTGGACGCTGATGATTACCGTCATCTGGACGGTCACCAACGTCACCGTCGGCGTCACCTTCGGCTTCATCCTCGCGCTGGCGCTGAACACCGAAGGGCTGCGTGGCAAGGCCATCTACCGCATCCTGCTGATCCTGCCCTGGGCGATCCCGAACTACATCACCGCGCTGGTCTGGCGCGGCATGTTCCATCCGCAGTTCGGCGTCATCAATCAGTTCCTGCAGATGTTCGGCATGGAGCCGGTGCGCTGGTTCGACGGCGTGGTCAGCTCTTTCGTCACCGGGCTGGTCACCAACGGCTGGCTGAGCTTTCCGTTCATGATGGTGGTGATCCTGGGCGCGCTGCAGTCGATTCCCAAGGACATGTACGAAGCAGCCGAGGTGGAAGGCGCCACGCGCTGGCAGCAGCTGCGGCGCATCACGCTGCCGCTGCTGCGGCCCACGCTGGTGCCGGCGATCATCCTGTCGGTGGTGTGGACCTTCAACATGTTCAACATCATCTTCCTGGTCAGCGGCGGCGAGCCCGGCGGCGCCAACGAGATCCTGATCACCAAGGCCTACAAGATCGCCTTCGAGCAGTACCAGTACGCCTACGCCGCGGCCTACTCGACCGTGATCTTCATCATCCTTCTGATCTACGGTTACTTCCAGACCCGCATGACACGCGCCACCGAGAGCTACTGAGATGGCCGCCGCGCGCACGCCCCACCGCAAAAGCCACTTCTGGATCCACCTGGGTCTGATCAGCTTCACGCTGGTCACCATCTACCCGGTGCTGTGGGTGCTGGCGCTGGCCTTCTCGGGCCAGCAGAGCGTGGGCCTCGTCGACCTGCCCAAGGACCCGGGCTTCCTCGAGCGGCTGCGCGGCGTGGTGCCCTGGCCGGCGCACTTCTCGGTCAAGAACTTCGTCGATGTGATGACCGAACAGCCCTTCGGCCGCTGGCTGCTCAACAGCGTGCTGGTCTCGCTGATGACCACCGTGCTGGGCGTCTTCCTGGCCTGCACGGCCGCCTACGCATTCAGCCGGTTCCGCTTTGCCGGGCGCGAGACCGGCATGCTCGCCTTCCTCGTCTCGCAGATGTTCCCTGGCACGCTGATGCTGATCCCGCTGTTCATCATCATCGTCAAGTGGCTGGGCCTGGGCAACAATTTCTGGGGTCTGGTGATCGTCTACGCCACCACCGCGATTCCGTTTTGCGTGTGGATGCTCAAGGGCTACTTCGACACCATCCCGTACGACATCGAAGAGAGCGCAATCATCGACGGCGCCTCGCGCCGGACGATCTTTCTGCGCATCATCCTGCCGCTGGCCAAGCCGGCGATCGCCATCACCGCGCTGTTCTCGTTCATGACGGCGTGGAACGAATTCATCCTCGCCTCCGTGTTCATGGAGTCCGAGTCCAACTACACGGCGCCGGTCGGTCTGAGATTCTTCGTCGGGGGTTTTTCCTCCCAATGGGGTTTCTTTGCCGCCGGTTCGGTGATCGTGTCGCTGCCGGTCGTCGTGTTGTTCCTTTACCTGCAGAAGTACCTGGTCTCCGGCCTCACCGCCGGCAGCGTCAAGTGAAACCCGTCCCCCGTCAAGAGGAGCTCACATGAAAAGCAAGTTCACCCGCAGCGCTTTGGCGCTTGCCACCCTGCTCGCATTCGGCGCCACGCACGCCGTCGAATTCACCGACCCGCGCGGTGACGACAAGGGCCCCGGCAACTACACCTATCCGACCGATGCGGTCTACAAGGCCGGCTCGTTCGACCTGCTGAAGTTCAGCGCGGTCAAGAGCGGCGCCAACGTCGACTTCACGGTCGATGTCGCGTCCACGCTCGACGACCCCTGGGGCATGGGCGGGGGCTTCGCGGTGCAGATGATCTTCGTCTTCATCAAGACCGGCGCGCCCGGCGGCTTCAAGGATGCGCCGCCCGGGCTGAACATCGAGTTCGCACCCGGCAGCGAGTGGAACAAGGTGGTCGTGCTGTCGCCGCAGAAGAAGGGCCGCGTGACCGCCGAGGCTGAAGCCAAGGCGGCCAAGTTCGCCAAGGACATGGTGGTGCCCAACATCACGCGCGGCCGTGCGCGCACGATCACCGGCTCGGTCCCGCTGGCTGAACTCGGCGGCGACGGCAACGTCGACGGCTGGAGCTACCAGGTGGTGATGCAGTCCAACGAAGGCTTCCCCGCGGCTACCGACATGCTGACCCGCAAGGTCAACGAGTACGAGGGTCAGCACCGCTTCGGCGGCGGCAACGACGGCGACTGCGACCCGCACACGATGGACGTGCTCGACGGCCCCAACGCCAGGCAGTCCGAGATGCTGAAGTTCGAGTGCGGCCCGAACGGCGAGCCGAAGAAGCGTGCCACCCTCGTGATGGTGAAGAAGTGATTCCACAAAGCAACCGACAAGGAGAACTCCCGATGAGAAGGAATGCCCTCAGGCCCCTGGCGCTCGCCGCCCTGCTCGCGCTGGCCGGTCCGGCCCTGGCCCAGAAGATCGACTTCGGCGGCTCGAACATCTACATGAAGTTCCTGGACGGCGACCAGCGCAAGGTCAGCGTCGCGAGCGGCGACACCACCGCCGGCACCGACAACGGCCAGTGGACAGAGTTCGAACTGCGCATGAAGGCCACGATCTCAAGGCAGGTCGAGGCCGGCATCCGGCTGCAAAGCCGCAGCCCGGCGGCCTACTGGACTGACTTCGGCGGCTTCGGCGGCACCGAGGCCGAGGCCCCGCGCGCCAGCAACATGAAGCTGCGCGGCGCCTACGTGCTGTTGACACCCGGCTACAGCTGGCTCGATACCGCGCTGATCGGCTCCAACGACTGGGGCCAGTTCGACCCCTTCACGGTCGGCAAGGTGCGCTACATCGACCGCGAGAACTACAAGGGCTTCTACTTCAAGGGCCCGTTCGTCGGAGGCGGCACCTGGTCGGCGGGGCGGCTGTCGCTGCCCAACTACCTGCAGAGCAACTATGGCCAGGGCGCGAGCTGCTGCAGCACCGACTCGACGCAGTTCCAGGAGGCGACCTACATCGCCCAGTTGAAGATGCCGCTGGCGGGATGGAACACGACCGGCAGCTACCAGTGGTTCGACGACCACGTGCTCGACCCGGCCGACACCAACGAGCTCAACGGCCGCGACCGCCAGACCTTCGCCAAGAACCGCGTCTTCATGCTGAAGACCGAGGGCAGTCCGGTCGACGGCATCGACCTGCGCGCGGCCTACTACCGCAGCGAGTACAAGGCGCCGCTGTTCGACCAGCCCTGGATCAACAGCCCCAAGTCCAGCGTCAACGGCCGCGCCTTCAAGCTCGACCTCGACCTTTCTGCGCTGCCGGTGCCGGGCCTGAGCGTCAACTACCAGTACTTCAACATCGGCGCTGGCTTCTACAGCAACACCGCCGCGCGCCACGAGAGCGACGTGCTGCTGACCGAGGGCAACGAGGCAGCCTGGTTCAAGTGGGGTGACTCGCTGTGGGCCGGCGGCGCGGCCAAGGACTACAACCAGGGTCCGGCTTCGCCGCTGTGCCACATCAGCGGCGGCGGTGTCTGCCGTTCGAGCCCGGGTCTTGCGGCCGGCGCCAATGGTCTCGTCAACAACGAGAACATGGACTTCGACGAGGCGCCCAGCGAGTCCGTTCAGGGCTGGAAGGGCCACACGCTGGTGCTCGGCTTCGAGATCGCCAAGACGCCGATGTCGCTCGAGCTGACGCGCCTGGGCTACAACTACAACTGGCAGAACTACTCGGCCACCGGGCCGTTGTCGAACTACTACGCGCTCAACAACGACCGCAAGTCGAGCATCGTGGTCTTCAAGGTGAGCCGCGTGTTCCCGGTCCTGGGCGGGCTCGACACCGGCTTCAAGTACAAGCGCGTCGGCGACAAGAACAACGGCCAGCTCAGCAACGCCACCGACGACCGCGAGACCACCGACACCGGCTACACCTTCTCGCTCGGCAACCAGCTCTTCGGCGACCTGTACGGCAGCCTGTCCTGGGGCCGCTACAGCCGCGACATCACCCGCAGCGGCAGCAGGTTCGAGAACGAGAAGGACATCCTGAGCGTGCGCATGACCTACAACCTGGCCGGCCTCGAGGTCGGCGGCCTGGCGCAGTGGATCAGCGGCGACGGCGATCCGACGGAGAGCGGCACTATTGCCGACATCAAGCAGTACCGCATGAAGGCTTTCCTCAAGGCCATCTTCTGATGGTCGGCTGAGGCCTGCTGCCGGCTTTGTGCCGGTGGCCTGTGGCGGGCCCTTCCCCGGGCGGGGCGGGCCCGCTTTCATTTACGCTCGACGCCCTGGCGCGCGCGCGGAGGACCTGTCCGATGAAGACCCGAACCCTGCTGGCCCTGCTGCTGCTGCTGGCCAGCGCGACCGCATTCGCGCAGACGCCGGTGCTGGTGATCGAGGACCCCGAGGCCGACGACCATGGCGACGGCACGCTGGTCTATCCGCGGCGCAGCGAGTTCGAGCGCGGCGACCTCGACTTGCGCTCGCTGCGCGTCTTTCGTGAGGACGGCGGCTGGCGCTTCGAGGCCAGCATGCGCAACCCGATCAAGGACCCGGCCCGCTACACCAGCGAGAGCGGCGGCAACGAGTCGCTGGCCGTCTTCGCGCGGCGCGGCTTCTTCGCCTTCAACCTCGATGTCTATATCGACACCGACCGCATCGCCGGCTCAGGCAACACTGCCACGCTGCCCGGCCGCGGCGTGCGCATCGACGCCGCGCACGCCTGGGACAAGGCGATCGTCCTGACGCCGCGCCCCGAGCTCATGCGCCGCCAGCTGCAAGAGACGCTGGAGCAGGCGCAGCCGGGCGGTGGTGCCGAGGTCGGCGCGACCATCGACCGCTCGGTACTTTTCGCAACGGACGTGCGCGTGCGCGGGCGCAGCATCTCGTTCTTCGTGCCCGGCAGCTTCCTGGCCGCCAACCAGTCGCCAGACAACTGGTCGATCACCGCCTTCGTCACCGCGGCCAAGCTGAGCATCGAGACCGACCTGCGCCTGGGCAACCCGGCCGGCAGCGCGCTCGAACGGCTGGCACTCGGTGCCGCACAGCCGGCCGCTGGCCGCCCGCTCGAGGCACCCGGCTTCGCCGGCGACCGCGCGCCGGCGACCGCGGTCGTCGACCTGCTCGAGCCCAATCCCGGCCGCCAGGAGGCGCTGCTGCGCGGCGGCGGCGCGCTCGCCGGCCTGACGCGCGAGACCCGCGTAGCGCGGCCTGCGACGGCGCCAGCGGTGGCGGCCACGGCTGCGGCGGCCACCGCGGCAGCACCCGCCGCCGCAACCGGCGGCAGCTGGTTCTCGCGCGCGCTCGACAGCGCGGGCCGGCTCTTCGGCGCTGCACCCGCCGCCGCTCCGGCGCGCTCGGCGGCGGTGACGCCGGCCGCGCCGGCTTCGATGCAGAGCCTGCTGCAGCCGGGCAGTGCACCGACCACGGCGGCCCCGGCTGCTGCAGCGGCGACGACGACGACAACGACGATGCCGGTGCGCCCGACCGCCGCCGCGATGCCCGCGGCCGCTGCCGAGGCCGCGGCGCCGCCGCGGGCACCCGAGCCGCGGCGCGCGCGCGATGCGGCATTCTTCGAGGAGCAGGAGTACCGCCTGCGCACGCTGCGGCGCCTGCGCGACGCCGGCCTCATCACCGAGCAAGAGCTCGAGCAGAAGCGGCGCGAGGTGATCGAGCAGCTTTGAGCGGCGGTCGTCGCATGCCCTGCGGCGAACGTGTCCATTGGAGAAGTTGAGATGAGTGCAGAGACCGAAACCCCGCTGTCGCCCGCCTTCCGCGAAGCTTTCCGCCGCGCGCTGGCGGCCAGTGCCGACCCCGACACGCCGCTGGCCGCGCTGCGCGCCGCGGCCGACGCCTGCCGCGACGAGCTGCTCGGCCGCTGGGCACGCACGCAGGCGGCCGACCGGCGCTCGATGACCAGCGCCAAGTCTCCCGGCCGCCGGGTGCACTACATGTCGATGGAGTTCCTGATGGGCCGCGCGCTGGGCAACGCGCTGGCCGCCCTGGGGCTCGACAGTGAACTGCGCACCGTGCTCAAGCCCACCGGCATCGCGCTGGGCGACGTGCTCGAGACCGAGGCCGATGCGGCACTGGGCAACGGCGGCCTGGGCCGGCTGGCGGCGTGCTTCCTGGACTCGTTCGCCACGCTGGGCGTGCCGTCCTTCGGCTACGGCGTGCGCTACGAGTACGGCATGTTCGCCCAGGGCATCGAGGGCGGCCGGCAGGTCGAGCACCCCGACCACTGGCTGCGTCTGGGCAACGCGTGGGAGATCCCGCGCCCCGAGATGCGCTACCTGGTGGGCTTTGGCGGCCGCGTCGACGGCGAAGGCAGCGGCTTTGCCAGCGCACGCCGCTGGCACCCGGCCGAGCGTGTGGTGGCCATCGCCTACGACTTCATCGTGCCCGGCCACCGCACCGAGCGCGTCTCGACGCTGCGCCAGTGGAGCGCGCAGGCCGAAGGGGCGATCGACTTCGCGATGTTCTGCCGCGGCGAGCACCTGGCCTCGGGCCGCAACCGGCTGGCCGCTGACCTGCTGAACTGGGTGCTTTACCCCGACGACAGCACCGAGGCCGGACGCGAACTGCGGCTGCGCCAGGAGTACCTGCTGGTCAGCGCCTCGCTGCAGGACATCGTCGCGCGCCACCTGAAGGAGCACGGCCAGCTCGACAACCTGGGCCAGCGCAACGCGGTGCACCTGAACGACACGCACCCGGCGATCGTGCCGCTCGAGCTGCTGCGGCTCTTGATCGACGAGCACGGTCTGGACTGGGACGCCGCCTGGCGCATCGTGCGCCAGGCCGTCAGCTACACCAACCACACGCTGATGCCCGAGGCACTGGAGAGCTGGCCGGTGCGCCTGTTCGAGGCGCTGCTGCCGCGCCATCTGCAGCTGGTCTACGAGATCAACCAGCGCCACCTCGACGAGGTGCGCACGCGCTTCCCCGGCGACGATGCGCTGGCCGCGCGGCTGAGCCTGATCGACGAGCATGGCGAGCGCCGCGTGCGCATGGCCTCGCTGTCGATCGTCGCCGCGCACAAGGTCAACGGCGTCTCGGCGCTGCACTCCGAGCTGATGGTGCAGACGATCTTTGCCGACTTCGCGCGGCTGGCCCCGGACCGCTTCACCAACGTCACCAACGGCGTCACGCCGCGGCGCTGGCTGGAGCAGGCCAACCCGGCGCTGTCGAAGTTGCTGGACGGGCAGATCGGCGACGCCTGGCGTGGCGATCTGGCGCGGCTGGCCGACCTGGCCCCGCTGGCGGGTCAGAAGCGCGTGCAGACGGCCTTCATGAAGGCCAAACGCGAGAACAAGCTGCGCCTGGCCGAACGCGTGCGGCGCGAGCTGGGCCTGGTGATCGACCCGGCCAGCCTGTTCGACGTGCAGGTCAAGCGCATCCACGAATACAAGCGCCAGCTGCTCAACCTGCTGCACGTGGTGGCCCGCTGGCAGGCCATCGTGGCCGATCCGCAGGGCGACTGGGTGCCGCGCACGGTGATCTTCTCCGGCAAGGCGGCTTCGGCCTACTTCACCGCCAAGCAGATCGTGCGCCTGATCCACGATGTGGGCCGCGTGATCAACACCGACCCGGTGGTGGGCGACCGGCTCAAGCTGGTCTTCCTGCCCAACTACGGCGTCTCGCTGGCCGAAGTGATCATCCCTGCGGCCGACCTGTCCGAGCAGATCTCCACCGCCGGCACCGAAGCCTCGGGCACCGGCAACATGAAGTTCGGCCTCAACGGCGCGCTGACCATCGGCACCTGGGACGGCGCCAACATCGAGATGGGCGAGGCGGTCGGCGAAGCGCGCATGTTCGTCTTCGGCCTGCGCGCCGATGCCGTCGCGCGCATGCGGCAGCTGGGCTATGACCCGCGCCTGCATGTGCAGGAGAACCGCGCGCTGGCCGCGGTGCTCGAGGCCATCGGCAACGGCAGCTTCTCGCCCGGCGAGCCCGAGCGCTACCGCGGGCTGGTCGACTCGCTGCTGCAGCGCGACACCTACATGCTGCTGGCCGACTTTGCCGCCTACAGCGCCGCGCAGGCGCGCGTGGACGCGCTCTACCGTGACCCTGCGGCCTGGGCCGAGACGGCGCTGCTCAACATCGCCGGCATGGGGCCGTTCTCGGTGGATCGCACGATCCGCGAGTACCTCGACCGCGTCTGGTGCTGAGCCGCGCGCGCGCCACCGAGAACCTGCGATGCTGAGCGACGCCGAGGTCGATGCCCTTCTGGGCGCCCGCTGCGGCGACCCTTTCGCCTTGCTCGGGCTGCACGCTGACGCCGAGGGCACGCTGTGGCTGCGCGCGCTGCTGCCCGGGGCCGGCGCGGTGGCGGTGCACGAGGCGGCCGTTGGCGCCGAGCCCGGCAAGCGCGTGGCCACACTCGCGCTGCGCCATGCCGACGGGCTGTGGGAGGGCCCGATCCCGCGCCGCAAGAAGCGCTTCGACTACCGGCTGCACATCACTTGGTCCGACGGGCGCGAGCAGACGCTGGCCGATGCCTTCGCCTACGGCGCGCAGATTCCCGACGCCGATCTGCACTACTTCGGCGAAGGCTCGCACCTGCGGCCGTTCACGATGCTCGGCGCGCATGAATTGCAGCTGGGCGAGGTCGCCGGTGTGCGCTTCGCGGTGTGGGCGCCGAACGCGCGCCGGGTCAGCGTGGTCGGCAGCTTCAACGGCTGGGATGGCCGGCGCCATCCGATGCGGCTGCACCATGGCGGCGGCGTGTGGGAGATCTTCGTCCCGCATGTGGCGCCCGGCGATGTGTACAAGTTCGAGATCGTCAGCGGCCAGGGCGTGCTGCTGCCGCTGAAGGCCGACCCCTACGCACGCGCCGCACAGTTGCGGCCCGAGACCGCCAGCGTCGTGGCCACACTGCCACCGGCGCGGCCTTTGCCGGCAGGCCGCGCCGCGGCCAACGACCGCCACGCGCCAGTCTCGATCTATGAGGTCCACCCGGGTTCGTGGCGCCGCCATCCCGATGGCGGCTGGCATGACTGGGACCTGCTGGCCGACACCCTGCCCGCCTATGCCGCCGGCCTGGGCTTCACGCACATCGAGCTGCTGCCGGTGAGCGAGCACCCTTTCGATGGCTCCTGGGGCTACCAGACGCTGGGCCTGTACGCGCCCACCGCGCGCTTCAGCAGGCCCGGGGCGGACGGCCAGCGCCACGGCGACCCGGCGGCCTTCGAGCGCTTCGTGCTCGCCTGCCACGCGCAGGGCGTCGGCCTCATCGTCGACTGGGTGCCGGCGCACTTTCCCAGCGACGCCTTCGGCCTGGCGCAGTTCGACGGCACCGCGCTGTACGAGTACCAGGATCCGCGCGAAGGCTTCCACCGCGACTGGAATACGCTGATCTACAACTTCGGCCGCCACGAGGTGCGTAACTTCCTCGTCGGCAGCGCGCTGTACTGGATCGAGCGGCTGGGCGTGGACGGCTTGCGCGTGGACGCGGTGGCCTCGATGCTGTACCGCGACTACTCGCGCGCCGCGGGCGAGTGGATCCCCAACCAGTACGGCGGGCGCGAGAACCTCGAGGCGATCGGCTTCCTGCGCCGCACCAACCAGGTCATCGGCATCGAATGCCCGGGTGCGGTCACCATCGCCGAAGAAAGCACCGCCTTCCCCGGCGTGTCTCGCCCGCCGTACCACGGGGGCCTGGGCTTCCACTTCAAGTGGAACATGGGCTGGATGAACGACACGCTGAAGTACATGCAGGAAGACCCGGTGAACCGCCGCTGGCACCACAGCAAGATGAGCTTCGGGCTGATCTATGCCTTCAGCGAGAACTTCGTGCTGCCGCTGTCGCACGACGAGGTGGTGCACGGCAAGGGCTCGATCCTCGGCCGCATGCCGGGCGATGACTGGCAGCGTTTCGCCAACCTGCGCGCCTACTACGGCTTCATGTGGTGCCACCCGGGCAAGAAGCTGATGTTCATGGGCCAGGAATGGGGCCAGACCACCGAGTGGAACCACGATGCCGAACTGCCCTGGGGCCAGCTGGCCGACCCGCGCCATGCCGGCGTGCAGGCGCTGGTACGCGACCTGAACCAGCTGTACCGCCAGCACAGCGCGCTGCACCATCTGGACTGTGACGGCGCCGGCTTCGAGTGGATCGACGCCCATGATGCCGAGCGCTCGGTTTTGGCCTGGGTGCGCCGCGACGACCGCGGCGGCGAGGTGCTGGTGGTGTGCAACTTCACGCCCGTGCCGCGGCATGATTTCGCCCTGGGTGTGCCCGACAGCGCACCGGCCTGGCGCGAGGCGCTGAACACCGACTCGGCCTACTACGGCGGCTCCAACCTGGGCAATGGCCCGGCCGCGCTGATGGTGCAGGGTGTGCCCAGCCACGGCCGCGCCCGCTCGATCCGCCTGAGCTTGCCACCGCTGGCCACCGTGGTGCTGGTGCCCGCATGAGACTCGATCAAATCCTGAATCAAAGAACCAGCGGCGTGCTGCTGCACGTGACCAGCCTGCCCGGCCCGCACGGCTGCGGCGACTTCGGCCCCAGTGCGCTGCACTTCGTCGACTGGCTCTGCGGCGCCGGCCAGCGGGTCTGGCAGTTGCTGCCGCTGAACCCGATCGGGGCCGGCCATTCGCCCTATTCCAGCGTCTCGGCCTTCGCCGGCAACCCGCTGCTGGTGGCGCTGGAGCCGCTGGCCGCGCGCGGCTGGCTGGACATCGGCGAGGTGCCGGCGTTCGACGCCGCGCGGGTCGATTTCGACGCCGTCATCCCCTGGCGCATGCAGCGCCTGCGCCGCGCGATGCAAGGCTTCACTGCGCGCGCCAACGCCGCCGAGCTTGCGGCCTTCGAGGCCTGGTGCCAGGAACAGGCCGGCTGGCTGGACGACTACGCGCTGTTCATGGCGCTGGAGGCGGCCAACGGCGGCGCGCCCTGGTGGCATTGGGATCCCGCGCTGCTGCGCCGCCAGCCGCAGGCGCTGGACATCGAGCGTCGGCGCGCGGCCGGCGAGATTGCTTTCTGGAAGTTCGTCCAGTGGTGCTTCGACGCGCAATGGGCCCACATCAAGGCCTACGCCAACGCGCGCGGCATTGCCATCATGGGTGACCTTCCGATCTTCATCGCGCGCCACTCGGCGGACTGCTGGGCGCGGCCCGATCTGTACTTTCTGGATGAGCACTTCGAGCCCACGGTCGTGGCCGGTGTGCCGCCGGACCTGTTCAGTGCCACCGGCCAGCGCTGGGGCAACCCGCTGTACCGCTGGGACCGCATGGCCGCCGAGGGCTACCGCTGGTGGATCGACCGCGTGCGCCGCGCGCTCGACCATGCCGATGTCTTTCGCATCGACCACTTCCGCGGCTTTGCCGGCTACTGGGAGGTGCCGGCCAGCAGCCCCACCGCGATGGATGGGCGCTGGGTCGACGGCCCCGGCCGCGCGCTGTTCGACGCCATCGCCGTTGCACTGGGCCACCTGCCGATCGTGGCCGAAGACCTGGGCGTGATCACGCCCGATGTCGAGGCCCTGCGCGACGGCCTGGGGCTGCCCGGCATGCGCATCCTGCAGTTCGCCTTCGCCGATGACGCGACACACGCCTACCTGCCGCACAACTGCGTGCCGGCCACCGTGGTCTACAGCGGCACGCACGACAACGACACCACCCGCGGCTGGTGGGACAGCGCCAGCGGCCACGAACGCGCCTTCGCCGGCACGCTGCTGGCCTGCGGCGCGCACGATGTGCACTGGGCGATGATCCGCGCCGCCTGCGCCAGCGTGGCGCGCACGGCCATCTTCCCGCTGCAGGATGTGCTGGGCCTGCCCAACGCGCACCGCATGAACCTGCCCGGCACCGCCACGGGCAACTGGGGCTGGCGCTTCGACTGGGGCATGGTGGGCCCCGAGCCCGGCCGCGTGCTGGGGCTGATCGCGGCGGTGACGGGGCGCGGGCCCTTCGCCGCGCTGCACCCCGCCTGAGACGCTCGGGCGGGCGCCGGCGGCCCGGTCAGGGCGCGCGGAACACCCGCACCGACTGCGCCGGCACCTGCAAGCTCGCCGCGCCGTTCGCATCGGCGGCCAGCGCGTCGCCGCCGGCCGGGAAGGCCGATGCGAGTGCCGCGCCGGCCGGCAGGTTCTGCAGCGCGGCGGTGGTGGTAGCGGTGCCGTAGTTGATGACCACCAGCACCCGCTCGTTGCCCTGGCGGCGCTGAAAACTCAGCGTCTGCCCGCTCGCCACGGCGTTGTCGTAGCTGCCGGTGCGCAGTGCGGCGCTGGACTTGCGCAGCGCCAGCATCGCCTTGTAGAAGTTGAGCAACGAGGCCGGGTCGGCTGCCTGGGCCTGCACGTTCTGCGCGCCGACGTTGGCCGACAGCGCGCGGTAGGGGTTGGCGCTGCTGAAGCCGGCCGTCCGGCCGTCGTTGGTCCAGCTCATCGGCGTGCGCAGCCCGGGGTCGCCCGAGAGACCGGTGGCGCGCGCCATGCCGATCTCCTCGCCGTAATAGATGAAGGGCGTCCCCGGGTGCAGCAGATAGGTGGCGGCGGCCAGCCGGTACTGCGCCTGGTTGCCGCCGAGCTGGTTCCACAGCCGGTCGCCGGCGAAACTGTCGTGGTTGGACAGGAAGGTCGCCACGCCGGCCGGGGCACTGCGGAAGTAGTTCGCCACCGCCTGGATGTCGGCCTCGTTGCCA
>Ga0209181_10002039_pt1 | contig 33742 bp, 38 predicted proteins | sample MAT05_FD_187208 | JGI IMG/M metagenome (GOLD analysis project Ga0209181, IMG submission 187208) | Freshwater microbial communities from Lake Fryxell liftoff mats and glacier meltwater in Antarctica - MAT-05 (SPAdes) (version 2) | ecosystem: Environmental > Aquatic > Freshwater > Ice > Liftoff... | reverse complement strand
AACACGAAGGGTCATCAGCTTGCGCCGAGCCAACCGTCGAGAGGTGAAGCACTATGTCGAAAACATCTGAATCGCAGGCCGTCCATATGCCGACCACGGCAGAGGATCGAGCAATTACCGCTGCCGCAAAGGCCGATCCCAATGCTCAGCCGCTCACGCCAAAGCAACTCAAGGCGATGATTCCCTTGCGCACGCTGCGTGGTCGTCCGAAGTCGGATAGCCCGAAGCAGCTCGTGTCGGTTCGCTACAGCCAAGAGGTGCTCACCTACTTCAAGTCAACCGGTGAAGGTTGGCAATCTCGAATGGATGTCGTGCTGCGAGATTACGTCACGAGGCAGTCGCGCAGGGCGCAGCGATGAGGGTGAACGCTTCAGTTGAGCGTACTGGCATCGGCAGGCCGATTCAGGCCCTCGTTTCATTCTGGGCATCATTCAGCCTGCCGCTGCGGGCCATCCATGCTGAACGAAAGCCCTTGACGATCTGGAAGCCGGGAATCATGCGCAATGTTCATCTGGTAGGGATCATCGCCTTGTTCGCCTGCTCAGCGGAGGCATCGGCGCAACAGCCGGAAGCCAAGGCTGCGCGCGCGCGCGACCTCGGCGTGCCCTTCAACGGAACCCCAGGCCCGTTCAACCCGATCGGAGATGTGCCCGGAGTCCTGGTGGGGCATACGACGCTGGTCTCGGGTGAGGGTGCGCATGCCGTCCGCACCGGCGTCACGGCGATAGTCCTGCGCGCGACGTTGGGGTACTACCCTGCGGCGACGTGTGTACTCAATGGCGATGCCGATTTTTCGGGGACGATCTTCGCCGTAGAGTTTGGAATGCTGCGGTCCCCGATCATGCCGACTGGAACGGCCAGCAACGGCACGGTGTACCCGTCGGTGATCAAATGGTCGGCTCGCAAGTTCCCTAACTGGCCGCTCTACATGCCGGTCGTGGCCGACACCTGGGACCCGGATCTGAGTGACTATCTCGTGTTTCTGCTGCGAGAGGAACATGTGTTTGCGGCCCTCGACAGTGCCAAGTCAGGCCCGGTCGCTGAGGGCGACGTGTACTCGCCAGTCTCGTGATCGACGCTGAGAGTCAGTTCTTCGGCCATCTGCTCAAGGCCCTCAGTCGCCGTCCAATGTTCCCGGCTCGCTGGTCTTGGCGGTCTTGGCGGTTGCAACCACTCGCGTCATCAAACCGTAGCTACCCAAGCAGCATTCTGCGCGATAGTCCGATCGGCACCGGTGCCTCTGTAGGGACGTCGACCGATTCGCATTCCAAGGAGCCCGCTGTGCAGATTTCAGGTATTCCGCTCGGCACCACACAGTGGTCCAAGGTCCTGCTGCTGAGCACAAGGGTGAGACCGGGGCCGCTGTTTCGCGAACGCGATCACTGGTGCGTGAAGGGGCACATTCTCTTGTGCATTGAAGGTCAGCTGCACACGGAACTCGAAGATGGGCGCGTGTTCACCCTCGGGCCCGGCATGAGTTTCCAGGTTGCAGACAACGCCGAACCCCACCGCTCCTACACGTCAGTTGGCGCCAAGCTGTTCATCGTCGATTGAAAGTGGTGCCCAACGATACCTGCCTTCGCAAGGCGCGTGCTGATCCAGCGCCACTGTGAGCGTCACATTCGATGCCGAGTCCACCCACTCGGAAGCACAGCAGAAAACGGGGGGCCGGCGATTCTGGACAGCTTTGCCAACCACGTGCAGACTCGACACGTTGGTTGGCGTTCGGAGCGCGGGTTTTTCGACTTGCAACGCGACGCGCGACTTCATCAAGCTGCTGCTGCAGCCCGAGGCAGGCAAAGCCGCCCGGCCATCCACCATCCAACCGCCGCCAGCACCGCACCGGCCGGCAGATCGATGAAGTAGTGCTGCTTGAAGGTCAAGGTGCTGGCAATGCACAGCGTCGAAGCGATTGCGAAGCACCACACGAGCCACGCTCGCTCACGCGCGATCAGCCACAGGCAGAGCAGGCAGCTGGTGACGTGCAGGCTGGGGAAGCAGTTGACGGGTGCATCGACGCTGTGGACGGCGCTTGCGAGTGCGCTGGTGATCGCGTCGAGTTCGCCTGCGAGAGGCAGGGCAGGGCGCGGGATCTGGATCGGGTAGAGGACAAAGATCGTTGCGGCGAGGACCTGCACGATCACCGCTGCGTAGAGGAACCGGCCGCAGCGGGCGAGGTCGCGGCAGGCGCTGAACGCGATCACCAGCATGGGGTACTGGGCCAGATAGATCCACACGGTTTGCGGCCAGAAGGGAATGGCGGTTTCCCAGTCGAATTGGGGGATCAGTACGGCGCGATCGCGGGTGAGCAGCGATGCGCCGGTGTAGAGCACCGCGCAGACCACGATGGCTGCCACCCCGGCCCACCACTTCTGCGCTTGCGACTTTGGCAGCGGCAGCTCAGGCATCGAACTGGATACCCTGCTTTCGATACCAGCCGCGGAACGTGTTCCAGGCGCGTGCACCGAACGGACTGCGCCGCAGCAGGGCGATCAGCGCGCGGTTGATGCGCGCGGTGCGGCGGTCGAGCGGCCGCAGCACGTCGAGGAACAGCACGCAGCGGCGCGTTGCGGCCAGGTTCGCGGCACGGTGCATGAAGGTGTCGTCGAAAATCAGCGCGCGGCCCTCCTGCCAGTGCATCCGGAAGCGGTCAACTTCGAGCCAGCACTGCTCGGCATCGTTCGGCACTTCGAGTGCGAGGTGAACGCGCAGCAGGCCCTTGTACGGGCCGCGGTGCCACGGCAGCTGTTTGCCGGGCTCGAGGATGGAGAACATCGCGGTCTGCATGCCCGGGATCTGGCCGATGATCTGCGCGGTGCGCGGGCACAGCGCGCAGTTGCGCTCGGCGGCTTTGCCGTAGGCGTGGAACACGAAGGTGCGCCACAGCGCATCGCTGGTGATCGGCCGTTGCTCGGGCGAGATCTCGTGGAACGGCGGGATCGGCTCGGCACTGGCGAGCAGCTGGTGGTACTCGGCGGCGATCTCGTGCCAGCGCGCTTCCAGCGCGGGGACCCACGCGAAGTCCGCGCAGTCGTAGACCGCCGGGTCGCCCAGTGGCGAGTGGCGGGCCAGATAGCGCTCGAAGCGCTGCAGCAGGCGAAAGGCGAGCGGGATGGGTGCTTGCGGGTGATTCATCGAGGGTTCGGATACGCGCGCTCAGTCGAGCAGGGTGGCAAGCAGGGCGGCCCAGAAATGCTGGTGGGCGAAGCCGAGTCCACCCACCGAGGGCTGCGTGTGGTCGATGCCATCGAGGCTCAGCATGCGCGCGCTGTTCCAGACCTGGTCGATGGCGAGGAATACACCGTCATGCTTCTGGCCGGGATGCGCCTGTTCGAGGTGCCTGCTGCGCAGTTCGAGCACGTTGCTCATGCGTTGCGCCGAAGTCGCGACCATCAGTGATGGAACCGTGCCGATGATGGCATCGAGGCGTTCGGCGATTGCCTGCAGACTGCGGGTGTTCAACTCCGTGCAGGCGGCGCGTGCACCCAGCGCGGTCAGCAGCGTGGCTTCGAGTCGTTCGGATAGTCGCAGTGGCCGGCGGGAGCCTTCGCCGTGCGTGCCGGGGAACAGATGTTCGAGATAGGGCGCTCCGCCGCGTGGCACCTGCACGCCAATCAGGCCAGCGGTTGCTGCGGCGCGTGCGGGGGTGCCGGCCAGGGCCAGCATGACTTCCAGTCCGCCCTTGCTGTGGGCCAGAAAGATCGGGCGCCGCCCGCTGGCAATCAGCTGGTCGATCTGCGCGCCGAGTGCCGCTGCATTGTGCGCCAGCGTGCCGGCTGCTGCCGTGCGGCCGATCGCTACCGGCCAGCCGAGGCGTTTGAAGTGCCGCAGCGGCGCGCGGAAATGGTTCGGGATCCAGCTGCCGAACAGTCCGCGCACCATCAACACAGTGCAGTCGGCGGTGGCGCTGGTCGGCAGTGGGCTGCTTGCTGCGCTTCGCAATGCCTGCCGATAGCGCTCGACGAGTGCCATGTCTGCGAGATGAACGGAAGAGTCGGCGGTCGACGACGGGTGCATGCGGGAAGGGCGGCGATTGCATATGATCGGTGCTCCAACCATACACATTGGCGATGCAATCCACGATGGCCATCGAACGCGCATCCACAGCACAGCACGCCTGGCTGGGCCGGCACAACCTCGCGGTGCTGGCCGCCCAGACGCTGGCATGGTGGGGGCTGATCCAGGCCATGCACGCCCCGCTCGGCGTGCTGTGGAAGGTGGCGATCCTGACCCTGTTCTGCCTCGTCATGCAGGGCGTGTTCTCGATGATGCACGAATGCTTCCATCGCAACGGGCACCGATCGGCGCGGGTGAACTGGGCGATGGGCGCGTGGGCCTCGACGCTGTTCGGCAGCTCCTACACCCTGATCCGGGTCAATCATGAGGGCCATCACCAGCGCAACCGCACGCCAGCGGAGTTGGCCGAGTACATCCTTCCCGGCGAGCGGCCCGCGCTCAAGGTCGGGCTGTACTACTTCGCGGTGCTCGGCGGCATCTGGCTTGCGAGCCTGCTGGCGACCCTGATCTTGCCGCTGGTGCCGTTCTCGCGGGTCAAGGGTCTGGCGGTGCGCTGGGCCTCGATGGACGGCTACAACCGCGCATTCGCGCAGTTCACGGCGCGCGACTGGCGTGTGCTGCGTGGCGAGGCGGTGCTGGCGCTGTGCTGGTGGATCGGATGCAGCTGGCTGTTCGGCTGGCAGTGGCAGACCCTGCTGCTGATGTACGCGGCATTCGCGTTCAGCTATTCGTCGCTGCAGTGGATCTACCACCTGCGCACGCCGCTGGATCGCATCGAAGGCGCGTTCGACCTGCGTCTGCCGACGCCGATCCGCTGGCTGTTCCTGAATTTCAACTACAACCTGCAGCACCATCGCCACCCCGATGCGCCCTGGCAGTCGATGCATGCGCGGGTCGACCAGCGCGAAACGCAGCCGCTGTGGTGGCGCTGGCTCGGCGCATTCCGGCCGCCCGAACCCTATCCCGCCGATCCCTCGCAGTTGTCGAAGGTGTACTTCTGAACCCGACTGCCGAGCACGACGCATCGCCTGCGCTGCACGAGCACTGGTATGCGGTGTGCCGCAGCAGCGATCTGGGCGCACGCCGGCCGCTGGGCCTGCAGCTGTTCGACCAGCCTCTGGTGGCGTTTCGCGACGCGCTGGGTCGCGCGGCGGTGCTGGAAGATCGTTGCGCGCATCGCCATGCGCCGCTGTCGGCGGGTCGGGTGTGTGCGGGCAGGTTGCGCTGTCCGTATCACGGTTGGGAGTACGACGGCGCCGGGCGGGTTGCCCATGTGCCTGCGTTGGGGCACGACGCGCGGATACCCGATGAGCTGCGTGGCGTGAGCTATCCGGCGCAGGAACAGGACGGGCTGCTGTGGGTGTGGCCTGGCGCGGGCGTGCCTTGCAGCGTGCCGCGCATCGCCACGGTGGGCGAACCGGGCTGGACCCGCTTCATCATGAAGACCCGCTTTCGCGCCGGTGTGGAGGCGTGCCTGGAGAATTTCCTGGACTGCCCGCACGCGACCTTCGTGCATCGCGGCTGGTTTCGCTCACCCACCGGGAAACCGGTGCGCGCCACCGTCACCATGCTCGACGATGGGGCGGTGGCCGAGTACTTCGAGGAGCCGCGCAAGCGCAGCGTGATCTGGGCGCTGTTCGCACCACCGGCCAGCGGCATGCGCCACACCGACCGCTTCATCGCACCTGCAACCAGTCGCGTCGACTATGTGTTCTCCGCCGGTCGCGCCTACAACATCACCTCGACCTGCTGTCCGCTCGCCGACGGCGGGGTCGAGGTGTTCACCGTGATGTCGTTTCGTTTTCCGCTGTGGGGGCCGCTGGTGCGGCTGGCGTTCGAGCCGGTGTCGCGCTGGATCATCCGCCAGGACGTGCGCATGCTGGATCTGGTGGCCGACAACCAGCGTCGCTTCGCACCGCGGCGCACGCAAAGCACGCGTGCGGATCTGCTGGCGCCCGCGATCCGCGGCTGGCGCCGCGCGCTGGCCGAACGCCGTGCGCCACCGCCAGCGGGCGAGTGCAGGGAAGTGAGTCTGGTGCTTTGAGCACGCCTGCAGCCGCACCACGATTGCTGTCGCGGATCGTCGCGGTCGCCGCGCTCGATGGTGCGCTGGTCGATCGGATGTTTGCGCTGCACACGCAGTACTACGACGCCTGCGAGCGTGCGCGCTTCGAACACGATCTTGCGAACAAGCGCCATGTGATCGTGCTCGACTCGCCGCGTGGTCTGGCCGGATTCTCCACCGTTGCGGTCGATCGCCACGACACCGCCAGCGGGCCGGCGCTGGTGCTGTTCTCCGGCGACACCATCATCGACCGCGAGTGGTGGGGCGACCAGACGCTCAGCCGAAGTTTCGCGCGCCTCGCGGGCGCTGTGCACGCGGCCACGCCGGAGCTTCCGCTGTACTGGCTGCTGATCTCCAAGGGCCACCGAACCTATCGCTATCTGGGGCTTTTCTCGCAGCATTACTTTCCGCATCACGCGCGTGACGATCCCCGACTGCGTGCACTGGCAGAGCAGTTCGCCACTGCGCGTTTTGGCGCCGACTACGATCCGGCGCGCGGCGTGATCCGCTTTCCGCAATCGCACGGGCATCTGAAGGCGGATATCGCCGACGTGCCGGCGCACGTGGCCGCGCGGCCCGAGGTTGCGTTTTTCCTTTCCCGCAATCCGGGCTACAGAAATGGCGATGAGCTGGTCTGCCTGACCCGGCTGTGTGTCGACAACTTGCGGGCAGCCGTGAGGTCCGGTTTCGAGCAGGGCATGCGCGATGGGCTGGACTGAGCTCGCCGCGCACGTGGGTGGCGCGCGGGCGCGCTTTGCAGCGGCGGCCGCGACACCGCGTGCTGCGCAGGAAGCACTGCTCGCATCGATCATGGCGCATCACGCAGGCAGCGACTTCGGCCGCCGTCACGGCTTTGCGCAGATCGATGGCCTGGCTGCATTCCAGCGCATGGTGCCGCTGCGCGATCCGCAACAGCATGCGGCCGACATTGCGGCGATGGCCGAGGGCGATTCGCGGCGACTGGTCGACGAGCCGCTGCTTGCCTTCGAATACACCGGTGGCAGCAGCGGTGCAGCGCGCCTGATCCCGCTGACCGCGAGCGGATTGGCCGCGCTGCAGAACGGTTTGTACGCATGGATCGACGATCTGTGCGCGGCGCGGCCGGCGGTGACCGCCGGCAGCAGTTACTGGTCGATCAGTCCGGTTGCGCGCGCGCCGGGAATAACGCGCGGTGGGGTACGGATCGGGCTTGCGAGCGATGCGGCGTACTTCGGCGCGGCGGCACCTGCGCTGGCTTCGGTGCTGGCCGTGCCACCGGCCGTGGCGTCCATCGCCGCAATCGACGATTGGCGCATGCTGACGCTGCAGATTCTGCTGTGCGATGCCAGCCTTGCGCTGGTTTCGGTGTGGAGTCCGACGTTCTGGCTGGAGCTGTGCCGGCATGCGGTGCTGCGCCGCGCCGAGCTGGCGCAGGCGATTGCCGACGGACGCTGGGCGGCTGCGATTCCCTCCGCGTTGCAGGTTGCATTGCCGGCGCCCGCTGCCGATCCTGCGCGCGCGCGGATGGTTGCGGCGGCGCTGTCTGCGGCGCGCCCCGACTGGCCCGCGATTTGGCCGCAGCTGGCGCTGATCTCTTGCTGGGCCGATGCCAGTGCGGGTCCGTGGGCGCAACAGCTCTCGCGCGAGTTTCCTGCAGCACCGGTGCAGGGCAAGGGTCTGCTCGCGACCGAAGGCATGCTCAGCGTGGCATTGTGCGATGGTGGCGATCCGGTGGCCGCGATCACCTCCAGCGTGATCGAGTTCGAGGACGATCACGGCCGCGTGCTGGCCTGCGACGAGGTGCAGTGCGGTGCGGAGTATGCGGTGGTGATGAGCACGTCTGCGGGTCTGTATCGCTACCGCCTCGGAGATCGCGTGCGGATCACCGGCTGGTGGTCTGGTGCGCCGCGCATGCGCCTGCTGGGGCGCGGCAGCGACTGCAGCGATCTGTGCGGCGAGAAGCTGACCGAAGCCTTTGTGCTGGCAAGCTGCGCATCGATCGGCATCGATGCGGGTCTGGCTGCGCGACTGCTGCCGCAGCTGCAGCCGGCGCCACGCTACGAACTGCTGCTCGATGCACAAACACTGGATGCCCATGCGGCAGCCCAACTGGCGCTGCGTCTGGATGAGGCACTCAGCGCCAATCCGCAGTACGCGCATGCGCGCGAACTCGGCCAGCTTGGCGCGGTTTCCGCGCGCCGCATCGATCTGTTGGCCGCGCGTTTGCAGGCACTGTCGCAGGCGCGTGGGCAACGGCTGGGCGATGCCAAGCCCGGCGTGCTCGGGCGCGTCGACGACCCCGATCTGGCGCAGCTGACGCCATGACCCGCTATCGCTTCAGCGTGGCCGGTGCAGCCGACGATGCCGCGCTGCGCACGCGCATGGCGCAGGACTGGATGGCCGGTCCGTTGTCGGTCAGTTTTCGGCGCGAGCCGTCGTATTTCGACGGTTGTGCGGTGCAGGGCGAAGCGCCGCAGGTGCTCAAGTGCGTCGATCAGGACGATGGCGCGGTGGTCGGCATGGCCACGCGCATGATGACCAGGGTGTTCGTCAACGGCGAGCCGCAGCGCGTGGGGCTGCTATCGGATTTTCGCCTCGCGCCGCAGGCGCGTGGTGGCACCCTGCTGGCGCGCGGACTGCGCGTGTTCCGCGACTGGCATGCCGACGATCACGTCGACTTTTATCTGGCCGTGATCCTCGACGGCAATCGGCGCGCGATCGACACCTTCACCAGCGGTCGCGCCGGGTTTCCGCTGCTGCGCGACTGCGGCCGCATGCGCTCGCCAGCGATCCATCTCGACCTGCCGCGCGCAGCCCTGCCGGTGCCCGGCGTGCAGTTCCGCCGCGCCCGCGCCGAGGATGCTGCGGCTTTGCGCGAACTGCATGCGGCGGCTGCACCGCGACGACAGTTCGCCCGCGTCGACTATGCGAACCTGCCGTGTCTGTCGCCGAGCGACTATTTCGTGGCCGAAGCGGGCAGCCGCCTGCTCGGCTGCGTTGCCGCGTGGGATCAACAAAGCGTACGCCAGACCCATATCGAGGCGTACTCGGCATTGCTGGCCGCACTGCGGCCGGCGTACAACGTGGCCGCGCGCGTGCTGCCGCTCAAGCCAATGCCCGCACGCGGGCAGCGCATTCCCTACGTGTACCTGTCGAACATCGTGCTGCGCGAGGACGATCTGCCGCTGTGGCGCGGATTGCTGCGCTGCGCCTACCGCAGCCTGCGCGGCGGCGCGTGGCACTACGCGATAGCTGCGTTGCATGAGCGCGACCCGCTCGCGGCAGCGTTGTCCGACTACCGATCGATCGCGTCTGCGGGGCGGCTGTATGTGGTGCATTTTCCCGGCGATGCGCAGGCTGCGGCGCGGATCGACAATCGGGTGCCGTACATGGATCTGGCCCGCGCATGAGCATGCCGATCCGCGCTGAAGATCTGCCGCCGGTGCTGCGCGAGCCGGCGAATCTGCGCGCACTCCAGCACACCGCATTGCGCGATTGGCTGCTGATCGTGTCCTGCTGGGTTGCGATGGCGCTGATCCCTGCTCCGTGGTGGCCGCTGCAGATCGTGTGCGCCGTGCTGATCGCCGGGCGCCTGCATGCACTGGGCGTGGTGCTGCACGACGCCTGTCACCTGCGGCAGCGACCAGACTCGACGCAGGCCCGCTGGCTGCAGCTGCTGGCCGGCTATCCGATCACCACCACGCTGGAAGCGATGCGTTATCACCACCTGCGCCACCATCGCGACAGCTGCATGGTGCAGGATCCATACTTCAAGCCGGGCGCCTCCGATCGCTGGTGGCCGGCGCTGCGCGCGCGATTGCAGGGTCTGGTGCTGCCACCGGCATGGGTCCTGCGCAGCTTCATCGGTGTTGCGGCACTGCGCTGGCCGGCGCTGCGCAACGGCTATGCCCGCGTGCTGCTCGGCGATCGCAGCGGCCGCGATCTGCGCGACGATGCCGAGATCATGCAGTGTCTGCGCGCCGAGCCGGGTCAGGCGCTGTTCTTCGTGATGGTGGCCTTGATCGGCGTCTGGTTCCCGACCGCAGTGGTTTTCGGCTATCTGCTGCCGTTGCTGCTGGCAGCACTGTTCAATGCGAATCGCGTGGTCGCCGAGCACCGGCATGTGCTGGTGCATGACCGCGATCCGGCAACCGTGCTCGGCATCACCCGCGATCACACCGACGGTTGGGTGAACCGGATGCTGCTGTACCCGCACCACATCGGCTACCACACCATGCACCACCTGCATCCAATGGTGGCATGGCAGAACCTGCCCGCATTGCAGGACTGGTACCGGGAAAACATGCCAGGCTATGGCGCGGCGGGTGCGGGACGCGACGGCGCGGCAGGTTGTCCGGCACCGGACTAGCCGCGACTGCGGCGACCTGAACTTCCGCGGTCGCCGTCATGCCGGCTCCCACACCGCACCTCGGCACGAACTGCCAGCCTGCATCCTGTTGGCCACTCGCCATTCGCCATTCGCCCGGCGAATCCTGCGCTAGCCTGGCCCCGCGGCATTCAGGCGCCGATCGAGTTGCGCCAGTCGCTCCGGCGTTCCCACATCGGTCCAGTGGCCGCGGTGGTGGATGCCGCCGATGCGCGCTTGCCGCATGGCCGCGCGCAGCAGCGGCGCCAGCGGGAATCGCGGGGGATCGAGGGTCGCGTCCGGCGCGGCGCCGATGATGCTGCGCCAGTCGTCGAGCAGTTCACGGCGATAGCTGCCGATGCCGGCGAAGGTCAGACGCACCGCGTCGCTCGACGGTGGCGCGTCATCCCCGACCGTGCCATCGGAGCCGAGCCAGAAATCGCCCTGTGCATGCTGTTGCGGATTGTCGACCAGCACGATGGTTGCGAGATGCTCCGGCGGCTCTGCGAATCGTTGCAGGTCGAAGTCGCAGTGGATATCGCCATTGATCGCGATGAACCACGGCGCATCGATCAAGCGCTGCGCGTGCAGCATGCCGCCGCCGGTTTCCAGCGCTTGACTGCCCTCGAAGGAATAGCGGATCGACAGGCCGTAGCGTGCGCCATCGCCCAGCGCTGCGGGGAACTGCGCTGCAAGGTGCGCGGTGTTGATCACCACCTCGCGCCAGCCTGCGCGAGCGAGCGCCTCCAGATGCCATTCGATCAGACGCTTGCCACCGACCTGCAGCAGCGGCTTGGGAATGGCATCGGTCAGCGGACGCATCCGCTCGCCGCGGCCGGCAGCGAGGATCAGCGCGGGCGGTCGGATGCTCACGCGGCGATCGTGAGGTCGCGCGCGCCGACCACGCGGCGCAGCCAGTCGCCGAATTCGTGCATCTCGGCATACTCATCGGCAACGTCCAGCGTATAGCGCAGCACCAGCGGAAGGTCGTTGAGGTACCCGGCCTTGCCGTCGCGGTAGCACAGCCGGCAGAAGATGCCGAGCACCTTGAGGTGGCGCTGCATTCCCATCAGGTCGAACCAGCGCTTCCAGGTGGCGGCATCGGCGTCGGTGGCGCCGGCCGCGCGCAGATGCAGTCGATGCGACTCGGCCCAGTCGAGCACCTGCTCGCGCGGCCAGGCGATGTAGCAGTCGCGCAGCAGCGACACCAGGTCGTAGGTCAGCGGCCCGCGCACCGCATCCTGGAAATCGATGATGCCGGGATTGGCGCCGGGCACCAGCATCAGGTTGCGCGAGTGAAAGTCGCGGTGCACGAAGCGACGCGGTTGCAGCAGTGCGCTGCGGGTGAGGGTGCCGAACATCGATTCGATCACGTCCCAGTCTTCGCACTCGGGCTTGATGCCGAGATGGCGCTGCACGAACCAGGTCGGCATCAGCTCCATTTCGTCGACCAGACGCCGATGGTCGTAGTCGGGCAGGCCGTCGGTGTCGACGCCGACCTGCATGCGCAGCAGTGCGCCGAGTGCATCACCGTAGAGTGCGTCGACCGTATGTGCGTTCAGCTCCGGCAGGTACTGGCGCTCACCCATGTCGTCCATCAGCACGAAGCCGGCGTCGAGGTCGGTGGCAAGCACCTTCGGTGCATTCAGTCCCGCAACGCGGAGACGCCGGCCCACATCCAGCCAGGGCGCGATGTCTTCCTTGTCGGGTGGAGCGTCCATCAGCACGTAGCTGCGCCCCGCGCTGTGCACCCGCCAGTAGCCGCGGAAGCTGGCGTCGGCGGACGCGGGCTGCGGCTGCACCTGATCGTCGCCAAGCTGTTGGGCGGCAAAGGCGCGCAGGGCGTCGCGGCGAGAGGGGGTCGGGCTCATGGGCGAATCATGTGGAGGCAGTGCGCAGTTTACGCAGCGGCGGTGCAGCCGGCCAATCATGGTCAGGGCAATTCGAGGGCAGCTTGGCTTTCCCCGGTGGCAGCTGCCATGGCAGCGACTGCGGCGATCGGGAGTTCCGCAGTCGCCTTCAGGACGGCTCAGACACTGCAGCCCGACATCCCCGGCCATGCCACGTCTCCTGCGCATCTTGACGCGCTTCGACAATTCGAAAACCATCGGCGGATGGTCGATGAACGCGCGGTTGATGTCGGCAGCTGCGCGCCACTCAGCCGGCGACATCAACCGTCACACTCCGACCCGATGCTGTGCGTTTGACACTATCGAGATCTGCATTCGAGCATGAACAGGCCCCTGAGCGTTTTGTTCCTGTGTACCGGCAACTCGGCGCGCAGCGTGCTCGCCGAGGCCACGCTGAACCATCTCGCACGCGGGCGCTTTGTTGCCAGCAGTGCGGGCAGCTTTCCGACCGGCAACGTCAATCCGGCCGCAATCGCGCAATTACAGCGCAGCGGCATTGCGACCGCAGACCTGCGCTCGAAGTCGTGGGACGAGTTCAGCGCCGATGATGCACCGGCGTTCGACATCGTGGTGACGGTGTGCGATCGCGCCGCGGGCGAGACCTGTCCGGTGTTCTTTGGCGGCTTCGTGCGCACCCACTGGGGGCAGGCGGATCCGGCGGCGGTGACCGCGCCCGCGGCCGCAGTCGAGCGCGCATTCAGCGATGCCCATGCGATCGCGATCGCGCGCGTACGCAAACTGCTCGACCTGCCGCTGGAGTCGCTGCCGCGCAGCGAGTGGCGCGGCGTGCTCGACCGCATCGGACGCGACGCGGCGTGAACCTGTTCGAGCGCTATCTGACCCTGTGGGTTGGCGTGTGCATCGTCGCCGGCACGGCACTCGGATACCTGTTTCCGTCCGCATTCGTGGTTCTCAGCGAGGCGCAGATCGCAAAGGTCAACCTGCCGGTGGCGGTGTTGATCTGGCTGATGATCGTGCCGATGCTGCTGAAGATCGACTTCGGCGCCATGGGCGAGGTGCGCGCGCAGTGGAAGGGCATCGGCGTGACGGTATTCGTCAACTGGGCGATCAAACCGTTCAGCATGGCGCTGCTGGCGTGGATCTTCATTCGCCATCTGTTCGCCGACCTGTTGCCGGCCGAACAGCACGATGCCTATATCGCCGGGCTGATCCTGCTGGCTGCCGCACCGTGCACGGCGATGGTCTTCGTGTGGAGCAACCTGTGCGGCGGTGACGCGCGCTTCACGCTCAGCCAGGTCGCACTCAACAACGCGATCATGGTGGTGGCCTTCGCGCCGATCGTGGCCTTGTTGCTGGGCCTGTCGTCGATCGTGGTGCCATGGCAGACCTTGTTGCTGTCGGTAGCGCTGTACATCGTGGTGCCGGTGGTGGTGGCGGTGCTGTGGCGGCGGGCGGTGCTCGCGCGCGGCGGTGAGCCCGCACTGGCCGCTTTGCTCGCACGGCTCGGGCCGCTGTCGCTGCTGGCCCTGCTGCTCATGCTCGTATTGCTGTTCGGATTCCAGGGCCAGCAGATCCTGGCCAAGCCGCTGATCATCGCGCTGCTCGCGGTGCCGATTCTCATTCAGGTGTATTTCAATGCGGGGCTGGCCTACTGGCTCAATCGCCGCTTTGGTGTGGCGCATTGCGTGGCGGGCCCATCGGCATTGATCGGCGCGAGCAACTTCTTCGAGCTTGCGGTGGCTGCCGCGGTCAGCCTGTTCGGCGTGCAATCCGGTGCTGCGCTGGCCACCGTGGTCGGGGTACTGATCGAGGTGCCGGTGATGTTGACCGTGGTCGCGATCGTCAACCGCACGCGCGGCTGGTACGAACGCGGCGCACAGCCGCAACGCGTGCACGATCGGTGAGCATCGTCCGCCTTTGACGCAGGTGGTGATTAAACAGTACCATTCCAGTCCTGATTGAGGAGTGGACCGTGCTGCGGATCGCCAAACTGACCGATTATGCGACCGTTCTGCTGACCACCATGGCGGCAGAACACGACACCCAGTTCAGTGCTGCCGATCTGGCGGCGCGCTCGCGGGTGGAAGCACCGACCACGGCCAAGGTGCTCAAGAGTCTGGCCAACGCGGGTCTGGTCGAGTCGCGTCGCGGCGCTGGTGGTGGCTATCGCCTCGCGCGCGCGCCTGCGGCCATCACCATCGCCGACGTGGTCGCTGCGATGGAAGGACCGATCGGCATGACCGAATGCGTGGTCGATGAAGGGTCCTGTGGCCATGAGGGTTACTGTGGCGTGCAGGCCAATTGGCGCCGGATCAGCGTCGCGATCGAAGCCGCGCTGCGCGCGGTCACGCTTGCAGACATGTTGCCCAAACCCGCGCTGCGGCGGATTCCGATCCGCGTGCTGCGCACCGATGCCGCGACTTCCTGAGGATCATCGATGGCCGTCACCGAACAAGCGGTACAAGACCAGCTCACCAAACGCTACGACGCGGGCTTCGTTACCGATATCGAGACCGAGATCATGGCGCCGGGGCTCGGCGAGGACGTGGTGCGCGCGATATCGGCGCGCAAGAACGAGCCTGCCTGGATGACCGAATGGCGGCTGGCTGCCTATCGCCACTGGTTGACGATGACGCCGCCCGACTGGGCCAAGCTGAACATCGCGCCGATCGACTATCAGTCGATCAGCTACTTCGCGGCACCGAAGAAGAAGTTCGCCTCGCTCGACGAGGTCGACCCGAAGCTGTTGGAAACCTACGAAAAGCTCGGCGTGCCGCTGCACGAGCGCGCGCGTCTGGCCGGCGTGGCGGTCGACGCGGTGTTCGACTCGGTCTCGGTCGGCACCACCTTCAAGGACGAGCTGCGCAAGGCCGGGGTGATCTTCTGCTCGTTCAGCGAGGCGGTGCATGAGCATGCCGAGCTGATCAAGAAGTACCTCGGCACCGTGGTGCCGCAGGGCGACAACTACTTCGCGGCGCTGAACTCCGCGGTGTTTTCCGACGGCAGCTTCGTGTTCATTCCCAAAGGCGTGCGCTGCCCGATGGAGTTGAGCACCTATTTCCGCATCAATGCGGCGGAAACCGGCCAGTTCGAGCGCACGTTGATCGTGGCCGAAGAAGGCAGCCACGTGTCGTATCTGGAAGGCTGCACCGCGCCGATGCGCGATGAGAACCAGCTGCATGCCGCAGTGGTGGAGCTCGTCGCGCTCGACGATGCGCAGATCAAGTATTCGACGGTGCAGAACTGGTACCCCGGCGACGAGAACGGCGTCGGTGGCATCTACAACTTCGTGACCAAACGCGGCGAGTGTCGCGGCGCGCGCAGCAAGATCTCCTGGACCCAGGTCGAAACCGGTTCGGCGATCACCTGGAAGTACCCCAGCTGCGTGCTGCGCGGCGACGACTCGGTCGGCGAGTTCTATTCGGTGGCCCTGACCAACCACCGGCAGCAGGCCGACACCGGCACCAAGATGATCCACCTCGGCCGCAACACGCGCTCGAAGATCATTGCCAAGGGCATCTCGGCAGGCCGCGGCCAGAACACCTATCGCGGGCTGGTCAAGGTCGAGCGCAACGCTGCCGGCGCGCGCAACTACACCCAGTGCGATTCGCTGCTGATCGGCAAGCGCTGCGGCGCCCACACTTTTCCGTACATCGAAGTGAAGAATCCCGGCGCCATCGTCGAACACGAGGCGACCACCTCGAAGATCTCCGACGACCAGCTGTTCTACTGCCTCGCGCGCGGCATCGGTGAAGAAGATGCCGTGTCGATGATCGTCGACGGCTTCTGCAAGCAGGTATTCAAGCAACTGCCGATGGAGTTTGCGGTGGAGGCGAAGAAGCTGCTGGAAGTCAGTCTGGAGGGCGCGGTGGGCTAGTTCAGCTTTGCGACCTGCCCAGTTCCATCAGCCACCCACCACCCACCACCCTCTGCCGACCACCCACCACCCACCACAGCAAACCCACGCCATGCTCACCATCTCCAACCTCCACGTCCGCGTCGCCGGCAAGGAAATCCTCACGGGTCTGTCGCTGGAGGTCGCAGCCGGCGAAGTGCACGCGATCATGGGCCCCAACGGTGCGGGCAAATCGACGCTGGGCAATGTGCTGGCCGGGCGCGAGGGTTATGAGGTGACAGCGGGCAGCGTGGTGTACCAAGGCGAGGATCTGTTGGCCCTGCCGCCCGAGCAGCGCGCGGCCAAGGGCGTGTTCCTCGCGTTCCAGTATCCCGTCGAGATTCCGGGTGTGAACAACACCTACTTCCTGCGCGCCGCGTTGAACGCGCAGCGGCGCGCGCGTGGTGAGGCCGAGCTGGATTCGATGCAGTTCCTCAAGCGCGTGCGCGAAACGCTGCGCGTGCTGCATATCTCCGACGAGCTGCTGCATCGCGCGGTGAACGAGGGTTTTTCCGGCGGCGAGAAAAAGCGCAACGAGATCTTTCAGATGGCGGTGCTCGAGCCGCAGTTGGCGATCCTCGACGAGACCGACTCCGGACTCGACATCGACGCGCTGAAGCTGGTCGCCGACGGGGTGAACAAGCTGCGCGATCCGGCGCGCGCGTTCATCGTGATCACCCACTACCAGCGCCTGCTCGACTACATCGTGCCCGATCGCGTGCACGTGCTTGCCGACGGTCGCATCGTGCAGTCGGGCGACAAGGACCTGGCCCTGAAGCTGGAGGAGCAGGGCTACGCGTGGATCCGCGAGCGTCAACTGGCGGGCGCGGCATGAGCGCCTTCGTGCGGTCGCAGCTGGATGGCGCGACCACAGTGCCGGGTCCGGCGCCCGGCTGGCTGGTCGAACTGCGGCAGGTCGCGCGCCAGGGCTTCGAGGCAACCGGTGTGCCCGGTCCGCGCGATGAGGCGTGGAAATATACCCAGCTCAAAGCGCTGCAGGGCCGTACGCCGACAGTTGGTGATCCCGACGCTGCGCAGCGCCCGATCGACCTTGAAAAGATGCTGCTGGAGGGACTGACCGGCCCACGCCTGGTATTTCTCAACGGCACTTTCCGGCCCGAGATGTCGCGGCTGGACGCGCTGCCTGCGGGTGTCGACCTGCGACCTCTCTCCAGCGTTCTGGGCAGCGATCCGGAAACCGCACGGATGACGTTCGCCAGCAGCGAAGACGAACACGGCGTGGGCCTTGTGCAGTTGAACACCGCGCTGGCCGCCGACGGCGTGTGGCTCAAAATTGCCGCAGGCACGGTCGCGGAGCAGCCGATCCATCTGGTGTTCGCAGGTGCGGATACGGGCGCCGATCTAGCCTGGCATCTGCGCCACACGATCACGCTTGCACCCGGCGCATCGGCGACGGTGATCGAGCAGCACGTGGGCGAGTCTGCGGCAGCGCAGTTGAGCAATGTCGTCGAGTCGCTGCGCCTCGGCGCGGGCGCTGCGCTGCGCCACCTGCGGCTGCAGGAATCGCCGTTGTCTGCGACCCTGGTCTCGCGCAGCACGGTGCAGCTCGACGCAGACGCTGTGTTCGAAAGCGTGGCGTTGGAATTGGGCGCAGGATTGAGCCGGCGCGATATGCGGGTACGTCTGGAAGGCGCCGGTGCGCGGTTGGATGCGCGTGGCGCGACGGCGCTGCGCGGTCGCCAGCATACCGACGCGCACTATGAGGTGCGGCACATCGCGCGCGACACCAGCTGCGACATACGCTGGCGTGGAATCGCCGACGAGCGCGCGCGCGCGGTTTTCGGCGGCACCATCGTGGTGGAGGTGGGCGCCGATGGGTCCGATGCCAAACTGTCGAACAAGAACCTGCTGCTGTCGCCGCACGCGGAGATCGATACACGCCCGGTGCTGGAGATTTTCGCCGACGAGGTGAAGGCCGCGCATGGCGCGACGGTCGGTCGGCTCGACGACAATGCGCTGTTCTACCTGCGCTCGCGCGGCGTGCCCGAGGTGCAGGCGCGCACCATGCTGACCTACGCGTTCTGCGCCGACGCGCTGGCAGCCGTGGAGCCGGAGTCGCTGCGCGCGCAGCTCGGCGCGCGTCTTGCCGCGCACCTTCCGCAGCAACATGAGGTGGATGCATGAACGCCGTGCGTGCAGATTTCTCCGCAGACTCGATCGATGTGCTGCGCGTGCGCGCGGATTTCCCTGGACTGGCGCGCCGCATCAATGGCAAGCCGCTGGTGTACTTCGATAACGCCAATACCGCCCAAAAGCCGCAATCGGTGATCGATGCGGTCAGCGACTACTACACCGAACACAACGCCAACGTGTCGCGCGCGGTGCATACGCTGGGTTCCGAAGCGACCGCGCTGTACGAGGGCGCGCGCGACAAACTGGCGCGGTGGATCAACGCCGGCTCGCGCGAGCAGCTGGTGCTGACCAGCGGCACCACGATGGCGATCAACCTGGTCGCTTCGTCGTGGGCGCAGCCGCGTCTGCGCGCGGGCGATGCGATCGTGGTCACCACCATGGAACACCACGCCAACATCGTGCCGTGGCAGCTGGTCTGCGAGCGCACCGGGGCAATCCTGAAGGTGGCACCGATCACGCCTGGGGGCGAGCTGATCATCGAGGAGCTGTTCAAGCTGCTCACGCCCGAGGTGCGCCTGCTGGCCCTGACCCATGTCTCCAACGCGCTGGGCACGGTCAATCCGATCGCCATGATCGCGGCCGAGGCGCGCGCTCGCGGCATCACCGTGCTGGTGGATGGCTCGCAGGCGCTGCCGCACATGGCGGTGGACGTGCAGGCACTCGGCGTGGACTTCTACGCATTCACCGGGCACAAGATGTTTGGTCCGACCGGCACCGGCGCGCTGTGGGCGCGTGCGGGACTGCTCGACAGCATGCCGCCGTTCCTCGGTGGCGGCGAGATGATCCGGGTGGTGAAGTTCAGCGGCAGCACCTATGCCGATCCGCCGCACCGCTTTGAGGCCGGCACTCCCAACATCGCGGGCTTCATCGGACTCGGTGCGGCAGTGGACTACATGGAGTCGGTCGGCATCGCGCAGATTGCCGCGGCAGAGCGTGAACTGCTGCACTACGCCACCGCGCGCTTTCTGGAAATCCCCGGACTGCGCATCCTTGGGCAGGCCCGCGACAAGGCGGCGGTGATTTCGTTCCTGATCGACGGCGTGCATGCCCACGATCTGGCGACCCTGATCGATGCCGATGGCATCGCGGTGCGCTCCGGCCACCACTGCGCCCACCCGCTGATGCAGTTCTATGGCGTGGCTGCGACCGCACGCGCGTCGCTGAGTTTCTACAACACCACCGAGGAAGTCGACCGTTGCGTCGACGCCCTGCAGCGCGCGCGCAAGATGCTGGCTTGAGCGAGCCGGGCGGCGATTCCGCAATCGGTCCGCGTGCTTCGAAGCGGGCGGCCTTGGCTTACAATCCACCGATGGCTGTCGCAGAGATCTATCGTGAAGTAGTGCTCGCGCACAACCGCGCGCCCCAGCGCTTCGGCGCGCTGCCCGATGCAACCCACGCTGGCGACGGCGACAACCCGGCGTGCGGTGATGCGCTGCATGTGGTACTGCGCGTGGCCGATGGACGTATCGTGGACCTGCGATTCAGTGGCGAAGCGTGCGCGGTCACGATAGCGGCAGCGTCGATGCTGGGCGAGTTGCTGGTCGACGGCTGCGTGGAGACGTTGGCTTGTTTGCGCGAGGACTTCGGGCGCTTGCTGGGAGGCGAGCCCGCCAGTCCGGCCTTGGGAGAACTGGCGGCGCTGGCCGAACTGGCCCGCCATCCGGCGCGTCATCGCTGCGCGCTGCTGGCATTCGAAGCCGTGGCGTCGGCGTTGTCCAACCCGACCTTCGATGCCGACGGGTCTGCGACGCGCGCGGGCGTCGATGCGAGTGGAACGGTCCGATGAGCACGCCCGCAGGTCTGGTGTGTCGGGCGGCGGGTACGGCCGATGCACCGGCAATCGTGGCGCTGGTCGAGTCGGCCTATCGCGGCGAGAGCAGTCGCGCCGGCTGGACCACCGAAGCCGACCTGCTCGACGGTCGGCGCACCGACAGCGACGACGTGCTGGCCTTGATCGGCGCCAGCGATTCGCGGATCGTGCTGCTCGAGCGCGACGGCGACCTGATCGCCTGCGCGCACATCGAACGGCATGCGGACTGGTGCTATTTCGGCATGTTCAGCGTGCGGCCGCGCCTGCAGGGCGCAGGCATCGGCGACGCACTGCTGCGCGAGTGCGAGCGTGTCGCGCGCGAGCAGTGGTCATTGCGGCAGCTGCGCATGACGGTGATCTGGGTGCGCGAGGAGTTGATCGCGTGGTACCGGCGCCGTGGCTATGTGCTCACCGGCGAACGCAAACCCTTTCCCTATGGTGATGCACGATTCGGCCTGCCGCGTCGCGACGATCTGGAATTCATCGTGCTGGCCAAGGACCTCTGAGGACAATGACCAGGCATCCGACCGTGTGCGATATAAGCCAGTCTCGCCGTCGTAGGGCGATTCACGTTTCGACCCAGGATATGCGATGACCGAGTGGACCCGTGTATGCGCCACCCATGAGCTGCTGCCGGGCGAGTACCGGGTGGCTGCGGTCGACGGCGTGCAGGTCGCTGTGTTCAACATCGATGGCGCGCTGTATGCGATCGAGGACGTGTGCACTCACGATGGGGGCGAACTGACCGGCGGCCCGCTGCACGGCGCGGAGATCGAATGCCCGCGGCATGGCGCCCGCTTCGACGTGCGCAGCGGCGCGGCGCTGTGCGCGCCGGCCTACGAGGCGACCGCGAAGTTTCCGGTCAAGGTCGAAGCAGGCGCTGTATGGACGCGCGACGATCGTTGGGATTGAGTGTGGGAACGCGATCGATCGCGGATGACAGTCAGCCGCCATGCAGCCCATGTGCGACGATGCGCAGGCCGCCAAACCGAGGATGGACGATGAAGATCTCGATTACCGCGTTCCTGTTGTTGCTGGGCAGCCTGTCCCCGGCGCAGGGGCAATGTCCGCCAGAAGGGCTGACTGCAGCCCAGATCGCGCAATTGCGCCTGCAGGGTTATGCGATCGGCGACGACGACACCCGCAATCGTCTCGCGCTGGCATTGCTCGGTTGCATTGGCGACCGCGATCCGGCGTTGCGCGATGGCCTCGCTGTCGAGGCCGTTGCCGCATGGCTGCGCGGCAAGTCGCTGACTTCCGACACCGTGGTGCAACTGTACGACGGACTGCTGGCGCAACTGCGCGACACCCGCGATCCGTACGGTTTTCGACGCCCGTTCGCCGTACTGGTTCTCTCCGAGGTGGCGCGCGCGGACCGTATCGACGCCGTGCTGACGGCACAGCAGCGCGCTGCACTGGTCGATACGGCAATCGGCTTCATCAACGAGATCAACGATTATCGCGGTTATTCGGATACGGAGGGTTGGCGCCACGGCGTGGCGCATGCGGCAGACCTGATCCTGCAGCTGGCGATCAATCCGCAGGTCGACGCGCCGGCGGTCGAGCGGCTGATGAACGCGCTGGCGAGCCGCATCGCCCCGACGGTCAAGGTGTACTACATCCACGGCGAGCCCGAGCGACTGGTGCGCGCGGTGTACTTCACCTGGGGGCGCGGCGTACTGGACGCGGCATTCTGGACCCGCTGGTTCGACGCGATTTCCTCGCCGCTTCCCGCAGCCGACTGGGGCCAGGTGATGAGCAATGAAAGGGGGCTGGCGCGCCGCCACAATACGCAGGCGTTCCTGCTCAACTTGGCGCACGTGGCGCGCAAGGGCCGAGGCGCAACCGATGCGGCCCTGCTGGCCGAGGCCGACCGCGCGCTGGCGCGCTTCTATGGCGAATAGCGAACCCTGATCCAGCGCTCGGGGGCAACGCAGTCTCCCGGTCTTGCCGCGCGCTCAGGTCGGCTCGATCTTGACCAGCACCAGCTCGCCGCCGCCGGTGAGTACGCACTGGCGAGCACCAGGCTCGGATTCGAGGATCAGCGTATCGCCAGCCTGTGCGGTGGCGCCCGGGTCGGTGTGCTGTTGCTGCGCGGTACCGGAGACCACATGCACGATCCATGTCGCGTTCGGCTCGGGAAACAGCACGATCGGTCCGACCAGTGGGCGGAAGAAGGTCTTGTGACCGAGGGCTGCGCGGCGGGTGAACACGTTGAAGTCGCGGGAGGCGCCGTCGATCAGCTTGCAGCGCGCGTGCTCGTCGCCGCGGAAAGCCAGCATCTGGCCGCGCCGGTGCAGCAGCACCGGATTGCTGGTCGCGAAGAACAGTTCGAGTCCTGCGCCTTCGAGCAGAACGAGACTGCGATCGCAGGCGTCGTAGATCGAGAATTCACCATCGCGCTCGACATCCGCGAGCGACACCCGCCAGTCGAACGGTGCATCGTCGGCGCCGCGCGGATGGCGCGCGATCTCGGTCGTCCATCCGCCATCGTTGCGCCAGCGCATGCGGCGATAGTCGGCGCGGGTCAGGTGGGTCAGCTTCATGCCGCCAGTACGCCGCGCAGTTGCTCGGTCGACAGGCGCAGGCTTTCCGACCACGGCAGCCCGATGATCGGCGTCGCCGTAAGCGCGTCGAGAAATACCTCCTGTTGGCCTTCACCCAGCAGGTGGCGATAGTCGACGGTGATCTCGGTGCCGGGCTCGAGCGCGGCAGCGGCGAACACGAATCCGAGATGCCAGATGCCGGTCGGTGCGAAGGCATGGTTGACGTAGCATTCGTCCGGCCACTCGGGGGTGACCGTGAACTGGTCTTCGAACCAGCGGATGCTGCTGGGCAGCAGCGCGTCGGCGTCGGGCCGCGTGGCGATCTCGTCCCAGCCCCAGGTGCGTGGGATCGCATCGGGTGCGATCAGCACGCTGCCACGCGCGACGGTTTGCTCCAGGTACAGGCCCAATCCGGCGCCGGGAATTCCGGATGCTGCGATTCGATAGCGCGGAAGGATCATTCGAAGCTGCTGGCGGGTACCTTCGTACAGTGTACGCGGCCCGCAGCGCGCTTCGCGAGGGCGGGGCGGTCGGCGATTCGCCGACTGCCGCAGGCAGATCGGCAACATCCCAACCCCCCGGGCGGAACCCGGGGGGTCGGCGCCTTCCATGGCGATGTCGTCCTTGACCCGGCGCGTCCTTGCGCCGATCCCATGCAGCCGCTGCAAGTCAGGGCGTGGTGGTCGGCTTGGTCATCGCGGTCGCCGCGACCGCTTTGGCAGGCGCGTTGGCACCGCCGATGGTCAGACGCTCGCGGTTCTTCTCTACGGTCTTCAGGCCAATGCCCTTGACCTCGGCCAACTGCTCGACGCTGCGGAACGGGCCGTTGGCCTGACGCCAGGCGACGATCGCCGCGGCCTTGGAGTCGCCGATGCCGTTGAGCGAAGCCAGCTGCTCGGCGTTGGCGCTGTTGATGTTGACCGCCGGATCGGCCGCGTGGGCGGCGAAGGTGCAGGCCAGAGCGAGGACCATCGAAACCAGGAATGCCTTGATCGTGTTCATCGTGGAGTTCTCCGTATTGTGGGTGGGATTTCCGTATCCGGACGATGCGTTCCGGACCAGACATAGATTGCCGATCCGGCGGCCGCGTCGGGATCGCAAAACGTCGCGCCGGCGTGTACGAGCACGACGGTTGCTGCTGTAGGAAATCGCCTACAGCCCGGAGTGGCGCTAAACTGCAGCTTCGCCCGCCGGGATCGCCGCCATGAACAGCGACAAGCTCTACGAGTTCGTCTCCGATGTGTGGGATCGCCAGATCGTTCCCGAGCTCATCGAGTACATCAAGATCCCGAACAAGTCGCCGATGTTCGATCGCGACTGGGCCGAGCATGGCTTCATGAAGCAAGCGCTGGACCTGATCGAGCATTGGGTTCGCGCGCAGCCGATCAGCGGCATGCTGGTCGAGCGCATCCAGCTGCCGGGCCGCACGCCGCTGCTGATGATCGAGATTCCCGGCAAGGGCGACGACACCGTGCTGTTGTACGGCCACATGGACAAGCAGCCGGAGATGGTCGGTTGGGCCAACGACCTGGGCCCGTGGAAACCGGTGCTCAGCGGCGACAAGCTGTACGGCCGCGGCGGTGCCGACGATGGCTATGCGACTTACGCCTCGCTGACCGCGATCATGGCGCTCGCCGATCGCGGCATCGATCACTCGCGCTGCGTGGTGCTGATCGAAGGCTGCGAGGAATCGGGCAGCTACGACCTGCCGTTCTACATCAACCATCTCGCCGATCGTATCGGCACGCCCTCGCTGGTGGTGTGCCTGGACTCCGGCTGCGGCAATTACGACCAGCTGTGGCTGACCACCTCGTTGCGCGGAATCGCCGGCGGCACGCTGCGGGTCAAGGTGCTGGAGGAAGGCGTGCACTCGGGCGATGCCAGCGGCATCGTGCCGTCGAGCTTCCGCATCCTGCGCGCGCTGCTAGACCGTATCGAGGACCCACTCACCGGGCGCCTGCTGGCCGACATCATGTATGTGGATATTCCCGGCGAGCGCATCGCGCAGGCGCGCGAGGTCGCCGGCGTGCTCGGCCCGCATGTGTTCGACAAGTTTCCGTGGGCCGGCGGCACCCGGCCGATGGCCGAGGACTTGACCGAGATGGTGCTCAACAGAACCTGGCGACCCACGCTGTCGGTGACCGGTGCCGAGGGTCTGCCGAGCCTGCAGGATGCAGGCAACGTGCTGCGGCCGCAGACAGCGGTAAAGCTGTCGGTGCGCATTCCGCCGACGCTCGATCCGGTGCGCGCCTCGAACGCGCTCAAGGAAATGCTCGAGCGCGATCCGCCGTATGGCGCAAGCGTCGAGTTCGAGGTTGAGAAATCATCCACCGGCTGGGCCGCGCCAAGCCTCAAGCACTGGTTGTCGGACTCGATCAATACCGCGTCGAAGACCTACTTCGGTCCGAAGTCGGCATCGATGGGCGAGGGGGGCACGATCCCGTTCATGGGCATGCTGCAGGAGCGTTTTCCCGCCGCGCAGTTTCTGGTCACCGGCTTGCTGGGCCCGAAATCGAACGCGCATGGTCCGAACGAGTTCCTGCACATTCCCACCGGCAAGAAGCTCACCGCAGCGGTGGCCAAAGTGATGGCCGACCACTACGTCAATCGAGGCGAGCCGCTGGCCGCCTGAGCCGCCAGAGCGATCAGCGGTCGCCGCATCAGCGCGGCGGCTTCGGCCGGCGGCAGGGCGCGCGCATACAGCCAGCCCTGCTGCACATCGATGCCGCAGTTGCGCGCGAACTCGGCCTGCGCGGCGTCTTCCACGCCCTCGGCCACGATCAGCAGGCCGAGGCTGTGGCCCAGCCGCGTGAGGCCGCGCACCAGCGCTGCATCGCGCGGTTCGTTGATCACGCCACGAATGAAGCGCTGGTCGATCTTGATCGTATCCACCGGCAGGTCGCGCAGGTGGGCCAGCGAGGAAAAGCCGGTGCCGAAGTCGTCGAGCGCGACGCCGAAGCCGAACGCGCGCAGGCGGCCGAGCACCCGCGCGCAGCGTGCAACGTCGTCCAGCGCGGCGGACTCGGTCAGCTCGATACCCAGTTGCGCGGCCGACAGCCGATGACGGGCAAGACTATCGCCGAGGATCTCCGGCAGGTCCTGGTCTGCAAGGCTCTCGGCGCCAAGATTGATTGCCACCCGCGGCACGTTCAGACCGGCGTCGAGCCATTGGCGCAGCTGCCGGCAGGCCAGTTCCAGCACATGGCGATCGAGCCGGCGCGACAGCCCCACGCGCTCGATCGCGCCAGCGAAGCGACCTGGCAGCAGCAGGCCCGCTTCCGGGTGCTGCCAGCGCACCAGGGCCTCGAAGCCGTGCAGGGTATTGCCGTTCGCGTACTGCGGCTGGAAGTGCAGCACGAACTCGGCGCGATCGAAGGCATCGCGCAGCGCGCGCAGACGCACCAGCGGATCGGGTGCGCCGGGCAGGGTCGCTTCGGCTTCCACCCAGCGTGAACCGCCGAGCCGGCGGCCGTCCTCGCAGGCAGCACTCGCGCGCGCGATCTGCTCGGCGAGGTCCTCATCGGCGCGGCGTGCCGCGAGCCCGAAGACCGGCAGCAGGTCCTCGGCCGGCGCCTCGCTGTCGAGCAGGCCTTCGAGCGTCTGCAGCAGCGCTGCGGCTTCGCTGCGTGCCGTCTCGGCGCCGCCGCCGATCAGGATCGCAAAACGTCCGCGCTCGATCTGCGCGGTGCGCTGGTCGCCATGGATCTGATCGAGGCGTTTCGCGACTGCGCGCAGCAGGCGATCGGAGCGCGCTCCGAGCCGCGACGAGGCGCGTTCGAAGCCCTGCACGGCCAGCACCAGGATCACCGCATCATCGCCCTGCAGCGTCGGCCAGAGTTCGGAAATGCCGGCGCGATTGCGCAAGCCCGTGATCGGATCGAAACGCAGCAGGGTGCTCACGTGCGCCTGGGCTGCGGTCGCGCGGCGCCGCTCGTCGCCGAGCAGCCACATCGCGATGCCGATGCCGACCGCTGAATAGCCGAGCAGTTCGACCATCACCACCAGCCCGGCCGCCGGGGCGGCGTCGGTGCCGGGCGAGCCCCACACGATCTGCGCGACCAGCGCGAGCTTGACCAGACCAAAGGTCGCCAGTCCCAGACCGACCGCGCGTTGGCTGCGTCGCCTGCTGCGTTCACGCCGCAGCAGGATGTACAGACCGCACAGCAGATAGGTCAGCGCCACCGTCAGGTACAGCACGCCCAGACGCAGCAGCATGGCGGCCGCGCTGGCGTCTTGGTTGGTGACATAGCTTGCTCCGAGCATCGCACCCAACGCCGCGCCGCCACCGACGACGATGGAAAGCACGCGCCGCGGCGGCAACTCGCGACGGTCCAGCCACAGCGTGCCCAGTATCAGCAGCGCAAGTTGCGCATGCGCGGCCGCAAGCGAGAACACGGTGGCGAACAGGCGCCACGGATGATCGATATCGGCACCGTGCTGGGCCAGACCGAACGACCACGCCGCGCCGACCACATAGGTTGCCATCGCGATGAAGCTCCACGACCACAGGGTCACGGTTGCGCGCGGATGCAGCCGATGCTGCCAGGCCAGCATCGCCGCGAGTACCAGCGCGATCAGCAGCTGACCCCAGGCGCCGATGAGCAGGAACTGCGTTTCGGTTGCGGTCGGTGTCATGCCCTCTCCCGGATCCAGATCACACTGTCATGGCAGTGAAGCCGAGGTGTCCGCCTGCACTGCGGCTGCCCGCCCGCGCTCGACGTCGATCCCGCGCAGCACCCACAGGCCGATCACGAAAAAACCACCGGTCGCCAGCATCGCGATCCGATGGTTGCCGGCGGCCACCCACGTGATGGTGCCATAGGTCAGCGGGCCGATGATCGAGGCCAGTTTCACCGCGAGACCCCAGAGTCCGAAGAATTCGGCGCGCCGCGCGATCGGCGACAGCCAGCCGACCAGCGCGCGGCCCGCCGACTGCGCTGCACCGAGGCCGAGACCGGCGAGGTTGGCAGCGACCCAGAACGTGGCCGCGTCGCGCGCCAGCCAGGCCACCGTCACGGTGGCGATCCACAGCCACAGGGTCAGGGTCAGGGTGCGCCGATGGCCGAGGCGATCCTGCACCTGGCCGAACAACAGTGCACCGATCGCGGCGGTGACGTTGACGACCAGCAGCATGATCAGGGTCTGCTGGGTGCCGAATCCCAGTGCCTCGGTGGCATAGATTGCGGCCAGTGCGATCACCGTCTGCACCCCGGCCTGGTAGCACACGATACAGCCGAGCAGGCGCCGCAGGTCGCGGAATTGCGCTGCGTGGGCGAGCGTATGGCGCAGGCGCGAGAAACTGCCGCGCAGCAGATGGCCGCTGCTGCGTGGCTGCGGCACCGCACGTTCGCTAAGCAGCAGGAACGTCGGCAGGGCCGCCAGCGCGAACAGGGCCGCGGTAATCAGCATCGTGACCGGCACGAACTGTGCGGCGGTCTGCCCGCGCGCCTGCGCGAAACCGACCCAGCCCACGCACAGGCCCAGTGCCAGCAGCCCACCCAGATAGCCCAGCGCCCAGCCCCAGCCCGACACCCGACCCAGCGCCTCCGGCTGCGCCAGTTCCGGCAGGAATGCAGCGCTCAGGTTCTCGCCGCTGCCGTAGCAGAAGTTCGACACCACGATCAGCACGATGGCCAGCACCAGGGTGCCGGGACCGGTGAGCGCGAGCGCCGCGGTTGCCGCCACGCATCCGAGGGTGGTCAACAGCAGCAATCGCTTCTTGATCGCGCGCAGATCGGCCAGTGCGCCCACGATCGGCGCGGTGAGCACGATCAGTGCATAGGACAGCGCCAGCGACGCAGTCCAGGCGAAGGTCGCCCAATCGGCCCCAGCGGCGATGGTGCTTACGAAGTAGGCGTTGAATACCGCGGTGATGATCACCGTGGTGTAGCCGGAGTTGGCGAAGTCGTACATCGCCCACGCCCACAGCTCGCGCCGCCGCACGCCGGGCGCGAGAGCTGCATCGATGCTCGCACCGATACCCATCAGCGGGCGATGCCCTGCCGCCACGCGAATACCGCAGCCTGGGTGCGATCGACGCAGCCGAGCTTCGCCAGCACGTTGCTTACGTGGGTCTTGACGGTCTTCTCGCCGATCGCGAGGCGCGTGGCGATCGCGTGGTTCGGCAGGCCCTCAGCGACCAGTGCGAGCACTTCATGTTCGCGCCCACTGAGCGCATCGATGGCAAGCTTCGCCGGCCGTTTCGTGGTTGTCTGCAATCGTTCGGCAGCGCGTGGATGCAGCACCGCTTCGCCGATTGCGGCCTTGCGCACCACCTGTGCCAGTGCGTCCGGGCCGAGGTCCTTGAGCACATACGACAGCGCGCCGGCTTGCATGACCTGCTCAATCAGGGTGCGGTCCTCGCTGGAGGTGACGATGACGATGCGGACCTGCGGACACTGCGCGCGGATGCGCGCAGCCGCCGCAGCGCCGCCGCCCGGCATCAGCAGGTCGAGCAGCAGCACCTGCGGTGCGTGTTCCATGCAGGCCACGAGCGCCGAATCGCCGTCGGCGGCTTCAGCGACCACCAGCATATCGCGCTGGGTTTCGAGGAACGCGCGGATCCCCTGTCGGACCATCGCATGGTCGTCGGCCACCAGCACACGGATCGCAGCGCTGCTCATCGGGCTGTCTGCGGGTCGGACCGCCAGCTCAGGCGCGCTTCGAAACCGTTGCCGACGCGGCTGGACCACTCGAAGCGCCCGCCGGGCAACACCTGGGCGCGTTCGCGCAGGTGCACCAGTCCCCTGCCGACTGTCGGGGTGCCGTCGATTCCGCAGCCGTCGTCGCGGATCGCGAGCAGGAACCGCGCGCCGTCATGCGTCAGTGCCACCACCACGGTCTGCGCGCCGCTGTGGCGCATCGCATTGGCCAGCGCCTCGTCGAGCGCGCGGGCCAGGGTCTCCTGATGCGCTTCGGGCACCTGGTCGGCATCCTCCACCGCCAGTCGCATCGCGATTCCCGATTCGCGTGCAAAGGCCTGCGCCCTGGCGGTCAGGCGCGCCGCAAAGCCGCTGCGCTCAGGTGGGCGCAGTTCATCGAGAATCTGCGCCAGTTCGCGCTGGATGTCCTCGGCCAGCCGTCGCGCTTGCGCCAGCGGAGCGCCGGCCGCAGCGCCAGCGTCGATCCGGGCCTGCAGCGTGCCCAGTTGCAGCGACAGCGCGAAGGCCTTCTGTTTGACCGTGTCGTGCAAATCGCGCGCGAGTCGCGCGCGCTCCGAGAATGCGGCCAGTTCGGTGCGGGTGTCGACCAGGGTGTGCAGGTCGCGCGCCATGCGGTTGAGCCGCTGCGCAAGGCGACCCAGTTCGTCGTCCGAGGAATCGACCACCAGGCGCGAGAAATCTCCACGCCGCCAACCTGCGACCGCGTGTTCGATCGCATGCAGACGGCGGGTGACGTACCAGCCGATGAACAGCGCCGCTGCAGTGGCGAACAGCAGCAGGAAGGCCAGCATCAGCGGCCATTCGAACGACAGCGCCAGCTTCATCCGCTGCCACGGCAAGGGTACCCGCAGTTCCAGCACCAGCAGTGGTGCCGCCGCGCCATCGCCGAGTGCGACGGCGTAGCGGCGCAGGTAGTCGGGCGAGTCGGCGCTGGCGATCCGCTGCACGCCCGCGCCACGGATCGTTTGAAGCATGGCCCGGTCCGGCGCCATGCCAGCGGTGTCGCGCCCGGCGGGTGCCGCCGCCAGCAGCGTGCCGTCGGCGCCAAAGATTGCCGCCGACAGCGGCTCGCTGGCAAGTTCGAGCAGGACGTAGCTGTTCTGTGCGCCGATCCCGATCCGCGGTCGTTCCAGGCGCAGCAGCCAGCTGGCGAGGGCATCATCCAGACGCGCGCGGTCGCCGGATTCATGCTGCACGATTCGCGCAAAGCGCGGCCGGGCCGCGTCGACCTCAGCCTGCATCGCGCCGCGGTCGACGCTTGCAGAAAACTCGCGAAACTCGAACCAGATCACGCTCGACTCCACCAACAGCAGGGCGGGCAACGAGAGCGCGACGAAGTACAGCCCCAGCTTTGCGAACAGGCTGCGCGGGAGAAGCCGGAATCCGGTCATGGCCGGGATGTTAGCCCGATCTGTGATGGCCCGGACTGTCCTGACCCGAATCTGTCCGGCCCGACCGCCGTGCCGCGCCGGATGGCTCGCCCGGAGTTGACACCTGTCATTACCTGCGCTTGACGACGGTGACTGGGTCGGCGCTTCCCATTCGCACAGGATCGATCCATCGCAACCGGCGATCACCAAGGACCGCCATGAACACTCCCACCGACCGTCTGCTGCCGCTGATCGAGCGCCTGCTGTCCGATCGTCGCCTGCCGCTGCTGGTTCTGCTGCTGATCGGCGCGGTGTGGCTGTTGCGACGGGGCATCCAGGGCGCGATCCAGATAGTGTTCAGCCTGTTCGGACTCGGCATGGCCTGGTACTGGTCTGGTGCGGGCTTTCTTCACTGGTTCTTTTGAGCTGCTAGTTTGCCGATCGCGTGCGATGCGGCGGCACCCGCCACCAGGTCGCCGCGACCAGCGCTGCGAACCCGGTGTAGGCGACGACGAACACCCACCAGGGCGCGTCGACGTAAAGCAGGCGACCCAGCCAGTGTTCGATGAAGCCATCGCTGTAGGTCGCCTGACCGGCCTGGGTGCGTAGCGCCTGCTCCCATACGGTCAACGGGCACAGCGCGCCCAGCCAGCTCTGCGCGGCGATGAACAGCATGCAGACCAGATGCGCGATACGCAGCGGAAAATGCCGCACCCAGCGCCACCCGCGGGCCGCGCCCAGCATGATCAGCAACTGGCCACCGACCACGGCGAGCACCACCAGCACGTGCAGCAGCAGGATCGCATCGGCGAGAAGGCCGGCGGTAGCCGGTGCGAGCGCTGCGATGCTGGTCACGGTTCGGTGCTCCGGTCCCGGTGGATGACTTGCCCGCGCGCGCAACCTGCGTCAGGCTGGCGCCATGCGAATATTCCTTGGCCTCATGCTGCTGGGCGCGGGTGCTACGCAAACCGCCCATGCAGACGTCTTCAAGTGTACCGACGACAGCGGCAAAGTCAGCTTCACCGACCGCCCGTGCCCGCAGGGCAGCGATACCGAGGCGTTGGAGCTCCGTGCGATAGATCCCAACCAGCCAGCGCCGGCGCCCGGCGCGCGCGAACAGCGTCGCGACTGCGCGCAGCTCGCGCGTCCGGCATGGGACCTGCTGCCGCGCGAGGCCTCAGGCGAGCTCGACGCCACCCAGGCACGCGCCTTGCAGGACGCCCGCAACCAGCTTGCCAGCCAGTGCCGACAGCGGCTGACCACCTCGCCGCTGGCCTACGAGTGTCGTGAGCAGCTGACGGTGTTGACGCGCGCTACCGCGCGCGCTGCCAATCCGCAATACGAGGCCGATCGCGATCTGGTGCAGTCCGATTACGACCGCCGCTGCGGCGATGAGGCGGTGCTCAAGGATATCGCCGAGCATCTGCGCGATCTCGAAAGTATTCCCTCGGCAATGGACCCCGAACCGTCGCAGTAGCGCCGCTGTTCAGTTCAGCTGACCGTCGGCTGCCCATTCGCGGATCCGCCGGATGGTGTCGATATCCGATTCGCGGTACGCGGAGCGCCGTGCATGGTCATAGCGCGGGCCGGCGTCGGAGGCATCCGCCGGTACCGTCTCGTAGACGAAGCGTACCCACAGCGCACCCGGCTGTGGCTCCTCGATGGTGACCACCAGGCTGCTGCCGGCATGGCGGTCGGCCAGATCGCTGTCGTAGCGGATGCGCAGAACCGGCTGCAGGTGCACGTGGTCGACCAAGCGAAGCGCGCCGAAGTGCAGCTCGCGCTTGCGGTAGTTCTCGCGCTGCTCGAGGATCACGCAATCGTCGAGGCCGGGCATGAACGGTTTCGGGTCGTCGACGCGGCGCGCCAGGCCGCGCCACAGCTGCTCGCGGCTCAGTGGATCGAGCAGCGGCAGCAGCGGATCGTTGATTTGCAGCAGGTGTTCGAAGCGCATCGGGTTCGCCAAGGGCCGCAATGCGGCCGAGTGGGCTAAGCCTAAGCGGGGAGCGCAACGCTGTCGAATCCGCAAGCGTGGCGCAAACGCGCGTTAGTCGGCAGAATTGCGCGCTTCCCATCCGCGCCCACGACCATGACCCGACGAATCGCTACCCGCCGCTCGCCGATCCACGGCAACGGCGTTTTCGCTGTGCGCGACATCCCTGCCGGAGTGGCCCTGATCGAATATTGCGGACAGGTGATCACCCAACTGCAGGCAGATCGTCTCTACGACGGCACCACCGATACCGGACACACCTTCCTGTTCATCCTCAACGACGACTACGTGATCGACGCCAATCACGACGGCAATGCAGCGCGCTGGATCAACCACAGCTGCGATCCGAACTGTGAGGCGGTGATCCATGAGCACGACAGCAAGCGTCGGCTGGATCGTGTGTTGATCGAAACCGTGCGCCCGATCCGGTCCGGGGAGGAGATCACCTACGACTACGGCATCGTGCTCGACGAGCGTTACACGCCGGCACTCAAGCGCATCTGGGCCTGCCGCTGCGGCAAGCCCAACTGCACTGGCACGCTGCTCAAGCCCAAGCCGAAGCCAAAGGCGAAACCCAAGCTACCGCAGCGCAGCGCCGCCTGAGCGGCGCTGCGCTGCGGCGCAATCAAAAGAACCTGATCGTCAGCGGATAGCGATAGCGAAAGCCATCGTTGGCGCGCAGCGCGGCGATGATGGTGACCACGATGCCGAACACCCACAGCGCGAATCCGATCACGAAGCCGATCAGGATCACGGTCAGGATGATCGCACCCAAGGCGTACAGCAGCATCGACAGGTTGAAGTTCACCACCTCGCGGCCGACCGCATCGATGTCTGCCGAGTCGTCCTTCTTCACCTGCCAGATCACCAGCGGAATGATCAGGTTGGCGAACGGGATGAAGTAACCGGTCAGTGCCGAGAGGTGCATCAATACCGCGAGCTGGCGGTCCTTCTCGCCGATCGTGCCGATGGTGTCGGACGGCGCCATTGCAGCGGCCGGACCGGGCGGTGGTG
>Ga0209181_10002038_pt1 | contig 33742 bp, 34 predicted proteins | sample MAT05_FD_187208 | JGI IMG/M metagenome (GOLD analysis project Ga0209181, IMG submission 187208) | Freshwater microbial communities from Lake Fryxell liftoff mats and glacier meltwater in Antarctica - MAT-05 (SPAdes) (version 2) | ecosystem: Environmental > Aquatic > Freshwater > Ice > Liftoff... | reverse complement strand
CAGCTTCCCGATCTGCTTGTGCAACGCCGAGTCGAGCATCAGCTGATTGCCTTTGCCTTGGGAGGCGAAGCCATCACTGTCCAGATATTGCACTCGATACTGGGAGCCCGTGTACTCCACTGAGATCTGAATGCTTCGATCGCCGCGCTGGTACTTCGCCTTGATGAACCCGGCTTCCTCCGACTCGGTCTCGAAGCGCTGGTCACTCAGCGAACGAATGATGGCGGCTCGCACGGCTGCCTCGGGGTGCGCATCAGGAAGCAGCACGGCGGCGCTTACGGACGAGGCGGGCATGAATCTCGGATCGCAAGCCGAGAGACCCCCCACAGGACGAGGGGCAGCAATTTCGGAGACGCCATACGCGCGGCCAGGCAAATTGCGCGCCAATTGCAACTCATCGATTTCGCCCTACAATCCGCTTTTGCGACCACCCGTACCTGACCCACTGGGTTTGTTGGCGATCCATGGGCGCGAGCATCAACTCTCGGCCAGGACAACGATACGATCGCCCGTCGCGAACGTAACGCGCTCGCTCTTTTTCGGGTTGAGCCGGGGGGCGCGCGCGCCTTCTCCTCGCGCCCGATCGTAGCCAATCGCGATCTCGCCGCGTTTCCGCGCTGCATCCAGCACCGTGTAGAAGTCGACTGCCTTCCCCGGCTCGACGTAGTCGCCCGCCGCTTTCAGGTAGATCTCCGCGCCGTCCGCGTCGAAAAGATCACCGAATACGGGGCCGAGCGCTTTGTTCTGTGCCAATTGCGTCAGAAGCAGGCTCACGAGGTTGTCGCTGACGATGAAGTCGTCGGCCTTGGTGACCTCCGCGAGCTTTTGGTTCTTCACGTCGAGCATCTCGCTCACCACCGAGAAGCTCTCGCCGAACTTCTCTTCGATGTCGCGCAAGTGAAGCAACGTGACGAGCGTGACGGCGTCTGCCTCCTGCACACCGAGCTTGTCGGCGTAGGAGAGCGTGATGATGTGCTCGAACCGCCGCACGTCCAGTGAATCCAGAAGACGCCGATCCGCGACGTCGCCGCGGATGATGCGTACGGCGTGTTGCGCCACGGCACCTTCCAGATCCTTCAGGGCCAGCGCCGGAGCGTCGTCGTCTGCGACGATGGTCAGCTCCGACCCTTGTGCCGCGTACTTGTCCAGCTCCGCGACGATGGTCGCGCCGCGAACGTTCCAGCCGAGAATCAACGTGCGCTCGGCCGTCCGCTCGCTAGCGGGCGCCGTCGACTGAGCGCCCACATCGGGCTCGGGAGCGGGGCCGTCGCTGACGACGATGTTGCTGTCGTCTTCGGCGATCACAATCAGCGAGTCACCTTCTCCAAGACGGACGTCCATCTTCGGCAGTAGCTGGCTTCGACCATCAGCCGAGTGAATACCGATGACGGCGGAGTGCTCGAACGCGTCCAGCGCTTCGCCGAAGGTCCGGCCTACGAGCTTCGACGACTTGTGGAAATAGATCTCGTCACCGCCGAAATCGAGCAGGTCGGTGTAAATGGCAGACAGCCCGGATTGGCGGCAGGTCTGCACTGCGATGCGCGCGATGACGTCGCTCGTGATGACGAGCTCGACTTGATCCCGACCGACCATCTTGACGGGCAAGCCGTTCTTGGGATCCCGAATCTCGGCCACGATGTGGTGCTTGCCGGATTCGCGCGGCTTGTGTGAAACCAAGGCGAGCACGGTCTTGATCACGCTGGCGTCGGGGTCGCCGGGGCCTTCCGGGCTCAACACCACGATCGCCCGCGCGGTCTCGGGGCTGCCCAGGTCGAGATCGTCGAGATCGATCGGGCTGCCCCTACGCACGACGACACGCGAGCCCCGTCGATCGGGGACCTTCGTCGCGAGCTGGTCGTCCATTTCGATCTTGTCCTTGTCCGCGACGATCACGATCACGCTGCCGCCCGCACTCTCTGCGGCCGCGCACAGCTCGCTGACGACTGTATGGATGTGTCCCGACCAACCGAGCAATAGCGCGTGGCCGCTCTCGACGACGCGACTGCGCCCTTTGCGCAGCTCTTCGACTTTGGCTCCGAGGCCGTTGTTGAGCACGCCGATCAGAGCGCTCACTACGAAAATGCCGCCGAGCGTGACCAACAACATGAGAAACAGATAGAGCGGGCTGCCGTCGTCGCCACCGAGCGCGCCTGCATCCATCGCGCGCATTGCGCTCAGCCAGAGCAGCGTGGCCAGCCCGGGCTTGTCACCGTCTTGAGGCGCCGGGGCCAAGCCGAGGGCGAAGATCAAGAGGGCGCCGAGCACGATCACCAAGGCGGAAGCCGAAAACAGCGCTCCGACGAGCGCGACGGCTCCTCGCGACATGAAGTTGTCGAAGCGGTAGCGCAGATGATCGAACAGCGAGGTGGGACGAGCCATGCGAGCGGTATCACCCGAGATCACGGTGCCGCGCAAGTGAGTTGGAGCACCGGATTGGCAAGCGTCTGCGCGAGCTCGTCCAGGCGATTGGCGATGTAATGCCAGCGCGACTTTTCGGCGGTGCCAGCGCCATCTTCGAAGCGCACGGAGAGCGGCGCGACGCCGAACGCGAACGCATGCAGCTCGGGCCCGTTTTCGCGCCGAAGTACGCGGGCAAGAACGTCATCAACCCCACCGCGGTGCTTCAGTCGGGGGTCATGATGCTGCCTCTCGATCACTCGGTCCGTTTCCTGCGGGGCTTGGGCTTCGAATGCTTGAACAGGTGTTCGCGGGCCGTCTCCGTGATCACGCGCAGGGCGGGATGGTTGAGCCGGCGCTCGCAGGTCAGCGCATAGAATCGCTCCGTGACTCCAGAAATCGTGCCGATCTTCTGAACTCCGTATTGGCGCTTGATTTCCGTCTGGATGACGGCTGGCGCCGCGAAAAGGCCCATGCCCCCCGCCGCGAACGACTTGAGCAGCGCGCCGTCGTCGAACTCTCCGACGATGCTGGGGCGCACGCCAATGTGATCGAACCACGCTTCGAGGGCACGACGGTTGACGGAAGCATCGGTCGGCAGCAGGAACGGAGCGCCCTCGAGAGACGCAGGAAAGCCCGGCCGATAGCGGGTCATGAGCGCCGCAGTACCGAAGATCGCAAGCGGGCTTTCACCGAGTAAGTGATTGAACACCTTGATGTTCGAGAGGTTCGCAGCCGGGGAATCGGTGAGCACCACGTCGAGGGTATGCACCGCGAGATCGGCGAGGAGGCGCTCCGGAGGCTCCTCGCGGCAGATGATGCGAACGCGAGGCTCCATTCTCTCCAAGGGCTCCAGCACCTGTCTCGCAATCAGCTTCGGCACGCTCTGCGAAACTCCTACGGCGAGTCGCGCCGGCCGCTGATGGGAACCGCTGCGCACGGCACCGAGGAGCTCCGTGCCCAGCGAAAAGATCTCCTCTGCGTAGCGGTACGCCACGTGCCCAGTTTCGGTCAGCACCAAGCGGCGGCCCTGCTTCTTGAACAGCTCCTCGCCCAGCGCCTCCTCCAGCGTATTGATCTGCGCGCTCAGAGTCGGCGCCGAGAGCCGAAGCTTGACGGCCGCTGGGGCGAGCCCGCCCTCGCGAGCAACCATCCAGAAATAGTGGAGGTGGTGGTAGTTCAGCCATTCCATAAAGGGTAGCCGCGAGCATGCGCCGAGTCACATGTGCCAGCAACCTCCGCGGGACACCGACGCGCCGAGACGACGCCATGTCACGAAGAAGGGAGAAACCTGCGGGGTCACCACGTGGACGACGACCCGTTCCGGTCGCCGCCTGCCATCGGAGCGGGCGGTCTTTCGATGTCGTTCGCCTTGCCGACTGCGGCAGGCATGAGAGCTCGCGCTGCGCCGAGGTAAAGGGGGATGCCGACGACAAGGTTGAACGGGAAGGTGATTCCCAGGGCGAGAGTCAGATAGATCGCCGGACTCGCCTGAGGCAGCGCGGCTCGCATGACCGCCGGAACGACGATGTAGGATGCGCTCGCGCCGAGCACCGCCAGAAGCGTCGCGCCTCCCACCGAAAGTCCGAGGGCGAGTGCCACAGCCATGCCCGCAGCCGCTCCGATGAGGGGCATGTAGAAGCCAAACGCCACGACGCGGAGGCTCAAGACCTTGAGGTCCGAGAGCCTCCGCGCGACCAGAAGCCCCATGTCCAAGAGGAAAACGCAGAGGATCCCCTTGAAAGGTGTCACGAACACGGGGCTCAGCTCCTCGAATCCCTTGGGGCCGGTGAGCCATCCAATGATGAAGCTACCAAGCAAGAGGATCACGCTGCCGTGGAGCAGCACCTCGTGGACGACTACTTTGGCGAGCGAGCCCCCTGAATCACTCGGCTGCATGGCTCGTGTCCCTCGGCGCGCGATGATGAGACCGGTCAGAATCGCCGGCGCCTCCATGACCGCCAAGAGGGCCACGATGTAGGGCTCGAATCGCTCACCTTGGTGGTTCAGCGCCGCGATGGCCGTGGCGAAGGTGACAACACTGACCGAACCGTAGTGGGCCGCGACGGCAGCCGCGTTGGTGGAATCGAGAGGTGTCGTCCACCGAAGGAGCGCGTACGCCAGGATGGGAAGCACGGCACTCAGCACCACGGCCGAAAGGCAGGCCAGTGCAATCGAGCCACCAAAGCCGTTGTGCGACAGCTCGACGCCACCGCGAAACCCGATCGCCATCATCAGGTATAGCGACACGCTCTTGCTGAGCGATTCAGGGATCGTGAGGCTGGACTTCAGCACCCCCGCGAGGATGCCCAGCAGGAAGAACAGGATGACCGGCGACAGGAGGTTCTGCGCCGCGGTGCTCGCTATGTCCATGCGTGCCCACCCGGCAGCACGGCGACGCCCTGCTCCCGTCGGGTGCGACAGCACGGTACTCCAGACTGGTGAGCCCTCCCGGTCAGGCGTCCTGTGCGCCGAGACCATCTTCGCCTCGTAGAGGACCCCAGGAGGAGCATGCTCATCGAAGACCTCTCTTCACAAATACGACTCTTGACTCGCGACTTTCATGTCGCGTATTGTCTAGCGCAAGTAATGGCGCGACCGCAAGAGCAAAAGGCGCTGAAGACGGAAGGCGAGCCCGTGGCCGAGATGCGTCGCCGATTGCTCGACAACCGGGTGCTCTCCGATGGAGAAAAACGATGGACGTAGCTCGACTGCGAACCCTGCTGGATGAGGTCCGCGACGGGCGGGTAGCCGTTGACGAGGCGCTCTCGAAACTGCGTGACCTCCCTTTCGCCGACCTCGACTACGCCACGGTCGACCATCATCGTGCGCTGCGGCAGGGGGCGCCGGAGGTCATTCTCGGGCAAGGCAAGACCCCCGAGCAGATCGCCGGAGTGGCGCAGGAGCTCGTGCGCACCGGGCAAAACGTGCTCGTCACACGCACCGACCCGGAGCAGGCCGCGCACCTCGCCAAGAAGATCCCGCAGACGCGCTACGCTTCGCTCGCGCGCGTCGCGTTTATCGAGGTGCGGCCGGTCACACCGCTCCCATATGGACCGGTGGCGTTGGTCAGTGCGGGAACCGCGGATCTGCCCGTTGCCGAGGAATGCGCCGAGACGATGCAGGCGTTCGGGCTGCCGTTCGAGCGGCTCTACGACGTCGGAGTCGCCGGACTGCATCGCCTCTTGGGGCGCCGTGAAGTCTTCGACCGTGCGGCGTTGGCCATCGTCGTGGCGGGGATGGAGGGAGCACTGCCCAGCGTGGTCGGCGGACTGGTGTCCATCCCGGTGATCGCCGTGCCCGCGTCCGTGGGTTATGGCGTCGGCGTCGGCGGGCTTGCTGCCTTGGCGGGCATGCTCACGAGCTGCGCTGCCGGCGTCACCGTTTGCAACATCGACAACGGATTCGGCGCGGCGTTCGCTGCGCTCCGCATCCTCCAGTCCTCGCCCCGGTACAGGCTTGAACCGCAGGGGGCACCGTGAAAGGGGCGCGAGTGCAAGCACCTTCGATAGCGCTGATCGTCGGCACGGACACTGGCGTGGGCAAGACATGGACCGGTTGCGCCCTGGCTCGGGCGCTGCGCCAAAGTGGCCGTCGAGTCGTCACAGTGAAGCCGCTCGAAACTGGATGTCCAGGGCCTCCAGCGGAGACGGAAGACGGGGCCCTGCTGGCTCGCGCGACGGGTCAGGCAGCGCCTCTGCACGCGTTGCTTCGATTTCGCGATCCCGTGGCCCCACCGGAAGCGGCTGACCGCGAAGGCAGGCAGATCGACTTCGAAGATCTCGTTCGCCGCGTCCGCGAGTACGCCGCCCGCGCCGACATTGCATTGGTCGAAGGCGCCGGAGGACTCCTCTCGCCGCTCACCTGGGAGCGAAGTGCGCTGGACCTGGCGCAAGCGCTCGAGGCCCGCGTTCTTCTTGTCGCGGCAGACCGACTCGGGACGATCAGCCACACGCTGATGGCGCTCAAGCTTCTAGAGCTGAACCGGCTGGAGGTTATGGGTTTGGTCCTCAACGCGCCCGAGCAACCGGACGCCTCGACCGGCTCAAACGCCGCCGCCATCTCCCGACTCTCCAGTTGCTCACGTATCCTTTGTACGCCTCGCACGTACGATCCAGAAGCCGTCTCTGATTCCGTCCAGGAGGTTACTCAGTGGCTGCAGCTCGCATAGGTCGCAAGGTCACAACTACAAAGATCGTTGCGCCTCGACCCGAGAGAGAGCCGGAACCGGTCTGGACGTTTCTCACCAACCATGCGCACGTCCTGCTGTGCATCGCGCGGGAGCCGGAGGTGCGCATGCGAGATGTCGCTCACCTCGTTGGCATCACGGAGCGCGCCGTCCAGCGGATTGTCGCCGACCTGGAAGAAGCAGAGTACATCGAGCGGAGTCGTCATGGTCGCCGGAATCGCTACGAGGTCCGCCCCGATCTCCCGCTTCGGCATCCGATCGAGCGTCACGAACGAGTCTCCTCCCTGATCACGCTCGTGCTCGGCAAGCAAGAACGCGGGCGCGAAGGTCGAGCTCGACGGTAATGCCGCCGGTGAACGCGCAAGCCATCCGCTGGACCGAGCTGGAGATCTGCGGGCGCCCGCTCAAGGCATCGCGAGGAGAGGCGCTCGAACGCTGGCTACCGCTCTTGCAAGGAGATTTCGCGCCTGGAGACTCAACTTGAACACACCCACCCAAGGGTTGGATCCGACGCTGCGCGAACGTGTGCGCGCCTTCATCGAAAACCCACGCTTCGACACGGCTATCATCCTCGTGATCGTGCTGAACGCGATCACTCTGGGGCTGGAGACCTCGCCTGCGATCGTCGAACACTACGAATCGCTGCTGTATGCGTTCGACCGCACCGCGCTCGGGATCTTCATCGTCGAGTTGGGTCTGCGCATGTTCGTCTACCGGAGCCGATTCTTCCACGATGCCTGGCGCGTGTTCGATTTCGGGATCGTCGGAATCGCGTTGCTGCCGGCTGCCGGCGCTTTCACCGTGCTGCGCGCGCTGCGTGTGCTGCGCATCCTGCGACTGGTCTCGATGGTGCCTTCGATGCGCGTTGTGGTCAGTGCCCTGCTCACCGCGCTGCCGGGCATGGGGTCGATCATCGGGCTGATGAGCATCGTGCTCTACGTTTCGGCGGTGATGGCCACCAAGCTCTTCGGCAGCATCGCGCCGGAGTTCTTCGGCACGCTCGGCGCCTCGGCCTTCACGCTGTTCCAGGTGATGACTGTCGAGGGCTGGCCAGACATCGCGCGCAGCGTGATGGTGCAGGCGCCGTATGCGTGGATCTTCTTCGTCAGCTATCTACTGCTCGCGACCTTCATGGTCCTGAACCTGTTCATCGCGGTGGTGGTCAACGCGATGCAGTCGCAGGTCGCTCAGGACCTCAAGGGCGAGGAAGAGGCCCACACTCAGATGATCCTCGATGAAGTGCGCGCACTGCGACGCGAGTTGGAAACGCTGCGCGGTCCGTTGAAGCCCCGAGCGCTTCATCGACGTTTGCTGCGCCAGCAACGAAGAAGCTCACTCGCGCTGTCGCCGCGCGCCACGTGAACCGTGCGGGGTGATCCCGCCGGTTTTCCCCCTTCTTCGTGGCACCTGGCCACACGTGGCGGAGTGGGGTGGGGTTGCTGCGGAGGTTCTGTTTTCGCTCCGCGGGAGCATCGGTTGCTATCGCGGCAGTCACACCCCTCTCGAGGCACGCGCGCAGGATGACCTTTCCGGCTTGGCCAAGCGCCGCGTGTGCGGACGCGAGCTGCAGCAGCACATCCACCAGCGCACGGTCTCGTTCGATCATTCGCGAGACCCCTTCCAATTGGCCAGCGATGCGGTGAATGCGGGCCAGGACTTTCGTCTTGGTGGCGTCGTTCATCTGACCGGACGTCCTTCGTGCCTGTGCCCCCCATGGCCACTAGGGCGCGAAGCAGCGTCCGTGCCAGGAGCGAAGCAAACCGTCGGCAAGTACTGGTTGCTCGTCGGCCGCTCCCGTTTAACCTCGAAAGGCTCCGACTTTCGACGAGAGTGGGAATTGCCCCCAATGGGGCATCGCGCAAGTCTTGCACGCGCTCATTACCATTCCGCAAGCCGTGCGCTTGGCCTTGTGTCGGCTTGGTGACGTTGCCGGGTAAAAACGCCACGTTGCGCCGTGCACAATCTTCTGCGGCAACTGGATCGGCATAAATTCGCGGTTTGATGGAATTCGTCTGGGTCGCCAGTGGTTCCGCGGCGAACGATCCGACGAACTGCTTACCCTGGAGAACATGAGATGACGATCATTTGCGGGACGGACCTTTCGGAGAACGCAGCCCACGCTGCCCAGGCTGCTGCCGCGATTGCCAAGCGGCTCGCTGTGCCTCTCAAGCTCGTGCACGTCATCGACGAGCTCGGGGCGGAGCTCAGGGTCGCGAGCGATCAGAACGCGATCTATGATCCGCTGCGAAAACGAGCTCACGAACAAGCCGACGAGCTCGGAGCGCGATTCGGGATCGACGTGCAGCCCCTCGTAGTGCCCGGGATCGCGTACGAGAAGCTTACCGAAATCGCGCGGGCATCCAACGCAAGTCTAGTCGTGGTCTCAGCCATGGGTGACAAGAAGCAGCACCGCTGGTTGCTCGGCAGCGTCGCCGAGCGTGTTGCGCAGACATCGCCGCTCCCCGTGCTGGTGGTGCGAGAGGGCGCGAGCGTTGAAGCGTGGACGCGCGGCGACAGGCCCCTCCGTGTCATGGTCGGCGTCGAGCTCGCCTCCACCTCGAAGACGGCGCTCCGCTGGGCAGCGGGCCTGCGCGCAATCGGTCCGTGTGATCTTCTCGTCACTCAGGTCGCATGGCCATTCGGAGAACACGTCCGTCTCGGCATTCCGACTCCGATGCCGCTCGATCGCTTGCGACCCGAGATCCACGAGCCTCTGGTGCGCGACCTGCGCGCGTGGGCCGGCGACCTGCCAGGCGAAGGCGAGACGACATTCACGGTGAGCCCCGGATGGGGACGCGTGGACGTTCACCTGGCACAGCTCGCCGCCGAGGCCAAAGCAGATCTACTCGTCGTGGGTACACACCAGCGGGCCGGTGTCGCGCGCCTGTGGCAAGGGTCTGTCTCGCGCGGCGTGCTACACCATGCGTCCTGCAACGTCGCCTGCTTGCCCCGCGCTGAGATCGCCGAAGACGAGGACGCGATCCCGACCTTCCGCCGCTTGCTCGTACCGACGGACTTCTCACCCCTCGCGAACCGCGCCATCTCGGTCGGTTACGGTCTAGTCGCGCCGGGAGGCGTCGTTCACCTGCTGCACGTGGTCACGCACAAACCTGGCGAGGACGACCCGGATCCGACCGAGCGACTCCGCGCACTGATCCCTCACGGCGCAGCAGCAAGAGGCATCACGACGGAGTTCGAGGTCGCAAAGGAAGAGGACGCCTGCAACGGCATCTGGCACGCCGCTGGACGCCTCGGCGTCGATGCCATCTGCATGGCGACGCACGGGCGCTCCGGCGCGTCGCGGATGGTGCTGGGCTCGCAGGCGCAGGAGGTAGTGCAGCGCGCCCGGCAGCCCGTGGTGCTGGTGCCACCAGAACGGGACGCTTCAAGGACATCTTGATCATCGGTGACGAAGCACCTGCCCAAGCTCCCAACATCCCCGTTGCCACGCGTGGTCGTCGCGACCGACTTGTGACGCGCTCATCGCGCCGCTGGCAAGACGCTTGAGGAAGAACCCCCCTCGTCGTAAGGAAGCAAGGACCTCCCCGATGAAATGGTCATGGCACGAATGATTGAGACCGCCGTCTACAGTACAAAACCCTACGACCGCGAGTACCTCTTGCGTGGGGTGGGCGCGGAGCGGGTCGCTTGGCGTTTCCACGAATTCTCTCTCAGTGCCCAAACGGCATCCACCGCGCAAGGCGCCAGGCAGTCTGTCTCTTCGTCAACGACCAGGCAGACAGCGCGTGCCTCGCAGCGCTTGCTGCGCTCGACGTTAAGCTCATTGCCCTGCGCTGCGCCGGCTACAACAACCTCGACCTCCCCGCAGCCCGCATGCTGGGCCTGGCTGTGGTGCGCGTTTCGGCCTATTCGCCACACGCCGTGGCCGAGCACGCCGTTGGGCTTTTGCTCACGCTCAACCGCAAGATCCACCGCGCCTACAACCGCGTCCGCGAGATGAATTTTTCCCTCAACGGCCTCGTCGGCTTCGACCTCTACGGCAAGACTGTGGGCATCGTCGGCACAGGAAAGATCGGACGCATCGCGGCGGAGATCTTCCGCGGCTTCGGGACCCATGTCATCGCTCACGATCCACTCCCATCGACCGAGTGGGCGGCTTCTCACGGCATTCGCTATGTCGACTTCGAGGCCCTGTTGGCTGAGAGCGACATCGCCTCGCTGCACGTTCCACTGCTTCCGGAAACTCGCCATCTGCTCAACGCGCAGACGCTCTCGCAAATGAAACCCGGTGCGATCATCGTCAATACCAGCCGCGGAAAACTTGTCGACACGGGCGCCCTCATTGCAGCGCTCAAGTCAGGTCAGATCGGTGGCGTCGCGCTGGACGTCTACGAGGAAGAGGAGGGCCTCTTTTTCGAAGATCTCTCGGGACAGGTCCTACAAGACGATGAGCTCTCACGCCTGCTGACGTTCCCCAACGTGCTGATCACCGCGCACCAGGGGTTCCTCACCCACGAGGCTCTCGCCGAGATCGCGCGCGTGACGACACAGAACCTCCTCAAGCTAGAAGCCGGGGAACCATTCTTGGAAGGGACGACTCTATGAAACTGCCCGCAAAGAGCCGCTCAGCGCAGCCCGCATCACCGTCCGATGCGCGTCCTCTCATCAAATGGTTCGCCGACATCACCATCGCCGACATCCCGCTCTTCGGCGGCAAGAATGCTTCGCTCGGCGATAGGTACGCGAGCACTAGACTAGACTAGACTAGACTAGTCGCTGATCTCGACCCCGCATCGCGAGCACATCTCTCCTTCGTGCGCGCCCATGAAGCCTCCGCACAGGCAGCGATGGTCCTCGATCGGTCCGCAGATCTTCGCTACGAGCGAAGAGCCTTCGTTCCCGTGAGCGCGCGCCACCTCGAGCGCCCGCATCACCAAGTCGAAGCTGCGCGTCTTCGGCGTGCTCGCGTTTCGCTCGAACTGCGCCACTACCGAGCTCGCTCAGAGCCCGGAGACGGCCAAGGGCAGAACCTCGCCGGCGGCGTCGACCCAGGCCCCGATCACGGGTCCACGTTTGTCCTGAAACAGAACCACTCCACCCGCCGGCCCACCGAACACCCCGAACGTCTGAGTCGGGCCGCCAACGCCTGTGTTCAACAAGTCGATCACGCCGAACTCTTTGGGGTCGCGGGCGGGCGCAGGCGGTGCGGGGCTGCCATCGTCGATCAGCGTCGTCGTCTCGATGCGATTGACGTCGCCGCGCACGAGCAGACCAACCTCGAAGCTCCCCTGCCACGCAACGGCAGTGCTGTCGCCGACTCGGTCGCTCGCGTTCATCGAGGTGGAAGAGGTGCAGCCACTCGGCAAGCAGCGTTGGGCCTGGGCCCGCACGGCCCCCGCGGCGCTGCAGGTCACGAAGTCCGCTTCGTGCCACTTGAGCGAATCTCCCGCGTCGAAGCCGATTTGCTTCCCCACCCAGACCAGGTCATCGGGGCCGGCACGACAGCCGGTGAACCTGGGCGGAGACCAGAGCGAGCCCGGCCCCTGCTGCTCGTCGTCCGACTTCGGGGGTGCCTCGAGCGGCAAGGGATTGGACAGCGCACCGTCGGCCGCCAGATCGAAGCGAACGAGCTCCCCCGAAGCGCGCTCGACGATCAGCCGCGGCCCGAGCAGCGCCGCATCGTTGATCTTTTCCGCCCATTTCGGGTCCAGCTTTCGAACGGCGTCGCCCAGCTTCTGGGTGCGGCTCGGCCCCCCGAGGCGTCGAGTCGAGAGTGATACAGCCCGGCGCTCGCGATCGTCGCCACGCGACAACCAGACGACGTCGGCTGCGTCGGTGACATGGACGAACGCGTTCTCGTCGACCTGCGCGTCCAACCATTGAGCCTCTCCGTCATGCACCAGCACCAAGGTGCCTCCTTCGCGCAATGCGAGGGAGCCCGGAGCCGACGAGCTGCCGACGGCACGGGCACCCCGTAGCTTTGTTGCCTGGGCTGGTGTGGCACGAAGGCGTTTGCAGGAAAGCACTGCGTTCGACGCCGAGCACACGGCGATTCCGGTGTCCTCAGGAGACCATGCCAGGAACTGCCAACCGCGCCCTCCAGATAGCTCGACGAACCCGCCGAGTGGCAGCCGGGCCTGGCCCTGAGGCATCGAGCGGGGCAATGGGGGTGGCTCCGTCGTTGGCGTCGCGGGCGAAATACCGGCAACCTCTGCCAGGCGCCATGCGTTCGCCAACATCTCCGCGAGGCGGGTCAGCTGCAGCTCCGAATCGGAGAGGTAGTTGTCTAGATGATAGAGCGCGGTAGAGAGGCGGTCCGCCGCTGTCCGATCCAGAAAATGTGCAGTCTCGACGCGCGTTCTGAAGGCGTCGATGCGCGCGCTGCAGCCAGAGGGCCAGTCGGTGCCAGCACCGGACAGGAGACCCGAGATGGTACGGAGGCGTTTGAAGCTGATCTCGCCTGCGGAGACGTTCGCTCCGAAGAAACATTGCTGCACCTCGGCAAAGTCTTGCGCGAGGCGCGCGCGCTCTTCGGTCTGCCGCTCCGCTTTCCGCGCCTCTACCAGACGCCAACCGCCGAACGCGGAGCCGGCGATCACGATCGCCAGAGCGGCTGCAATCGCCAGCTTCTTCTTCATGTGATCAGGCTATCGCGTGCTCGTGGTCGCGAGTGAGAACGGCGCGGGGCTTGCCTCGCCAGCCACCGTCGACGTGATCAGCGAGGGTGAAGACATGCGGGTCATCGACGCCCATCTCGTCGAGCGCACGCGCCAAACCGAGGACGTAATCGCTATTTTTTCCGCTGGGCCCGGAGCATTCACGCACCTGTCGGGCCATCGATTCGAACGGCGCATCCCCGAGCCAGCTGGGGTTGTCGGCGTTGGCTACATACACGAGCCCACTCGGCGCGATCACGCTGCCAGTGCGGGCCAAAAGCGGCAGCTCGAGCCGCGAGTAGCCGCCGCGTTCGCGGAAATCGAGGCGACTCACCACTACATCGACAGCTCCGACGGCGAGCCCGAACGCCACGCCCCAACAACGAGCGCCAGACTTGGGGATCAGCGTGACGACGCGACCGGGTGCCTCCGGCGTGCCGCGATGATCGGCGGAGCCCTGAAAAAACCGACGCTCGTAGCCGTCGATGCAGGCTACCTCGCGGCGTATGAACGAAAAATCGGGCCGAAAGACGAGCGAGCCGTAGGCAAAAACCCAGCGCACGATTGGCATCTCTTTCACGGAACGCCAATCCTAGCCAATTTTTAGGGTGGGTTACAAAACGGCGAAGGCCGCTTTCGCGGCCCTCACTCGTGTCGGAAACCCCTGACCTAGGGCTTGGCTGCGGCGGGCGCGACCGGCTTCTTCTCGAGCACGATGAACTGCACGCGGCGGTTCATCTGCTTGCCTTCCGGGGTCTTGTTGTCGCCGACGGGCACGTCTTGGCCGTAACCCTTGAAGCTCAAGCGGTTGCCGTCGACGCCGCGCTTGATGAGCGCGTCTCGCACCGACTTGGCGCGATCATCCGAAAGCTTGGCGTTGATTTGCTTGCTGCCGGTGGTGTCGGTGTGACCCTGAACCTCGAGCTTCAAGATTTCGGGGTGCTCTTTCAAGACCTGCGCAACCGAGTCGAGCAGCGGATCGCTGACCTTCTTGATGGTGGACTTGCCAGTGTCGAACTGGACCTGCTCGAGAATGATGATTTCTTTCTCGGTCACGCGCACGAGCTTGGGACAGCCGCGCTTCGACGGATCAGCGTCGTCGACACCCTTTTCTTTCGGGCATGCGTCTTGGTCATCACGGAAGCCATCGCCGTCCGTATCGGGCGGGCAGCCGTTGGTCTTGGGGTCGTCGGTCTTGACGCCCGGGATGTCGATACACGCATCGACGTCGTCGGTGATGGTGTCACCGTCTTTGTCGTTGAGCGGGCAGCCGTTCTTCTTCGGGTCGTCGTTCGGCAGGCCCGGCTCGTCGGGACAGGCATCGGCGCTGTCGACGATGCCATCTTTGTCGCGATCGCGGTCGGGGCAGCCGTTCTTCTTCGGATCCGGATCGGCCTTGCCGGGCTCGTCCGGGCAAGCGTCGTCTTTGTCGAGAATGGTGTCCTTGTCGCGATCGCCGTCCGGCGGGCAGCCGTGTTTGGCGGGGTCGGAGCTCTTGACGCCCGGCACCTTGGGGCAGGCATCGACGTCGTCGTAGATGCCGTCGCCGTCCGTGTCCATCTTGGGCTCGGGGACTTCGGGGGTGTACGCGAATTGGAAGAGGGCGCGCACTTCCGGGGTACCGATGCCCGTCGTGATGCCGGGGCCGGCGGCCGCGCCCAGCTCGAGACAGTTGGCGCAGGACTCGAGACCGGGGAGCCGAAGCTTGATGCCCGCGAGCGCTTCGGCGTTGGTCGAGCGGCTGTCGGGCGTCTCGACGTCTACGCCGCCGGCGGTCTCGATGCCGAGCTGCAAAGAGCGGTTGTCGAGCAAGAGCGCACCAACACCCGCGCCCCAGTTCATTTGGTGGCCGAGCTCGACGTTACCGAGCGAGGTCGTGCTGCGCAGGGTGGGACCGGCCATCATTGTCCAGATGAAGCGATCAGCGCGGCCGCCCAAGAGCAACTGGGGTTGACCGCGCACGCTGCCGTCGCTCACGTAGGAAGTGTCGAAGCCTGTGGGAACCCAAACATAACCGCCGACACCGAGCTGGAACGGGTCGTGGTAGCCGCCGACGATGCGAAAGCGGGCACCGAGGCGCATATCGCCGACGGCCGCACCGTCCGGCTCTGCGAACGCCACGTTGCCCCCCGAGGGCGCGTCGCCTTGGCTGAGCACGGCGAACGGCATGTTCACGCTGATCGCGATGTAGTTCACGATCGCGAAATTCAGCCCGACGTGGACGAACATCTGGTCGGAGACAACGGCGCCGATGTCTTCAGTCTCGTCGCCGTTCTCGCGCACGAGCTTCAACGGGTTGCGCGCGTAGTCGAGCATCGCCATCGCGTGGAAGGTCGCCTCGCCGGCGGCGTACGGAGACGGCACGCCGAAAAAGCGGTCACCTGCAGGCGACGGGTTGAACTTCGGAAGGTCGACCGCCCGCGTCTGCTCGATCTCCTGCGCCTCGGCGCCCTGCGCAGAAACGAGCGCTGACGCCCCAGCCAACAGGGCACCCAACCGAACCACCCAACGAGACGTCATCGGCAACCTCTTCAAACTCACAACCAGGGAAGAATCGCGGCATCCTACTTGTGGCGGCCCACCATAACAATCGTCGAGACCCCTGGACAGTCGTTTAGCCGTAGCGTAACCGAGTGGGCCCGATGACAGCCGACGCCAAGCCCTTCTCGATCGGCTCCGCAAGGAGTTGCTCCGCCCCGCCGATCTCGCAGATCGCCCTTCTGCCCGCCTTCGACCCCATTCCGCAGCTCGCAGCCGAGCTCGAGCTGCCGCGCGCCTCGGTCGCTGCCGTAGTCGCCTTGCTGGCCGAGGGCGGCACCGTCCCCTTCATCGCTCGTTATCGAAAAGAAGCGACCGGCGGCCTCGATGAAGTGCAAATCCGCACCATCGAAGAGCGGCGCGCCTACCTGCTCGAGCTGGAAGATCGCCGACGCAGCGTGCTCGCCGAGATCGAGAAACAAGGCAAACTGACAGCCGAGCTCGGCACCAAGCTCTTGGCAGCCAAATCCAAGGCGGAGCTCGAAGACCTATACCTTCCGTTCAAGCCAAAGCGCCGAACGCGCGCCATGATCGCGCGCGAGCGTGGGCTCGAGCCGCTCGCAGAGCTGATGTGGAAACAAACGGAAGGCGAACCACAGAACGCGGCGCAAGCCTTCGTCGATGTTGCGAAAGAGGTGCCCGACGTCGCAGCGGCGCTGGCAGGTGCCCGCGACATCTGCGCCGAGCGCATCGCCGACACCGCCGAGATCCGCGCGCGCGTCCGCGAGGTGATGGCCAAAGAGGGCGTGCTCGCCGTCGAAAAGACGAAAGAGTTCGAAGACAAACCCACCAAATTCGACACCTACGCGAAGTACGAAGAGCCCGCGCACGCGATGCCGTCACACCGCGTGCTCGCCATTCGCCGCGGTGAGGCCGAGAACGTGTTGCGTGCGAGCCTGAACGTCGACAGCGCGCGGCTCGTCTCCGAGATCACCCAAAAGGTCGGTATTTCTCGGAAGAGCCCCTGGTGCGCCGAGCTCGAGAAGGCAGCCGGCGACGCCTACAAGCGGCTGCTCGCTGCCAGCTCGGAAGTGGACGTGCGCGTCGACATGAAGCTGCGCGCCGACAAAGACGCAGTCTCGATCTTTGCGCAGAACCTGCGAGAGCTGCTGCTGGCCGCACCCTACGGCGAGAAGCCGATCTTGGGCATCGACCCGGGCCAACGAACCGGCTGCAAATGCGCAGTGGTCGACAAGACCGGCAAGCTGGTCGAGCACACCAACATCTACCTGGTGCAAGGCGACGGCGCGCTCGAGAAGTCGCGCGTCGTGCTGCGCGACCTGATCAAGAAGCACGGCGTCTCGGCCGTCGCCGTCGGCAACGGCACGCACGGCCGAGAGACAGAGTCGTTCGTGCGTGAGGTCATCACCAAAGAGGGATTCACGGGGGTGCTCACTGTCTCGGTGAGTGAGTCGGGCGCCAGTATCTATTCGGCGAGCGACGTCGCGCGCGAAGAGTTCCCGGATCTGGATCTCACCGTGCGCGGCGCGGTCAGCATCGCGCGTCGCTTGCAAGACCCGTTGGCCGAGCTCGTGAAAGTCGATCCGAAGAGCATCGGCGTCGGCCAATACCAGCACGACGTCTCGCCCACGCTGCTGGAGAAGAAGCTCGATGAGGTGGTAGAGAGCTGCGTGAACTCGGTGGGCGTCGAGCTCAACACCGCCAGCGCCCCGCTGCTCGCCCGCGTTGCCGGCATCGGCTCGACCATCGCCAAGCGCATCGTGTCGCATCGTGACCAGCACGGCGCCTTCGCCACGCGGAAATCCCTCTTGGCCGTCTCTGGCGTCGGCCCGAGGACCTACGAACAGTGCGCTGGTTTCCTGCGGCTCGAGACAGGTGAGCACCCGCTCGACAAGAGCGCCGTCCACCCCGAGCGCTACGAGCTCGTCGAGCGCATCGCCAAAGACCTGAGCGTCACCGTCAAAAGCTTGGTCGGCAACGCCGACGCGGTGCGCGAGATCGACAAGAAGAAGTACGTCGCGGGCGACGTCGGCGAGTTCACCCTCAACGACATCCTGGCTGAGCTTACGAAGCCCGGACGCGACCCTCGTAAGATTTTCGAGCCTCCCGCATTCCGCGATGACGTGCGATCCCTCCAAGATCTCACGGAAGGCATGCTGCTCGAAGGTGTCATCACCAATGTGACCGCGTTCGGCGCGTTCGTGGACATCGGTGTTCACCAAGACGGGCTCGTGCACGTCTCCGAGCTCAGTGATCGCTTCGTTCGCGACCCGAACGAGGTCGCCAAGGTGGGCGACAAGCTGAAGGTGCGCGTGCTCGAAGTAGACCAGCAACGAAAGCGGATCAGGCTATCGGCCAAGAGCGGCGCACCTCACCAGGGCAACGTTGCTGGCGCCAGCGGCGCACCCGCGCAGCTTCAGCGAAGCGGCGGCCAGGAGCGACGACCGCCGGTTCGTGAGCAGCGGCCCGCCGCCGCGCCTGCGAAGCAGTTTTCGTACAATCCGTTCGAGAAGCTGGCTCGCAAGTAGCCGCTACTGCTGCTTCTTCTTTCGGCGCTCGTGCTCGATCTCTCGAACGCGAGCGGCCAGAACGTCGCGCGTCTGCGCGGCTCGCGGGCACGAGTAACGCGCACGGTCGACCTTGTCACAGCGCTTTGCTTCGGCCTCCTCACTGGAGGCGGGCTCTTTGCCGCGACACACGGCGGACCGAAGCTCGGGTGGGTAGGCGCCATAGCGGAGCTTCCGCTGTAGCAGCGTGTCCTTGAGCGCGGCGGTACGCTCATCGACGCGGCCCTGGTCGTAACAAGCTTGAAGCTCTCCGTGCACCAGGCGGGCGAGCTCTATCAAGCGGGCGTCTTCGTTGTCCTGTTCGGCACCTCTCGCCACCGCTTTGAAGCGGCAGAAGAAGCCCTCGGCGTCGGCCGGCCCGCACACGGGAAAGACAGCCTCGATCTGCAGCGTCACCGCAAGGTTCGCGTCGGTGCACTGCTTCTCGGGCGGGGGCGTGAGGCCAGTGGTCAGATCGACCAGCGCCTCGTCCAGCAGCGCCGAGAGATCGACATCTTCCGGCGTGGGGGCGGGGTATTCGCAAATGTCGCCGCCGGTGAACGCGCACAGATCGCTCTTCACGTTGAAGCCGAAGCGCGGCACCCAATGCGTGCGCTCACCGTCGACCAAGAACTCACGGTTCCAGGAGAACACCGCGTCGCCGTGCACCTCGACCGAGAGCAGGCCGCCCAGCACGCGCACGCCGAACGACGCACCATTGGCCAAGGTGCCATCGACGCCCTCGTCACCGCCGATACTGCTCATCGCGACCAGGTGACGAGCACCTAGGAAGGGCTTGAACTCGGAGTCGATGGGCAGCTCGAAGCTCGGCCGGTAGCCGGTCTCCAAGTGCACCCAGCGATGGGCTTCGTCGCCGATCTGACCCACCGCGACGCCGGCGTAGAACGAGGCGACGCGCAGATTCTCGACCTCTTGCGGAGAGAACGAGAAGGAGAAGCCGCCGTTCAGCGTGCCGTGCTGATCGTTGTTCACCCAATCGACCTGGGTGCCGAGCTCGACCTCGGCCGCGAAGCGCGAGCGACGCCCGGTGGACTCCCGGAACAGCTCTTCTTCTAGCTCTCGCTCCTTCTTGTCGAGCTCTGCGGCGGTCAGCTTCTCGTCACCCGCGCGGGCGACCGACATCGCCGAGGAGAGCAGGACGGCTGTGACGATCGGCCCGATCAGTCGACGCACTTGTCCGCCTTCTCACGCCCGAGCGCACACAGGTTGGCCTCGGCGATGGGCGACTCGTTGCACCACGCGTCGAGCAGCTTCGGGTCAATGCCACGCATGCCGAGAAAGCTGGCCACCTCTTCGCATCGCCCGCGAACCGTCTCGGCGCCTGCATTGAAGAGCCGCCGCATCTGCGCTTCATCGAAGCTGTAGCCGAAAGAGGGGTCGACACTCTCGGGCCGAAAGATGCCGAGCGTCTCGAAGCGACGCGAAGGGGCGCCCTTGCCGGCACACGCGCGAGCGTAGTCGCCCTTGCACATGAACTCTTGCTCCTGCGTGGGTTGCACGCCGAGCTCCAGTATCTGCACGCACGCGTCGCGCTCCTTGCTCTCGACGTAGCGGGCGTAGGGCAGCATTGCGTTCCATTCCGCCTCGGTCACGGCGCTGAGCGACAGATCGAGGTAGCGAGCGGCGATCAGCGCAGCGTTTGGTTGGGGCGCGGTGGGGGTGATCTTGGTGGGCCCGCTCCCGATCACGAGGGCGTGATCGACCCCGCGCTGCCCCAGTGCCAGAAGCGGGATCTCGCTCTTGATGCCGCCGTCGAGAAAAACACCATCGCGGCGCGCGCCGCCCACCCATAGCTCGCTCACCGGGCGCGCGATGAAGGGCAATACGAACGACGCCTCGATGTTGCGACGCATGAACAAGCGCGCCTCCGGAGTTCCGAATGGCGCTTGCGCATCGAGCGGAATGGTCGATGGATCTTGGTCGCTCTGGATGTAGAGTTCACCCCAGCGAAAATCGACGGTGGTGACCACCAGCTCGGACGAGTTCACCAGCGACGGCTCTTTGATGTGGCGATCCATCAAGAGCCTGAGCCCGCGAAAGTCCATCAGGCCCATTTGTGAGCTGGCGAGGTTCCAGAGCGGCTGGCGATCGATGCAATAGAGGCTGTCTTGGTTGGTGCAAGTGAACACCGTCGCCATCAGACGACGCGCGTACTCCTTGCAGTCGGTGCCCCTCGCGACGTCGTGCTCCACCTTGTGCTGGCCGCGAAACACAGTCGCGCTAGGGTCAATCGGGCAGACATCCTGGTGAAATAGGTCGACGACCGCCGCCACGATAGCGCCGGCACTGGTTCCCGATGCCAGCGCAAAGCGCGCTTCATCCGCGGAGATCCCCGGGTGACGCGCCGACTCGTCGGGCGTCATCTTGTCGCGGTACTCGGCGTAGCGCTGCAGCAGCGTCAGCACCCGCCAGGTCGCGCCGGCGCTGTAGGTGCCGCTCGAAGCGCCGCCCTTGATGGCGATCCCGAGGGTGGGCGCCCGCGGCGATACCTGCCAACGACGGCCGTGCATGTAGCGCCCGGCTTCATCCATCGCGAAGTCGAGGCCAGCTGTCGATTGGCCGTAGCTCACCAGCTGCTCGTCGACCATGCGCGCAGTGTCGAGCGTCGCGAGCTCGAGGCCGGCGATGAAGCGGGACGCGTCTGCGATGCGCTTGCCGTCCTCACTCAGCTCGCCGCGGCTACAGAGCGGCTTCTTCGTGTCGAGCCCGAGCCTGGCGATCACTTTTTGACGAAACTCCTTCGCGTCGGGGTTTTCGTCTCCCATCAGCTCCGAGCCGGGGGGCGCGGGCGTCGACTGCTGCTGCTGCGAGCTCGGGGGCTCGCTCTTGGGCGCCGCCGAAGACGAAGCCAGCGCCGCGGAGGCTTCGGAGGCTGGCGACGTCGCGGACGCGGACGAGGAAGGCACCGGCTGCGCTGGCAACTCCGGGTTCAGCTGCCTGCGCAGGGCGACCGACAGCTGCAAATTGTGGATGTGCTCGTGCGCGGCGCTGCGCACACCTTCGTTTGCAAACCAGCCACTGACGGTGTTCGGTCCAGGCGGCTTGCCTTGCGAGAAGAACGAGCGCGACAGCGAGCGACGCGTGGTGGTGACCACTCGCTCGCGTGCGATGGTATCGGGCGTGAGCGTGAGATCCGGGAAGCTGTCGGTGCCGCCCTCGTTGAACAGGCCGAGCAGTCGATCCGACGAGATGTTCTTCAGCCCTTGGCAGGCGCCCAGCAGCAAGAGGCTCAGCGTGGATAGCCGAAGAGCCCAGGTGGACCTGTTTCGCATGCGAGCGGCAGCCTAGCGAAGGCCGTCCGGGGCGTGAAAATACTGGCGATTTGCGTCGGGTCCGGGCTTCGATCCGTGCTGGGTTGAGGATGCTTGCGAGAAGGAGGACGATGATGGGATGTCCGCCAAGCCCAGCACCGCGCTGCTCGCCTTCTTCGTGCTGCTCGGTCCTGCATGTGGCGGAGACGTAACTGTGCTCGACGGCGGGGAAGGCGGCGCCAGCGACGGAGACTCGACTGGCAAAGGGCCCAACAACGTGTCGGCCGGTGCTGGGGCCGCCTCGAACGGCGTAGGGGGCGCACCGAATGGCTCAGGACCGAATGGCTCAGGACCGAACGGCTCAGGGCCGAACGGCTCGGGGCCGAACGGCTCCGGCGGAAGCAGCGGGCAAGGCGCTTCCGCCAGTGGCAGCGGGGGCGGCCAGCAAGTGTGCGCTGACTTCGGAACAGCCTGCAGTGCGTGTGTGGCAGAGGCCTGTCCGAGCGATTGGTGCGCCTGCACCGCGACCTTCGACTGCCCCCAGCTGTTCGGCTGCACCGACGATTGCAACGGCGACCCCGACTGCAATCAGCAATGTCTCGAGGACCATCAGGGCGGCATCTCGGCCGCCTTCCTGGTGTCGAGCTGTGCAGGAGGCCCTTGCGCCGGCAGCTGCCCGCAGGGCGGCGAGCCGCTCGAGCCATGCGCCGAGTGCCTGTTTCAAAGCTGCGACGACGAGATGAATGCGTGCCTGGTCGAGCCCGACTGTATGCCGCTGTGGGATTGTCTCAAAGAGTGCGCCCAGCTCGACCTCTCATGTCAGGACGCTTGTTACGACACGTTCGGCGATGGCGTCGACGAGCTGGAGACGGTGTTCGACTGCGCGACTGCGTCATGCCTGCCTTCGTGCGGCGACGATTGACCGCACTCCAGGAGCGGTGTCGACTCGCTCTGCGCAGTGCGGCATTCGCAAAAGGCCACGTCATGAGCTATTCGTCGGGTGCGACCAGCTGCTGATAGCCTTCGAAGTCGAAGCTCGGTTCGCCGCCGCAGCTCTCGAAGCAGAGCGCGCCGACGAGCCACTCTTGGTCGCTCTCGCCGTTCTCACCCGTCAGGTGGGCCGCTCTGCCCGGCTCTACGAGAACGCGACGGTTTTACACCATACATCTGCCTTACGAGCGCACGCGCTCGGCAGGCCGAATGCTCAGTGCACACTGCTGCCGCATGCTTGTACCATGTTTGTTGATAGTCCATGGTCCTGGGTGCCATCGACATGTTTGCGCATTTTCGTTGAAACCAAGCGCGCTCCCGCACGAAGTAAGGCATACTGCCGCAACATTGGACAAACCGTGAACATCACGACTGGGAGCTGCTCATGAACGCATTTCGTGCATCCATCCTCTTCTCGCTGTCCCTCATGGCCCTCGGCTGCGCGAGCGCCGAAAAAGAACCCGCCAGTGGCGCTGACGCTGCAGACGGCTCCGCAGCGAGCACGGCACCGAAAGACATCGTCGATACTGCAGTCGGAGCTGGTTCGTTCAAGACGCTTGTCGCCGCCGTGAAGGCTGCGGGCCTTGTCGAGACGCTGAAGTCGGAGGGCCCCTTCACGGTGTTCGCACCGACCGACGAAGCGTTTGCCAAGCTCCCCGCCGGCACCCTCGAAGATCTGCTGAAGCCGGAGAACAAGGAGAAATTGAAGGCGATTTTGACCTACCACGTCGTCTCGGGAAAGGTCATGGCTGCCGACGTCGCCGGCATGAACGGCAAAACGGCCAAGACGGTGCAGGGTGGCGAGCTGAAGATCAAGGTCGAGGGCGCCGACGTGAGCATCGACAACGCGAAGGTGGTGAAGACGGACATCGAATGCACCAACGGTGTCATCCACGTGATCGACACCGTTGTGTTGCCGCCTGGCTGAGCTCAACGCGATAGGGCCGTCTCGCTCAACCGTGAGCGGCGGCTCATCGACGCGCTGTAGCCGACATTTGGTCTACGCTCACGCCTCAGCTACACGCGGACTTTCGCTCGTAATACTCCACGAAGCGGCGCTGGCGAAAAGCTCTCGCCGGCGGGAAGCCGGGCCCGGGACCCGCGAACAAGTCTTCTGGCTGGAGCGGCTTGCCCGTTTCCGCGTCGACGACGGCGGGGCGCACGCGGCGGCCAGTCTTTCGGCTGAAAACGTGGATCGGCTCGGCCTTCGGCTCGAAGGCCCAGGTCTCGCCGAATGCCATCATGGCCACGAGCAGCTTGGCGGCGTCATAGCCCTTCTCGGTAAGGTGATATTCGAACCGCGGCGGACGAGATTCGTAGGCTCGCTTCTCCAAGACACCCGCGCCCACGAGAGTCTCCAGCCGCCGCGCGAGGATGTTGCGCCCAATACCAAGCCAGCTCTGCAGCTCGTCGAACTTTCGTACCCCGTACAAGCATTCGCGAACGATGAGGGGGTTCCACCAGTCACCGAACACGTCCAGAGAGCGGGCGATCGAGCAGGGCACGTCGGAGAACGATCTTCGCTGCATCCCTCGAACCTATCAGTTGCATGATGAAACTAAACGCGGGAACTTAGTTTCATCATGGAACTTGCTTCCTCTCGGTTGCGCGCGTCGATGTAACCTCCACAGCGGACGCTGCGCCGAGACTGTCAGCGCTTAGTCAGTTGCATCATGCTACTTTCTATTTTGGCAATGGTTTCAAGAAATCGTCCGTTCACTGCTTGGACTCCGTCCGGTTCGAGAGTGCCAAACGGTCGGGTTCGAGGGCGGTAAGAGCCCCTGCGCGCAGAGTCTCGCGGCTTTTTCCGCGCAGTGACCCGTCGACGTGGGTCCTGAGGGAGCGCTCTGATCCAGCTGCCCGAAACGCCGTTGCGCGACGGTGAGCCTCCTGCCAAGGTCCGCTTCGCATGACCTCCGCGAACGGTGAGCTCGAGCTGCTTCACGACGGGAGCGGCTGGCGCGTTGCGCTCTGGAAGAACCTGCTGCTCACCACCATCTCCACGCCGCCAACCGCGAAAGACATGGAGGCGGTGCGCCGAGGTCAGGCACGCTTGCTCGCGGAAGAAGGCGCCGTCGGTGGTTTGACGTTGGTCGTGGGCCTCAGACTGGCACCCTTCGACCTGAGCGAGGCGATGCGGAGCGAGATCGGCAAGCTGATGAACGTGCCGAATTTGCGCGGCCATTCGGCGATCGTGATCGAGTCGGAGGGTTTCGCGAGCGCCACCGTACGAGCCGTGCTGGGCGCGCTGATCTTGCTGTCGAAGCCAGAGTCACCCCAGAAAATGTTCGAATCGCGCGCCGAGGCCGCGCGCTACCTCGCCATTCACGCACGATCGAACTGGGAGCCCGGGGAGCTGCTTCAGGCAGCGGCGGTGCTCACCGCGGGCTTTCGTCGGTGATCGTTCGGCTGCACAAGCAGCAAGCGGCGCGGAGACCGACGCTCGGGGCCCGGCCCGGTCCTTGCTGAACCGAAGCGAGGAGCTGGCATGATCAAGGCATTGATGGCCCAAGAGCTGCGCGTGCGCGACGTGATGACCCGTGAGGTCGTCACCGTCCCCTACAGCGCCACCGTCTGCGAGGCCGGTGACATTCTTCACGCAGCGGCTGTCAGCGGCGCCCCGGTGGTTGGCTCGGGCGGCCGCGTCCTCGGCATCGTCTCTCGAACGGACCTCGTCGACCCACGCCACAATCACGCAGCCGATGCGCCGGTCGCAGATGTCATGACGCGCGTCGTGTTCGCCGTTCGGGCCGACGATCCGGCGGTGTGCGCGGTTCGCCTGATGGCCGAGGAGCATGTCCATCGCGCTGTCGTCACCAACGATACCGGCGTGATGGCCGGCATCGTCACACCGATGGACGTGCTTCGAGCGCTGTTGCCAATGATCTCGAGCCCGGTCGAAGCCGGCTTCACCTACGTCGACTTGCGGCGCTGAAGGCCGCGCCAATTTTGCGCGTGGGCGCTGAACCTGCGCCGCGAGGCAGCATGATCTCCTCGTCGCCTGCTCGCGGCGCGTTCGCGAGCGGCTGCAGGAGCGCAGATCCGGCTTGGCACGTCCGCTGCTGAGAACGCGAACCCATGGAACAGACAGCTTCACCCAAGGTCGTGGTGGTGGGTACGGGCTTCGCAGGCTTGGAGGCCGCCTTCTACCTCCGCAAGCGCCTCGGGAAGCGCATTGCCCTCACGGTCGTCGGTGAGAATGAGTCCTTCTACTTCAAGCCGAACACCATCTACATCCCGTTCGGGAAGCCGGCCGAGGCGTTCGTGTTCCCGATGCGCCACGTCTTCGAGAAGCGGCACATCCCATTCGTGAAGGCGCGCGTAGATCGCGTCGACCCAATCGCAAAGACGGTGCAGGCCGGCGGGCAGGCGCTGCCCTACGACTACCTGTTTCTGGCCACTGGCGCCGCGATGCGTCCGGAGGAGGTGCCCGGGCTCGCTGCCAACGCAAACACCATCTGGTCCCCGGAAGAGATGGTCCGCTTGCGCGCATCGCTGGAGAACCTCCTCGCGCGCGCGAAAGCCGGCACGCCTTCGCGCGTCCGCTTCCTCGTGCCTCCCAAGAACAAGTGCTCGGGGCCGCTCTACGAAATGGTGATGATGCTCGACAGCTGGCTGCGCAAGCAGGGCGCCCGCGAGCAGGTCGACATCGCCTACTTCACGTATGAAAAGGGCTTCATTCAGGCATTCGGGCCAAGGCTCGACACGGTCGTGACCGAGGAGTTCGAGCGCCGCGGCATCGCAGGCCACAAGCAGGCGGAGGTGGAGCGCGTCGACGCTGGCCAGATCCGCTTCAAAGGTGGCTCCAGCGAGGCGTTCGATCTGCTGATCGCCTTCCCGCCCTATGTTGCCTCCACGCGCTTCGACGGGCTCGCCTCGGACGATCGGGGCTTCTTGCTGAGCGACGCGAAGACGCGCCAAGTGAACGGTCAGCCCGACATCTATGCGGTCGGAGACAGCGGTGACTTCCCCATCAAACAGGCGTTCTTGGCGATGCTGCAGGCGGACGCAGCGGCGGAGCATGTTTGCGAGCGCATCCTCGGCGAAGAGACGAAGGCGGCCTTCGACCCCGTGAGCATGTGCATCATGGAGCAGTTCGACAAAGCGACCTTCGCGCAGGTCCCGCTACGGCTGACCGGCGACCCCGAAGCCCCCGTCGCGGTACGCGAGGACGCGAGCGACCTCTATCGCGTCGGCTCGGGTGCTGTTTGGCGCGTCGCCAAGAAGATGCTCGGCACCGCGATACCGATGCGCTTCACGAGCGGTCAACCGTTTCACGCGGGCGCATCGTGGGCCGTCATGGACGCAGGCGTGAGCGTGATGTCCTCGGTATTCAGCGATTGAAGGAGACACAGATGCGAACCCACCTCTCGACCCCCGTCTCGAAGCTGATGGTCACCGACGTCGCGACGGTGTCGACCACCGACTCGCTCACGGAGGTGGAAGCGCTGTTCGATCACCGACGCTGCTCGAGCGCCCCCGTAATGGATGGCGACCGAGTGATCGGCGTCATCTCGCGCACGGATCTACTGCGCGCAGGCCGTCGAGAGGCTGCGGGGCACGGCGGCGCCCTCGCGCCGCTTGCCGCCAAGCGCGCCGGCGACATCGCGACGCGGCCAGCCGTGACGGTCGGGCCGCGAGCGAGCGTCTCACAGGTCGCGACCACCATGCTGAAGCAACGCATTCATCGCGTGTTCATCGAGGACGACGAGAAGCTCGCAGGCGTCTTCTCGACCCAAGATCTGCTCTACGCCATCAGCGCCGCGCGCATTGCCACGCCGCTCAGCGAGGTAATGTCCAAACCGGCATTCACGGTTCCACTCGAAGCAACCATTGCACACGCAACCGACCGGCTGGCCGTTGCCCACGTATCCGGTGTCGTCGTCATCGACGAAGAGGGTTGGCCCGTCGGTATCTTCTCCCAGCGCGAGGCGCTGCTCTCCCACGCGCTATCTGCCGATACCTCGGTAGAGGACGCAATGAATCACGCCCTCGTGTGCTTGCACAACAAGGCGCCGCTACACCGGGCAGCGACCCTCGCGTCGGCTGCACGCGCCCGCCGCGTGCTCGTCATCGAAGATCGGCGCGTCGCTGGTGTCATCACGCCGCTCGACTTCGCCCGGGCGCTGAGCGCCTAGTCTCAGGGTGATGCGGCGCCTGGACAAGACAAGCAAAGCAGCCGCGCTGCAGATCAAGATCGCAGCCATCGAGCTTGCGCCGCTCGGCGCGAAGAACGCCATCAACGCAGACGTCGTGTTCGCGCATGAGGAGACGAAACCGCTACAAATGCCCGTCGGCGCTGATTGTGATCACGACCCAGGCGAGGCCGCTCAACACAGCTGTCAGCGCGCCGAGCACGAGTAGCCCCTTCTTTTGCTTCGACGTCGCGACGATCGAGAGCAGCAAGGTGAGGATGCCGATGCCGGTCGCGCTGGCGCTGTACAGGTCGCGGCGGTCGCGCACTTCGTAGAAGCGCTCGTTGGCCTGGTCTTTCTTGCGGTTGTACTCCTCTACGATGTTTGTCTCGCGCAACCAGAGGGCTTTGCGCTCTGTCGCCGACAGCATTGGGTCGAGCGCGCGCGATGACGGTGGGCTGGGGATGGCTTCCGCTTCTCGACGCAGCTGCTCCGACTTCGGCATATTGACGGCCGCGTTGTAGCCGATTGTCGCGAATGCAAATACCGAGAGTAAGATCACGAGTGCCTTGAGCGCCGCCATGGAAGTCTCCTGTCCTCAAGCGCCGACGATGCCGAAGCCTCGCAATAGCTGAAAGACGCCGAGCAGCAGCAGCAGCCCACCAGCGAGTGCGGCGCGCAGGCCCTTCTTCGTCGGCGCGGTCTTGCCCAGCAGCGCCAGCGAGATGATGCCGAAGAGCACCGCTACGCTGCCACCGGCCACCGCGATGTAGTCGATGAACGACGCGCTGGTGACGACCCCGTTGACCCTGCTCGACGACGACTGCGTGTAGTTGATGAAGAACGGCACCGCGCCACCCGCGCCACCGATGTACTCGATGCGCCGGGAACTTTGACGCCTCGCATCTCGGCGAGATCCTCTTGGTCGGTGCTCATGGGCTCACGCTACACCACGCCGCCGCGGCAGCACTGGCGAATCTCCAGCGGACCGCCGGCGGGGGCGCTCGACGACAAGAAGAACGTATCGCCATTGCTGACGCCGCCTTGCACCTGGCGCTCGCCCGTGTAGAACGCGTCGCGGGCGAACGTCTGGTCGGCAGCGAGCAGGCCGCTCTCGGGGTCGAGCGAATAGCGGAAGATGCGGCCGGCCAATGGACCTGCGCACGCGGTGTCGCTGCAATACTCGCCCGCCACCAATGCAGGCGGCGAGAGCGAGCGGTCGAGCGCGAGGAACGAGAAGATTGGCGGCGCGTCGCAGGGCGTCACGCGCTGGTAGCGACCCACCTGCGGCAATACGTACTTGTAGAGCCCGGCTTTACAGGAAGCGGCGTCGCAGCCGATCACGTCCTCCGTTGTATCGGCCTGGAAGATCTGGCGCAGGTCGAACACGCGCATGCCACTGCCGGCCCGCAAGATCGCGCCCCGGGCGGGCCGCTCAGCCGATGGGCGTCGTGACGACGAGGACGGCGGTATAGACGACGTAGGCGAGTACGAGCGCGGCGCCCTCGGCGCGCCCGAGGTGCCCGCGCCACGCCAGGAGGCCGAAGGCCACCACGCTCGCGGTGAGCATCGCGCCGAGCGTCGGCCACGTCACGCCGCCCTGCTCGACCGGGTGCACCAGGGCCGCTACGCCGAGGACCCCGAGCACGTTGAAGGTGTTGCTCCCGACGACGTTGCCGAGCGCTATCTCGGGCTCGCCCTTGCGCGCCGCGACGACCGACGTCGCCAGCTCAGGCAAGCTCGTGCCCGCCGCGACGAGCGTCAGCCCGATGACGGCCGCCGGCACGCCGAAGTCGGTCGCGAGGCCCACGGCGCCGTCGAGGAGCCAGCCCGCCCCGACGACGAGCGCTACGAGCCCCACGGCGAGCAGCCCGAGCGACCACCACAGCGGCTTGCGCACCGCCTCGGCCGCCGCCCGCATGTCGTCCGTCATCTCAGACGCGGAGGCCTTAGCCTCGCGACGGCTCGCGCGGATGTTGAACGCGGTGTAGCCAATGAGCCCAGCCACGAGGATGGCCCCGTCGAGGCGTCCCACGACGCCGTCGAGCAGCATCAGGAGCGGCAGGACGGTCGCGCCGAGCATCACCGGCAGGTCCCGGCGCACAAGCGCGCGGTCGACCGTCATCGTCCGGATGAGGGCGGTAATGCCGAGGATGAGCGTGATGTTGAAGAGGTTGCTGCCGACGACGTTGCCCAGCGCGATTGCCGAGTTGCCGATGACGGCGGCCTCGACCGAGACAGCAAGCTCGGGACTCGACGTCCCGAACGCGACGACCGTTAGCCCGACAACGAGCGGGCTCAGGCCGACGCGCAGCGCGAGCGCGCCCGCGCCGCGGACGAGCAGGTCCGCGCCGGCCGTGAGCACGACGAGGCCGACGGCGACGAGACCGAGGTCGAGGAGGGTCGGGCTCATGTAGTGAGTGGGACTGTGCGGGTTGCGCGGGAGATAACGATCGCGCCGGCAACGCCCATGATGAGCGACGCGGCGAAGATGCCCGCTTTGGCGCTGTCAAGCACGGCGGGCGCGTCGAAGGCCAGATTGGCGATAAAGATCGACATCGTGAAGCCGATGCCAGTGAGCAGCGCCACCCCCACGACGTGGCCCCACGTCATCCCCGGCGGCTTCACCGCGAGCCCGGTCTTGATCGCGACCCACGCCGCGAGCAGCACGCCGACGGGCTTCCCGATGACGAGGCCGGCCATGACGCCGAGCGCCGCTGGGTCCGAGAGCATCGCGACGGGCGAGCCCGTGAAGGCGACGCCGGCGTTGGCGAGCGCGAAGATGGGCATGATCAGCAGCGCGACGGGCGCGTGGAGCGTGTGCTCGAGGCGCGCGAGGGGCGACTCGGCGTCCTCGGCCGCCTGCGCCAGGCGTGCGATGGCGTACGCCTGCTCCGAGTCCTGCGCGGTCTGCCCCGGCTTCATCCGAGACGCGAACTCGCGCACGAGCTCGGCCGCCCGCTCAGCGAAGGCCGGCGCATCGAGGCGCCGCACAGCGGGGATCGTCAGGGCCGTCAGCACGCCCGCGATCGTCGCGTGAACGCCCGACTTGAGCATCGCCACCCACAACACGACGCCCACGAGGAGGTACGCCGCCGGCCGCATCGCGCCCGCCCGGTTCAGTCCGATCAGCACGACGAGCGCCGCGCCGGCGATGGCGAGCGGCACGAGCTTGATGGACGCCGTGTAGAAGAACGCGATCACGAGGACGGCCGCGAGGTCGTCGACGATTGCCAAGGCCGTCAGGAAGATCTTGACCGCGAGTGGCGCGCGACGGCCGGCGATGGCGAGCACGCCGATGGCGAACGCGATGTCGGTCGCCATCGGGACGCCCCAGCCGCCAGCGCGGTCTGTCCCGGCCGTCACGGCGAGGAACAGCAGCGCCGGCCCGACCATCCCGCCAATCGCGGCGGCGACGGAGAGCGCAGCCTGCCGCGGGTTCGACAGCTCGCCCGCGACGACCTCGCGCTTGATCTCGAGGCCGACGAGGAAGAAGAAGATGGCCATGAGTCCGTCGTTGACCCACAGCGCGAGCGGCTTCGCGATGACGAGCGGCCCTCCGCCGACCGTGAACGTGCCGTTCCACAGGGCGAAGTAGCTCTCGGCGGCCGGCGAGTTAGCCCACACGAGAGCCACGAGGGCGGCCAACATGAGGAGGATACCGCCGGCGGCCTCGGACTTGAAGAAGGCCTCAAACGGGCGAAGCGGTGTCTGCATTGGGCCTGCGGGGGCTTTACATGAAGCCGGACGGGCCGCACCTCGTCCGGAGAACCTGTCGACCGGCGCCGCGCCCACACCGCTGGGGCCTTTTGCCACACGCTTAACATCTATCTAAGTAACGTCACAAGATTCGCACATTGTCGAATCGTATCGCCGACGCATGCTCCAGTCCCGGAGGTGATGTGGTGAAGATTCGATTGGTTCGCAAGGGTGTTTCTGTCGACCAAGGGCTCCAGCGCCTCATTCGAGTGAAGCTGAGCTTTACCTTGCAGAGGCTCGCCCACCGGGTTCGTTGGGTGCGCATTCTCATCGAGGACACCAATGGGCCCCGTGGCGGCCTGGACAAGCGCTGCGTCGTTTCGGTCGGGGGCGACGGCTTCGAGACGCGAGTGGTCGACGTGAGAGACACCGGTCTACACGCCGCGATTGCCGATGCGCTTCAGCTGGCCGCGCGGTCCGTCGTACGCGCACTCGAGCGTGGACGCGAGCGTGTCGGCGCAAAACCTGCCGGGCGAGCGGCGGCGCCCGCCTAGGCGCGAGCGTCTCCGGCTGAAGGTCGTTCGCAAGTCGCAAGCTGAACAAGGAGCCCATGGAACTCACGTCTGTCGGAACCCCTGCCATTTGGGCAGGTTTCATTGTGTTCGTGCTGGCGATGCTGGCACTCGATCTCGGCGTCTTTCACAAGAAGGCACACGTCGTCAGCTTCAAAGAAGCCGCCGGCTGGAGCGCCGTTTGGATCTCGCTGTCGCTCGTCTTCACCGGCATCGTGTGGTGGCAGTTCGGACCCAAGCTGGGGACCGAGTTCCTCACGGGCTACCTCATCGAGAAATCCCTGAGCGTCGACAACATCTTCGTGTTCGTCGTCATCTTCGCGTCGCTCAAGGTGCCCGCGCTGTACCAGCATCGGGTCCTCTTCTGGGGCATCCTCGGGGCGTTGCTGATGCGTGCGGGGATGATCTTCGCAGGCGCTGCCATGCTCGAACGCTTCCACTGGCTGATCTACGTCTTCGGCGCGTTCCTCGTGTTTACTGGCCTAAAACTGCTGCGACAAACGGACGAGACGCCCGACCCGCAGAAGGGGTGGTTCATGCGCGCCGTGCGCCGCCTGATCCCGTCGACACCGCACTATTCCGGCGACAAGTTCTTCGTCAAGGAAAACCGCAAGTGGCTCGCGACTCCGCTGTTCATGGCGCTGCTCCTGGTCGAAGTCACGGACGTCATCTTCGCCCTCGACTCGATTCCCGCCATCTTCGCCATCACGCGCGACCCATTCATCGTCTTCACGTCGAACATCTTCGCGATTCTCGGATTGCGCTCTCTGTTCTTCCTGCTGGCCGGCGTCATGGATCGCTTCGTGTATCTCAAGCTCGGGCTTGCCGGCGTGCTCATTTTCGTCGGCCTGAAGATGGCATTGATCGACTTCATCAAGATCCCCTCCGCCATCTCGCTACTCGTTATCGCCGCAATCCTCGGCACTTCAATCGGTGCATCACTGTGGGTGTCCCGCGGCCGCAGAGAGACGCGGCCGACTTGAGTCACCGCTTTCGTCAGTTCGACCCAATTTTTTCCAAAGCCACGAAAGGAAGGAAGTCACCATGAATTGTCCCCGCTGTCAGAGTGAGCCACTGGACGAGAGGACCCGTGAGGCAGTCACCATCGACGTTTGCGGCGCGTGCCGCGGCATCTGGCTCGATCGGGGTGAGCTCGAGAAGCTCATCGCCAGGTCGGCCGAGCCGCCCGCGCCTCGCTATCGCGACGATGGGCCGCCGAGCAGCGACGGCCCCCGCCGCCACCGAAAGAGGAGTTGGACAGACATCTTCGACTGAGCGGCAATGGTGAGAAAGGAGGAAAACCCATGAGAACGACCAATTCGACTCAGCCGACAGGCGCGGTGATGCATGCGATGGACGTTGCTGAGCTTCGGGCACACATTCGCACCCTCATCACGCTCGATGAAGAAGACGACGCGCCGCTAGTGACCAGCTACGTCCCCATTGGGCGACACGGGGCGCAGCCAAATCCGTTCGAGGGTCGTGTTCGCGAAATCCGGAAGTTGTTGACGGACCGGGAACGCGCCCTCTTCGACGAGCCGTTCGATCTCATTCTGGAGTTCCTTGCGCGCGAGGTGCGGTTTCCGACGAGGGGCGTCGCTGCCTTCGCGCGGGCGGGAAAGCGACCGTTCTTTCTGGGCTTGCAGTTCCAGGTTCCGGTTCCGGAGCGGCTGTCGGTGGGCCCGTGTCCGGACATCTACCACCTGGTCGAGCTGAAGGACACCTACCACCGGTACGTCGTTCTCATCTCCACGGCGGAGAGTGCGCGAATTCTGGAGGTGAACCTCGGGGCCGTTACGCGGGAGGTGTGGACCGAACGTCCGGAG
>Ga0209181_10002035_pt1 | contig 33785 bp, 32 predicted proteins | sample MAT05_FD_187208 | JGI IMG/M metagenome (GOLD analysis project Ga0209181, IMG submission 187208) | Freshwater microbial communities from Lake Fryxell liftoff mats and glacier meltwater in Antarctica - MAT-05 (SPAdes) (version 2) | ecosystem: Environmental > Aquatic > Freshwater > Ice > Liftoff... | reverse complement strand
TCCTGTCAAGCACTTTCTGGACAGCGTCCCGCGGTAGGTCGCCCAGATCGAGTGAAACGATCGCACTTGCGCCGCTGCCGCTCGCACCGCGAAGCCGTGTCGGGATCTGGCCGAATTCCCTGTCAGATGATGCTCCGCAGCCAGGCACCTCTCGTGCCTGAAGCTTTCCAGGGAAGCGCGTTCGCGGCCGAGTACCCTGAACTCGCCGTTGCAATCGGGGGAGCCTCGGACGACATGCCAACCCTGCGGACGCCACTGAAGGAGTGGCTTGGAAGCCGCACCAGCAATGTGGTGGCAGGGAAGCTTCAAATCTCAGGCACGCAGCGCTCCCGGTATTGCGCGCGCCCGCCCTTTGCGCTCGAGCGGATCGAGGAGAGGAACGAGGGCCGCAGTGGAGACGTGAGGAAGACGCCGCGCCGCGGCAGCCCCCTTGCGTCCTGACGCCGAGGAACTTGCTCGCTCGGCGTGCGCTCCTGGTGCCTCCACCGTATTCCCCGCGTGCGCGCTACCATGGCGTCTTCGCCGCGCGCTCGTCGTAGCGCGCCCTGTGACGCCAAACCCGCCTGACGGCGTCGCGCGACCGACGAAGCGGAAGCCTTGCGCCGAAACACCTGCGAACACGCTATCGCCCGCGAACGCGTTGCCTGCGAACACGCTGCCTGCGAGCCCGCTGATCGACGTCGCCGAACGCGTCCGGCGTCGCGCGCGCGGGCGAGGGCTCCGACGGGGCCGACCGACGTCGATGGTGACGAGAACGGCGAGGCGAGTGCCGCGAGCCGCTTTCGGTGGCCGACGCCGCGGCCATGAGGTGGGCGTGGCCCGACCGCTCGGATGCCCTAACCCGCCCATCCCCAGCGAGCCGTCGCCAGAAGCGCTGTTGTACGTGATAGCCAGGGACGGATGCATCCCCGTAGCGTTCGGTGGCACCATGTGGGGTAGCGTATAGGTTCGCGGAGCCGGCGCGGGAGCACGGGTTGAGGCTATCGATTTCCGTGCGGGGTGGGAATCCCTTGCCTTATCGGGGACGGCCACCGCAAATTTTTGCGCTTTCGACGGGATCGCCGCGTGTTGCGCGTTCGGTCGTCCTCGATCCCGCTGGATCGAGCCACCTCCCCCGCTGAAGCGACCTCGGTCCCACCGGATCGCCTCCTCCCTGACCATCGCCTGCCGCGCGATCCCGCGGGATCCCCGCCTGCGCGACGCTGAAGCGACCTTGATCCCGCCGGAGCGAGAGTACTTCGAGCGTCGTGGGTGCCTCGATTCCGCCGGATCGACCTTCCTCGGACCATATGGCGACCTCGATCCTGCCTGATCGCCCGGAATCGAATGCTTGGGATGCCTCGATCCCGTTTTTATCCCCGCCCCCGCCCCGCGGCGCGTTCAGCGCCCCGATTTCTGTGATTGACACAACCGCTCTGGACTCGATAGGCTGACTTGCGGAGGGGGTACAACCCCGTCCTCGTCCTTCGCAGAAAGGCGTTTCCCGAATGAAGCTCCCTGCCGAGTCGTCTTCCTCCTGGACCCACATCCACTTTGCCGCCTACGTCCTCGCTTCCCTCAAAGCTTGGTCCGAGTTCACCCAGCTTCCCCAGGCGGACCGCGATGCGATCACCGCGCTTGCAAAGCCCCTCCGCGTCGCTATCGACTCCCTCGTCAAGGAGGCTCGTGAAACCCAGGACGTGACCATTTTTGGCCGCCCCGAAGCGCAGGCGCGTCAGAATGCATGGCTCATCCTGCTCCGGCGTGTCGCCTCCGAATCACTGGCCATGATCGCCATCCGCCTCGGCCAGGGCTCGAAGGACAGCAAACCCGCCCGCGAGTTTCTCCCCAACCTGCTCGCTACCATCACCGCCAAGCCGCTCGCCGAGCGCCCCGGCATCGCGGCCCAGGCAGCGAAAAGGCTCGCTCAGCTCGTCGGCGACTTCGACGAGAAAGCCACTCTCGCGGACCGCCTCGAAGCCGCCGCAAAGGGGGCCGAGGCCGCCGTGGAGGCTAACGGCGAGGCGTTCAACGCCTGGGATCAAGAGCGCTCCGAAGAGGTTGTGGCCAAGGGCCGACTCCGCCTCGAACTGGAGCGCACGCATCGCGCCCTCGGCGCTCACTTCGTGGGACAGCGAGATTTCGTAGAGTCGTTCTTCCTCAAGGGCGAGAAGACGAGCGAAGGGGCAGGCGACGGCGCGACGGGAGTCGAGACGGCTCCCTCTGCCGCTGAGCTGAAGACGGCGTAGTGCGCTGTCAGCGTTGAGGTTTGCCGAAAGACCTGTTCCACGACCGCCCGAGTGCCGGCCTTCGCCGTCACGGCGCTACGGGTTGAGGCGCAGCGTGCGCCACCCCTCGCCGGCGCGTTCGAACACGATCCGCTCGTGCAGGCGGCTCGGGCGGTCGTACCAGAACTCGATCCGCTCGGCGACGACGCGGTAGCCGCCCCAGTACGAGGGACGCGGTATCTCCGCGGGGAAGCGCGCCTCCACCGCCAGCGTCTCCGCTTCCAGATCGGTCATCGACGCGAGCGGACGGCTCTGCGGCGACGCCCACGCGCCGACCTGGCTCCCGCGCGCGCGCGTCGCGAAGTACGCGTCCGAGTCGGCGTCGGAGATGCTCTCGACGGGGCCCTCGACGCGCACCTGCTGCCCGAGGACGGGCCAGTGCAGGCAGAGCGCCGCGAACGGGTTCTCCGCGAGCTCCAGGCCCTTGCGGCTCTCGCGGTTGGTGAAGAAGACGAAGCCGCGCGTGTCGACGTCCTTCAACAGCACCACGCGCACCGACGGGCGCCCGCGCTGGTCGGCCGTGGCCAGCGCCATCGCGGTCGGATCGGCGCGCTCCACCTCGTGCGCGCGAGCGAGGGCGTCACGGAAGCAGGCGAGGGGATCGGCGTCGGCGAGGCTCATGCTGCAGCGTTATAGGCGCGTCGCGACGCTTTGTCAGGCAGGCCAGAGCGGCTCGTCACTTCGCCGCGGCCGCCGGGAGCGGGATCGACAGCGCGGCCGGCGCGGTGCCCGACTCCACCGCGAACGACGCGACGATCGTGCGCCGCACCGGGAGGCAGACGCTGTGCGTGACCACGTCGCACACCACCATGTCGAGGACGCCGGTGAGCTCGGCCGTCTTCGTGCCCTGGGCGGGCTCGACCTGGATCTCGAAGCCGTCCAAGGCCCGCGTCCCCTTCTCGCGTGTCGACGCCGGCAAGCGCGTGAGCCCGCGCGAGCTCGCCCAGACCACGCGGAACGGCGCCTCGTCGTTCACGCCGGTGCCCGCCGGGATCTCCCAGCGCACGCGGATGGTGCTCGGTGAGCCAGGCGGGATCCGCACCGGCCCGAGCGGGATCGTCGGATCGCGCGGATCGATCGCCACCTTCGCGGGCGTCTCCGCCGCGGGCGCTGCGAGTCCTCCGAGCGCCACCGCCTCGGCCTTCGCCTTGCCGAACAGCGCCCAGCGCAGCACGCGGTGGTGGTTGGTGTCGGCGATCAAGAGCGTCCCGTCCGCGAAGCCGAGCCCCGCGGGCTCCCCGAGATCGACGCCGATCACCGTGCGCGTCGCGCCCGTCGTCGGATCGATGCGCTTGACCTTGGAGTTGTACGAGTCGGCCACCCAGATCGCGCCGTCGGCGAACGTCATCCCGATCGGGTGCTGGAGGCGCGCTTTGGATCGGTCGCCGTCGACGTCGCCGAAGACGAAGAGATCCTCCCCCATCACGGTGCGCACCTGCCCTCGGGCGACGTCGATCGCGCGCACGCTCGAGGTCTCGCTGTCGAGCACGAAGATCTCTTTGCCGTTGGTCGCGAGCGCGCTCGGCTGCGCGAACGACGCGCCGAGCAGCGCCCCGTCGGCGCGGGCCTCGTGCCCGTTGCCGGCGAGGAGACGGAACGTCCCATGCTTCGGATCGAAGGCGCCGATCTGGTGCGAGCCCGCGAGCGCGACGTAGAGGACGTCGTGGCTCTCCAGCAGATCCCACGGCGATCGCAGCGCGACGGATCGCGCCGGGCGCTCCTCCGTCGAGAGCCTCCCCGTCCCGATCTCGCCGGTGCCGGCGACGGTCGTGACGGTGTGCGCGCGACGATCGATCTTGCGGAGCGTGTGGTTGCCGGTGTCGGCGACGAAGAGATCGCCGAAGGCCTCGGCGAGGCCTTCGGGTCTTGAAAACGAGGCCTCCTGGAACGATCCATCGGCCTTGCCCGCGAGCCCCGAGCCGACCGTCGCCTCGATCTTCCCGCCCTTGTCGAGGACGACGACGCGGTCATGGCCGGTGTCGGCGATGGCCATCCCGCCGTCCTTCAACGCGAGCACCTTGCCCGGGTAGCGCAGCGGCCCGTCGGCGCTCGGCTCGACCCGCACGCCGCGGAGCGGACCTCGCGCGAGCTTCCCTGCGAGCCGCCCCTCGTCGAGCGCGCTCGCCACCACCCGCGAGAGCTCCTCCACGTCCGGCTCGCCCGAAGCGGCCCAGATCGCGCGCCCCTCGACGTCGAGCACCGCCACCGTCGGCCAGCTCTCGACGCCCCACGCGCGCCAGATCGCCATGCTTCCATCGACGGCGATCGGGTGCTCGATCCGGTTGTCGCGCACGACGTCGCGCAGCCGCCCGGCCTCTTTCTCTTCGTCGAATTTCGGCGAGTGGATGCCGACGACGGTGACGGCGCGCCCGCGGAAGCGATCCTCGATCGCGTGGAGCACGGGCAGCGTCTGCAGGCAGTTGATGCAGCAGCTCGTCCAGAAGTCGACGATGACGACGCGCCCGCGCAGCTCTTCCTTCACGAGCGGATGATCGACGTTGATCCACGCCGAGGCGCCGTCGAACCCGGGGACCTCGCCCCGATCTTTCTCGGGCGGCAGCGGCAGGAGCGCGTACGGAAGCGGCGTCAACTCCGCGGCCGTGACGGTCGCCGTTGTCGCAGGCGCCGCGCCGTTCGTCGCGACGGAAGGCGCGGACGCGCCGCACCCGATCATCCCCAACGCCAGTAGAACGCCTGCGATCTTCCTCATGCCGTGCTCCTACGCCGCGAGGATGCCCTGGTTTCCCTCCGCGGCAAGCCGGGAGGGCAGGGAAGATCGCGCGAGGCTTACTCGTCGGCGAGGCGGCGCTCGAGCGCCTCGATGTGCGCTCGCACCTGCGGATCGGTGTCGCGCTGCGACTCGATCTTGCGCACCGCGCTCATCACCGTGGTGTGGTCGCGGTTGCCGAAGGCGCGCCCGATCTCGGGGAAGCTGCACTTGAGGCGCTGCTTGCAGAGGTACATCGCCACGTGGCGGGCGAAGGCGACGCTCTTGTGGCGATCCTTCGAAGTCAGATCGATCGAGCGCAGGTGGAAGTGGTGGCAGACCGCGCGCTGGATGTCCTCCACGCTCATCGTCTGGGCGCGCAGGCTCGGCGAGGCGGCGGAGATCTCCGCCCGCGCGAAGGCCAGATCGACGCGCTGCCCGGTGAGGGACGACTTCGCCGCGAGGCGGATCAGCGTGCCCTCGAGCTCGCGCACGTTGGAGCGGATCATCTGCGCGAGGAAGAGCGCGACGTCGTCGCCGAGCTCGAAGCCCTCGATCGCCGCCTTGTTGCGGACGATCGCCACGCGCGTCTCCAGCTCGGGGACCTGGATGTCGGCGACGAGACCCCACGAGAAGCGGGAGACGAGGCGCTCTTCCATCCGCTCGAGGTTCTGCGGGTACTTGTCGCTGGTGACGACGATCTGCCGATCGATCGCGTGGAGCGCGTTGAACGTGTGAAAGAACTCTTCCTGCGTCTGCTCGCGGCCGGCGAGGAACTGGATGTCGTCGACGAGGAGCACGTCGCACTGGCTGCGGTAGCGAGCGCGAAAATCATCCATCTTGTGGTGCTGGATGGCGGTGATGAAGTCGTTGGTGAACCGCTCGGCCGACAGATAAATGATCCGCGCGCCGGCGCGCTCGTCGTGCACGCGGTTGGCGATCGCGTGCATGAGGTGGGTCTTGCCGAGGCCGGTGCCGCCGCAGATGAAGAGCGGGTTGTAGCGGCGCGCGCCGCCGCCGCCGGCCGCCGCGATCGCCGCGGCGTGGGCGAGCTGGTTCGACGGGCCGACCACGAAGGTCCCGAAGTTGTGCTTGGGGTTGATGTCCTCGGGCATGGAGCCGCGCCGAACCGGCGCAGCCGCCTGCGCCCGCGCCGGCTCGTCTGCGCTGCTGGCGCTGCCAGCTACAGGGCCGCGCACGAGGCTGAGGCGCGGAGCCGTCTGCGGAGCGATCGAGCCCGGCCGCACCACGATCGCGCGCGGTCGCACCGGCTGGATGCTCGAGCGGCTTGACACCGGCGCGGCGAGGTGAGGATCGACGGTCCAGGCGACCTGCACGCTCCACCCCGTGAGCGCGCGGATTTTGTCGGCGAGGGTGGGGAGGAAGTTCGCCTTCACCCACTCGAGCACGAACTCGTTCTGCACCCGCAACGTGAGCACGCCGTCGGTGAGGTCGTCGAACTGGACCCCTCCGAACCACTGATCGAACGTGGCCGGTGAGAGCCCACGGGTGTGCTCCACTGCCTGATCGAAAATCGCCCGCGCGTCGTCTCTGGGAATCGTCATCACCGCCAGCACGTAAAGGCACGACAGGGCGACCGTTGTGAAGCGGTCGCCCCAGGTTTTCCACAGGCCCACGGCCCGTGGCAGTCGGTGCTACTCCCCCGAAATTACTGAAGAAACTCGAACGGAATCGCGGAGGCCCCCGAGTTTTCCACAGGTCTTCCACAGGGGCACAGAGAGCCTGTGGGCAGTCGAATCGTCATCCAACCTACGGGGATGCGCAGCGCGTCGGGAATGGGCGCCGCCGCTCCCGAAAGACGTTTTCGAGGTAGCACCGGCCGGGTCCGGGAGTCCATCCCCAAACTGGCAAAACGCGGATAAACACTTGGATTTGCTGTGCTTTTTTTCTCGGCTTCTCCGCCGCGAAGCGCGGTTCGCCGTACGCCGCCCGGTCGCCGGGAGCCGCTCCGGGAGGACCTCGCGGAGCGCCGCGCCGATCTTCTTCGATTCCGGACGTCAAGAGCGAAATTGTCTCGGTGTTCCGTATAGTTCCGAGATCAACTGGGGAAAGCAGGCCAGTTTGTAGCAAACTTGTCCCTCGACCCACCTGATGCGCTACGGACCCGGGATGCGTCTCCTCCGAACCTCCTGCAGAGCGGTTTCCGGCGCTTCGGCGGCGGCGCTCGCGGGGGCGTTGCTTCTCGGGGCGGCACCTGCGGCGGCCGAGCCCGACCCGTTCAACCCCGAAAAGCTCCCGACGCCGGTTCTTTATAACTACGGGGAGAACGAGACGACGCGGAGCGGGGCGATGGGGGGCGCGCTGCGAGCGCTCGGGAACGGCACGTCGGCGCTGTTTCTCAACCCGGCCGCCATGACGATGACGCGCGTCTACCACATCGAGGCGCAGGCCCAGCTCTCGCCCGAGGCTGGCCGCCAGCTCTACACCGCCAACGTGGTGGACTCGGTCACCGGCCGCCTCGCCGGGGCGGCCTCGATCACCGGCGGCTTCGTCGATCCCGACGCCACGCACCGCTCGCTCATCGACGTGCGCGCCGCCCTCGCCTTCCCGGTGTCGGATCGCTTCTCGATCGGCCTTGGCGGCCGCTGGCTCAAGCTCAACCAGGAGGCCCTCACCGCGCCGTTCAAGCTCGATGACATCTCGGGCGGGCTCCGCGATCCAGCCGGTGATCCCACCTCACGCTTCTCGTTCGTCAACGCCTTGACGTTCGACGTCGGCATCACCGCGCGTCTGGGCGACAACATCTACCTGGCGGCAACCGGGCAGAATTTGACGTACCCGAACGACGCGCTGCTCCCGACCACCGTCGGCGGCGGCGTGGGCTACGGCAACGCCAACCTCTCGATCGAGGCCGACGGCATCGCCGACCTGACCACGTGGGGCAAGCCGACGGCGCGGCTGATGCTGGGCGGCGAGTACCTCGTCGCCGATCACGTCCCGATCCGGCTCGGCTACCGCTTCGATCAAGGGGCGAAGCTCCACACGCTCTCCGCCGGCCTCGGGTACATCGCTCCGGAGTTTTCGATCGAGGGGACGGTGAAGCGATCGCTCTCCGATCCCGGCGTGACGACGATGATCTTCAGCGTCGCGTACTTCCTCGAGTCGTCCGGGCTCACGCGCGCGCAGTCGAACGCCGAGTCCCAGCCGTTCTAGTCGGGGAGGGGCGGCACGCGCCGCCCCTCCCCACGCGGGCGCTCCGCGCATTTTGTCGAACCGTCGGGCCGTGCGGTGCTTTAACGCCTGCCACGCGACCCGTGCGATAGTCGCCCGCCGTGCTCTGCCTGACCCACCCGACCGACCCGCGCTGGGCGACGTCCGCCGTCGCGTCGCTCCCCGAGCTCCTCGCCGATCACGCCCACTGCGAGATGAAGGCCGCCTCGAACGCGCTCTCGCTGGCGACGCGCTGGCCCGCCTCGACGCGCGTGGCTCGCGCCCTCGCCACGCTCGCGGAGGAAGAGCTGCGCCACTTCCGCGCCGTGCTCGACGAGCTCGAGCGCCGCGGGATCCCCCTCGGCAAGCCCGAGGTGGACGACTACGTCGCCGATCTGCGCAAGGCCGCCAACGTCAGCGGCAAGCAGTCGCCCGAGGCGTCGCTCGTCGATCGCCTGCTCGTCGCCTCGCTGATCGAGGCGCGATCGTGCGAGCGCTTCCGCCTCCTCGCCGACGCGCTCGCCGCGCGCGGTGACGCGCTCGCCGCCTTCTACGAGGACCTCTTCATCTGCGAGGCGCGGCACTACACCACGCTGGTGGATCTGGCGATCGAGGCGGCGGGCGGCGACGACGCGGCGGTGCGTGAGCGGCTCGCCGTGCTGGCCCGGCACGAGGGCGTGATCGCGGCGCGCCTCGGCGTTCGCCCTTCAATCCACGGGTGATCTGATCATGGACATCCCCTTTGAAATCCTCGACCGCGAGATCGCCCGCGCCTCCGGGCGGGCGCGCGCGGCCCGCGCCTCGCTCGATCGCGGCGAGCCCGTGGAGCACGACCCGCTCGAGGACGATCGGCGCGCGAGCTCGCGCGACACGTTCCTCGATCTCGCGCCGCGCCCGCCGCCCCCGCGCGAGCCGGGCCAGCCGCTGGATCTCACCGCCTTCCTGCCGCGGCCGAGCGACGATCACCGCGTCGCGCTGCGCGAGTGGGTCTTCGCGCTCACGCTCGATCGCGTGCTCTGGGCCGACTCCGCGCGCCTCGCCGCGGCCCGCCGCGCCGTCAGCGTCACCATCGATCGCACCGATCTCGGGCGCCTCCAGATCTCGCCGCGCGATCTCCTCCACCGGGTGATCGCCGAGCCCGAGCCGCGCCGTCGTCGCCTCCTCGCCGAGGTGCTGGAGCAGGGCGCGTTCGCGGTGCAGGACGCGGCGCGCATCTACGAAGAGCGCCGCGTTGAGGCCGCGCGCCGCCTCCCGGCCGATCTCGATCGCCTGGAGATCCCGATCGATCCCGTCGTGATCGAGGGCGCCCCCGTCGTCACCCGCCGCGACGCGCTCGACGCGCTCGCCGACGACGTGCTGCGCCGGACCGAGCCGCTCGTACCCCGCGCATCGCGCTCGTGGGACGAGGCCATCGACGCGGGCGTGGGCCGCGCCCAGGCGGAGGGCTGGCCGTCGCGCCTCGGCGCGCGCTGGATCGAAGGGCTCTTCCACGCGACCGCGCTCACCGAAGGCCTGCGCCTCGAGCTCGGCCCGCTCCCGCGCGCGCTCGGCGCGTCCTCGTTCGCGCGCGCGCTCGGCGCGTTCGGCGCCGCGCTCGCCGACGCCGACGGCCCGCACAGCCTGCCCTTCACGCTGGCCTGCGCGCCCTTCGATCTCCGCCGCGCCCGCCGCTCCGCGCTCTTCGCCTCGCTCGTCGCCGATCCGGTCTTCGGCCACCGCATGCTCGGCCTCGGTCGCGACGCCGCGCGCGATCAGGCCCGCGGCGTCGCGCGATCGCTCGGCCTCGCCGTCCGCGTCGCCGCCGCGCGCGCCCTCTTTCGCGGCCTCCTTCAGCTCTCGGAGAGCCCTCGCGCCCAGCGGTTCGAGGAGATCACCGCGGCGACCCTCGGCGCTCCGATCCCGCCTGCGCTCGCGGGCGTCGTCCCGCGCCTCTCGCCCGCGGACGCCACCACGTTCCTCGGCCTCCTCCTCGGCGCGCTCGACCGCCGCGCCCTGATCGAGCGCTTCGACGAGGACTGGTTCCGCAACCCCCACGCGGCCCGCGCCATCCGCGAAGAAGACGCGGCGCCCGCCCCGTTCCGCCGCGTCCCGGCCGCGCTCGTGACCGAAGGCGTGAGCGAGATCGTCCGCTCGCTCTCCGACCTCGGCTGAGCGCTGATCCCACGAGCTCTCCCGTCGTCCAGTGGCCGCCTGCTGACGCCGCCGAGCCTTTCCGCTAGCTTTGGCGCGTGGTTCAAAAGTACGGCATCCCGTTCGCGGACCTCCCCAGCCACTGCCTCGATGCAGTGGACGCCGCGGAGCGAGCTCGCGCGCGCACCCTCGTCACACGCGGCGGCCACGCCATCGCGGCGATCGTACCGATGACCGACCTCGACAAGATCGACGCGCCCGACCCCACGATCGGCGGCGTCGATCCCCTGCTCGCGCTCTGCGGCGCGTGCCGGCACGACGCCTTCGTCGACGCGCTCGTCGTCGACTTCTCCAGGACCGGCCTCTGGCATCGGGGCTGACGCGTGGCCTACCTCCTCGACACGGGCACCCTGGCCGAAGTCCTCCGCTCCGTCCCCTCGCGCAGCCTGGTGCGCCGCTTGACGACCGTCCCCGCGCGCGACCGCTGGACGAGCGTGATCACCGTGAGCCAGGTCCTCCTCGCCGCCCGCAAGACGCGCAACCCCAAGGTGATGCAGGACGTGATCCGCCTCGTCGCCTCGGTGAAGGTCGCCTCGTTCGACATGATCGCGGCCCAGTCCTTCGCGAAGTTCCGCGCCACCGTCGGCCTCGACGGGGACACCGACGACGTGATGATCGCGGCCATCGCCGTGACCAACGACTTCACGTTGGTGACCCGACGTCCAGCAGATTTTGCGCGGTTCCCGCACCTGCGCATCGAAGACTGGATCGCCTAGCCTCACTCCTCTATTGCCTCCGGCAGCGTCGCAGACAGCGTCGCACGGCAATGTTCTCGCGGGTTTCTGGCGGCGTCCACCGGGCGCCGGGCGGCCCGCAGAGCTCTCTGCGAATCGGGAGGCGGAGCGATGGGACTATCCTCCGCCGCGCGCCTGACCATAGAAGGGCTTCCCGCTCTCTCGACCGTATGGTAGTCCCCCCGCGCCGCAAGCTTCCCCCACCCGGATCAACGTGACCCTGCACGCCCTTCCCCACCTCCTCGCGAGCGCGATCAGCGTCGACTTCGATCTGACGTTCCTCGCGCAGTTCGTCCTCTTCGCCGCCTTCATCACGGTGCTGAAGCCGCTCCTCTTCGACCCGCTCCTGAAGGTCTTCAAAGAGCGCGAGCGTCGCACCGAAGGCGCCAAGAAGGAGGCGAGCGAAATGGACGCCCAGGCCGGCGAGCTTCGCGTCAGCTACGAAGCCGAGGAGGAGAAAGTCCGCCATGCGGCAGGCCGTGATCGCGAGAAGCTCCGCGCCGAGGTCGCCGCGCTCGAGGCCAAGATCATGGCCGAGGCCCGCACCGAGGCCGCCCGCATCCTCGAGGTCGGCAAGGCGCGGATCGCTGCCGACGTCGCCGAGCTGAAGAAAGAGCTCGATCTCGCGCGGCCCGATCTCGCGTCGCAGATCGCGTCACGCATCCTCGATCGGCAGGTGAGCTGATGAAAACGCCCCGCATTCGCAGCCTCGCCGCGGCGATGGGCCTCGGCGCCGCGCTCGTCGCCGGCGCCGCCCTCGCGCAGCAGCCGGCCCGCCCCACGCCGCCCCCCGGAGCGGTGGCGCCTGGCCAGCCGGGACAGCCCGTTCAGATCCGCAAGATCGATCCGAGCGAGCTGCCGCCGCAGTTCCGCCAGCCCGGCGGCCCCGCGGCGCCGGGCGGCCCCATCGCTCCCGGCGGCCTTCGCCCGCCCTTTCCGGGGATGCGGCCCAACCCGGGCGGTCCGCCCCAGGGCCTGCCGCCCGGCTTCAACCCGCGCCGCCCGACCCCGGCGCCGGTCGCCCACCACGAAGAGGCCGAAGAAGAAGGCCACGGCGAGCACGAGTGGTGCCCCGGCCACGGCGCGAGCGATCCGCCGCCGGCCCCGAACTGGTGGCGCGGGATCCTGATGGTCAACAACGAGCTGGCCAAGTCGCCCAGCTTCGTGAACCAGCTCTTGTTCCGCTACGAGAACAAGAAAGATCCCTGCGACAAGGACAACGCGCCGCCGCCCTTCCTCGCGACGGTGATCAACTTCGGCGTCCTCGCGTTCGTCCTCTACAAGTTCGGCCGCAAGCCGCTCGCCGAGGCGCTCGTGAAGCGCAAGACGACGATCATGGCCGAGATCGAGGCGGCGACGAAGCTCAGGGAAGACGCCGAGCGCCGCCTCGCCGAGTACGAGGACAAGTTCGAGCGGATAGAGGAGACGCTGGGCGAGCTTCGCGCCGAGCTCGCCGCGCAGTCGGAGCAGGAAAAGAAGCACATCCTCGCCGAGGCCGAAGAGCGCCGCGCGCGCATGATCCGCGACGCCGAGTTCCGGATCGAGCAAGAGGGCAAGACCGCGCGGGCCGAGCTGCTGCAGCAGGCCATCGCCGGCGCCGCCATCGCTGCGGAAGAGCTCCTCGTGAAGAAGGTCGGCCCGAGCGATCTCGAGCGGATGGCCGAGGACTACCTCAAGGCCGTCGGCACCGCGATCAAGGGCCCCAGCGTAGGCGCCGCCGCGCCGGGAAGCCGCTAACATGAGCCACGAAAACATCGCCCGCCGCTGGGGTCGCGCCGTGTTCGAGCTGGGCAAGGAGAGCAACACGCTCGCCGCGCTCTCCCGCGACATGACGACCTTCGCCGAGACCTACGCCGGCAGCCCCGAGCTCTCGGGCGTGCTCGAGAACCCGCTCGTCCCCGAGCCCGCGCGCGAGGCGATCCTCCGCGACATCGCCGCCCGACTCAGCCTCTCGGAGACGGCGACGAGCACGCTCCGCCTGCTCGGGAAGAAGCGGCGCATCGTCGCGATCGTGGAGATCGCCCGCCAGGTCGCGCACCTCGTCGATCTCGACTCCGGCGTGGTCCGCGCCGAGGTGACCAGCGCCGGCCCGCTCACCGAGGCCTACCTCGGGCGCCTCAAAGGCGAGCTCGAGAAGGCGACCGGCAAGACGGTCGTCATCACCCACACCCAGGATAAATCGCTGATCGGCGGCGTGATCACGCGCCTCGGCGACCAGGTCATCGACGGCAGCGTGCGCGCACGGCTGGCCGGTTTCCGCGAGTCGCTCCTGCGCGCTTGATTCCTCGAGGGGCCCGCCGGCCCCGACCGCCGCCCCGCGGAGCGCTCCGCGCCAAAGCCCTCGCGCGAGGGCTCCGAACCCGAGATCGCCGCGACGCGCGGGCCCTCATCTACCGAAGCCGAGTAAGGACGTCCCCATGCAGCTGAGAGCCGAAGAGATTTCCCAGATCATCAAGAAGCAGATCCAGAACATCGACAAGGCGGCGCTCGTCACCGAGACGGGCACCGTGCTGACGGTCGGTGACGGGATCGCGCGTGTCCACGGCCTCTCGCGCGCAATGGCCGGCGAGCTCATCGAGTTCATCCCGCAAGAGGGCCCGACCCTCACCGGCCTCGTGCTCAACCTCGAGCAGGACAACGTCGGCGCGGCCATCTTCGGCGACACCAGCGCGATCAAGGAAGGCGACACCGTCAAGCGCACCGGCCGGATCATGGAGATCCCGGTGGGCGAGGCGACCATCGGCCGCGTCGTCAACGCGCTCGGCCTCCCGATCGACGGCAAGGGCCCGATCGAGACCAAGCACCGCGGCCGCGTCGAGGTGAAGGCCCCCGGCATCATCCAGCGCCAGCCCGTCACCGAGCCGATGCAGACCGGCACCAAGGCCATCGACGCGATGATCCCGATCGGCCGCGGTCAGCGCGAGCTGATCATCGGCGACCGCCAGACCGGCAAGACGGCCGTCGCGATCGACGCGATCATCAACCAGAAGGGCAAGGGCGTCTTCTGCGTCTACGTCGCCATCGGGCAGAAGCTCTCGACGGTGCGCCAGGTCGTCGACCGCCTCGAGGCCGCCGGCGCCATGGAGTACACGACCGTCGTCTGCGCGACGGCGAGCGACACCGCGCCGCTCCAGTTCATCGCGCCGTACACCGGCGTCACCATCGGCGAGTACTTCCGCGACACCGGCCGCCACGCGCTCTGCATCTACGACGATCTGTCGAAGCAGGCCGTCGCCTACCGCCAGCTCTCGCTCCTCCTCCGCCGCCCGCCGGGCCGCGAAGCCTACCCGGGCGACGTCTTCTACCTCCACTCGCGCCTCCTCGAGCGCGCCGCGAAGATGGCCGACATCTTCTACGTGGTGAAGAAGGGCACGAAGATCGAAGGCGGCGACAAGGCCTACCAGGGCGTCGACGGCAAGCAGCACATTGGCGCGCACGGCATGAGCACCGCGAAGGCCAGCCTCGCGGAGCTTCAGGCCAAAGACAAGTCGGCCGAGTACGAGATCATCAAGGAGCCCCACTCGGGCGGCTCGCTCACCGCGCTCCCGATCATCGAGACGCAGGCCGGCGACGTGTCGGCGTACATCCCGACCAACGTCATCAGCATCACGGACGGGCAGATCTTCCTCGAAGCCGATCTGTTCTTCTCGGGTGTTCGCCCCGCCATCAACGTCGGCATCTCGGTCAGCCGCGTCGGCGGCAACGCGCAGATCAAGGCGATGAAGCAGCTCGCCGGCACCCTGCGCCTCGACCTCGCGCAGTACCGCGCCATGGCCGCCTTCGCCCAGTTCGCCTCGGACCTCGACGCTCGTACCCGCGCGCAGCTCGACCGCGGCGCTCGCCTCGTTGAGATCTTGAAGCAGGGCCAGTACGTCCCGCAGCCTGTCGAGAAGCAGATCGTGATTCTCTTCGCCGGCACGCAGGGCCTCCTCGACGATCTCCCGGTCAGCGTCCTCGGCCGCTTCGAGCAGGAGCTCTTCGCGTACCTCGAGGCGAAGAACCCCACCGTCTTCAGCGACATCCTCACCAAGAAGGCGCTTGACGACGAGCTCAAGGCGAAGATCAAGAAGGCCATCGAGGCCTTCAAGAAGAAGTTCATCCTCGACCCGAGCAAGGGCTCCTTCGCCGCTGCCGCCTCCGGTGACAGCGACGACGCCGAAGAGGAAGAGGAAGAAGCGCCGAAGAAGGTCGTGGCCCCCAAGAAGGCCAAGAAGTCCAAGAAAGGCGAGTAACCCGTGCCCTCGCTCAAGGCGATTCGCAAGCGGATCAGCAGCGTTCAATCGACGCAGAAGATCACCCGCGCCATGAAGATGGTCGCGGGGGCGCGGCTGAACAAAGCGCAGGTCCGCATCACCGAGCTGCGGCCCTACGCCGTGAAGACGCAGTCCGTCCTCGCGTCGATCACGGTCGAACCGAAGCAGGCCGCCGAAGAAGAGACAGCGCTCGCGGTCGTCGGGGAGGCCATCACCGAGGTCGCCGAGAGCGTGGGCTGGGAAGACCAGCCTGCGCACCCGCTCCTCGTGAAGCGGCCGGAGAAGCGCGTGCTCCTCCTGGTGTTGACGAGCGACCGCGGCCTCTGCGGCGCCTTCAACACCAACATCAACAAGCGCGCCGAGCGCGAGTGGAAGACCCGCACGGCCGAGGGGCAGGACGTGCAGATGATGGTCGTCGGCCGCAAGGGCCGCGACTACATGACCCGCCGCGGCGCCCCGATCCGCGAGTACATCGCCGGCGTCTGGGACAAGCTCGGCCTCGAGACCGCGAAGATGGTCGGCGAGAAGATCCTCGCTCCCATCCTCGCGAAGGAAGTCGACGCGATCTACATCGTCTACAACGAGTTCAAGAGCGCGATGACGCAGATGGTCACGGTGGAGCGCCTGCTCCCCATTGCTCCCGCCTCCGCGCCCGCGCAGCCTGTTGAAGCGGTGGAAGGCGGCGTCTGGGTGGGCTCGGAGTTCATCTTCGAACCGACGCGCGAGGCCCTCCTCACGCAGTTGATGCCGATGTACGTCGACATCTCCATCCTCCGCGCGCTCTATGAATCGCAGGCGAGCGAGCTTGGCTCCCGGATGACGGCCATGGACGCCGCCACCAAGAACGCCAAGGAGATGATCAGCTCCCTCAAGCTCCAGTACAACAAGGCTCGCCAGGCCGCGATCACCAAGGAGCTCATGGAGATCATCGGCGGCAGCGAGGCCATCAAGGAGTAGCGCCGGCCCTGGCAAACCCAGCGGCCAACGCGGCGCGGTCGACTTGCTTCGATCGCGCCGCGCGCTACGAACTTCACCGTGCTCCTTCCCATCAACCCCAATCATCCCGAGCCGCGCAAGGTGCAGCGGGCCGTTGACATCCTCAACAAGGGTGGCGTCATTGGCTATCCGACGGACACCGTCTACGGCCTCGGCTGCGATCTGATGAACAAGCAGGCGATCGACCGCCTCTATCAGATCAAGGGCATGTCCCGGGACCAGAACCTCTCGTTCATCTGCCCCGACCTCGCCGACATCGCCCGCTACGCCGTCGTCGAGAACGACGTCTATCGCATCCTCAAGCGCTTCTTGCCGGGGCCGTACTGCTTCATCCTCACGGCGACGCGCGAGGTCCCCAAGATCGTGCAGATGAAGGCAAAGACGGTGGGTATCCGCGTGCCCAACAACCCGATCGCCCTCGCCGTCGTCCGCGCCCTCGGGCGCCCGCTGATCAGCACCACGGCCGCACGTCATGGAGAGAGTCCGCTCGTCGATCCCTGGGAGATCGATCAGGAGTTCCCCGGGCTGGATCTGGTGATCGACGGAGAGGGCGGGGGGACCGTGCCGACCACCGTGGTAGATTTGAGCCACGGGGATGTCCGGATCGTGCGTGAGGGCGCGGGGCCGATTGACGGCTTCGACTGAGCTTCGGGTTTGCGGCGGGTGTGCTAAAGCACGCGAGAGAAGCTGGAGACGACGATCATGGCGAAGCGAGACAAGCCCCATGTAATGGGCAGAGTACAGACCCAGGAGCGTGCCGCAGAAGTGATGTCCTTCTGCGAGGACCATGGATGGTACGTGACACTCGAGCTCGCTCCGCACAAGCCGGAGGACCTCTCGGACATCGATCGGCAATTGCGCAACCTTCCCCGTGGAGCGACGACAGCCTTGCCGCCCAAGCTGGGGAGGAACGACCCTTGCTCGTGCGGCAGCGGGGTCAAGTTCAAGAAGTGCCACGGGAAGTGAAGGCGTCAGGGCTCTCGCAGAGCCTGCGCACGGGCGAGCAGAAGGGGATGCTCATCTGGTCGCGGGGACGTGGTAAGCGGTCGTCGGGGCGCGGTAAGCGGTAGTTGGGGCGCGTAACCGCCTGCGTTCTCCGGTTCGACGCCGCGCCGCACCGCCGCTGTTGGTGCTAGGATCCGGCCGTGACCCAGAGCGCGATCGCTGAAGCCCCCCGTGCGCCGCTGATGTCGCTTGCCGAGTGGGAGTCCTTGCCGGAAGACGAGCCGGGCGAGCTCGTCGATGGGCGGCTCGAGGAGGAAGAGGTGTCGAGCTTCGTTCACGAGATGATCGTCGTCTGGTTCACCAGCCTGCTGCGGGCCTGGGTAAGGCCGCGCGGGGGCTTCGTCTTCGGATCAGACGCCAGGTTCGTCCTGAAGCCTACCCAGGGCCGCAAGCCTGATCTCTCGGTATTCCTCCCCGGAGGTCGCAAGCCACCGGGCCGGGGCGCCTCGCGGATCCCCGCGGACATCATGGTGGAGATCGTCTCTCCGACGCCGCGGGATGGACGGCGCGATCGCGTGGAGAAGGTCAAGGAGTATGCGGCCTTCGGGGTGCGCTGGTACTGGATCGTCGATCCCGAGCTGCGAACCTTCGAGATCCTCGAGCTCGAGCCGAGTGGTCGTTACGCGCATGCCGTCTCGATGGCGGAAGGCACGGTGAGTGAGGTGCCCGGCTGTGACACTCTCACCATCGATCTCGACGCCCTCTGGGCCGAGGCCGATCAGCTCGAGTCCGACGAAGCGTGAGAAGCGCCGCTGGCCAGCTCCACCAGGACAGGGGGAGCTGGCACGCGTCGTCCGCGACTCACGGCGTGATGTTCGGCAAGACGCACTCCAGCGCGGCAGTAGGCGCGTTGGCCGGCACCCGGGCGCAGACGCTGATGCCGGCCGTGGCGGCGAAGGTCGCCGAGGCGAGGCCGCTCGTGGTCACCCCCGAGGCCGGCGTGAAGGCGAGCCCCGTGGGGGAGCTGGCGAAGTTGACGGGAGCGCCATCCGGAAGCGTCCCGCCGCTCGGCTGGACGCCGTCGGAGTTGAAGGTGAGGTTGGCTGTCAGCGTCGCGGTCGCCCCGGGAGTGATGAGAGCAGGCGACACCGCGAGCTGGTTGACGATCCAGGGGTTGACGTCGAACGCGGTGGCCAGATCGCACCCGGCGCCGCCGGGGCCGGCGCTGCATCCCCACCAGTTGTTCTCGGCGTTGACGCCGAGCACCGCGGCGCCGGCGATACCGATCTTGTTGCCGGCGATGACATTGAAGCTCGCCGTCACGTGCGCGGCTCCGCCGCTCTGCTCGTCGACGAAGAGGCCCGTCGCGCAGCGCGAGATCCGGTTGCTCGTGAACGAGGCTGCGACATCGCTCGTCCCGAAGCCGGGCTCGCTGGTGCTGGCCAGGGCCCCGACGCTGTTCCCCGCCGCCGTCGCGCCGTCGACCACGTTGCCCGAAAACACCGTGGTGCCGGTGCCGCCCTGTCCGAAGGCGCCCAGTCCAACGCTGCAGTTGGTGATGGTGTTGTGCGTGAGCCGCGGAGCAATGTACGGCACGAAGGCCCAGACGCCATAGCCGGCGAGATCGCAGTCGCTGACGACGTTGCCGTCGATCACGTCGACCGCCCCGCCGAGACGACCGGCGTTATCCGTGTGCACGCCGCTCCCGGAGTACGAAATGGTGTTGTTCAGGAACGAGACGCCGTCGAGTCGTTGGACGCGATGGCATCGTTGGCCGCGGACACGGTGTTGGAGGCGATCGTGCCCGTCCCGCCGAAGTTGAAGATGGCGATCGAGCTCGGGTTACCGCGCACGTTGGTGACTGTGTTGCTCAGGAACACGAACGAGCCCTTGCTGGACGCGTAGATCCCGCGCAGGAAAACGTTCTTCACCGTCACGTTCGACACCAGGAGGCCATTGAAGACCTCGACGGGGTGATCGGTGATGATCCCGTTGCGAGCATCGATGTCGGCCCCGCCCCGCCCGACGCCGCCTGCCTGACGCGCACCTGCTCGATGGGCGCACGCGCCCCGAAGCGAACGTCAGTAGTTTCGTTCGCAGATGTACCTCCTATCCTGGGAACAATTGAAGTCGTACCAGAGGCCGTTCCCCGAGCCCATCGCCGCGCAGTCTTCGTTGTTATTGTTGTCGTCCGGCTGCCCGGTCGCCCAGTTCGTGTACCCGTAGGAGCCGGCTACCCAGCGGAAATCACCCTCGTTCCATCTATCACTGTAGCCGATCCACCACGCCCCAGTACCGGGGGGGAGAATACCCCTGAGCCAGTTCTTCTCTGCGTCGCTGTTGATGTGGGTGAGGTAAAAACCCACGCGGGAAGCGCATCTGTCCCTTGCCGATACCCAGCCGTTGGGCTCCGTAAAAAACATGTAAGTGTGCCCGCCCCAGGATTGGGTGGAGAGCTCCGAGGCCGCCTCGGCGACGGTTTCCTGTTCCACGCCCGCCGCGCTGTCCTCCTCGATGTCGCCGGCGATGCATCCTGGCGTGGTTGCCAGAAGGGACCCGAGCGCGAGCGCGAGCAGAGCGGTACGTGCCCTGTCGTTACCCGTCAAGAGTTTCATGATAGATCCTTGCTATGCAGTTACGGCGGTTGAGGAAAGGCCAAGCCGCGTTCGGGCCATTACCGGCGTTACGCTGCCATGTCGCATCGGCCCCATGCCGAGGTGCATCCTTTCATCTTTTCGTGTTTAATTGTAATATTCGCGCTTCCGAAGTCAATCAGATAAGTACCGCAAGCACGGTTGCCCCATCAACTAAATCACCGGCCACGATTCTCGAACAACATCATGCTGCCCGAGAAAGAATCGCAGCGAGGCCGGTGACGCGGCGCCAGACATCCCCCTCGACGTAGGTTCGTGCCTTGCCGAGCAGAGCCTTCATCGTCTTGCAGCGGTGGTTGCGGGTGACGTTGGCGTGGAGGTCCTGCCAGACGCGCTCGATGCGGTTCGCGTCGGGGCAGTAGGGCGGCAGGAAGTGGAGGACGATGCGGTGGCCCAGCTCCTCGAGGGGACGAAGGGTCGCGCGGGCCGAGTGGATGGCGTAGTTGTCGACGATGAGGTGGATTCGCCGGACTTGCGCGCCGTAGCTGGTCGCGAGGAGCTTCAGAAGGTCGCAGAACAGGGCGGCGGTCTTTCGCGCGGTACCCGTCGTGTGCAGCACGCCCGTGCGGACATCGAGCGCGCCGGCCAGGTAGAACTTCTCGTTCTTGCCCGGGGTGACGATGCGGCGTTGTTCACCGCGGAGCATCCAATCGCGACCGATCTTGGGGTGGAGGTGGATGTCGACCTCGTCGGAATAGAGCACGGGCTCCTCGGCGCTGGCGCCCCTCTCGAGCGCTCGGATCTCGTCCAGTCGACGTTCGCGTGCATCGCGCTTCCACGGGCAAAGGACCACCGGCTTCGGCATCCCGAGTCGCGCGCCGACGTGCGCGAGCGCGCGGCCCATGGTTCCGACGCTGACGGGAGCCCACCCGTCCCGCGTCATCTGAAGGCAGAGAAGCTCGCGCGTCCAGGTGGGTCTGAGCCAGCCAAAGTCCTCCGGCGTGCGCCGAAGGAGCCCAACGACGTGATGCCGAAAGCCCTCGTCGGCCTTCGGTTTGCCGTTGTCGCGCCGCTTGTCGTAGAGCCCCGCGATGCCTTCCTCGGCGTACCGGTGCGCGGTCCGGACCACCGTCGAACGTGCGACGTCGAGCTCCTCGGCGACCTCGGGGCTGGTCTTGCGCAGCCCGAGCCGCGCGATGATCAGGAAGCGCAGCGCCATCGCGGGGTCGCCGCTCTTGCGGCCCATCTGGAGTAGATCGCGGCGCTCCGGCCGGCCAATTCGGGGTAGGATGTCCATCGCGAGGTCCTGTCGGGTTGGGGGTGTGGTAATTCCCAAACAGACAAGGGCTCTCGCTTATTTCCATGGAATTACGTGTTGATCGACATTCTCGAGAACAAGAATGTTGGCGCCGCCCGCGGCACTGCGGCTTCGCGGCGCGAAGCGGCTCTCACGGCGCGCGACGCCCTGCTGAGCCCACTCCGCACCTTCGCGGGCGAGCGCGCCACGGAGAGCGAGGCGCTCGACACGGCGACCGGCGTCATCGATCCCGACGACCGCCTCGGTGAATCGCTCGCTGATCTCGCCGCCCTCGCGCGCAAGTGGCTCGCGCTCACCGACGAAGACTCGGTCTTCCTCGCCGCCGAAGCGGGCCTTACCGCCGATCTCGCGACGACAGCTATCACGGCTGCCAAAGCGCTGACTGGCTCGGCTGCCGACGCCAAGCTGGAAGGGTATGTCGCCGGAAAAGATACTCCGCTCATCAACCTCACCGAGGGCGGCGTCCTCCTGGAGATGAAGGAGGCCATGCGGCTCTTCAATGAGGCGCACGCCAGGTACCCCGCTGTGAAGAAGCTCTCGCCGGGCCCTTCGACGCGCAGTGTCCTTGCGCGCCACACCGCGAAGAAGCCCGAAGAGCCGGCCCCGAAGCCTGTGGTGCCGTGAAGGCAGCCGCCGGAGCGGGGTAAGTAGCCGCCGGACCGGGGTAAGTTGTTGTCGGAGCGGGGTAAGTAGCCGCTGGAGCGGGGTAAGTAGCCGCTGGAGCGGGGTAAGTTGCTGTCGGGGCGGGGTAAGTTGCTGTCGGGGCAGCGTAACCGGCCCCGCCCCTCCGCGCCGCTACTTCTCGAAAGCGGGCTTGCAGACAGACTCTGTGGGATCGCAATACCACGGCGACCCCGGCCCCGGCGGGCAGCTCTCGCAATCGTAGGGCCCGCACCCCGCGTTGACCCACGCATTGAATGCTAGCATGGCAATCTTCGCCTCCATGGCGCTCGAATCGTTGGCGACAATCAGGCACCCACAAAGATCCAGCGCAGTGACCCCACCGTTGCACTGAGGCACGGAGAGCACCGGGTTGCACGCTTGCGCCGCCGCCACCTTCGCCACGAGATCCGCCTGCAGCCCGTCGCACCCGCCGGCTCCTCCGATGCCGCCGGCCCCTCCCGTGCTTCCCAGCCCGCCGCTCCCTCCCGCTCCCACGAACGCCGTGCTCGTCACCGAGCCGTCTCCCCCCGCGCCCCCTCCGCCTCCCAGCACCCCCGCCGCGTCAACGACGACCTTCCCGCCACAGGCGCTCAGCATCGACGCAATCGCCACAGTCAGAAACGCACCCCGCGACAACGAAAGACGAAGCCAGATCATACAAAGACCTCCAGCCAAAACCTGGCTCGCACCATAGCACCCCCAGCAGATAGCCGACCAGCGCCTCCCAGCTAAACGCAACTGGTCGGCGCCAAACCAATGGCACACCCACTGCATTGCAGCTCCAGTGGAGGATACGACAATGGCAACGAAGAGCACCCGGGACATCGATTGGTCGGTAGGTCGGCTGAGCGGCGGGTTCACCTCGTCTCGACGGACACCTCCGGCGCACCACGGCTCGGTGCGCCCGTGCGACTGGAAGCTCGAAGAGGCCGAAGAAGGCCCCCTGAGCGAGCGGGGTGAGGAGCTCGCGCGCGATCTCGAGGCCTACGACTCCCAGAACGTGCGGCCGATCGTCGAGAGCATCGCGCCGATCTCGATGGAAAGCGCCGCTCTCGGCGTCAGCGACGCGCTGCCGACTCCACCCGCCCCGGCCTCGCGAAGGTGCCCCAGTCGCGCTGCAAACGCCTTCTGGACCGGCTCGGCCACCGTGATGTCGGTGATCGCGCTCGGCCTGGTGGTGAAGCTCGGGTTCGAATCCGCGGAGCAGCCCAGCACGCCCAGGGCGTCCATGGTGGCCCTCGCCTCGATGGCCGGATCGAACGAAGGCGTGCCCTTCGCGGCGCGGTCGACGATAACGCTCGATCCCGTGTTCATCGACAGCTCCACGTCGGACTCCGCGAAGGCGCAGGCAGCGAAGGCGTCGCCCGCTCCCGCGGCGCGGACGTCGGCGCGGACGTCGGTAGCCGCCGTGGCGCCGTCACCCGCGGCCATTGCGCCTCAGCAGGAGCGCCCGTCGCTCGCGGCCTCTCTGCGCGCCCCGGCCCCGATCAGCCGTCCCGCCACGGCTGTGGCGATCTCGGTGGCCGGCCGCCGCGCGGTGAGCTGCATCGACCCCGGGGACCCGCGCTCCACGATGCCGGTGAGCGTGACCTTCGCCTCTTCGGGCCGGGTGACCACCGCCACCGTCGACGGCGGGCCCTCCCTCGGGACCACCGTCGGGAGCTGCATTGCCCGCACCCTCCGCACCACCACGGTCGCCCCGTTCGACGGCCCCCCCGTAACAGTTCACAGCAGCGTGCGCGTTCGATGAGCGAACCGCGAAGGCCCGCTCGAGATCGCGCTCAGCCCTCTTCGGTCGCCTCGGGCGCGATCCCGACTTCCTCTTCCTTCTTCGTCGAAACCGGCTTGCGGCCTGCCCGCTTCTTGAAGAGCGACGGCGCGATCGCGTCCAGATCGCCCTCGGTCCAGCGCAGGTAGGTGAGCGCTCGGCGACACCCGTCGTAGGCCCGCGCCAGCAGCGCGAAGGCGCGCGTGCGTTGCCCATCGGTGTCCGTCGACTTCGCCCCGTGCTTGCGCACGTCGATCGCCACCATCACCGCCGGGCCGAGCTCGGCCGCCCGATCGACCTCGCTGCGCTCCACCGCCGTCTTGCTGCCGACCTTGCTCCACGAGTCCTTGAAGACCTGCGCCAGCGCCGTCAGATCGTTCGCCGTGTCGGCGTGACCCTGGCCCTTGCGGATCTTCGCGACGACGTCGGCGTCGAGCATCCCGCGGTGAGCGAGCGCCTCGGCCGCGACCAGGAGATCCTCACGGAGCTTCTGCGCCTCGTCGATCATCGCCTTGGCCGACTCGGGGCTGCCGCTGGCGTACGTGTGCAGCAGGTGCGCGTACCACGCGCCGTGGGCGTACGTGGTGAGCTCGTCGAGCTGCTCTACCGGGTGGAGGGGGAGCTGCTCGACGATCTCGGCGCGGTGCGCGAGGATCTTCGGCGCGGCGGCGAGCACCGCGGTGACGGCCGCGGAGACGTCGATGGTGATCGGAGCGAGCTCTTCCGCGGCGAGGGCGGCGAGCTCGGGCTCGATCTTGGCGAAGGCTTCCGCGGCGGCGTTCGGCGCTGAGGGAGCGCTCGAGCTCGAGGTGGACGGGGTCGGTTCCTGCTTCTTGGGTCGGGCCATGGGGGCGCGGAGACTGCCAAGCGCGCGCGGGGCGTGCAATCGAGATCGGCACCATTCGGATCTAGAACGGCGGCAGCGCTTCTTCCGCGGCCTTTGTCGGCGCCGCGGCGTCCCCCTCGCTCCCCGTCCCCGTCCCGGAGCCCGCGTCGCTTTCGGCGCCGGCGTCTTCCGCCACGCCGGCGTCGGGCGTCGCGGTCTCGCTCGGCTCGGTCCCCGCGAGGAACACCTCGTCGATCGCGTTGGTCTGCCCCGCGTACGCCCTCCGCCCGGACTCGGGATCGATCGCCACGCGCGTCACGCCCGAAGGGACCGGAAAATCCGCCGCGGGGCGCTTCTTGTGGGCCTCGCGCATGAAGTCCACGAAGGCCGGCAGCGCCGCCGACGCGCCCGCCTCGCCCGCTCCCATCGGCGTGGGATCGTCGAACCCCGTCCAGACAGCGCAGGCGACATCTGTCGAATAACCGACGAACCACGCGTCCTTCGCCTGGTTCGAGGTCCCCGTCTTCCCAGCGATGGGGCGCCCGAGCGCCCGCGCGCGCTTGCCGGTGCCATCCTGCACCACCGACGTGAGCAGGCTGGTGATCACGTAGGCCTCGGCTTCCTCCATCGCGCGTCGCGGCGGCGCGCTCTCGGGGAGCTTCACCTCGACCCCGTTGGGCCCGGTGATTTTCTTCACCAGGATCGGCGTGCTGTAGAGGCCGCCCGCCGCGAGCGTCGCGTAGGCGCCGGCCATCTCGCGCGGCGTCACCTCGTAGGCGCCGAGGGCCAGCGACGGCGTGGGCTCGAGCTTCGACTCCACCCCGAGCGCGTGCGTCCACGCGACCACGTTCGATGCGCCCACCTTGTCGAGCGACCACACCGCGGCGACGTTGACGCTCTCCGCCAGCGCGTCGCGCACGCGCTTCGGCGTCTTGCCCTCGCCTTCGTCGTAGTTGTCGGGCTTGTAGCCGTGCAGCGCCGAGGGGCTCGTCTCCACGATCGACGCCGCCGTCATCTGCCGCGAATGGATCGCGTAGCTGTACACGAACGCCTTGAACGTCGACCCCGGTTGCCGGTGTGAGTTCGTCGCGCGATCGAGCCCGCCGCGCGTGCCCTCGTAGCTACCGACCAGCGCCAGCACCTCGCGCGAGCGCACGTCGATCGCCACCAGCGCGCCCTCCGGCCCCAGCTCCAGGTGCAGCCTCACGTGCGCGGGCGTGGGCGCCTTGGCCTTGGGATCGACCTCGGTCACGCGCGGGCCGCCGGGGCCTTGCTCGAGCAGCAAGACCTTCTTCCCCGGCGGGAGCGCGCTGGCGATCTCCTCCGCCTCGGCCCTCACCGCGTCGACCTTCGCCGGCTCCGGCGGCGGCGGGCTCAGCAGGCTCACCCGCACCACCTTGCCGACCTCGGCGAACTTGCTCGGCGGCAAGTTGCTCGGGTTGTACCGCGTCGCCGTGCTCAGATCGACGGTGCCGGTGATCGTCCCGACCCGCACCTCGAGCGTGTTCTTCGCGTCGTCGGCGCCGGTGACGACGCCGAGGAACGAGCGGTGCCCCGACGGCGTCCCCTCGAACGGCGGCGGCTCTTTCTTCCCCTTCACCAGCGAAAGCGGCGCGATCAGCTTGTGGCGCTTCGCGTAGTCGTCGGCGTTCCGTCGCACCGCCGCGCGCGCCGCCGTCTCCAGCGCCGGATCGATCGTCGTCGTCACCGTGAAGCCGCCGCGATCGGCCTCCGGCCCCACGGCAGCGCGGAGCACGCGCTTCACCTCGTCGACGACCTCGGGCCCCAGCTCCGACAGCACCTCGATCTCGGACGCGAGCACCACCGGATCGTTCTTCGCCTTCTCCGCCTGCTCCGGCGTGGCGAAGCCCTTCTGCACCATCTGCGCGAGCACGAAGTGCTGCCGAGCCAGCGCCCGCGGCAGGTTGGTCCGCGGCGAGAACACCTCGGGCCCCTTGATGATCCCGGCGATCAGCGCCGCCTCGCCCAGGGTCACGTCGCGGACGCTCTTGCCGAAGTAGAGGCGCGCCGCCTCTTCGACGCCGTAGCGCCCGTGCCCGAAGTAAATGTGGTTGAGGTAGAGTTCGAGGATCTCGTCCTTGCCCAGCTCGGCCTCGACCTGCCGCGTCAGGATCATCTCCCGCATCTTGCGGTCCATGGTCCGCTCCTGCGTGAGCAGGACGTTCTTGATCACCTGCTGGGTGATCGTGCTCCCGCCCTGACGCAGGCGGCCGCCGCGCAGGTTGACGGCGACCGCGCGGAGCAGGCCGAGGTAGTTGAGCCCGGTGTGCTCGTAGAAGCCCGCGTCCTCCGCCGCGAGCACCGCGAGCTTCATCTGCGCGGGGATCGCGTCGATGTTCACCAGCGTGCGCCGCTCGACGAAGAGCTCGCCGAGGAGCTGCCCGTCGCGCGCGAGCACCCGCGTCACCTGCGGCGGGTTGTAGCTCTTGAGGGCGCGGAGCGAGGGCAGGTCGGCCTCGTAGTGGCGGATCACCAGCACCGCCGAGGCGGCCGCCGCGACGAGGAGCGCGAGCAGCCCGACGCCGAGGCGCTTCGCCCACACCGCGAGGCGTGAGCGCTTCGGGCCGGTCGCTCGCTTCGGCGGGATCGCCGCCGCGTCACCCTGGCTCGGCGCCTTCGCCTTGCTCGGATCAGGCGTCGGCTCGGACCCGAACGGCGAGGGATCCGGCACGGTGTCGTCGAGAGCGAGCGACGGCGATCGTGGCGTCGCCTCCAGCCTGGCCGCGGGCTTCGTCGCTGCTGCTGCGCGGTCGCTCTTCTGATCGTTGGACATACTCAGCGCATGGGCTCGAGGTCACGAGCGCCCCCAGAGTGAGGGGGAACGCAGCGGAGCGCCACCGTCATCCAGCCAGCTTCAGCCGAACAAACGCAGCGCTGCCATCGTGATCAAGATCCCGGCGACCAGGCATCCCGCGGCGATCCCCGCCAGCACGAGGAGCGACGGCTGCGCTTGCTTCTTGCGCGCCGCGGCCAGCGCCTCGACGGGGACCGTGCCCTGGGGCGTGGTCACCGGCATCGACATCTTCACGGTGCGCGCCACGCCGGGGCGCGACTTCGGCGGGCTCGCCGCCAGGCTCATCGCCGCGGCTTGCGGCATCTCGTAGGCCACCGCGATCGGGACCACCGGCACCACATCCGGCGCCATCGGCGGGGCCTGCGGCGCCTGCTCGTAGCCCTGGGCCATCGACTCGGCGGTGCCCCGCGGCATCATCGAGGTGAAGCCCCTGCCCGCCATGCCGGCGTAGGGCTTGAGCGCCTGCGCGAAATCCGCCGCGGAGCCGTAGCGATCCTCCGGGCGCTTCTCCAGCGCCTTCTTGAGCACCGAGTCGAAGCCGTCGGGGAAGCGCCGCCCGGGCACGCGCTCGTCGATCGGGATCGGCGGCCGCGTCACGTGCATCTGGATGTATTCCATCGGCGTCCGCGCATCGAACGGGAGCTTGCCAGTGAGCACTTCGTAGAGGATCACCGCGAGCGAGTAGATGTCGCTGCGCGCGTCGAGCGGCTTCCCCTGCGCCTGCTCGGGCGACATGAACTCCGGCGTACCGAAGACCATGCCCTCCTGCGTGAGCATGATCGAGCCCGGCCGCAGCTCGCGCTCGGTGACCTTGGCGAGGCCGAAGTCGAGCACCTTCGGGTAATCCTTCAGGCCACCGTTGGTGGAGAGGAAGATGTTCTCGGGCTTCAAATCCCGATGAATGATCCCCTGAAGGTGCGCCTCTTGAAGCGCGCCGCAGACCTGGATGAGCACGGGGATGGCGCGCTCGAGCGCCATCGGCCCCTCCTTGCGCACGACCTGGTTGAGGTTCTTTCCGTCCAGGTACTCCATCACGATGTAGAGCGACCCGTCGTCGAGGTCGCCGTACAGGAACACCTTCACGGTGTTCGGATGGGTGAGGTGGCTCATCGCCCGCGCCTCGCGGCGGAAGCGGGAAACCAGGTCTTTGCGGTTGGTGAGCTTGGGGTGGAGGATCTTGACCGCCACCATCCGGTTCATCGCCGGCTGGGCGGCTTTGTAGACGGAGCCCATCCCGCCGGAGCCGATCTTTTGCAAGATCTGGAACTGGCCATCGAGCAGGTCTCGGCCAATGTTCGGATCTTGCGCGGTCATGTGCGGCCGAAATTAGCACGCCAAAGCCCTGGTTCGTCTACGCGCGAAAGGAGCCCATGGAACAATCCTCCAGAATGCCGGCTTGCAGGCTCGCCTCGGGGGGCCCCATTTCGCCTCGCCTCGCGAGCTCTTTGCTCGATCGGGCCGGTTTTTCGCACGCCTTCTTCACCCGCGCCGGAGGAGTGAGCCAGCCTCCCTGGGACACGTTGAATTTCGCCGCGGCCACCGGCGACGATCCCGCGGCGGTCCGCGAGAACTTCGCCCGCGCCGCGACCCTCCTCGGCGTCCCTACTACGCGGCTCTACGTCGTGAGCCAGGTCCACGGCGTCGCCGCGCAGGTGCTCACCGGGGACGAGGATCGCGAGGCGGCGCTCCGCACGATCGGCGACATCACGCTCTCGCGCGCGCCCGGCGTGGCCTGCGGCGTACGCACTGCCGATTGCGTCCCGATCCTGATCGCCGACCGCACCTCGGGCGCCGTCGCCGCAGTCCACAGCGGATGGAAGGGCACCGTCGCCAACGCCGCCGCCGCCGGCCTCCACGCCCTCCGCGCCCTCCTCGGCGACCGCGGCGACCTCCTCGCGGCCATCGGCCCGCACCTCGAAGCGTGCTGCTTCGAGGTCGGCCCCGACGTCGCCGCCGAGCTCGCCGCGTGCTCCCCGCTCGGCGCCGCGGCGGTGATCCCGGGCACCAGGCCTCATGTGGACTTACGGCGCATCGTGCGCGCCCAGCTTGAAGCGGAGGGGATCGATCCTGCGGCGATTGACGACGTGCGCGGCTGCACCGTGGGCGACAGCGAGCGATTCCATTCCTACCGACGTGACGGGAAAGTCGGTGGGCGCCTGCTCTCTGCCATTGTCGTTCCCGCGGCCCGCGCCTGAAGTGCGCTGAAGCTCGAGACCAGCTCCTCACCAACCGTCGGGCTGACGACTCTACGCCTTCCCGCGCCCCTCCCAGCCCGCGCCGCGCAGGTAGTGCTCGAAGCGCACGAGGCCCGGGTGCAGGGCGCGGAGCCCGGGGAGGAAGGCCTCGAACCCGCTCTCGTTGAACCACGTGTACATCGACGCGAACTCTTCGCTGAACTTGCGGATCTCGGCGATATACGCCGGATCGCCCGCGAAGCGCACCGGGCGGCCCATTACCCTCGTGAACGTGGCGGCGATCTCGGTCATCGTCAGCTCATCGCCGGCGAGTTCGAAGCTCGCGCCGAGGAAGTCCCCCGGCCGATCAAAGGCCAGCGCGATGAAGTGCCCGATGTCGTCCGAGGCCACCATCTGCAGCTTCTTGTCCTCGATGAGCGGCAGTTCGAGGCGGCCCTCGAGCACCGGCTGCTGGTAGCCGAAGGCCGGCGTGTCGAAGTTGTCCATGAAGAAGACAGGGCGAATGACCGTGGCCGGGAGGCGCAGCGCGCGAATGTAGCGCTCGATGACCAGCTTGCAGTCGAGGTGGGCGACGCCTTTCGCGTGGCAGGCGCCCCCACCCGAGGCGTGGATGAAGTGCTGCACCGAGGCCGCCTTGGCGGCGTCCGCCACATTCTTGCCCTGCCGGATCTCGCCCTCGGCGCCGAGAAAGCTCGCAGGGAATCCTTCCCAGAAGTTCTGGAGGCTGAAGACGCCATAGACGCCCTTCATGGCGGCGTCGATCGACGCCCGATCCTCGAGATCGCCCCTCATGACCGTGGCGCCGGCTTTCGCGAGGGCGCGGGCGGCAGATTTGTTGGGGTCGCGCGAGAGCGCGCGGACGCGATAGCCGTGCTTCTGGAGGTGGCGAACTACAGCGCGGCCCTGAGTGCCTGTCGCGCCGGTGACAAGGATTTCTTTACCATTGTGGTCCATCCTCGAGCCCGTACGACAGGGTGCGCCCGGCGGCCAGAGGATTGCTCGGTCGAAGTGGCTCTCTCCACGGTATGGCTGGTGAAGGCCGCCCGAACGATGCCGCGGCTCCGGCAGCTCTGCGAGCAGGAGGGCCCGGAGCCCCTACGGCGTCGCGGAATCCTGGCGCCCCCGAGTTCTTGAGCGTGGCATGAACGAACTCTGACTCGGGATCAGGCTTTGGAGCTTGGTTTCATCGGTTGAACAGCCAACCAACCAGAACAAGGACGGCTACGAGCGAAATCACGACGTAGCGGACCACTCGCTCTTTGCGTAGCGCGGTCTCTGCGCTTGTGCGGAGTTCGAGGTCGACGCGCTGCGCGATCGCGCGGCACGATGGACAGATGACCACTCCAGCATCCAAGGAGGTGACATCCTCGGCGGCTATCGGTTGAGCGCATCTTTTGCAGGTCAAGCGCGGCAAATTTGTTCGTGGAGAGTGCCCGACGCTCACCGGGCTCGCCGCCGGCTTACCGCCCGACGTGTCGGCCACCGGGACCTTCTTCTCCTTCTCGGAGGGCACCATCACCATCGCGTAACTGCGGCTGTCGAACGGGTTCCGCTTGTCCCTCTCTTCGCGCTGCGCCTTGTCCTCGTCCTCATGCTCCGTAGCCTCACTCAGGCCCGATTTCGCCGTGAGGGTGATCTTCTGACTCTTCCCTGTCGCCATGTCCTTCGCGAGCACGCTCAAGATGTCGTTCGCGTCGATGTCGAACGTCACCTCGATCCTGGGCACGCCGTGCGGCGCCGGCGTGATCCCTTCGAAGTGGAGCTGGCCGAGCGTGCGGTTATGTCGCGCCTCGGTCTGCTCCCCCTGGAGTACGTGGATCTCGATTGACGACTGGTTGTTGCTCGCCGTCGAGAAGATCTCCTTCTTCTGCGTCGGGATCGTGGAGTTGCGCCCGATTATCTTCGTCATCACGCCGCCGAGCGTCTCTACGCCCAGCGAGAGCGGCGTCGCGTCGAGGAGCGCGAGATCCTTCACTTCGCCCGAAAAAACACCGGCTTGCACCGCCGCGCCGAGGGCCACGACCTCGTCCGGGTTGACGCCCTTGTGGGGTTCCTTCCCGAAGAACTTCTTCACTGCCTCGTACACGAGCGGGATGCGCGTCGAGCCGCCGACGAGCACGACTTCGTTGATCTCCTGCGGTGTCTTCCCGGCGTCGGCGAGCGCCTTGCGCGTCGACTCCAGGGTCCGCTCGATCAGCGACATTATCATCTGCTCGAGATTGGCCCGGGTGAGCTGCTTCTGGAGGTGCTTCGGCCCCGAGGCGTCGGTCGCGAGGAATGGCAGGTTGACCGTCGTCTCCTTCACGTTGGAGAGCTCGATCTTCGCCTGCTCCGCCGCGTCCTTCAGGCGCCGAATCACCATCTTGTTGCTGGCGACGTCAATGCCGGTGTCCTTCTTGAACTCCGCGATGAGCCAGTCCATCACGAGGTGGTCGACATCGTCGCCGCCGAGGTGCGTGTCGCCGTTGGTCGAGATGACCTGGACCACGTTGTCACCGACCTCGAGGATCGAGATGTCGAAAGTGCCGCCGCCGAAGTCGTAGACCGCGATGGTTTCCTCGTTCTTTTTGTCGAGACCGTAGGCGAGCGCAGTGGCCACAGAGTCGCTGATGATGCGCTTTACTTCGAGGCCCGCGAGGCGCCCGGCGTCCTTGGTAGCCTGGCGCTGCGAGTCATTGAAGTATCTGGGGACGGTGATGACCGCCTCGGTCACCTTCTCACCCAGGTAGTCTTCCGCGGCCTTTTTCAGCTTCATCAGCACGTGAGCCGAGACCTCGGGCGGCGTCACCAACTTCCCGCGGATCTCGAAGACCGTGTCGTTGTTCTTCCCTTTCTTGACCGTGCAAGGAGTGCGTTTCGCCTCTTCCTGCACCTCTTCGTAGCGGCGGCCGATGAACCTCTTGGCCGAGCCCACCGTGTTCATGGGGTTCGTGACGGCCTGCCGTTTCGCGCTCTGGCCAACGAGGATCTCGCCCGTCTCGTCCCACGCGACCACCGAGGGGGTCAGCCGCGAGCCTTCCTCGTTCACAATGACCTTGGGCTCTTTGCCCTCCATGACTGCGACGACACTGTTCGTCGTGCCCAGGTCGATGCCGATGATCTTACCCATATTCTCGGAGCTCCACCGATAGCGACGCTATCACGCCCAAAGGGGTCGCGGTCGGTGTACGTGAATGGAGCCGCGCTCGCGAGCGAAAGGCCCGCTGAGCACGGCGCACCAGAGCGAGCTTTGCTGCGGATCGCGTTGCCAGCACGCGCCGCCCCGGTGCTATCCTCGGGCCGTGACCGCACGCCCGCCGAAGGCTGCCGGGTTCGCTACCCTGAAGGATCTCCTCGAAATCCCCGAGGCAGAGCGGCGCCACGAGCTCATCGAAGGCAGCATCCCTTCCCATCGGCGCGCGAGACTCGGCAGAGACCCCGCGGCTCTGGTAAGCTCGAGGAGATGACGGCGAGCAAGCACGACTGGGTAGGCGGGCGCGTGAGTAGCCACGCGGAGCTCGACGTGGTCGACCAGGCGTTCTGGGACCTGGCCGGGCCGGCGGCGCGGTTCGAGGCCTCGATCGAGCTTTCGCTGACAGCGTGGAGCTTGAAACATCCCGATGAGTCTGCCCCCCGATTTGGTCGAAATGCTTTCGGCGTTCGCAAACGCCGGGGTCCGGTATCTGGTGATCGGCGGCCACGCGGTGTCGCTGCATGCACGCCCCCGGACGACGAAGGATCTGGACCTGTGGCTGGACGCCGCGCCTGAAAACATCGGGCGCGCGTGCACGGCGCTGCTGCGCTTCGGTGTGCCGGCCGCTATCGTTGCGGACCTCCAGACAGCACGGCCGGACGAGATCGTTTGGATGGGGCGGATACCCGCTCGCATCGATTTTTTGCAAACGGTTCCCGGGCTCGAGTTCGAGGCCTCGTGGGAGCGGCGCGTGACCGCCGATATCGCCGGCGTATCCGTGCAGTTCATCGGTCGCGACGACCTCCTCGTGAACAAGCGGGTCGTCGGGCGGCCGCAGGATCGACGCGATGTGCGCGCGCTCGAGCGCGCCGCCGAGGCAGAGCTTCAGAAGCGCCGAGGGGCGGGGCGTAAGGCGGAGAAGACGCCGGCCGGACGGAAACGGTAGCACTCGCACCACTCCGGACCCGACCATCCACTTACTCTGGCATCCAGAAACCTATCCAAGCACCATCACGAGACCCGCGCGTTCGCCGAGCTGCCTCTTCTCTTCAGACAGGGAATTCGGCCAGTTCCGGTCTCTCCGTCGAGATCATCTGAACCAGTAGTCATGGCATACCGCAGTGATTATTGCGGTGCGAGACTGCGAATCGGCGGTGGCTCTACCACATAG
>Ga0209181_10002034_pt1 | contig 33789 bp, 15 predicted proteins | sample MAT05_FD_187208 | JGI IMG/M metagenome (GOLD analysis project Ga0209181, IMG submission 187208) | Freshwater microbial communities from Lake Fryxell liftoff mats and glacier meltwater in Antarctica - MAT-05 (SPAdes) (version 2) | ecosystem: Environmental > Aquatic > Freshwater > Ice > Liftoff... | reverse complement strand
CCGAACACGCAGAAAAAAGGCCATCATGATCGATCAGTCGAGCTACCACTCATCGCGAGTTGTGGCACGGCGAGATCTTTGACTTTGAATTCTTCTGTGCCGCGCCAGCGGGTGTAGCGTCCGTAGGGTTTGTGCCCAGAGTACTCGTTGCGCCAATGCCCGTTCCCGTACTTATAAGCATAGCGTTCTTGCAATGCCCTCCAAGTGTAATCGGGAAATGTCCGAAGGATAATCCACTGATCCACATTGCCCTCGACCAGCGCACGCAGTTTCTCCAGATCATCGATTTCCCAAAAGTAACCGAGGCTCTTGTGGGTCGAAGTCCGCTGTGAAGTCGTGCCATCACGCCAAGCCACAACCACCTGTTTCGAGTGGCGGCTGATCTTGCTCACTTTGATATAACGGGCAAATGCCTCGAATAGATCACGCTTCTCGTCATTCGGCACTTCGCTCCAGCGCGCAATCACCAATTCCAACAGGGGTCGAGCGTCTGCCAATGAACGCGACTGCTGTTTGCCCGACTGGATGCGATTGAGTTCGGCTTTGAGTTCGATGATCTCGCCATCGGCTTTTTCGAACTTTGCCTGAGCGCGGGCAACCATCTCGGCATTCGAGAGTAATGCCAGATTAGCGATGATATTATCTTTCGCCGCCTCCGCCTGTCGGATTGCTGACTTCAGCCGTCGCACTTCCGCTTGATCGACGTTCTCGACGCTTGCCAGCGCTGCCGCCCATGCCGCTTCATCAATGGTCGTATCGCGCAGCCGTTCCAACAACATCTCATCGACCAGCCCATCGAGGATGAACGCGCGCAGCTTCCACACATTCGAGCGGTAGGGATATTCATAGAGCAAATATTCGTACTTGTCCGACGCCGAGTTCCAGATTGTCGCTAACCGTTTGTGCGGGTGATCAGGTAGATCGTCGGAATACACCAATCCCGCATAGGCAGGTGGCTCGGCGGTACGTTCGGCTTTGTCGTGCCGTATCCACGGACGATAGGGGACGTAGTTCGGATTCGGTTCGCCGTGAAAGTCGGTCGGTGACAAACGGTTGAAGGCGTACATGAACAGATCGAGCGGGATGATCGCTTCGTGGTTGTTCCACTGCACGACCGCACCCATATGAATCCAATGCCCGATATAAGCAACATTGACCAGCATGTAGGCAAGCCCAGTGTGCGAGGGCGTCAGTCCCCCCGTGAACGCCGAACGTCGGGTCAGGTGGTCGGTCGTCTTGAATCCTTCGGGAACTACCCCTTCAGGAATGTCGGGGAAGTAGGGACCACTGCGGTCGAGCTGATGCCATGTCTCGTATAAATTGCCGTTATTTTCGCGGAACAACTCGAAATAACGCAGTATCACATCGGCATAAAGATCGAAGCGCTTGTATTTGCGAAACTCAGGATTGCGTTGCTCATCGACCTTCGCACGGCAGTCCACCATGAAACCGGGCAGAATCTTGCGACCTGACCACATGCCGCCAGCGCTACGGCTGTGCCGCGCCTTCACCAAACGTCCCCGAATCTGGTATTCGAGGTAATCGGCGGCGCGCTGGGCTTCTTCGCGGAACATCTTGATATGCGATGATCCCATGACCGGATGCGTGAAGTCGTAAACCATGCGCGGGGTCATCACCTGAACGTTATGTTCACGGCACGCTTCGATGAACTTGTTGGTCTCGATCATCGTCACATCGCGGAAGAACCGATCTACATCCTGCGACGCGACTAATCCAATCTGGTCTGCCTCGATCATGTCGTATAGTTGCGACATGCCCTTCCGTTCGCGAATTTTCTTCGTCCCGCTGACGGCGGCATCCGCGTCGATCATGTGGACATTTTCGCGCACCCAACCTCGATCCAGCAGATGCTCGATCATGTCGATGGTTTGCAGGGTGGTCATGACGTTGCCGACCTGCCCCTCGGAAGACTGGCGATAGTAGACGGCTGCCGGGCGACCCAGCGGCAAGGATTGTGCCTTGTAGGGATCAATCGGTTGCTCAGGGCGTTTCAATGGACGTGGCATTTGGTTTCCTCCTTCCCAATTTAGACAATGAAAATCGCCCTGCTCCCCGTGAGTGAATACGGCAAGAGCAGGGCGGTTATGGTTTCGGCACGAAAACCGTTACAATACGTCCCAGCCCTGCGTAGTGTCAAGATCACTCGCGGGGTTAGCCGGATCGTCGAGTTCCAGCTCGACGGTCTGGCATAATGTAGACTCAGTATACGGCTTACTTTCCAAACGCGCAACAATCCGTAAAATATGTCGGCAGACATCCACGAAATTGACAGGTTCGGAAGTGGGGAGTGCCTCGTGCAGTTCATCGCGCATCGATGGTCACTCCTCTCGTGCTATTCAGTTGTTTGAAGCTGAAATGATCGTGCTGAAAGTTCATCCGTTTGTCCCACGTTTTACCGATGAACTCAGCATACCAAAGTGGGATCGCGTAAACCCTGTAATTTTCCCGTTTGGGGTTAGCAATTTTACGGTCCAGCGCAGCAAATTTTCAGAAATGAAACCTAAACTAGGTTTCGTTTAGGAAACAATGTCTCCAAATCGAGTGATTTGGAGACGCTGTGACTCAAAATGGTGTATGTTTAGTTCGGATAACCAAGTCGTCAAGAAAGGCATGAATTGTACCATTAATGCGTAATTCATTTCGCAATAGCTACCAGAATAGTTATCGGATTTCGCAACTACTCCGTAGCCGTTTTCTCCTTCATTTTGGCAAATCGGTGCGCCAAATTCGGTAGCGATTAGGATCGCCTTTCCCTCAGATTGTTGAGGATCGATGATCAAAACACGCAATTCTTCCCTAAAATAGGAGTTGGGTATTAGTCCAATGTGACATTAGAAACCTATCCCGATTCGTCCCTTAGATGCCGTTGGCGGGACGGTAGTGGCGTGACCGCAGGTACACCAACCCACTCGTCGCATCGAATGGCTCGCCTGTGAACCCGTAGTCCGTCTGCGCCATCGTCCCAGCATACAAGTTTCCGAAGGGATCGAAGTGGCGGTGTTCGAGAACGCTGGCGCTGTTGCTCACCACCCCGCGCACGCTGCCGAGTCCGTCGGGGAGGAACCATTCCCAGTTGCCCGCCGCATGGATATGGCGGGTCACGTTCGATCCAGTCGTGGAGGCGAGACTCTGCGCTGAGCTTGGTTGCAGGTCAAGCAGGCTGCTCGTGGTCACGCCGCCCGCTGCGCGCGTCACGCGGTTGCCGAGCCCGTCGTAGACGTTGGTCACCCCGGCGGTCGAGAGCAGGCGGTTGGCGCGATCCCAAGTATTCGTGTTCACGCCGTCGTTCGTGAGGTTGCCTCGTGCGTCATAGCTATAGCGCAAATTGGTGATCTGATTGCCTAGATTATACGCCCAATTCGTCGTCGCGGGGCTGCCGGTTCCGAGCGTGACGGTTTCGCTGGTACTGACCTACAAATCATATGAGAACCATTGTGGGCTTGAGGGATAGCAGTCAAGTAATCCAATCACATTAGTTACAGCACCATTTGCCTCTAGCCGATATATTCCATTACTATATTCACTACTGTTTCCTGCAAAGGCAATTTCTGAGGAATCAGGTGACCAAGAAGGTGAATAAGCATTTGGAATATCATATAGTCTCAATCTTTCATTGGTTTCTAAATCAATAGTAAAGAGTGTGGTAGAACGATTCCAAAGTATGGCATAAGTCAGAAGCGATGAAGCTGAGATGTCGAGTCCTCGAAAAATACCTATTTCCGAAAAAAGTTGCTCGTAATTCCGACTGTATATCGAAATATTGTAAATGATGGGTCCTCGGTTGGCTGAAATGACTGAGAATGCAAGCCTTTCAGAATCGCTATACCAGTCAATTGAGGAAATACTTCCATTAATTGTAGTTAATGTCGAGTAGCTTTCTGATAAAATATCATATATCGCTATTGAACTTGAATGAGTGTAAGACACAACAAACACAAGTTTATCACCGGAAGGCGATATTACAGCACTTTGTAATCCCTCTATAACAAGCTTATCAACCATCTCATCTAATTGTGTTCCATCGGAACTTACTCGAAAAATTCGTGATTTATCAACATACAACAACCATTCGCCATCAGGAGACCATATAGGAGATAATGCAGCGGAATTATCGTCTGTTAACTTAGTTATTTGTGTTCCATCAGGTCTTACTAAATATATGTTACTACCAAAACCATTTTCATCGGTTGTGCTACACGAGAAAGCGATCCATTCTCCCTCTGTACTCCATAAAGTCGGTGTAACCGAAGCAAATACAGAAGCATAGAGCGATACGATGTGTATTATAAAAATGTATAATAATATTATACACGATAAGATTATTGATTTTGAGACATGCCGGCTGCTGCGAATAATATTTTTCATGGTATTCCTTCAGATAGATTGTTATTTGAGAGCTAAGGAAATGCACCCCAAGTAATATTTGCTCGAAGACCAGACCATGTTGCCTGAATATGCGGTTCGTCCGTGTTGTTATAATACATAAAATCACTCCAAGGAATTGGGCGTGTTCCAAACCCTAAATCGCAGTTACCTTCAACAAAATCTACCATGTGCTGCATAACAAGATTTGCATAAGTAACCGCTTTTGCATCGTATGGATTTTGAATTCCACCTTGGATTCCGGTATTATGCCATGCAGCAAGATTAAATACGCTTGGCGTTCTAACATCTGACAAAACCCCTGTATTAATTCTAATTATACCTCGGTATATATTCGCGCCCAATAGGTCCATACTTACATCATCCATTCGCAAAAATTTCAATTCACGCATGTATTGATAAAATGGATCATTCTCGATTGGACTTAAACCCATTTCAATGTCTTGTCTAACATCCATAGCGTTTTGCAAACGAGACGTGTCAAATGTGAATATAGTAGAATTATCAGGACCCACAATTATGCCAGAAAACAACTCACGGACTCTGCTCGGACGCAATTGAGCTATTCCCACACTTGCATCGTATCCACTAAAATAACCTGCAATTACTCCAAGATTATCCCTAAAAGAAGATGAAACTGCTTCTAGTCCTTCCTGCAACATAGCTTCTTGATGAAGAATTGACGCCATTAGGTAAGCGAAAGCTTCGTCACTAAATGTCGTTGAACAAGATGGGGTGGATATATTCAGACATTGATTTCTAACTACATTACTAGAACCACCCAGAGAAATACAGTCACTAACTGGTATTCTATTCCATTTTCGCGCATAGTCTAATAATAGCGTGGACCGTTCTCTGAGTGCGTTGTAGCTTGAAATTGCACAGACCATCCCACTCGGATCCCTTCCATCCGCGACTCGTCCCTCGACCCAACTGTACCCATTCCGGCTCATCGGGCGAGTCATCGTCCCCTCGAACGGATCGCGGCTGGCGAATGTGCCGTTGGCGGGGCGGTAGTGCCGTGCTCGCAGGTACACCAACCCGCTCGTCGCATCGAACGGTTCCCCCGTGAACCCGAAGTCCGTCTGCGCCATCGTGCCGGCGTACAGGTTGCCGAACGGATCGAAGTGGCGGTGTTCTAGCACGCTGCCGGCGTTGCTCACCACCCCGCGTACCGAGCCGAGTCCGTCATTGAGCATCCACTCCCAGTTGCCCGCCGAGTCTTTGTGCGCCAGCAGATCGCCTTGCGCATGGACGTGGCGGGTCACGTTCGATCCGGTCGTGGAGGCGAGACTCTGCGGCAAACCCGGTTGCAGGTCAAGCAGGGTGCGGGTGGTGACGCCGCCCGCCGTGCGCGTTACGCGGTTGCCCAGTCCGTCGTAGGTGGTCGTCACCCCAGCGGTCGAGAGCAGGCGGTTGGCGCGATCCCAAGTAGTTGTGTTCACGCCGTCGTTCGTGAGGTTCCCGCGTGCATCATAAGTATACCCCGCGATCTGGTTGCCGAGATTGTAACTCCAGCCCGTGCCACTCCCCGGAGTCCCTATGCCCAGCGTGACGGTTTCGCTGGTACGGTTGCCCGCGATGTCGAAGGCGTACTCGTGGCGGCGGAGGGCGGTCCCGCTTTGGCTGGTGTACACCTGACGCACCCGCGCGAGGGCATCGTAGGTGTAGGCGATATTCCAAGCATCGGTCGTGCCGTCCGCCTTGCGCACCGTCTCAGCGGCGGTCGCGCGATCCCCACGCCCGTTCACGGTGTAGGTGTACTGTGCCAAGGTCGTGCCGCCGTTGGCGTGCAACAGGCTCAGCAAGCGTCCGGCTGGGTCGTAAGTCTGGGTCGTGGTCACGCTGTTGGGACGCGCCATCGTCTTGCGTCGCCCCACTTTGTCGTAGGTTATCGTGCTGGCGGCGTTGTCCCAATCATCGATGCTAACGATCTGCCCGCGTGCGTCGTAGCTGTAGGTCACATTGAGCGTGCCGGGGAGCGTCAGCTGCGTCCGCAGCCCACCCAAGTCGTAGCCATAGCTCACCGTTTCGTCGGTGGTGCCGTTGCCGTCGTTGTCAAAAGCGGCGCTGGTCATGCGGTCAGCTTCATCATAGGCGAAGGTGGTCTTGCGCACCGTCGCCGAGCCGCGTTTCTCGGTCATCACCAGCCGCCGACCGAGGGCATCGAGCGTGAAGTTGACATCGGGTGTCGGCTTGGGGGAGATACTTTCGTTGTACCATAGGTTGGTCAACCGACCCACACGGTCGAATATCCGTATCGTGTAGACACCCTCTTCATCGGTCGCCCACTCAATAGTTTCACCCGTCAATATATACCCACTCGGAGTCCCTACCGCTGCGGGCCACATTTCGCTCGCCCATGTCTGGTTGAGGGGGTTGGTCATCCCCGTGCGGCGGTCGGTCAGGTCATAGCTGAAACTCGTCAGCGCGCCGCGCGGGTCGCGCAGACTCAGCACCCGTCCGGATTTGTCGTAAGCCGCCGCGACGATGATGTTTTGGTCGTTGAGCGTGCCAAACGTCACCGCGTCGTCGTTGTTATCCTCCCAACGATTGTTGTTCCATGTCCACAATGCTGGATCGCCACTCGGTGCCTGATAGCTTTGCACAACTTTGACCCGCCGCCGCGCTTTGTCATAGCGATACGCCGTCGTCACCGTCAGCGGGTCGGTCACGCTCATGACTTGCCCGTCCTTGCGATAGACGGTCTGCGTCGTGTTGCCTGCCGGGTTGGTCATCGCCACTTGGCGGCTGGCGCGGTCATAGGTCATCGTCGAAATCAAGTCGGTGTCATTGTCCGCCCCGTGCGTCGATGGGTTGAAAGTCCACACGCCGCTCGTGCTGCGGGCATCTGGGTCGCCCGTCCCGCTCCATGCGCTGATGCGGCGCAGCGTCCGCCCCGCTTTGTCATAGCAACCGCGCTCGGTCAGTGCCAGCGCGCTCCCGGCGGCATAGACCGTCGTCAGTCGCCGTCCGGCAGCGTCATAGGTGAAGGTTGTGCGGGTGCCGCGCGTATCACGGGTGGCGGTCACCTGTCCGACTTTGTTGTACACCGTCTCGCTGATGCGGTTCCGGTCTTTCGCCGTCCCGTGCGCAATTGCCGTGCCATTTGCCAGTTCCCAGCGCGCGTCGGTATCGTCCCACACCCACGTTGCCGGGTCGGTCTCCCCCTGTTCGGTGTACTGTGCGGTGTAGCTACCGATAGTTCTGACAGTGCGCCCCAGCGCATCGTACACCATGCGCGTTTGTGGGCTACCGCTATTGTTGGTCATGGCGCGCGTGACTACTCGCCCCGCGAGGTCATAGGTCACCGTTTCGATCAGGTCACGGTCGGGTTCGGCGGAGGCATAGACCCCGTTGACGTAGTTGCGGATCGTGCGGGTACGCCGACCGAGTACGTCGTATTCCGTGCGCGTCTCCAAGCCCAAGTTGGTGATCGTCTTGACGACCCGACCCTGTGCATCATATTCCGTCTGGGTCACAAGGTTGCGATCCAGAAAGCCTTGGTCGATGTCGGTCACGCCGTTACTTTTCTTCCAGCCGTTGTTCCACTCCCACAGGTCGGGGGACTCGCCTTGACTGACATGGTTGGTCACCGAGCGGATCACCCGACCCATGCTGTCGTAGACGTTGTAAGTCTTGCGTTCAAATGCGTCTTCGGTTTCCTCTAGCTGCCCCTCTGTGTTGTAGACCATGCGTGTGATCAGGTCTTCGTCAGCATAATCGCTAGGGTCATAGGTGGTACTCCGAGGATCATTGCTGCTGCCATCCGTCGCCGTCCCGACCGCGTTGGCGATGGTTTTCACGGCGCGATTCAGTCCATCATAAGCAGTCCATGTCCGTTGACCGAGGGTATCTTCGCTGTACATCACCCGCCCGTACTCATCATAGGCAGTGATCGTCACGATGTCCTGATCCGGATCTGTGTTGGCGGCATAGCCACTTAGAGACGGATCGTCAGTCAGATCGTAATCTGGATCGCTGGCAATCCGTACCACCTTCACCTGTCGTCCCAGTGCGTCGAAACCGTAGAGAGTGGTTTCCCACTCAATGGCTGCTAGGCGGTTTTCCATCAACCGTTTAGTACGTACTACTCGACCGAGGGCGTCGTAAGTAGTCATCTCAATCAGGTCGCGGTCAGGGGTGGTGCTGACCACATAGCTGCCCGAACGCGGATCGTTGGCAGCAACGTAGCCTACATCGCCGGAGTTGAGTGCCACCGTCGCGCTTGCTTTGGCGGCGCGCACCGTCTTGATCGGGCGATTGAGGACATCGTACACCGTGAAGCTACTGATTCCGAGCGGATCGATGGTCTCTATCAGATTGCCCACTGCGTCGTAGCGGCTTTGGGTAATGATGTCTTTGTCGGACGCGCTGTTCGGGACATAATCGCTCAGATCGGGGTCGGGGTTGGGGTAGGCAGTCGTGCCGATATAGTCATTGTTGTAGTCAGCTTGGCTGGCACTGACAACTGTTTTCACCAACCGATCCGCATCGTCGTACCCCATCAGGGTGACATTGCCCAACACGTCGGTTTGCTTGCGCACGAGTCCACGCGCGTTGTAGGAGGTCTCTGTGACAAGATTGAGCGTGTTGCCTGTTCCATGCGGGAAAGCGTTGTGCGCCGTCGTGACCGGGTTGGTCGTGCCGTCCCAGTTGACGATTGCGCGAATGGGACGGTCGAGCGCATCGTACACCGTGTAATTCGTCTCGGCAAATGATGTGCCTGCATAAAGCATAGTCTTGATACGTCGTCCAACGGCATCGTATTCATAAGCTGTAATCAATACCTGTGCCAAAAAAGGGGGATCAAAGAAGTAGGGTTTTCAGGTAGAGTAGTATCTCTCACAACATCACTCGACAAGAAAACCCATGCGCGAAATTATAGCACTAACTCACTGCCTTGCACCCTACCTTTCCCCAACGACAATACGGCAACTGCGGCACATGGTGGCGGCGATGCTGTGTATGACAGGACGTGTCACGACGTTGGGTATGTCGCGCTGGACGGAAAAGGGAGGGAGTGTGCGGACGCTGCAACGCTTGATGCACACACCCATCGAATGGGGGGCGGTATTGTGGGCATTGGTGAACACCTACCTGCTTGACCGGGACAAGGACTACATCTTGGCGGGGGATGAAGTGGTGGTGAGCAAGGCAGGCAAGCAGACGCACGGGTTGGGACGGTTCTATTCCAGCCTAGCGCAGCGTCCTATCCCAGGGGTGTCGTTTCTGGCATTGTCGTTAGTAGACGTGGAAAAACGGCGGTCGTATCCGTTGCTGGTGGAGCAGCGGGTTCCGGTCAAGCGGGTGGAAAAGAACGAACCAGCGGTGAAGCGGGGTCGGGGACGCCCGAAAGGAAGCAAAAACCAAGTCAAAAGTACGCCTGTATTGTCCGCAGAACTAACGCATCTGGGTGAGATGCTGCGGGCAACGGTCAGGCGCATCGCGCCGCTCAAGGTGAAACATGTGGTTCTCGACGGATTTTTTGGCAGTTATCCAGCGACCTGGATGGTGCGCGAGGCGGGACTGCATGTGGTGTCGAAACTGCGCCACAATGCCGCGCTCTATCTTCCTTATACTGGACAGAAACCTCGGCGCGGTCCGACCCCACGTTATGGCGACAAACTGAATTACGCCGCCCTTCCTCCCTCTGCTCTCGTTCATACCATCACCGAAGGCACGCTCGTGACCGACACCTACCACCTGACCGTCTTGCACAAGGACTTTCCCGACCCACTCAATCTGGTTATTCTGGTCAAAACCCAGCTACGCACCGGTAAACGCGCTCATGCCATCCTCTTCAGTACCGACCTAGCGCTCTCCCCCTTCCAACTTGCTGACTACTACAGTCTCCGCTTTCAGATCGAGTTCAACTTCCGCGACGCCAAGCAATTCTGGGGACTGGAGGATTTCATGAACACGTCGCAGCAGGCGGTCACCAACGCCGCTAACCTTGCTTTCCTCATGGTCAATGTTTCAGCCATTCTGTTGCAGCCCCACCGTCAGCGCCACCCTGATTTCAGCGTTCTCGACCTCAAAGCCCACTACCGTGCTAGGCGCTATCTCGACGAAACTATTAAATCCTTACCCTTTTCGCCCGATGCCAATTTATTTTCCCACCTCTGGCACAGGTTCTCTCGTTTAGGTGGCATTCGCGCTCTTCATTCTGACCATCTTGCCGCATAATTGGCGCAGGTATTGGTAATGGGACCCGCTTTATCGGGGTCGGACGGATCAAAAGTGTCTATCATCTCTTCAACTGTTATAGGTGGAACTCTGTTTTCGCTGCTGCATACCGTCGCCATGACATTTCCCGCCAGATCGTACACGGTATACGAGAACTGGCATGATCCGAGCAGGCTGCTCTGTTGTGTCTTGATCACTCGTCCGGCGGAGTCGTAAGTGTAGGTTGTGGACTGGTTATTGCCAGGATCGAGGGAATCAACCCGCGTCAGTGTTTGCAGTAACCCGGCACCATCGCCAGTGGTATAGTAGGTGCGCGTTGTTTCCTGAAGGACATTCCCCCCATTGTTGGGGTCGGGATCGATCTCCCGCTCGGTCAGTACCCGCCCTTTGGCGTCGTAGCTGAAAGTCTGATGACGCAGCACGGTGACACTATCCAGATCGTAGGACTTGATCGTGATCGGTTGTTGCCCTACATCATAGGTATATTCAGTGATACGTCCCTGAGAATCGATGCTGCGGCTCAGGCGATAACCATAGGTTAGATCATCGGTATAGTCAAAATAGGTTTCTTGCTGCAACGAGTCCTGCACCCAGTCCAGTGTTTTGCCGTCAGAACTCCACCGCAGCATGGTTCCATTGCCGTTGGCGTCTTCTACATATTCTTCACGATACTGATCGCTAATAATGGTGCGCTGAGTACCCGCGCTATTTTCAGAACCAAAATACACGCCACCACGGAAATTGTAGGTGGTTGTCCTTCCCGCCCTTGTCTCAGTTGTGGTATTGGTACCGCTTGGCTGCATGACCCAGTTCGTTTCCTCAAGTGGCGCAGCGATCCCCACGATTCCACGCGCTTGCACCAGATCGGTCACGCGAGTGCCATTGTGCGAATACTGTACCTGTTTGAGGATGATAGTACTGTCAGCGATACCATCCCCATTCAGGTCAACAGTCGGGGAGATCCATTTTGTAAGGGCATTCGCAAGTGCAGCGTTACTTTCAGTAGTTTGCTGACCATAATACGCATATGTCCAGACACTACCACGCACATCGCGCACTGATGCCAGCAAAGGTCGAGGGCTAGTGACGACAGCCCCGCTTAGACGCTCTTCGCTGTATCCAAACTCAATATATGAACCGCTAGGATTGCTCCCATCCAATCCGGTTGCCGATTGATCGCCTACCCGCCAGATTTGGAGGTGATCGAAAAAACCTGAATGATCGATATAACTAAACTGTAGTCCGCGCCCATCAGTGTCAAAAACAGTCTGCAATAAACCTTGCGCAACATGCCCTGCGCCATAATAAGTATAGTTCCACACCAAACCATCCTGCGTTGTCTGGCTTAGTAGCGCACCACTGGATGAAAACTGAAATACCGATTGACCCTGCACTGCTAAAGTGTAAGTCCCGTTGAATGTAATTGAAGCTGTTGAACCCGGATCACCCTGAAACTGATTAGAGCCTACAGAGGTTTCCTCAAAATAGGATTCACCACCCGTAGACAAGCGCAACAAAAGTGTTTTTGGAGAGCCACCGAGATCGGTTAGGGTGAGATTGTGATTATGAGTCCAACCCATTCCCAGACGCGGAGGGAGTGCAGAGGAGTCTTTAGCCAAATCCTGCCTGTAGGCACGAGTAAAGTGTATCGAACCAGCAGGAGACATGACCGCAAGGTCAGTAACTTCCTCGTATTTTTCGCCAGACTGTAGATTAACAGGACGCAGTGAAAGTTTCGCTCCCGCATGTATACCCTCATTGCAACTGGATTTACCTTTGTTGCGAGAAGCCACAGGTTGCGCCACCGTGTAGCCAATATCATCCAATCTGATAAAGCCAAGATCCGCCGGATTACTTGACGTCATACTTGCCTGAACAATGAAGTAAGCCGCGCGCGCCGGGATATTCAGTGAGGATTCTATGAATTGCCAATTGGTGCTGCTGGTGGCTACTGCGAGGTTACTATATTGACCTAATACAGTTCCCGCCCGATCAAATACTGTAATCCCAAGTTGAAAGGACTGCCCGGTGCCTTGCCCTTTGTGCCACAGACTCACTGTAACTGGTGCCGAAGACTTCGTCCGAACTTTAATCGAGCATGTCAAAATATGCGAAGTTCCCGTTGATGTCGTGCAGCTAGAGCTGTCGGCTTCGAGGCAGTTTCCGGTTCGTCCACCTGATGCTATGGAACCATAAACGACTTCATAAAAACTCTGCTCTGAGGGATTGTCAAACGTGATGGTATATGACTCATATGTACTCATGTCGGCCTTTTAGTATTGCATTTATCTTGTAATCAGGGCGATGGCACTTTAGGTTATACTTCTGAGAATTTCTTGAAAACAACGCCTACATTGCAATTTCAAGTTCACAGGTAGATGATATTACAACTTTATCACTACCATTCAACAAGTGCAACTACATTAACTATATCAGCCATAGTTTAAGTGCTTGTGAAATTCGCATTTACTGAACAGCTAAATTTTTCAACACTAATTTAACACTAAACTGTATGGCTTTATTTTGCTTTTTGTTGATAATTGAATTTAGTTTTAAGGTACGGAATTTTTGCCAAGATGGATTGATCGACAAACCCAATCTTTAAGCTTCTTGAACTTGAAGTGGGAAATAATCGCTAGAGATGGTAACAGCATAGGATGAATTGCAATGTCCGTAGGATCATCAACTCAGCAGTGTATCATTTCAATCAGACTTACTGATTATGTTCGTTCAATAGTTGATAACGTTGCTTCGGCGCGTTCAGGAGGGGTGCCTGCAGTTAGTTCTGCAATAACCGCTAGCATGAAGCGGGCACGACCTACCCTTGAATATGAGAAGGTTTTATGTCTTGCAATAAACATCGTGAATTGGTTTTCGGATCAAGCGGCAATCGAGACGGCTTTTAACGTTACAGTTTATAAGCGACTTGAGTGTATTATTTATGAGACACTAATTGCTCATGGGTCCAGCATCTCTTTTTTCCCAAATGATATTTTGGAATTGCAGACACGTCTTCAAGACTACCCAGGAAATCAATATAAGGTGTTTAGTGAAATTATAGATATTTTGGAGTCCCAAGGTCTATCTAGAGGATCAACTATATCAGCAGTTAATCCTACTGGAACCGAATGTGCTCAATATAGCAATTCGTGCAACTCCGTACCACCTTTATGGAATTCAACAGCGAAAAAAGTTTGTGTACTTTATAATGATGGTTACCTTTCCACAACATTGGACTTTAGTCAAACATACCCTACTTGGGTCACAAGCCAATTGGTTGCAGTTGGAAATGGATTAATTACAAGTATAGCGCCTGACTATAGTTCCCCGCTCTATTCAGTAGGTTCAGGAGCATTAAACGTTTGGGCAATTCTGTATCGACCACCGGGAGCATCTCCTACTACCACAAGAATTATTCATATTAGTGATGTGGCAGGATCCCCTGCCATCACAACGGTTTTTGAAGTCAATTTCCGGATTTTTTGTCTTGCGTCAAGCCCCTATGAGCCAGGTCGAGCCTGTGCAATTGGGACTTATTCTGTAAGTGGACCTCAGGGTTCTTATGGCGTAAACAAAAGTATTAGAACGGATGACGGAGTAAATTGGATAGCTACTGACATCACTGATAATGTTGGAGTGCAATCCAATTTTCATACGCTTAGTGGCAATATACCCATATCAGCGGCTTATTCGCCGCTTGACGGCACTTTGTATTCTGCATTTAGTGTTCGCCCACAACAGAACGTTCCACCAGGCTTCCGAGAATTTCCAAATGGCATTCATCGAAGTTTTAATAATGGTGCGACCTTCGAACAATTCCCCTACATTCCGATTGCGGATGGGGATGGCAACAATTTACATGCTACGATTTCTCCCCAAGGAAACGCGACTGATCTTACTTACAACGTTTCTAAATCCTCTCCGACGATATATCGGAATTCACAAAATATTACCCCTTCACCTGCTATCCAAACAAGTCAGGAATACTCACTTTCTGTCTCACAAACTAGTCCAAACGTCATTGTCGTAGCACAATCACCTTCACCTTCAACGGGATCTCGGGGACTTACTAGCATAGACGGTGGTCTCAATTGGACAAACCTTAACCAGTTTCAAAACTCACAGTTGACTAATTGTCTAATTGCCGGTGACAATGCGCAACAGTCTTTATGGTGGGGGAGAACCAAACAAGGCATTTCCGAAATCCGTCTTTGTTCTGGCAATGTCTTGTCGCAGTTTAATAAGACTGATCATCGGCAAGCTGCACCAAAACTAATATTACGGTTGGAATAGAAAATATAATCAGACGGTTTAGATGCTTAAAGCTTTTCCCTTGGTGTCCGCGATCATTATATGATCGGCAATATCGAATGAGACCCTTGGCAATCTTTGCGTCAAGGTAGAGCCAGTAATACCAACTTTGTTTCTGGCAGAAGGCACCAACAGCGGCATAACACTGCTGCAAATGGGGCGTGACCGACCGCAAGGTCAAGGTCACTTCATGCAGACTAATGTATTTATCCATATGCCAGACTTTGAGATCGAGCGTAAAAAGATGGGGTTTTCCTGACGAGTCATGCTAACTCCGTCTCCGCCCACAGCTTGTCAGCCCATCTCGTACCGTTGTTTGGATGTCGCCAACGAGCAAGCCCAGCACGCTCACAATGCTTGCTACGCCCACACCATACGCTCTCGCCCCGAATGGAAAGCCACCTGCTCACTCCAACACCCGCCTTATCCTTTTCCTCACGTACCTCTTGTTCCTGTCATCTTCTTTTTCCCACAACGCTCCTCTGTGCGCTCTGCATCCCCCCAGAGTGTCGATTTATTCTGCCTAGGCTAACAGGCGCGGTGCGGCTTCAAAGTCCGTTGGACTTCGCTTAAACCCGCTGGCTCAGGGGGTTGCCCTTCGCCGCCCATCTACGTAACGCAATCGCATCACCTAGCGCCCCGTGCTGCCTGATCCGCCGTCCGTGCTGTTCCTCATTCACGCTCACCGTCGCTACCGTGCATGGGCTAACCTCTTCAAACTTGCTTGCATTCGCCCCGTGACACACGGTCGCTGCCCGTCTGGTCATTTGCTGCTAGTCACACCATTGCTACCAATCGGGCTAAAGTTAGAATCGCTTTCTCCTTTTTAGCAACCTGTTGCAACAAAAAGACAACCTCATCAGTTTATGGAAATTAGAACATGCATGCAATAGGCGTAAGGATATAAACTGGTGCGATTCTGGTTTAAAAGTAATATGGTTGGAAATTTTGCAGGAAACTGAGATGTGGTATCCCTATCGGCTGAGTTAGCGTCCCAGCCAAGACGTGCCACTTGTTCAGCCTGCATACGCCTCGTGCAGTAGCCACGCCGCGCGTTTCATGTGCTTCTTGAACGTGTTCGCCGAATGCCCGTTATCCGCTGCTGCTTGGCGATAACTCTTGCCTGCGATCTGTGCGTGTAGTGCGAGGATCAGGCACGGCGTGTGGTGGTACTGGTCGAGCAGCGCCTCAGCGGGTGCGGTATGTCCATCGCGGTACTGCTCACGCCAAGCGCGGTACGGTGAGACGAAACGCCCAGTGCAGCGGCTCTTGTCGGGATATTCGATGATCGGCTTTGGCACGGGGTAACTGTGCGTTTCCAGGAATGCCTGCGCGAACTCGTAGCGAACTTCCGCCAGCATCGGCAGCACATAGGTCTGATACCAGTTTGCGGTCGTCATGCCCGCGATGCTCGCCGCGTCCTTGCGGCTAACTTGCGTCGTGATGTGATACAGCGCTACCAGATGCTTGATCGAGTCGGCATATTTGTCCGCCAACTTGTGCATGATCCGCTCGATGTCGATCCGCATATCAATCTCGGTCGCCCACCCTGCCCAGCGTTCGCCCTGTCGGTGTTGCATCCCATCGATAGCGTGTTCGTCGGCGGTATTGCGCCAGTCGTTAGAGATCATGGCGTCAAGGCTATCGTAGCGATCCTCCTGATAGCGCATGGTCGAAATCTTGCAGCGTGCCAAAATGAAAAACACCGCCTGTCGGCGGGTTTTCTGTGCAAGGAAGTCATGCTGTGTGCAGAGTGTTTCCCACAAGACCATAAACCCGATTTGTAAGCAGTCCGGGATTTCGTAGGGGAAAAAGCCATTGCGCTTCATCACATTTGAGGCGTAATGTGCAAGATCGTCGTGGATCTGCTCGAAAGTTTGATCGCCTGCCCAATTGGTCGGGTAGGCGGCGACGGTAGGAAACGGTTTGATCGTGCTGCGGAAATCAGAAATCATGGTGTGATACTCCTTTACCCACTGGAGTCTGCCAGTACAGTTGAGCGCAACCGCTCGCTTTTTGCGGCACAGCGCAGGGGAAGGAGCCTGTCAAATAAAAAAGCCGCCCCACTTGGGGCGGCTTTTTAGGCAGGTAGTTCGGTGGTCACGGTGCAGTGCAAAGCGCTGCACTGGGGGCAGCGTACTGGCTGCCGATGTTTGATAGGAAGGGATCACGCGCTGTATGATCGCCACGCCGGCGGTTGTGCGAGGGAATTTTTAATGAGAATTGTTCTCATCGCACTGTCACCGCTGTCATCGGATGCTTTCAGCGCTTTTGACATCATAAACATAGGCGGGAATATTTTTGAGAATCATACGTTGCTCAGCCCGCGACTACCTCAACCCAATGACGAACCTTACTTATCTGGTACTGAATGGGAAAGTGGTAAGGTTTAGCAAAAATTCATGCAAAAACAAAGCGTCCCCAAGTCGAATGACTCAGGGACGCCACAAACAGGAACTTGTATCTTAGACTGTTAGTTCGGGCAGCTTCCCGTCAAGAATGGTGTGAACTGGACTTGACTGTTCACCATTGCCGTCGTCGGTCCGGTTGTCAGACCCCACCAGTTGTTCTGAGCGTTGAAGTTCCCTGTTTGGCTGAAGACTGCGCCGCCAAAGCGAGCCGTGTTCCCGCTGAAGCAACTCTGCGCGATGCTGTTTTGGGAGTTCCCGTTCTGGTGATAGACTGCGCCGCCGCTCTCGGTGGCAGTATTGGTGCTGAACACGCTGGTGGCTACATTCAGCCGAGCGCGATTGTAGATCGCGCCGCCGTAGCGGGCACGGTTGCCCGTAAACGTACTGACTGACACCGTGACTGTACTTTGATTGCCGTTCTCGTTGTAGATCGCTGCACCTTCTTCGACTGCGACGTTATTCGTAAAGGTCGTTCCAGTCACGCCGAGTGCCCCACGAACATAAATTGCCGAGCCGAAGCGAGCAGTGTTCGCGTCGAACATTCCGCCGCTTATCGTCACCGTCCCCCGCCGCTGGAACAAGGCTGCGCCCTGCTCGTTAGCGGTATTGGTTCGGAAAATAACGTTTGTCAGGCTAACCGTGCCGTCGTTGGCATAGATGCCGCTGCCGTAGCGGGCGCTATTCGACTGGATGGTCGTATCGCTCATCGTGAGCGACCCGCTGTTCAGGTAAATTGCACCTGCATCTTCTTGGGAAGTGTTCGAGGACAGTGTGCTATTCGTGATGGTGAGCGTCCCACTGCTGTGGATGCCACCCGCGAAGCGAGCTGAGTTGCCCGTCACCGTCACGCCGTCGAGCGTGACACTTCCGGCATTCAGGATCGCGCCACCGTTCCCGCCGCCCGCGTGGAAGTTGCGCACGGTCAGGTTTTGCAGGGTGAGCGAACCGCTCGCCGTGACGTTGAACAGGCGGAATTGCGGTGCCCCGTTGCCACGTTCGAGGATCGCGCCGTTGCCGACAATCGTGATCGGTGTGGTGATGGAGGGCAGGGCGATACTGTTGCTGGCGGAGAGGAAGGTATAAGTGCTGTTCGCCGTGAGGCAGATGATGTCTAGTGACGCGCCATTAGCGTTTGCTGCCGTGATGGCGTTGACCAACCCAAGCGCATCACTTGCCGCAATAGTCGCCGTGCAAGTCACTGATGGCGTGGGCGTGAAGGTCGCCATCGAAGTAGATGTAAAAGTAGCCGTCGGCGTGAAAGTGGGTGTAAACGTCAGCGTTGATGTATAGGTCGGCGTCAAAGTGGGCGTCTCTGTAGGTGTTGACGGAAATGTTGGTGTGAAGGTGAACGTCGCAGTTGGAGTAGGTGACGGCATCGGCGTGGCTGTGAACGTTGGCGTGTCTGTATGGATGGGTGTAAAAGTCAGCGTTGGCAATTCTGCAGTTGGCGCGGGAACAATGATCAAATTGTTGCCATCAGCATATGCCAACTGCATGCCATCTGGACTCCATGACACTGACATCACCGGCATTCCCGTCTCTTCTTGCACACGTTGGACTAGATTATAAGTATCTGGGTTCCAAATCTCGACGATGCCGTCGGCGTAGCCTACCGCCACCAGCGGCAGCGTGGGATGCCAATCGACGCTAAAGATGTCCACATAGTCGGCGCGAAGCGACACCACATCGCTTCCCAAACGCCGCGGGGAAAAATCGAACGCTTGAAGCGTGCCACTATTGGTGCCAACAACCAGATTATCTCCGTTCGCCTCCCATGACATGGCCCATGGCGCATCTCGATCATAAGTCTCAGCGCCTGAAACTTCATCGGTTGTGAGAGATGCAATTGAGACAAAACCGGTGCTACTTGCGTATGCAAGCATCGTTCCGTCTGGACTCCACGAAGCGGATACTAAGGGCGTTGAAACCGGTTCAATCGTGCGAATAAGTTGACCGGTCTGAGTATTCCAGATATAAACTTGTCGCAGCACCGTTGTGAGAATCTGCTGTGCAGAGTCATTCCAATCAATTACACTTAGCATATCTAAACCTAAGGGATCAGCAGGTACTTGGATAGTGAGGGCGAGTACCATCTGTTCCCCATCCCGCGCATTATTCCACACTTGAATGGTATACTCCCCACCAATTGCCAAGCGCGTGCCATCATCACTCCAACGCAGTGCGCGCACTGGAAAAGATATTAACGGTAGGGCGTTGATCACCGCACGATTCTGCGCATCAAAGATAGTGACGATATTGCCCCCATCGCTGATGGCGATCAGATTATTGTTAGGGTTCCAGTCCATTCGTACTGCTGGTATTTCTGAGGGACGACGCAGATCTTGCGCCTGCGCGATGCTTTGCAGACTGATCAGAATCGCCACGGTAAGTGCGAGATAACCAATTATCCTTTTCATCTTGTTTTTCCCTTACTGCTGGAACACAGTCGTGACCCAAGTTTCATTGCCGTTATCATCGATCCACAAGACATGCACCAGATAACTCTGTGCAAACCCACGATATCCATAATCAGGGTTTATCTGCGCCGCCTCGTGCCGCGCCCAAGCGACGGTTCGTGTTTCGCTTATATCCTCCCGTCGGTCTTCATTTGGTCCGCGGCCTGTTGGGTTGCCGAGTAGAAAGTAGCAGCGTAAGAACCCACAACTATACGGCTGATTATCTGTGTACAAGCCCAGGTTAATCAGATCGCGCCTTCCAACGACCGTTTCCAGCCCAAGCTGCTGATTGGAAATCTGTCCATCTGGCGATGCTAACCAGTCCGCGACAACGACGCTGCTTGGATTGGTGGACGTAACTTGGCAGTTACGATTCGGGATTGGCGCTGGCGTTGGGATTGCTGGATCTGTAGGCGGCGTCATGTAAGGAGGCTGCGCGCAGAACGACTGCATATTGATCCTTGCTCCATCGCCGTGACAGCTCGTGATGCGTCCGCTCGTATCGCGCTGCCACACAAAGCATGAGGATGTGTGCTTCACAAACTGCGCGCCTACAACGGGATTGGCGCTCTCGTTCACATGGTCGGCGATGGCAGCATCGATAAAACCCGTAATGTCACCGTATGCCTCGTCGTAGTCGGACAATTTATTTTCTAATGGCTGCCCGGTTCGCAAACATTCCATATAACCATTGAACCAGCGTAGGATTGCCGTATCACTGTCACCTGCCGCAATTGCATAACTTAAAGCTACAGGTTCTCCTTTAAAGTCGCACGCTGCCTGTCCTTGTTGATAAGACCAAAGGTCATAACCAGTATTAGCAATTGAACCGCCCCACCTACGCATGTACGCAAGACCGGCTGACACATCGTCTAGAGGAACGTTGTTTAGGATCGTCCGCGCCACCAAATAGCGATGATCGCGGTCAGTGATCGAATTGGGAATACTTGTGGCGGTTCCAGGCAAAGCTTCATATAATGGGATTTGCTGATTAGCATTGGTCTCATTGTAGATCGTCCAAAAGATAATGCCTCTGAACTGAGCAAAGTATTCCTGCTCTGAAGCGGTTTGGCTCACTTGAAGCGTAAGTGATGCTTGTGCTGTACTCATAGTTGCGGCAGTTAGCGCTGTGAAAGACTGAGTTGACAAATTGGCTTGATTGCTCAATGTCAATCCAGTCGAAACTGTACCCTCAATGGTAAACGTCCCTGCCCGATCCCCTACCACATTCAGTCGGATCGGGAACGGCTGACCGATAACCACCGGGGTTTCGGTCGTGTAGGTGTAAGTGACTGCCTGTTGGTCGAGAATAACGCCCAGCACGTCATTAAGGGGATCTCCACAATTGGAGCCGCCTCTGAGCAGACACGTCAGCACGCTGATGAGATCGCTGAGTGTGACCGGATCCTCACCTTGAATGGTCATTCCCTGTGGGACGATGCCGCGTGGAACGATCAGTTTGATCTGTACCGGATCGATAATGTTGGCAGTGCCAGCAGCGGTTACCTCGGCGTTGAGCGTAAATGATTGCCCCTGCGTGGCGAGATATGTACCGTCGGCATCCTGCGGCAGGGTTTCGTCGTCAGCCGTCGGCAGCAACGTCAATTCCAGTTCCTGCTCTGGCACGACCAGCACAGATGATGGCGTACACATTAACCCCTCGCCCGTCGCTGCATCAATCTCCGCCTGCGTGAAACAGCCCGTCCGCGTATGTTCGTCGTAATCGACCGTCACACTGAATCCGCTGGCAACAGTGTAATGCGTGCCGTTGGTGTGTGTCGAACGGAGATTGAGGATTTGCGTGGGCGAATTGCCCCCCAGAAAGAGCGATTGCGATGCCACATTTCCTTGAATGATTGACTGACTCGGCACAATGGCGCTGCCGACTAGCGATCCGTTCAGCGAGACGGTGGTCGAGTGGGTGTAGGCTCCACCGCCGGGACTAAAGTTAGCGGCAACACTGACACTCGTGATCGGCACATTACGTCCGCCATTGGGGAGTGCCAGCGAAATCGGCACATCGATATTCGGCTTGTTGGTGCAATACCAATCGTTGACAACACGGGTCTCACTCCCTGCCGGGGTGGTGCAGTCTGCGGCGATGGTCTGCACCGAACCGCCCGCACCACAGGTGTTGGTGATCGTCCCGTCGCGCAAGGTGACGTTCGGGAGGGTCATGCGGCGCGCACTCGCGGTGATCCGATACGGACCGGCGATAGCTGCCAGACTAGGTGCGGCGTTCAACGGTGTGCTGGTCAACGGATCGAACTGCGCGACGCTCATATTGGCAGGCGCAGATGCCGACGAGTCGTTCAAATCGAGTGGGATCAAGGCGATGTCAAGGCTTTGCCCCGCCAGCAGATAGGTGTGCTGAATATCGGGCTGGATGACGAAGTTTGCCGGGATGCCGGTCGAGTCCTGCACGATGTTCAGCGCGAGGTCGGTCAGCGTATCGCCGAGATTGGTCAGGCGTGCGGTTGTGACCAATGTGCGTGGATCGACCGCCAGCACTTGAATATCGAGCGCGAGATTCGGCTGCCGGACTTCGATGACGAGCGGGATACGATCGACATCGCCGCGGTCATTTTCCAAACGAATGGCGAGCGTGTAAACAGCCCGTTCCGTCGCTTGGGTGAAAATGCGCAGCGGTGCCTCAAAGGTGTCCCCGGGTTGGAGCAACAGCACTTGATCGACGCTACCCGACCCGGTAAAGCCGAGGATCAGGTCGTCGTAGGGATTTTCCACATCCAGCACAATGGCACGTGCTTGGTCGTCGTCATTGCGCACGCGGATGCTCATCGCTCCTCCGCTCACAGTGGTCATGAGGTCGTAGCCATCGGCAACCGTAAAATTGTAACCCGTATCGACAAATGTTGTCGAGCGCACGCGCGTGAAGGTTTGGGGGAACGCTTCTGACCCAAAGGAACGAGTGCTGCAGCCGTTGTCAATCGTGCCGTACCACTCAAACACTGTTCCTTCGGCATCCCCTTGCACATCAATGGACGCGCTGTACAGGCGTGGATCGCGCGTGTCAGCAGTGAGGGAAAGGGTCGTGTAGCTCGTTTCACCCTGACGACGATAGTAGACCCTGCTGGTTCCGGGCGTGTTCGAGCGCCAACCGAACAGCACCCGCGTCCCCCCGACGCGCCCGTCGCTGTTCGGCACAATGTTGGTCAGTTCGGGGGGTTGTGCGACAATCGTGAGCAGCCCCTGCGCCTGCCCGACAATGCCGAGCGTGCGTCCGGTCGCCGTCACGGTGAACGGGTAAGTCCCGACCAGTGCCTGACAATCCGGCAATGCCAATGCTGGTGGAATAGAAACCGTAAACCCTGTTTCCGCAAAATCGCCGAAACCCAACGGCAGTGTGGGCTGGACAAAGGTAAACCATTCCCGCTGAATGCTCGGCGGCAGTCCGACAATGTCGAGATCGACGAGATCGCTCGTGGAAGTCGTGCCGTCCGGCAAGGTCGCCGTGTTCACCACGAACAAGTTGTAGCGATCCGTGCCGCCAATCCCGATGGACACCGGGTTACGGGTAATCTCGACAGCGCTGGCACGGCGGTTAATGACGGTTGACCCAGAAACGCCGTTGGGAAAGCTGGCGATCACGCTGACGACGCCCGCTTGCGTGGCGCGGACACCGATCGTGACGACGCCACTGCTATCAGTCTCTTCTGGGACATTTGGGATATTGATGAAAGAGACACCCGGAAGGCTCGACGAGTAGATGGGCGTAACCCCTGCCAGCGGCGCACCAAGCTGGTCGAAAACGGTCACCGTAAGCGTCAATTGATCGCTATCATCGCCCACCAACCAGTTGCGCGGCGACGGATTGACGTTCACGCGCGCCGGGGCAGGCAGCGCGACGAGACCTGAGGCGCTGATCACATTATCATCAAGACTAATCTCATCCGAAGTGGTCGTAAGAACGGCATCCAAGACGAAAAGCGTGCCTACCTCTGCATCCGAGGGCGTGATAAACGTCGGGGTGAAGGGCTGTTGGCTATTGGGATTAGGTGCCAGCGTCCCGAGTTGCCAAGTGATGACGCGCGTCGTTGTATCGTAGGTGCCGCTGCCCAATGAAGTCATATCGGGTTCCAACCCAAAGGGCACACTTATCATCAGGCGCACATCATCCGCATTCTGTTCGCCATTGTTGCGGACGGTTAGCGGTAAGGGGGTCATACGTCCAGGCAGGAAGGTCAGGGTTGGCGTAGAAACCAATAGCAAGTTGGCACTGTTGGGTACCACCGGACGGATCACCGACACGGCAGCCCGCAAGGTTCGATTGATCCGGACATCAGTCTGGGTTTCGCCCTGACCGGTCAACAGAATCTGGGCGCTGATCTGTGGCACATCATCTAGCGTCACTGGGCGAGTGAACTGAAGGCTGATGATTCCTCCCGGTGGCAACGGGCTGAGGGTTTGAGTATCGGTGATGAAGGTTCCGGCAATCTGGAGATTGGTTGCGGTATCCGTCGCGGTGGTGCTGTTGCTCACCGTCAAGGTAAAGGTGACAATATCCCCAGCGACAGCAGTCGTCGAGTTCGCCGTCAGGCTGGTTTGCAAGTTGGGACCGCGAATGCCCAGTTCGGCATTTTCCAGGCTGTCGCGTACCACGACGAGGCTGCCATTCGATGGATCATCATCAATGGCTTGAACCGCGACGACACGGTTTAATCCTGTTGGATAATTTTCCGGGATGGTGAACGGAATACGCGCGACCGCACGGGAAGTATCGCCGCTCCCAGCCGGTGCGAGAGTGCCGGGCTGTGCGGGCGTGTTCCAGCGGAAGGCGACATTCGGGTACTGGATTCCAAGTAATGGCGCGAAACCGCTCAGGTTATACAGCGGCTCGGCGGACAGATTCTCGACCGTGATCACAAGCTCAATCGTCTCGCCGATAGCGCCAAAAGCAGGTTCGGCGGACACGACCACAGAAAGTTTATCCGGTTGTTGGTCACTGGATGGGAAATTGAAACCCTGAACAATGCTCGCCGAAAATGTCGCACTATTGTTCGCCACATTGGTGTCATCAATTGACGAGGTTTGCACCGTGAGGGGGATGACGTTGTTCAGCCGCAACGTCGAAGCCGAACGGTAGCGGATGCTGAAAATGCGCCGTTCGTTGACCATGAGTCGCGGGATGTTCCAAGTAGCGGCGTTGCTTCCCTGCCCAACGAGTTCGACATCCCCTTCAGCGCTCACGGCTTCGACCACGCCGAGACCGAAGGGCAGGTTGGCGACAACTTCGATATCGGAGATCGGCAGCACCCCTCCATTGACGACCTCGAACGTGGCGTTGACCACCTGTCCGGGCTGTAAGGTCGTGTAAGATGTGGAAGTGAAACGCACCGCGGGATCGCCACCGATGAACTGTACGAGTGGTCTACCCACGACCACGCCTAATGCACGGATCTCGACCACGCCCGATGTGACCGCTCCGCTGGTCACTTGCACGGTCGCAACGCCTTCGTCGTCGGTTACACTGCTGGGCGACGAGAACACAATGTTCGGATTGCTGCTCGTCCATGTTACAGCGCGAGCGGGCAGAAAGCGCCCCTGCGCGTCGCGGATGACGGTCATCATCGTGATGGCAGCGGACCCATCGGCGGTGGTGCGCGTCGGCATCAGCACGGTTTCGCTGCGCAGACGCGAGGGCGCGCCCAACGTCGTAAAGGTTCGTGGGTCGGTCCCCAAACGGAATTCCTGATAGTTGGTCAGGGCATCGGCATCGGGATCTTCGCGGTCGTCGGTGAGGCTGTTGCCATCAGTATCAGCTAGCACTGGATGGGTCTGGGAGCGGTTCACCTCAAAACCATCGGGCAATCGATCGCTATCCGTATCGGAAACCAACGGATTGGCATTTGCGGAATATTCGGCGCGATTGAGCAGATCATCGTCGTCTGGGTCTTCATCACCGTCCAACACGGTATTTCCGTCACTATCCGCAACGGTGAAGTCGTAGAGCCGGACACCTAACTCATCGACGAGCAGTAGCTCCTGAAGGTTGGTCAGTCCATCGCCATCGAAATCTTCGTTACCGTCTTCGATCCCATTATCATTCGTGTCCGAGGCGCGCGGGTTGGTGCCCACGCGCTGTTCTTGCAAGTGGGTCAGTCCATCGCCATCGAAGTCTTCATCGCTGTCAGTGATGCCATTGGTATCACTGTCAGCAAGGTTTGGATTGGTTTCCGTAGCAATGACTTCAAAACCATCGACCAGCTCATCGCCATCGCTATCATGGTCGGTGGGGTCGGTGAAATAAGTGTAAATCTCGGCGCCATCGCCCAAGCCATCTTCATCAGTGTCAAAGATCGTGGCGGATGTCCGTTGAATGAATTCTTCGACATTGGTCAGCCCATCACTGTCGGCGTCTTCATCGTCATCGCGGGTGCCATTGCCATCGCTATCCGGATTTGTGGAAGACAATCCGGGGATGCTCTGCTCGAATGTATCCGGTAAGCAGTCGCCATCGCTATCGGTGACCGAGATATAGCACTGGACAGTTGGACCCGCAATCGGGTTGGTGGCACTGATGCCACTGCCAATCAGATCGGTCGGAGCGGGTCCGGACGGCGTTCCCCACCAATTTTGGTCAAGGTTGACGGTACTCCCCACCCCCTGCGACACGACCAGCGGCGAACTATTGCCTGTGATGTCATTTTGTGTGACTTGAATACTAGAAGGATTAACGAACGTTAATTCACCCGAGGCTCCGCTAAACAATAAGCCACCCTGCACACCGCCGTTGTTATTGGCGATGAGCGAGTTGCTCTCGGTCAACCCACCCGATTCGACATAGAAAGCACCGCCCCCTTGCAGCGCACTGTTGCCACTGTAGATGTTTTCTTCGCCACTGATGGTGGTGTCGGAACGTTCATCACGAGTGCCGATGGCACCACCAAACCGTCCAGCTTGATTACCTTCGAACCGCGTGCCAGTGATCGTGATCGCACTATCCCAACCATACAATCCGCCGCCATAATTGATCGCATAGTTGTTGATAAAAGCACTATCTGTAATCGTAGTGCGTCCAAAAAACGTATAAACCGCACCCCCCGTGCCAGCGCCGTAAGCCGTATCACTCTCGACTCGATTATTTTCCATACGGACATTTTCGAGTGTGAGGATGCCGCCGCTATTAGAGATTGCCGCGCCACCATTGCTGAACAGTGTGGCGTCGCGCAAGGTCAGATCCTTCAGGGTCAGTGTCCCCTGATCGACACCGAAAATACGGAAGCCGACGCTGTTGGCGCGGATAGTTGCCCCGTTTCCATGGATTGTTATATTGCTGCCAGTGCGAATGATCGGCAGTCCTGTTAAGGAGAATAAATTATAGGGGCCGTCGAGCAGAACATACTCGCCCCCTTGAGCAAGGTTGATCGTCTGGGTACCGCCCAACTCCATTGCCGCCCGCAACGCGCCGACATCCATATTTGGAATCTCAATCGGTTCATCGATAGCAAAAGTGCCAAAGCGGGCTGTCTCGGGAAGGGGCGCTAACTGCATGGGCGGAAAGGACGGCGTGGCGCTTACTTCCATAAACGGCGTTAGCGTCGGAGCAGTATCAGTTGGAATAACTTGATTGGTAGGCTGATACAGAACGAAGTCATCAAAAGCAACGACATTTTGCGGTGGCGTAGGGGTCAAGTCATCGGCAAGCATGGTAAAAGATGCCGAAAAGCCGACATTTCCGGGTGGGAGCGGAACGGCATCGACCACACTCAGTACGATTTGGGCATCAAGCTCGACCCAAAGCTGGCTACCATACACGTTTAATCGCAACCGGTGCGGCTGAAGGGAAAGAAAATTGGGTTGCACCACCGAAGCTATGATGACGCCAGTACGACGCAGTACAATTTCTCCAGAGGGTGTAAGCGATACTTCGTAGGTCGCCACTTCGCTACGACGGGCAAACAGATGGGCGCTGCCTGCGCTCACATCAACCAGGATTTCGACCGCGACATCCGTCAGCACCGGACCTTGATAAAAAACAGGTGCCAGGCTGTTGAAAACACGCAGGTCGCTACTGCCGTCGGGTTGGGGCGCGTAGCCCCATCCGGAACCTGTGAAAGACCAGATCGTTTCATTGGGATTGCTAAACAAGTCGGTAAACACAGGTGTCCACGCCACATTGGGTAGCGGTATTAATGTCTGGGTCGGGATCAGGGTTGCTGTGTTTAAAGGTGTTTCACTTGGGATCGGACTGCCGCTGGGCGCAGGGATATCCGCCGTTGTTTCGACATTGGGAGTCGCCAATGTCGGCGGGATCTCAGTCGGTACAATGGTAGCGGTTGGTTCTGCTGATGGCAATTCGGTATCAGTGGGTGTAGGAGGAAGAAGCGTCAGGGTCTCTGTAGGCTGGATCGTCTCCGTCATCGTTGGCAACGCTGTTTCTGTCGGCGTTGGCTCGGGTGTGGTATCTTGAGCCGCCAGAGAGGTGATGCACACGACAAAAAGAAGACTCATCAATGTTAAGAACAAACGCTTCATTCAATTCCCCTTAGAAAAGTGCTTTGAAGTGATAATCAGTTGAAATCCGACACAAAGTGTAATTATAAAGTTGCGTAAAAATTTTCCGCCTTATTTTCATGTTATCACATTCTGCCATCTTCGAAAGATTAAGAACACAATAAGCAAAATCAACGCTATTGGACATTCGACGCATCGGCGGTTGGTTGTGTGAGCAAACTCAGTCTAGAGACTGTCACAGTGTCACACCCGTCACAGATCGCAATCAGCGCTTTTTGCGCTTGCCCTGACACCCCCATGATCTTTTATGTTTCCCATTAGAATGATGTTTCTGAAACCGTGACACCTGTGACACTTGTGACAGCGTTTATCCTTAGAATCAAGAGACTGTCACAGTGTCACACCTGTCACAGCCTCTCCAATGCGATTCTTCGCTCACCAATTGCGGTTAGGTTGTCACAGTGTCACAGTCGTCACAAGTGAGAAAATCAGCTTTCAACTGCCAAAAACGTGTGGGTAATCCTCGCACGCGGCGCTGCACGGTCAAATTGTTCGCGCCGGGGATCAGCCAGCCGTCCTCGCGTAACTGCTTGCCAATGTCGGTCGCGCTGAACTTCATCGAGCCGCCGCGCGCCACTTCCTGAAAGGCGATATCAGGCAGCAGCAGGACATGCGCTTCATGCACATAACCGATAATCGTCACCCCCGGTCGTGGTTCTTCTGGGTGCTGCATATTGTTGGCGAACATCACCCGCCCGCTGGCGATCAGTTGTGTCAGCTTGTCAAGGAACACCTGCCCAGCGCGTTCCTGCTGCACCGCCTGCACCGTCTCGACGATGGCATCCTGCCAAATCGGTAAGCCGACATCGGCATCGTGGTCGCTCAAAAAGTCCCTGAGCAGTTGATAAACCGTCACCAGCACCGCCCAATTGCCGATCATACGACCAGTGTTGGCTTGGCGACCGAGAGTCGCTTGCAATTTGGCGCGATAACCCGCCGAATTCTCCTCAAACAAGGTCGCAAGCTCGCTGGTCAAGGTGCCGGCATCGGCACGCGCCGCGATCCAGCGGGCGAACTGCGCTGTGAAGGCGGGCAAATGAACGCGCAGATCCTCCGCATGTGCCAATTTTTTCCCCTTCGGATCGCGCTGCTCCCACGGCGGCACTTCCAGCACCAGCATACGAGAAAGAATGGACGCCTCACCTTCGATAGTCGTTTCGCCTGTCGAAAGCAGCAAGCCCCGACAAGCGCGATCTTGCCGCACTTTGGCTTCGCGGGTCAAGCGTCCGCGCCCCATCCCGCGTGAGTAACTCTGCAAGAAGCGGGTGAAGGTGCGTTCGTCGGCGTAGCAGGTCTTGTAGTCATCCACCCAGTACAGGGCATCCGCCAGCGCGTAACCGAGTGCCTCGACCGTGTTCACGGTGTCCCCCCACTGCGCGGGTGGCGTGTCACGGTTGAACTGTCCGTAGAAGCTGGTCATGAGCGCGGCAATCTCACTCTTGCCGCTGCCAGTCGTGCCCACGAGATGGAGTGCGGGTTTTGGCGCGGCGGATGGAAAGAAACGCTGCAAGAGCGGCAGCAGCGAAAAAGCTGTCAGCGCAGGCGCAAAGTTGGGTGGGAAAACCGCCACCGCCGCTTGAAATGCCGCCAGTGCCTCATCCCAGCTTGCCGATGCCAAGCCATAATCGCGTAATCGGCTTTCCAGTTCCACTTCAGGGCTGGTCTCAAGCATACCCGTCGCGCCGATGCTGACTCCGGGCGAGACCAGCGCCCACTGGTCATCCACCTTCGTCCAGCCCATAAACCGATAGGTTCGTCGTTCGGGGGCTTCGCCCGACAGTTTGAGGATGGCTGGGGCAAGGTGCTTGTGCATTCCCGCTCGGGGCGAGAACATCGCCCCAGCTCTGCCCGCAATGAATTTCGCCAAGCCGTTGGGATCGCCAAACAACTCACCCGGCACATCCAGCGTCACTACTTTCGCGCCCTTGCTGAGTTGTAGGCGCGTCAAATGCTCGATCTGCCCATCATCATCGACATGGGTGACTGACTCTAGTATTCGTCCCAGCCACTCGGCGACCACTTGCCGTGAGGTGCCGCGTTCGGTCTGCTTCTCATACACTATCCCCCCTTCCGATTCGCTATAGCCGTCCCCACTGTTGCCCATGGTGGTTCTGGGAGCGCGATCACGCTGTCGTCGTGCTTCCTTATAGAGGCGGTCGAGATCTGCCACCTTCAAGCCCACGCCACACAAGGCTTTGAGCCGTTGCCGCTCTTCTGCCCAAGCCACCGGATCAAGTTCGGCGCAAGCGCGCACTGCCTCAGCAATCTGGGCGGCAGTCGGACGTTCTTGGATCGTGTCGCGTTGATAGCGGCTGACGAGTTGATCAACCTGATCACGCGGACTCGGAAGTGGCGCTCGCGGCGGGCGGCTATACACACTCCGAATCGTCGCCAGTGCCTCCCGCTCGTTGCATCCATCGGCGACATAACGCGCCACAAGCTGCCCCTCCGCCTCCGATTGGCTGTGTCCCGCATCGCGCAATTGGCACGCTGCCGCGAATAATTCGGCGTTGCGACTGCCCTCCGTCGCGCCCGATGCGAGATAGTCTTCGGTGCGCTTCGGCAAGGCGTGATTACCGTTCCCGTTGAGCGTGACCATGTTCATTGTGCCAATGCGCTCGACAGTTGGTGAACTTTCCAGCCACAGAAAATCACGCAATGGATACCGTCGCTCGGCATCAAATTCGAGGATCGTAGCTATCACGCCACCGCGCTCCGGCTTGGTATTCACGCTGCCGGGCAAACGCATCACCGATGCCACCGACTTGACATACTGGGGATCGCCGCCCAATGCCGTGAACAAGCCGCGCAGGATGTTCTCCGCTTGCTTGCGGGTGTTCTCATCCAACGAAATTGGCTCCTCCAGCAACCAATAAGCGTGCAAGCCACCACCGCTGTCGATGACCGCTGAGGGTGGCGGCGTAAAATCGTTCAGTTTCGTTAGCGCATCTGCGCGTCGGGCGGGTTCGTCGTCACAATCGATATCCACCCAGAGCGCGGGCATGACTGCTGCCGCGTCCGCCTTGCCGCTTTTCGTTACCCGCAAACAGGGCGCGAAGTAGACGCCATAGCCTTCGGCGTTCAGAGTTTTCGCCCGATTAAAGGCGGTCGTGAGTGAACTTTTGTCCCCGACCTTGCTCCAGAATGCTTTCGCATCCCCCGTTGCAGGGTGGATGCAGCGCAGTTCTATGTATAGATTATCGGGTGCGTTTCCGTACAGGGCGCGCAGAAAATCACTTCGCTCCGGCTTGTTGCCGGGTGCGTCAGAATGTGGCATACTCATGTTTATTCCTTTTTGTATCACACAGGGGTTGTGAGCGCCTTCCGTCGGCAAACGAGTGCGCTCCCTTCCCCTGTGTGCTTGGCTTCGCTTAGACTAAAGTTCGATATCGAAGTCCATCGTTCGTTCTGGTGCGGGCGTACTGAAGTCCAGCCGCCGCACATCGGCAAAGAACGCTTTCCGCTCTTCTCGTTTCATCTGGTTGATCCCATCGGCAAGTTGGCACAACTGAAGGAAGTCGCCGCCGATCTCGCTGTGCAGCAGTTTCGCCAGTAGTTCAGCTTCGTCGTGGCGCAAACTGCGCACCAACGGGCGAAACTCCACCTCGTTCATTCCCTCCTCAGATTCCACTGTGCGGTAGTAGCCCATCGCGCTGGTCCGCTCATCCGTCTGCCGTGCCCCACACCAAAAGTCGAAAGCACTATCGTCCTCAGTAAATGCCCCGTGCGCGGGTTCGGTCGTCACCGCCAACTGTGCCTCGCGGTTTGCTGCCAAATCGTCATAGCGTTGCTCCCAATCCAGTCCGACATAGCGATCCATCTGATCAGCCACCTGCCGCTCGGTCAGTCGGTGCAGCATCTCAATGTGATTGACCGTTTGATTCCGGCTGAAATACAGCGGCACCCGTTCTCCCATCCCATCGTCGTAATACGTGCCGGGCAGCACCACATGGGTATGCGGATCGTGCCGTCCCGGTGACTGTAGATCGTCGGTTTGGCGGTGGTGCAGCACATATGACCATTCGACCCCGCTGTCGATGCCCCGTTCCTCGAAGAACGCCTCGGTTGTACTGACCGTGAGTTCTCGCACAAACCGCTCTCGCTCGTCCGCTGCGACCATCGCGATCAGGTCGGGGTTGACGTTGTAGACGAGGCTGAACAGCAGCACATGCTTACTCTGTAACGCTTCACACCGTTCGGCGATCTCAGCGACCGACCCGCCCATACCATGATCTTCCCAGCGCTCCTGTCCGGTAGCATGGCGTGCCGCTTCGTCGCGGCTCTCGCGATAGGTTAGATAGCGCAAGAGTCCCTTCGTCCGCTTCGCTTCGTTTGCGGTCGGTTTCTTGTACTGGACATTGGCGATGCACATCTGCTTGCGATCCATCCATCACCCTCCCGTCCGACGATTGCGCAGCATCTCGATAAAGGTATCCAAACGCTCTGCTACGCCATCCACCTTCGTATCCAGCGCATCGATCTTGCCTTCGAGGTCTTTAGCAATGGCTTTGCGTGAACCGACCAGATCGGGTTGATGCTGGAGGTACAGCCCGACCGCTTCACGTACTAGATCGGCGCGGCTGGTCGTCACCCCTTTGCGATTGCGCGAACGATTCAATTCGTCTAGCCGACTCAACTGCTCTGGCGTCAAGCCGACAGTGAAACGAATTTTGAGTTTGTCTTTTCGAGTCATGCGTCCTCCTTCAAGTGCTGTTCGATTTCTTCGCGTAATCCCGGCGTGGGACGAAAACGAAAGTACAGCCGCGTCAAACGGTCGGGCGCGGCGCTGCCCATCTGCGCTCGAACTGCGCCCTCATTCCGCATGTGCTGCACTTCGATGGTCAACTTGCCGAAGTCACGGATCACAATCTCACCGTCCGGCTGTGCCAGTTCCGCCCGCCAGACTTCGACCATCACCTCTATCACATCCTCAATTTGCCGTTGCGTCAGGTCAGGAAAGCGCCGCGCAACGGTGGCGACAAGCTCTCGATGGGTCAGCCGATGTGCCAGCCGATGTGCCATCGGTTTGTCCTTTCTGGTTCGTTTCCGAACCGGTTCACTGCGAATGGTAAAAATCGGGTGGGGTGTGGTTTGTGGGCGGCACCAATGCCGCTCACAGGTTCGGCGGGTGCCACGCACCGCCGAACCGGGGCAGCCGCCGCGAGGCGCTGCACCGAAGCCCTGCGGCGCTTAAGCAGCCAGCGATTTAGCTGGCTCTCCGAGGGTGAGGCATAGGGGGCGCGTCCAAACATGGACGACGACAAGCAAACGCGCCCCCTGCCTCGACCGAAGGAGCCGTCGTGTCCGCTACGCGGATTGTCCCCGCACTGCGGAGGACAACGACGACTTCCTTTGCTTGCTTGCATTGCAAAAGGTCTCACCACGCGGCTTTCCCCATCTTGGCTTTGCGGCGTGCCAGCGCATCGTTCGACAAGCCATCATCCGGTGGGGCGGGCGCAGCTTGTACGGCAGGGATCGGAATG
>Ga0209181_10002030_pt1 | contig 33844 bp, 26 predicted proteins | sample MAT05_FD_187208 | JGI IMG/M metagenome (GOLD analysis project Ga0209181, IMG submission 187208) | Freshwater microbial communities from Lake Fryxell liftoff mats and glacier meltwater in Antarctica - MAT-05 (SPAdes) (version 2) | ecosystem: Environmental > Aquatic > Freshwater > Ice > Liftoff... | reverse complement strand
AGCGGGCTGGCGCCGTCAGCGAACACCGTGCCTCGGTTGATCAGGTTCAGGTCGTCCGCACCCACGGTGCCGGCGCCACGCAGCGTGTGGCCGCTGGCGATGCTCAGGGTGTGGCTGCGGCCGTAGAGATAGCCTGAGTAACCGCTGGTGTCGGCAGACAGCACCGTCTGGCCGTTGCCGCTCAGGGTGGTGTCGGCTGCCAGCTCCAGCTTGGCGTAGCCGAAGTTGTTGTTGCCGGCCAGCGTGATGGTGCCGGTATTGACCAGCGTGCCTTTGGCATAAACCGTCGCGCCACCCACCACCGTCAGGTTGCCGCCCACCGACACCCGGCTGAGCGTGCCGCCATGGGTCATGCTCAGGTTGCCGGCCAGCATCACGTCCTCGAAGGTGCCGGCGCCGCCCAGCGCACCGTTGCCCAGGCTTTGCACCGTGCCGCCGCTGAGCGTGCCGCTGCTCAGCACCAGCTTGGCGCCGTCGGCAATCGTGACCAGGCCGGCGCTGTTGTCAAAGGTCTTGCCAGCGCCCAAGGCGAGGTACAGCGGGCTGGCGCCGTCAGCGAACACCGTGCCTCGGTTGATCAGGTTCAGGTCGTCCGCACCCACGGTGCCGGCGCCACGCAGCGTGTGGCCGCTGGCGATGCTCAGGGTGTGGCTGCGGCCGTAGACATAGCCCGAATAGCCGCCGGTGTCGGCAGACAGCACGGTCTGGCCGTTGCCGCTCAGGGTGGTGTCGGCCGCCAGCTCCAGCCTGGCGTAGCCGTAACTGTTGTTGCCGGCCAGCGTGAACGTGCCGGCATTGCTGAGCGTGCCACCGTACAGCGTCAGCCCTGCGCCGCCAGCCACCGTCAATGCATCTGTGCTGTCGATGCTCAGCTTGCCGACGGCGACAGTCTGGCTCAGCGTCACCGCCGACGCCACCAGCTTGCCGCCGTCGATGAAGACATCGGCAAAGCTGGCGTTGGGCACGGCCAGCCCGCTCCAGGCCAGTGCATTGCCCCAGCTGCCGGTGCCACCGGCCCAGGTTACGTCCAGTGCCTGGCTGGGGGTGCTGCTGAACGCGGCCAGGCAGGCCAGCGCGACGGCTGCAGGGCGTGCCCGGTGCGGGCGGCGGTGGGATTGAATTGTCATGGGGTGATCCTGGGTCGGTGGTGGTGTGGGGTCGAGAGACAGGGCAGCGCCGGGCGACTGGACGGTGGGCGGTGGGCTGTGGGCTGTGGGCTGTGGGCGGGCAAACCGGCCGCTTCAGTGTGTCGGCCGTACGTCGGCGCGTCGTTGCCTGTATGGGCAACAACCGGGCCTCATGTCGGCGACCCCCCGCAAGTCAAGGGTGAGGACCGGGATGGCGTTTGGGGTGCTGGCTTGCCCGGCCCACTGGCCACCATGACCACGCTGCGCAACACCAGCGCCACCAGTTGCGCCTGGCGGTTGGTGCCGCTTTTGGCCAGCACACGCTTGATGTGGGCTTGCACAGTGTTGGGCTGCACCCCCATCGCCTCGGCGATCTCCGGGGTGCTGCGGCCTTGCGCCAAGGCCACCACCACGCCGGCCTCGGTCAGCGTCAGCTTGAACATGGCCTGCACGCCGGCCAGGTCGGGGGTTTCCAGCTCGGGGTCACGCAGGGACAGCACCAGGGTCGCGGGTGCAGGTGCAGCGGGCCAGCGCTGGGCCCGCAACGTCAGGGGCAACCGATCGGCGCGTGCCAGCGCCAGCGCGGTCGGCTGGCCCTGTGCGGCCCCTTGCAGGCTGTGTTTGAGCAATGCGGGGTCTTGCAGCGCCTGCAGGCGGTGGCGGCGCAGCCGCAGCAGCGTCGGGTTGGCGGCCAGCAGCGCCAGTGCGGCCGGGTTGCTGCAGAGCACGTTGAACCGATTGTCCAGCCAGATCCAGGCGGCGGCGGGCTGGGTCTGCGGGCCTACAGCGTCGTGCAAGGGATGGGTGCTGGGGATCATGGTTTTGGCGCGGGCCGCGCTGCTTGAGCTGCCAGTACACCAGCCCGCCGTTACTGTGGCGTTACTTCAAGGGCCGCTGTGTGCCCTGTGCTAACTTGCGCCCAGCACACAGGGCTGAGGGGGCGTGATGCCGGATGACGGGTGGGGCGGCGGTCTGTTGTATCAACGCCTGGCAAGGCAGGCGCAGCGCCAGCCCGACGCGCTGGCGCTGCAGGCTGGCGAGCGTGCGCTGAGCTACCGTGAATTTGCGCAACTGATCAACACGACGGCCCGCCAGTTCCAGGCTGAAGGTCTGGGTGCCGGGTCCGTCATCGGCTGGCTGGGCTACAACAGCCCGGAGATGCTGGCCGCGCTGCTGGCCTGTGCCAAGCTGGGGGCCATTTTTGTACCGCTGAACTGGCGCCTGGCCGCGCCTGAACTGGCTGCGATCGCGGCGCATGCTGGCTTGTCAGTGTTGAAGAACACGCCCGAGTTGGTGGGTCTTGCCGGGCAGGTGCGGGCGCTGGCGCCGACGGCTGGGCAGACCGGCCAGTTGCCAACCGGTGGTCCGCTCGATGCCGGTGCCGCGACACGCGCCGACGCCGCCACCCAGCCCGGCGATGTGATGCGGGTCTATACCAGCGGCACCACCGGCGAGCCCAAGGCCGCCGTGCACACCCAGGCCGGCATGCTGGCCAACATCGACATGGCGCTGGCCGTGCAGGGCTTGACGGCCGATGACCGGGTGCTGGCGGTGCTGCCGCTGTTCCATGTCGGTGGCCTGTGCATCCAGGTGCTGCCGGCGCTGGCAGCGGGTGCGGCGATCAACCTGCACGCCCGGTTTGACGCCGCCGCCTGGCTGCACGATGTTGCCGCGTGGCGGCCCACCACCAGCCTGCTGGTGCCGGCGGTGATGCAGGCCGTGCTGGCGCATGCCGACTGGCCGGCGGCCGACCTGTCGGGCCTGCGCTTCATCAACAGCGGCTCGCAAGTCGTGCCGGTGGCGTTGATCGAGGCCTTCCACGCCCGCGGCGTGGCGGTGGCCCAGGTCTACGGCAGCACCGAAACCGGGCCGGTCTCGATCGCCCTTCGCCCTGACGAGGCAAAACGGCACGTCGGCAGCGTGGGTCGGCCGGCGCCGGGTGTGCGGCTTCGACTGGTGGACGAGCTGGCGGCCGACGTGGCTGTGGGCACGGTGGGCGAGATCTGGCTGCAAGCGCCCAACCTGATGCGCGGCTACCACCGCCTGCCCGCCGGCGCCGGGTTCGTTTCTGGCTGGTTTGCCACCGGCGATCTGGCCCGGGCCGACGCGCAGGGCCATGTGTCGGTGGTCGGCCGCAGCCGGGACTTGATCATCTCGGGCGGCGAAAACATCCACCCCGCCGAGATCGAAAACCTGGCCGCCACCTGGCCCGGTGTGGCCGAGGCAGCCGTGGTGGGCCTGCCGGATGCGCGCTGGGGCGAGGTGCCGGTGCTGGTGCTGGTGGCGCAAGCCGGCCGCGTGGTTGCTGTGGACGCGCTGCGCGACCATCTGGCGCAGCGGCTGGCGCGCTTCAAACAGCCGCGGCGCATCGTGCTGGTCGAGGCACTGCCACGCACCGCGCTGGGCAAGGTGCAGAAGGCGGCGCTGTGCCAGTCCTTGTCAGCGGCTGCCGGCGCGCGTACCGTCCCGGGCCAGGTCCAGGACAGCAGCACCGGTGACCCATGAGCCGTGCGGCAAAAATTTCAGCCCTGATTTGTCGATTGGCTGGCCGGCCGGGCATCACCCTTCAGAGACCGGCGTTGGGCCGGTCTCGCCCACCCTTCAGCAGCCACCCATGAAGTTCATGCTGATGTTTTTCGACACCGCCGCCCACCAAGGGCCCAGCGCCGAGGACCCGACTGCCCACTACGGCGCCTGGGGCGCCTACGCCGGTGCGATGGGCCAGGCCGGCGTGATCGTCGCCGGCCACGGGCTGCAGCGCCGTGAGACGGCCACCACGCTGCGGCTGCGCGACGGCATGCGCCAGGTGCAGGACGGCCCGTTTGCCGACACGAAGGAGCAACTCGGCGGTTACTTCGTGATCGACGTGCCGACCCTGGACGACGCCCTGGCCTGGGCCGCCCGCAGCCCCACGGCGGCCACCGGCACGGTCGAGATCCGGCCTGTGCTGGAGATGTGAAGCCCGGCGCTGCACCTGTTGCCGGTCACCTTGGCGGTGCGCTGTGCTGACCGCACCTGACCGCATGCCGGGTACCCCGCCAGCCACCCCGCCAGCCGCCGCAACCGCCAACCGGCGGGCCTGGCAAGCTGCCGAGACCGCGGCCCGCCAGTCCTACGGCCGGTTGCTGGCCTGGCTGGCCTGCCAGTGGCGCGACATGGCAGCAGCCGAGGACGCGCTGGCCACCGCGCTTGAAAAAGCCCTGGCGCTCTGGCCCAGCCAAGGCGTGCCCGACGCGCCCGACGCCTGGCTGCTGACGGTGGCCCGGCGAGAGCTGCTGCAAGCGGCGCGCCGCAGCCGCCTGCATGCCAGCCCGCAGGTGCAGGCGCTGCTGGACGACGAGCCGGCGCACGACGTTGCGCCCGCGCTGCCCGACAGCCGGCTCAAGCTGCTGTTTGTCTGCGCCCACCCGGCGATCGATGCGGCGGTGCGCCCGGCGCTGGTGTTGCAGGCGGTGCTGGGGCTGCAGGCCCAGCAGATCGCGCAAGCCATGCTGAGCTCCCCGGCAGCGATGGCGCAACGCATGGTGCGTGCCAAGCAAAAGATCCGCGACGCCGGCCTGCGCTTCGACGAGCCCGGCCCTGATGAATTGCCCGAGCGCCTGCACGCCGTGCTGGAGGCGGTGTACGCCGCCTACGGCCTGGGCTGGGACGCGATCGACAGCGCCGATGGCGGCGAGGGGGGTGTTGCAGGGGTTCAAGGCCTGCGCAGCGAGGCGCTGTTCCTGGCCGACTTGGTATGCAGCCTGCTGCCCGCCGATGCCCACCGTGCCGAGGCCGAGGGCCTGCTGGCGCTGATCCTGTTCTGCGAGGCCCGCGCGCCGGCACGGCGTGGGCCTGACGGCGGCTTTGTACCGCTGGCCGAGCAGGACACCGCGCGCTGGCAGCTGCCCTTGATAGCGCAGGGCAACCGGGTGCTGGTGGGCGCCGCAGCCTGGGGCGCGCCGGGCCCGTACCAGTTGGAGGCGGCGATCCAGTCGGCCCACTGCCAGCGCCGGGTCACGGGCGTCACCCCCTGGGCCGGCATCGTCACCCTCTACCAGCGCCTGTTGGCCACCGCACCCAGCCTGGGTGCAGCCGTGGCCCATGCCGTGGCCTGCGCCCAGGCGGGCGAGCTGCAGCGGGCGCTGGGTTTGCTGGCCGCCCTGGATTCACCCCGGCTGGCCAGCCACCAACCGTATTGGGTGGCGCAGGGCCATGTGGCGGCGCTGGCCGGGCAGCGCGACCAGGCGCGGACGGCGCTGCAGCGTGCCGTGGGGCTGACCGCCGTGCCAGCGGTGCGCACTTTTTTGCTGGACCGCTTGCAGGCGCTGGACGATTGACCTGGGCGCTTGATTTGGCAGATTGACTGGGCAGTTTGATCCGCCGGGGCGCTCAGTTCCAGGTGACGGGCGCCGCGCTGCCCGTGGCACCCTGGGCAGTGGCCGCCTCCGCAGCGGGCTCGGGGATGCCCCAGTCCGTCGCTGCCAGCGCCTGCTCCAGCAAGCGCATCAGGCCGGTGGCCAGATCGTCGGACAAGGCCAGCCGGATGTTTCTGCCGTCGGCCTCGCGGGCTGACAGCGCCAGGCCTTTGCCGTCAGGGCCCGGCCCCAGGTCGATGGCCACCGGCAGCAAAGGCAGCGCGCCCAGCGGCAGCGCGGTGGCCTTGGCGTCGAAAGGTGTGGCGAAATCGGTGTTGGGCAGGCTGCGGCTGCGTGCAGCCTGGGCCAGCATGGCGCGGGCTTCAGGCAGCACCGTGGCGTGCGGCGCCAGGCGCAGCACGCTGGCGTCGGTCACCAGCCGCAGCAGGTGCGGCCAGAGCTGGCGCAGCATGCGTCGGGTCAACCAGACTGCAAACAACTCGCCGGCGGCGGTGCGCAACTGCCACAGCACCCGGTCGGCTGTCGGCTCGTAACGCACTTGCATTTGATGGATGTCCACCGGCCAATTCTAGGCAGGCGGCGCAGGTGGGGCCCGCCGCAGTCGGCGTGTGCCAACCTGGCTTGACCCTGACGCAAGGTCAGGCTGGATACTTACACGATGCCCATGCCCATGCCCATGCCCATGCCCACGCTTATGCCCAATGGCCAAAACTCGTACCGGCCAGTAGGCCCGCCATGCACCTGAAAGTTGGAGAACTCGCCAGCCGCAGCGGCCTGACCGTGCGCACGCTGCACCACTTTGACCAGATCGGCCTGCTCAAGCCCTCGGCACGCTCGGAGGGCGGCTACCGGCTGTACAGCCGCGGCGATGTAGCCCGGCTGCACGGCATCCAGGCGCTGCGCCACCTCGGGCTGCCGCTCAAGCAGATCGGCGAGATGCTGGCCGGCGACGGCGCTGACCTGCCGGCCATCGTGGCGCGCCAGGTGCGGGCGCTGGACCATGAGATCAGCCAGGCCACCCACCTGCGCGGCCGCCTGCAGCTGATGCTGGACCGCTTTGCCGGTGGCGGCCAACCCGACCTGGCCGACTGGCTGGGCTCGCTGGCGCTGATGGCCACCTACGCGCGCTACTTCAACCCCGACGAGATCAAGACCATCGTCGGTAACTGGCGCAACATCGAGGCCGAGTGGCCCGCGCTGCTGGCCGAGGTCAAGGCCATGATGGCGCGTGGTGTGCCACCCACCGACCTGGCGATGCAGCCTCTGGCACACCGCTGGATGGGCCTGATCCACCATTGGCTGGGCGGTGACTTCGACCTGATCGACCGCTGGGGCCGGATGTACGGGCAAGAGCCCGGCGCCCGCCAGACCCTGGGGCCGGACCTGGCGACGGTGCGCTATGTCGAGCAGGCGACCGAATTGCGCCTGGCGCACTGGCGCAAGCACTGCACGCTGGCGGAGTTGAGCCGCTTTGGCTGGGTGCGGCACGAGGAATGGCAGGCACTGACGGCTGAGGTGCGGCGCTTGATCGCCGACGGTGTGGACCCGGCGGCGCCGGCCGCGCGGGCGGCGCAGGCCAGCGCGCTGGGCCTGCTGCTGCGCACCGCCGACGGCGATGACGCGCTGCTGCACAAGTTGGGCAATGCGGTGGCGGCCGACCCGGTGCTGCGGGCCGGCTCCGCCCTGGCGCCCGAGGTGCGGGCCTTCCTGCAGCAGGTTCGCGATGCCACCGGGCTTGACACTGACGTGACGTGAGGCCCGACAGTGCGGTCCATCGTGACTTCACAGGGCCCACACCATGACCACCTCTACCGCGCCAGCGGCTGCCGCCGCCACAAAACCACCCCCTCGCTGCTGCGCGACCGCAACATCCGCTGGCTGCTGGGCGGCTCGATGGTCAATTTGATTGGCGACCAGTTCACTCTCGTGGCCTTGCCTTGGCTGGTGCTGCACCTGACCGGCGACACCCTGGCCTTGGGCGGCGTGCTGGCGTTGCTGGGCCTGCCACGCGCGGTGTTCATCCTGCTGGGTGGTGCGGTGGTGGACCGCTTTTCGCCCCAGCGGGTGATGATGCTCAGCAAACACGCCTGCACCCTGCTGCTGGCGACGCTGGCCGCGCTGGTGCTGCTGGACGCGCTGACGCTGCCGCGCATCGGCGTGCTGGCCTTCGGCATCGGCCTGGCCACGGCCTTCAGCATCCCGGCGGGCACCTCGATACTGCCGCTGGTGGTGGTGCCGGCGCGCTTGCAGGCCGCCAACGGCCTGTTGATGGGCTTGCGCCAGCTCAGCTTTTTTATCGGCCCCTTGCTGGCCGGGCTGCTGATCTCCTGGTTTGGCGATGGCGGTCAAACCTCCGCGCCCGGCGCCGTCGCTGACGCCCGTGGCCTGGGCCTGGTGTTCGGGCTGGACGCGCTGAGCTATGCGTTTTCCGCCTGGACGCTGTTGCGGGTGCGTTTTGCGCCGCGCGCCGTCAGCGCGGCCGGTAGCCCGCTGATCCGGCCGGCACAGCCCGTGTTGGCGGCAGTGGCCGAGGGCCTGCGTTGTTTCTGGCGCGACCGGCCGCTGCGCACTTGCCTGCTGTACTGGTCGGCAGTGGCGCTGCTGATCACCGGCCCGGTGCAGATTGCGTTGCCGGTGCTGGCCGCCAGCCAGCCCGGCCTGGGCGCCGCCGCCCTGGGCAGCTTGCTGGCTGCACATGGTGCGGGCACGCTGGCCGGCATGGTGGTGTCGGGTGCCCGGCCGCGGCTGCGCTGGGTCAACCTGGGCATGACGATCCTGACGGTGGATGCGCTGGTCGGGCTGCTGTTCATGCCCATGGGCCGCATCGGCGCGCTGTGGCAGGGCACGGCGCTGTTGCTGGCGATCGGCCTGCTGGGCGGCTATATGCAGGTAACGGTGTTCAGCTGGATCCAGCGCCGCGTGGCACCCGCCATGCTGGGCCGGGCGATGAGCGTGTTCCTGTTCATCTTCATGGGCCTGGCGCCGCTGTCATCGGCCGCCACCGGCTGGGTGCTGCGCTGGGTGTCGCTACCCAGCCTGTTTGTAGCCGCCGGCGGCATGCTGCTGGCCTTGTCGATGTTGGCGCTGGCAGTCTCGCCGCTGCGCCGCGTCAGCGACGATGGGCCCGCGTCGGCCACAGACGGCGTTTGATCCTACTCAAGGTCGGCGTGTGCGCCCGCCCGGCGCCGGGCTTGAAATGCCGCCGCAGGGCCTAATCTCGACACGCAACCGAGGACTTTTTACATGCGTGCCGACAAACTCACCACCGCCTTCCAACAAGCCCTGGCCGAAGGCCAAAGCCTGGCTGTTGCCCGCGACAACCCCTACATCGAGCCCAGCCACGTGCTGGCGGCGATGCTGGTGCAGCCCGACGGGCCCAAAGCCCTGCTCGACCGTGCCGGCGCCAACACCGCCGCGCTGAAAACCGCGATGGACACCGCCATAGCCGCGTTGCCCGGCGTGCAGGGCGGTGGCGCGGTACAGGCCGGGCGCGAGCTGGTGCAACTGCTGCAGGCAGCCGACAAAGAGGCCACCAAGCGCGGCGACCAGTTCATCGCCAGCGAGATGTTCTTGCTGGCGCTGGCCGACAGCAAGACCGACATCGGCGGCATCGTGCGCGGCCACGGCCTGTCCCGCAAGGCGCTCGAAGCTGCTGTCGAAGCGGTGCGCGGCGGCGCCACGGTCGATTCAGCCGAATCCGAAGGCCAGCGCGAGGCGCTTAAAAAGTACACCCTCGATCTGACCGAGCGGGCCCGCCTTGGCAAGCTCGACCCGGTGATCGGCCGCGACGACGAGATCCGCCGCGCCATCCAGGTGTTGCAGCGCCGCACCAAGAACAATCCGGTGCTGATCGGCGAGCCCGGTGTGGGCAAGACGGCCATCGTCGAGGGCCTGGCCCAGCGCATCATCGCCGGCGAGGTGCCCGAGACCTTGAAGGACAAACGCGTGCTGGTGCTCGACATGGCCGGCCTGCTGGCCGGTGCCAAGTACCGGGGTGAGTTCGAAGAGCGGCTGAAAGCGGTGCTGAAAGAAGTGGCGCTGGACGAGGGCCGCATCATCCTGTTCATCGACGAGCTGCACACCATGGTGGGCGCCGGCAAGGCCGAGGGCGCGATGGACGCCGGCAACATGCTCAAACCCGCGCTGGCACGCGGCGAGCTGCACTGCATCGGCGCGACCACCCTCAACGAGTACCGCAAGTACGTCGAAAAAGACGCCGCGCTGGAGCGCCGCTTCCAGAAGGTGATGGTCGATGAGCCGAGCGTCGAGGCGACGATTGCCATCCTGCGCGGCTTGCAAGAAAAGTACGAGGTGCACCATGGTGTCGAGATCACCGACCCGGCCATCGTCGCCGCGGCCGAGCTCAGCCACCGCTACATCACCGACCGTTTCCTGCCCGACAAGGCGATCGACCTGATCGACGAGGCCGCGGCCAAGATCAAGATCGAGATCGACAGCAAGCCCGAGGTGATGGACAAGCTCGACCGCCGCATGATCCAGCTCAAGATCGAGCGCGAGGCGATGAAAAAAGAGCACGACGAGGGCTCGCAGCGCCGGCTCGGCCTGATCGAGGACGAACTCGTCAAGCTGCAGCGTGAGTACAACGACCTGCTGGAGATCTGGAAGGCCGAGAAAGCCGCCCAGCAAGGCGCAGAGCAGGTGCGGGTGCAGATCGAGAAGGTCAAGCAGCAGATCGAGACCCTGAAGCGTCAGGGCGACTTCAACAAGGTCGCCGAGCTGCAGTACGGCCAGCTGCCCGAGCTGGAAAAGACGCTCAAGGCGGCGATCGACACGGAAGCCGGCAAGACCAAGGGCGCCAAGGACGGCACCGGCGGCCCGCAATTGCTGCGCACGCACGTGGGCGCCGAGGAGATCGCCGAGGTGGTGTCACGCGCCACCGGCATCCCGGTGTCCAAGCTGATGCAGGGCGAGCGCGACAAGCTGCTGCAGATGGAAGACAAGCTGCACCAGCGCGTGGTGGGCCAGGACGAGGCCATCGTGGCGGTGGCCGACGCCATCCGCCGCTCGCGCGCCGGCCTGTCCGACCCGAACCGGCCGCTGGGCAGCTTTTTGTTCCTGGGCCCGACGGGCGTCGGCAAGACCGAGCTGTGCAAGGCGCTGGCCGGCTTTTTGTTCGACAGCGAGGACCACATGATCCGGGTCGACATGAGCGAGTTCATGGAGAAGCATTCGGTGTCTCGCCTGATCGGCGCGCCGCCGGGCTACGTCGGCTACGACGAAGGCGGCACGCTGACCGAGGCCGTGCGCCGCAAGCCGTATTCGGTGCTGCTGCTCGACGAGGTTGAAAAAGCGCACCCGGATGTCTTCAACGTGCTGTTGCAAGTGCTGGACGACGGCCGGCTGACCGACGGCCAGGGCCGTACCGTGGACTTCAAGAACACCGTGATCGTGATGACCAGCAACTTAGGCTCGCACATGATCATGCAGATGGCCGGCCAGGACCCGGAGCTGATCCGCGAGGCGGTGTGGGGCGAGGTGAAGGCGCACTTCCGGCCCGAGTTCTTGAACCGCATCGACGAGACGGTGGTGTTCCACGCGCTCGACGAGGCCAACATCCGCGAGATCGCCAAGATCCAGCTGAAGCTGCTCGAAGGCCGGTTGGCCAAGATGGACATGAAGTTGGAAGTCTCGGACGAGGCCGTGGCAGAGATCGCCAAGGTCGGTTTCGACCCGGTGTTTGGCGCCAGGCCGCTCAAGCGCGCGATCCAGCAGCGCATCGAGAACCCGGTGGCCAAGCTGATCCTGCAGGGCCGCTTCGGGCCCAAGGACGTGGTACCGGTGGACGTGCGCGACGGCCAGTTCGAGTTTGGTCGGGTGGTGCATTGAGCCGACCCTGCGCCGCCAGGACCTTGCTTGGCCGCGTGCAGGGCAGGCCAAGCCCAATGTGACGGCGTGATGTCTGACCCCGCGTCGCGCTCGGTGGCAAGCAGGGGTCATCCGATTTCGCGGTTTCGACGTATACCCTCATATCAATAGCGTCATGAGGGGTGTTCTGGGTGAGTTGCCTGCGGCTTTGGCGGCACGAGCATTTGCGTGCATGGGTCCTTTGGGGGCTCATCTTCACGCTGCCTATCTATGGCGTCTCGGGTCTGGTGACCCAGTGGCTCGGCGCGCAGCACTTCCACAGTGCGGAGAGCACGAAGCGGGTCGAACGCATCGCCGCGGTAACTCAGAGCAACCTTGTCGTTCGCGGGCATGGCCACGGGCACCAGCACGCGCACACCTCGTTGGCACGGCATCACCACGAAACCGGTGACGCCAGCGTGGTCGCGCTGGGTGCGGACAGCCCGTCAATCGACAGCGACAGCGGCTATCAGTCCGGGAGTGTCTTGCAGGTGGTGGCACTGTCGAATCTGGCATCGCTGTACCTGCGCGCCGGCTTGTCGCACGCCGAACCGGCGGCCCAAGCCTTGCGGGCCAGCGACGGGATGTCGAGGCTGCTGGAGCGACCGCCCAAGGCGTAGCCAGGCCCGAGTCGCCCGCGGACGAAGCCCGTCCCGGGTTGAGCGGGTCCCCACGGCAAATGCTGGCACCGGCAACGCCCCGACAAGGCGGCCCGCGCCATCCCTTCATTGCACCTGCCCGACACCGCGCTCGATCGCCGGTGTGAGGGGCGGGTGCGGGCTGCGCAACGCGCGGCCGCCCAAAGGGGCAAGTTTCATGAACATCCCTTCCAACAGGCCGCCAGCACGGTCCTGCCTTTGCGCACCGCCGCCGCTGCGGCCCACTGTCGTCGTGATCGCCATCGCGTGTTGGGCCACCAGCGCCGCGCAGGCCCAGCCGGCGGGCAGCGCCGGATTGCAGACCGTCGTCATCACGGCGCCCGCCGCCAAACCCTTGACCCGCGTCACCGAGGACGCGGCGGCCTCGCCGGCCAGCGTCACGGTCATCGGCAAGGGCGAGCTGGACCAGAAGACGATCAACACCTACGGCGACATCCTGCGCAGCGCCACCGGCTTCTCGGTGGTCGAGTACGGGCAGGGGCTGGTGGCCTACGGCGTGCAGGTCCGGGGCTTCGACGAAGGGCACGGCCGCAACATCGCCGTCGCGCTGGACGGCATGCCCTTGAACGTCACCGGGTCTCAACACACCAACGGCTACGCCGACCAGGCCCAACTCATCCCCGAGTTGCTGGACCGTGTCGAGATCGTGCGCGGGCCGTTTTCAGTGTTGTCGGGCAACCATGCCGTGGGGGGCTCGATCCAGTACACGACGGATGCACGTCGCGAGTCGTCGTTCAAGGCCACGGTGGACAGTTTTGGCCGTGTGCGCCTGCTGCCCATCGCCAGCTTCGAGCTGGGCGCGGGGCGTGCGCTGGTGGCACTCGATGCCACCCAGGGCCCTGGCTACAACGACCAGAGCGACATCCGCCGGTTGAACCTGTTCACGCGCTACTCGCTGCCGGTGGCTGGCGGTCTGGCGTCGGTGCGGCTGCAAGCCTACGACGCCGACGCCGAATCGCCGGGCTACCTCAGCAAGGCGCGGGTGGCGTCTGGCGCCATCAGTGCCAAGGCGGCCCTGTCGCGCGGCATCGGTGACGCCAAGACGCAGCAAAACATCGTGTTCAACTTCCGCAGCGACGACGCCGAAGGCCGTACCGGGCTTGCCGGCGGTTGGTTCACGAGCGTTTACTTCAACCACGACATCCGCAAGCGCTGGACCAACTACGACCTCGACGGCGTGATCGGTGCCAGCGTGCCGCTGGGCCAGGAGCGCGACACGCTGAACCAGACGGGGTTCGATCTGCGCAAGAACACCGCCTTCCAGGCGCTGGGCCTGCCCGCGCTGTGGCAGATGGGTGTGCAGGTCAACAGCGAGCGCATAGCCGCGCTGCAGTTCAAGACCGATGCCGACCATCGCCTGCTCGCGCCGTCTGCGGCCCTGCCCGATGTGAAGGGCGTGGATCGCCGGGTCTTGACGACCACCCAGGCCTTTTACACGCAGCTGCAGCTGCAGCCACTGCCGGCAGTGAAACTCACCGCCGGCATGCGCTACGACCGCCTGCGCTTCGACATCCGCCTGCATCCCGACGACGACACCTACGCACCTGCGTTGGCGTCCGGCGCGCCGGTGAATCTGCAGCGCACTTCGACCCAGGCCAGCCCCAAGCTGGGTCTTGCCTGGGCGGTGTGGGAGGCGGGCGGTGATCGGGTGGACTTCTTTGCCAACATGGCGAGGGGCCTGAAGACCCCGTATGTGTTCTCGGACTTCTACGCCAACGTCGGTGTCGGTATGGGCGCCAGCGCCGTGGCCGACCTGTCGATCTCGACGCTGCGCAGCACAGAGCTCGGGCTGCAAGGCGGTGCGGCCGACGGCCGCTACCAGTGGCGTATTTCGGGTTGGAACACCCGCCAGGACCGCGAGGCGGACCGCAATGCGGCCGGTTTTCTGCAGAGCTTCAAGCAGACGCGGCGCGACGGGGTCGATCTGGAGGGGTCGTTTGCCCTCACGCCTGCGACGCGCATGTTCGCCAACTACAGCCAGGTGCGCGCCCGCATCGAGAGCCCGGCAACGCCGGGCGCAGACCGCATCCCGAACGTGCCCGAATCGACGGCCGGCCTGGGTCTCAGCACCGCGGTGCTCGTGGCCAATGCACCGCTGACGTTGTCCATCGCCGACAGCTATGTGGGCCGATCCCCCATCACCGCCGACGCCGGCCTGAGCACCCGGCCCTACCACCGTGTGACGGCGCGCGCGGCCTATCCGGTGGCCGGATTGAAAGGCGCGACGGTCTCGCTCAACGTCGTCGCCATCGACCGTCCGTACGAGGAGCCCGCCTTCGACTTCGGCGGCGGCGCGGTGGGCATCACCCCCAAGCCACGCCTGCGCGCGACTCTCGGTTTTCAGGTGCCGCTGTGAGGCCCGGCTTCGCGGCATTGGCAGCAGGCGCCCGTCCCAACTTTCATCAGGAGCATTTCATGACCCTTCGTCCTTCGAATCGACCGACCCTGTCCTCCACCGTGTCCACGCTGCTCGCGCGACCCGCGCTGGTTTTGCTCGCCCTGAGCCTGGCCAGCGGCGCCGCGCGGGCCCACGACATCGTGCTGGTGCCCGACAAGAGCGGCCTGACCGTGCGCTACGGCCATCCGGCGGATTGGCTGCCAGTGGACGGCGAGAAACTGCTCGAGCTCAGCGTGCAAGGCGCCGATGGCGCCTCCACCGACCGCCATGGCGCGCTGAAGCGCCGTGGCCTCGATCTGTTGCTGGGGCAGGGCAGCCTGCGCGGCGCGACGCTGGTATCTGCCCGGTATGACAACGGCTTGTGGGTGCAATTGCCGCCCGGCGCAGACGGCAAGGCCCAGTGGCGCAACAGCAGCCGGTTCCTGACGCCATCGGCCAGCAGCGTGTTGCTCAGCGTGAAGTTCGCCAAGGCCTGGTCTGCCACAGCCGCTGACGACGCGGTCTTCAAACGCCAGGTTGGCCACCTGCTGGAGCTGGTGCCGCAGAAGAACCCGCTGTCGCTGAAGCCCGGCGAGATGCTGCCGGTACGGGTGCTGTTCAACGGCAAGCCGCTGGTGGACGCCGGGATCGAGAACAGCAACCTGGTGGTCAAGCTGCCCGAGGACAAGATCCCGCGCTACCGCACCGATGCCAACGGCATCGCCCAGGTGCCGCTGCGCGCAAACGGCATCAACACCCTGGCGGTGGATCTGGAGCGGACCAACGACAGCAGCCTGCCCGGCGGCGCGCTGGCGGCACCGGCTGATAAATTGCTGGCGGTCGCAACCTTCACTTTTGTTCGGTAGGCGGGGTCACTCTCGCCGACGCGGCCAGGCCCCGAACCCACCCAGACGAACTCGATGAAAAACCTGATCCGTCTCCTGCTCGCCGGCGCGCTGCTGGCCAGCGCGCTGCCCGCGTTTGCACATGCCACCGCGGGCGACCTGGCCGGTGGCTTCGTGGCCGGCTTTTTGCATCCGATCCTGGGCTGGGACCATGTGGTGGCGATGGTGGCTGTCGGCCTGTGGGGCGCCTTTCTCGGTCCGCCGGCGATCTGGGTGCTGCCGGTGGTCTTTCCGCTGGTGATGGCATTTGGCGGTGCGCTGGGGGTTGCCGGCGTGCCGTTGCCTGGGGTGGAGGTCGGCATTGCAGGCTCGGCCATCGTGCTGGGTGCGATGGTCGCCGGGGCGGTGCGGCCGCCATTGCCGGTGGCGGCGGTGATCGTCGGCGCCTTCGCCATTTTTCACGGCCATGCGCATGGCACCGAGTTGCCCGAGGCCGCCAACCCCATCGCCTTCAGCCTGGGTTTTGTCATCTCGACGGGGCTGCTGCACGTGTCCGGCATCGCGTTTGGCCTGCTGGTGCGCTGGCCGGCGGGCCGCATCGCCGTGCGTGTGGCGGGCGGACTGATTGCCGCGGTCGGATTCGGGTTTCTGGTGGGTGTGCTGTGAACGGTGCCCTGCTGCGCCTGCTGGGTTGGGCATGGGTTCTGGTGCCGATGGGTGCTGAGGCCCACAGCCCGATTCCCGGCATCGCACCTTTCTACAGCGGTGCCTTGCATTCGTTCGTGGTACCAGCGCACCTGCTGTCGATGTTGGGACTCGGCCTTTGGGTCGGCCAGCGGGGCCTGGATTTCGCCGACCGTGCCGTGCTTGTTTTTGCTGTTGCGCTCGCGGCGGGATTGGCGCTGAGCGCCACTGCCGGCGAACCCGATACCGACCTGCTGCTTCTGGCCGGCGGTGCGGCCGTGGGCCTGATCGTGGCCCTGGCGCGGCCCATGCCCATCGTCGTCATGGTCGCCGTCGCAGCGGCCTTGGGCCTGGCCCTGGGCCTGGGTTCGACCCCCGACGGCCTGGTCGGGTCCAAGCGCTGGGTCACGCTGGCCGGCACCTGGCTGGGTGGGCTGTTGGGCGTCATGTGGTTCGCTGCCATGGCCGAGTTCGCCACCCGGCCGTGGTTGAAGATTGCGGTGCGTGTTGTCGCGTCCTGGGTGGCCGCCAGTGCCTTGCTGGTGTTGGCGTTGTCGTGGGTCGGGCCGCGTCGCGAAGGCACCGCGCCGGTGGCCGTGCGGGCGGGCGTTGCGGCATCCGCAACCATCCAATGCGCGTAGCAAGCATGCCAAGTACCTCTTACCGTTGTCGGCCTCGGCTTGCACGGTCTTGAACCCCGGTCGCCACGCCCCTGTTTGCCATGCGCCGCCTCAATTCGCTCACGATGCATCCGGCTCTGCGGCGGTTCACGCTATGGCTGTTGTTGCTCGCGCTGCCAATCTACGGCGCAGCCGGGGCGGTTCAGCAGATGCTGGGGCCTGTCCACCGCCATACCGAGCGCGTTGCAGCCGTCCCCGCCGCAATGCCGCCGTCGGCCGGCGAGCTGGCAGCGGCACAAGCCGTCGCGGCAGTGTTGCAAGGGCTGAGCGATTTGCGGCTATGGGCGCACGCCCACATCCACGCGAGCAACCACGCCACCCATGCCCATCAACACAGCGCCTTCAAGCGCCACCGGCACGATCCAGTCGACCAGAGTGTGGTCTTGCTGGGCGGCGACCTTGCCAGTGCGCAGATCGCCGCTGAACTCGGCGCTGCCGCAGCCGCGGGCAGCGCGACCCTGCCGCTGGGTTTGGCGATTTCTATCGTGACCCCTTTGCCACCGGCTGGCCGGTGGCGTTGGTCGACGGAGCACAGCGCTGCCTGGCGCGACGCGGACTCACGGCGTCTGGACCGTCCCCCGTGCGCTGTGCCGGTGTTTGTGATCGACCCGTCCGGAGCACCACGCTGCCGCGCCTGAGCTTTTGATTCCAGCGGGGCGCAGCAGCGCCTTGCTGCAGTGATCTCGCTGTGCAGGCTCCGGGTTCGTTGTCCGGCATGCGCCTTTGCGGCGCCATGCCGTGCAACGCATGCGCCAGACCACAGGGATGCCGCGCAATGCCCACACTTGAAGGCACCGAAATTGTCGAGGCCGGCCGCCGGCTTGGCTTTGACTTCTACCGACTCAGCTTGCAGCCGCGTCAGGCCACCTGGCCCTCTGCCGTGCAGGAGGGCTTCGACGCCGCTGCAGCAAACCGTCAGCGACGGCACACGGCAGACCGCTTCCAGCGCAAGTGGCTGCAATTGCGGCTGGGCGCATGGACGCGCGGCCGCGCCGTGGCCGACGACGTCAGTGTCAAACTGCTGCAGCGATTGGACGTCACACATTGCCCCATCACCCGGCAAGCGCTGACGCACGGCGAGCGCACTGGCAGCGACTGGTCGATCGATCGGTTGAACAACGATGGCGCCTACGCCGCCAGCAACCTGGCCGTGCTCAGCGTGTTGGCCAATCAGGCCAAGGGCGACCTGGGTTTCGACGCCGTGCTGGCCTTGTCCAGCTGCCAGCAGTCCGCGCGCGGCCTGGCGCCCATCGAATGGCTGCGCCTGGCCGTGCTGATGATGGGGCCAGCGTTTACCAGCCGGCAGCATCTGGCGCCCGTGCTGCCCTTGTGCGCCTCGCTGCCGGCCTGTTCCGTGCGCTTGGCCATGCAGCAGATCCAGCGCCTGTTCACGCTGCATGCCGGGCGGCCCAGCGGCAAGAACTGGCTGGTGCGCGAGTTCCGTCTGGCCAGCAGCAGTGACCGGGCCGAGATGCGGCTGCGCTTTCTGGCCGACGCGGTGCATGACGGCCTCAAGCGCGTCAGCTCGCCCATGGCGTGTTGGGACGTGTGGCTTGAACCCGCCGTGCTGCAGGCTTTGGTGTGCTGGCGTGAATCGCTGGACGACCGAGGCTGGGCCACGGCTGCGGTGATCTCTGGCCACCTGGCGGGCGGCCGGCGGGTGACAGCCACAAGTTTGCAGCCCTGGCATTTGCCGACGCGGGGCTATCTGCCGGGTGGGTCTGCATCGTCGGCGCCAGCGGGGTGAGCGGTTCAGATGCGGCGCAGCTGGTTGGCGCTGCCCGCCAAGCGGCATGAATAAACCTCAAGCGACGGCGCAGAAAGGACGTGCGTACTCAGCATCGCCGGCTCGGCGCGGCCAGTCATGACGCAGTTATTGCGATCGCCTGTGTAACCTTGGCTGCCCCGCAGCGACTGACCGTGTGGATTTGTCCATTCCTTCAGTAAAACGAGGTCGCTCATGAAATTTACCCATTGGTTGATGTCCGCCGCATTGCTGGCCGCGGCCACCGCCGCCCAGGCCCTGGAAATCAAGCCCTACACCGCCGCCGCATTGGCCGAGGCGCAAAAGGCTGACAAGCCGGTGGCGCTGCACTTCCATGCCGACTGGTGCCCCACCTGCAAGGCCCAGGCCAAGTCATTGGCCGTGCTGAAGGCCGAGCCTGGCCTGGATGTGTTGTTGCTGGTGGCCGACTACGACACCGAAAAGGCACTGAAGACGCGCTTCAAGGTGCGTGGCCAATCCACCCTGGTGGTGCTGCACGGCGACCAGGAGCGCGCCCGTCTGGTGGGTGACACGTCTGCCGACGCGATCCGCACTGCGCTGAAGTCGGGCCTGTGACGCGCCGGCCGGGCAGGGGGCGGCGATGACGCTGTCGCTGCCGCAGCTGGGGCTCAGCCTGGCCGCGGGCAGCCTGACCACGCTGTCGCCCTGTGTTTTTCCGTTGTTGCCGCTGGTATTGGGCGGCGCGGTGCGCGGCAACCGCTGGTCACCGCTGATGATGGGCCTGGGCATGGTCGTGTCGTTTGCAGCGGTGGGCATGCTGCTGGGGGCGTTGGGCCCGGCGCTGGGCATCGACGCTGACAGCGTGCGCACCGGCGGCGCGCTGCTGATGCTGGCGTTTGCGGCCGTGATGCTGGTGCCTGCGCTGGGTGACCGGTTTTCGGGCTGGATGCAGCCGATTGCCAGTGTGGCGCACCAGGCCTCGGTTCGGCTCGACGGTCAATCGCCGTTCAGTGCACTGGCGCTCGGTGCCGTGCTGGGCCTGGTCTGGAGCCCTTGTTCCGGCCCGTTGCTGGGGTCAGCCCTGACGCTGGTGGCCAGCGAGGGCGGCCTGGTGCGCGGCGGTGTGGTGCTGGCCGTGTTTGGCCTGGGCGCGGCAATCCCGCTGGTGCTGGTGGCCCACGCCTCGCGCAGCGGCTTTGTGCGGGCGCGCGGTTGGGTGCTGGCCCGGGTGGACGGCCTGCGGCGCGGTTTTGCGTTGCTGCTGGGGGCGCTGGGCCTGGCGATCCTGACCGGTGCGGACAAGTGGCTGGAAGCACGGGTGCTGACCTGGCTGCCCGACGCTTGGGTCAATCTCACCGTGGGGATCTGAGACGCTGCTGAATGCCCTGGCCCTGGCTGCCGCGTGAACCGGCCCGCGCCGATCAGGCGGCCAGCGGCAAGGCCAGGCACAAACGGGTACCGCCAAGCGGTGCCGGCAGCGGCAGCAGGCTGCCACCGTGCAGCAGGGCCACCCGCTGCGCGATGGCCAGGCCCAGCCCGCCGATGCCACCGCCGGGGCGCTTGATCGGGGGGTCGCGCAACGAGCGTTGCCCGTCAAGCCGGGCCAACAGTTCGGCGGGCAGGCCGGGGCCGGCGTCCTCGACCAGGATCTGGGCGTGGGTGTCGTCGCGCCGCAGGCTTACCCGCACCGGTGCGCCACTGGGCGCATGCCGCAGGGCGTTGTCGATCAGGTTGCTCAGCGCACGCTCGATCAATTGCAGGTCACCGTCCAGTTCCAGCCGGCCCGGCGGCGCGCCGGCCAGCGTCACTGGCGGTGGCTGCTGGCCCAGCTCGAACTTCTGCACCGCATCGGCCACCAGCTCGTCTAAGTTGAAGCGCTCGCGGTGCAGCACCTGATGGTCCGACTGCAGCGCCGCCAGTTCGAACAGCTGTTGCGACAGCCGGCGCACCTTGTCGCTTTGCGACAGCGCGGCAGCGAGCAGCCTGTCGTGCTGCGGGCTGGTGCCCACGGCCAGGGCCTCCAGATGGCCGTGCAATGCGGTCAGCGGCGTGCGCAGGTCATGGGCCACGCTGGCCATCATCTCGCGGTGGGCGCTGGCCTGGCGCAGCTCGCGGGCGGCCTGCTGCTCGATGCGTTGGGTCATGCCGGCATAGGCGTTGGCGATGGCCCCCACCTCGTCTCCGCCCCGGTCCGGCGGCAGCGGCGCGCCTGGACTGTGGTGCAGGCTGTAGTTGCGCATGCGGGCCGCCAGGTGGTGCAGCGGTCGCGTCAGCCGGCGCAGCGCCACGCCGCCCAGCAGCAGCGTAAGCAGTGCGCCCACGCCGGCCACCAGCGCCGCCCCCTGCCAAACCCGCCGCATGCTGACATCGCCGGCCACTTGGGCGCGGGCGCCGCCGTCCAGCACGATGTAGAGGTAACCGGGTGGCTGCGATTGGCCAGCCCGGGGTGGAAACATCGCCGCGCTGAAGATCCGCGGCGCGCTACCGCCCATCGGATCGTTGCCGCGCAGCGGCAAGGGCGCGCCGGCCAGAAAGGCCCGCACCGGCTGCAGATCGACCTGGGGCTGTTGCACCATGCCGGGCTCACCGATGTAGGCGGCCACCCGGCCGTCGGCGTCCAGCACATAGACCTGGATGCCGGGGTTGACCACCATCAGCATCTGCAACAGCGCGCTGCGGGCCGCCACATCCGCCTGGTTGGGGTCGGCGGCGGTGATCTCGGGCCAATGGCCCACGATGTGCTGCGCCAGGCCGTGCGACAGGCGCTGCAGGGCTTCTTTTTCATGCTCGGCCGCCACGCTGCGGCCCAGCACGGCGATCAGGCCGGCGTAGGCCAGCAGCAGCGCGGCCAGCGTCAGTGTCAACCGGGTGGTGAACGACAACGGCGGGTGGCTCATGTTGTTGCCCCGGCGCCGGGCGGATCGAAGCGGTAGCCGACCCCCCAGACGGTGACGATGTGCAGCGGTGTGCGCGGGTCGTGCTCGATCTTGCTGCGCAGCCGGTTGATGTGGGAGTTGACGGTGTGCTCGTAGCCGTCGAAGCCGGCGCCCCAGACCCGCTGCAGCAGTTCACCGCGGCCGAAGGCCTGGCCGGGGTGGCGGACCAAAAAATGCAACAGGTCGAACTCGCGCAGCGTCAGCGGCACGGGGGTTTCGCCCAGCAGCAGCTCGCGGCGCACCGTGTCGAGCCGCCAGGGGCCGAAGCGCAGCACCGGCGCGGCCGCCGGCGCTGCCCGCAGTTGCGCGATGCGGCGCAGCAGGGCCCGCACCCGGGCCACCAGCTCCAGCATCGAAAACGGCTTGGCCAGGTAGTCGTCCGCGCCCAGCTCCAGCCCCAGCACGCGGTGGGCTTCGGCAGACCGGGCGCTGAGCATGATCACCGGCACGTCCGGGTGGCGGGCCCGCAGGTGGCGGCAGACCTCCCAGCCGTCGGCGCCGGGCAGCATCAGGTCCAGCAGCACCAGGTCCCAGCGCTGGCGGTCGATGGCGGCCATCGCCAGCCGGCCGTCGGCCTCCCGGTGCAGGCGGTAGCCGGCCTGCTCCAGGTGCAGGCGCAGCGCATCGGCGATGGCGTCGTCGTCTTCGACCAGCAGCAGGTTTTGGGGCATGGCCGATTCTGGCGGATGGGCGCGGGCCCGGGCGGGCGGGACCGACCCGAGGCCGGCCCAGCCCGCTGCCGGCGGGCGCACTGCGGTGGCTGCCTGGCTCAACGCCCGGTGGTTTGGCGGCGGCGTGCCAGCCAGCCCATCCCCAGCAGGCCGGCCAGCATCAGCGCGACACTTTGTGGCTCGGGCACGGGAGCAGCGCTGAACGAGATCCGGTAGACATCGCTGTTGGCCGCAAGCTGGCTGTCGAAGGTGTAGCCGGCGCCGGTGGTCAGCCCGTTGAAGCCATAGAACTCGGCAAAGTTGAACGCCACGGTCGAATTTTGCGGGCTGCGCAGGTCGTTGTTGCCCACGAAGGCCGCTGCCGCCGGGTCGTACACCTCGGAGCCAGCATCCCAGATCTCGTGCGCCTTGACGGTGATCGAGTTGATCTGCAGGCTGCCACCGGCGTTGAACAGCTTGTATTCGGTGGGCGAATCGTTGCCGATGAAGAAGTCGTTGCTCGGTATCGCCATGGCGGCAAACGTGAAGTACGGGTTCACAGCGGTGTCGATCATGTACATCGCCGACTTGCTGGCGCCCGGGAACAGCGGCCCGCCGATGGTGCCACGCACCGCGCCAGGGTCGGCCGCGCCAAAGGCGGCCTGCCAGACGCCGCCGGCGCCACCTTCGGCCACCGAGACGATGGCCGCACCGGCCACGCCGCCCAGGTTGAAGGCGTCGAAGCTGCCGTTGTTAAAGCCCAGGTGCAGCGGCGCGAACGAGATGCTGTTGGCCGGCGCCAGGTTTTCTATCGTGACCATGACCTGGACCGGTACCGATTGGGCGGCTGTGGCCGCAGCCAGCAGTGCGGCGGCGGTGGTCAGGCGGGCGAGGGCGTTGGGGACGGGTGGCATGAGCGGGCTCCTGGCAGTGGGTTGTGACGGGCCCGACCCTTCGAGCCCGTTGCACCGATGCTAGAAACCGCGCCTCACCAAGTCCTCACCGCCGCGTCACGGCGCGGTGAACTTCTGCCCGCCGTAGCGGTTCCGTGGTGGCCGCCGTGGTCGGCACCGCTCAGCGCCGCGCCGCCATGACATGCCGGGCCTGCACATAGCCAAACGCAAAATCCACCGATTCGTCGATGTTGCGGGCAATTGCCTGGCGCTCTTTTTCGGTCGTGAAAAACGCCAGGTCGGCACTGTGGCGGATGTAGTGCGGCGGCATGCGGTTGAGCGCCACGCAGGCCACGTCGGCCAGCAACTCGGGGTCGTCGGACACCCCGGGGTAGCGGGTGGACGCGGCAATCACCGCGGCGAACACGGTCTTTTCGTGGGTGTTGTGGACCGATGAGTAATCCATGGCGGGCGCTCCTGGGGCAGGTCGGGGGATAGGGCCTTATCGGCCAGCCTGCCGTGCAACTTGAGTGCGCCCGTTGGTGTCGCCGCCGCTCGGGCGAGGCAGGGCTGGCTTGCAGCGCTGCACAGTCCGCCTGCAGCGACAGTCGCCGCGGCGCCATCCGCCGTGGCTGCGCATCACTACCATCGGCGTCTGCCCGGCGGTGTGTTGCATCACGCGCCGCTGCCAGCGCCTTGCAGGAGCACCCCTTGACCGCAATTACCGCCGCCAACGCCAACGCCACCGCCGCCCCGCCCCTGCGCCAGGACGCCACGGTGATCGGCTTGGTGGGTCTGGCGCATGCGGTCAGCCATTTCAGCCAGCTGCTGCTGGCGCCGTTGTTTCCGTGGCTCAAGGCCGAGTTCCAGGTCAGCTACACCGAGCTGGGCCTGCTGCTGACCGTCTTCTTCGTCGTGTCGTCCATCGTCCAGACCGCCTCGGGTTTTGTCGTTGACCGCTTCGGCCCGCGGCCGGTGTTGATGGGCGGCTTGGCCTTGCTCGGCCTGGCTGCGCTGGGTTATGCCAACAGCCACAGCTACGGGATGTTGACGGCCAGCGCCGTGCTTGCAGGCGTCGGCAATGGGGTGTTCCACCCGGTCGACTACACCTTGCTCAACCGCAAGGTGCACAAGAGTCGGCTCGGCCATGCGTACAGCGCACACGGCATCACCGGCACACTGGGCTGGGCCTTGGCGCCAGCGTTGATGGTGCCGGTGGCCCTGGTCGCCGGCTGGCGCACGGCCATGCTGTGTGCGTCGGCGGTGGCGTTTGGGGTGCTGGCGGTGCTGTGGTGGCAGCGCGCGCGCCTGGCGCTGGACCTGGCACCCGCAGTCGCTGCCGGTCAGCCGGTGGCTGCCGGTGCCGGCGCTGCCCCCGGCATCGCGGCCCGCCCTGCCGAGGGCCCGTTCGACTTCTTGCGCATCCCGGCGGTCTGGATGTGTTTCGGCTTTTTCTTCTTCTATGCGATGGCCTTGAGCGTGGTGCAGAGTTTTGCGCCCGAGGCGGCTCGGCAGTTGCACGACGTGCCCTTGCAGTGGGTGGCGATCTGCGTGTCGGTCTACATGGTGTGCAGTGCCAGCGGCATGCTGCTGGGCGGCTTTTTGGCGTCCGACCCGGCGCGTAGTGAACGCGTGGTCGGCGTCGGCATGGGCCTGGCGGCCTGTGTGGCGCTCAGCGTGGCGCTGTTGCCGGTGGCGCCCGGCATGGTGCCGGTGATGTTTGGCCTGATGGGCCTGGTCTCGGGCAGCGTCGGCCCGTCGCGCGACCTGCTGGTCAAGCGGTCCACGCCTGAGAACGCCAGCGGTCGGGTCTTCGGCGTGGTCTACGCCGGGCTGGACATCGGCCAGGCCCTGGCACCGCTGGTCTTTGGCCGGCTGATGGACCTGCACCAGTACCGCAGCGTCTGGATCGGTCTGGCGGTGGTGCAACTGGTGCTGATCGTCAGCGCCGTCAACGTGCGTCGGGTGCGGCGTGAGCAGATCCCCGCGGCCGCCGCGGCTTGAGTGCCTGCCGCCAGCCTTGCCCGGCCCAGCCTTCAGGCGTGCCGATAATCGGCGCGCTGCGCCCTTTAGCCACCCCTTTCCGAACCCCATGACGCCCAGACCCGCCGGCCATGTCCTTGTCGAAGCCCTGATCGCCCAGGGTGTGCACACCGCGTTTGGCGTGCCGGGTGAAAGTTACCTGGCCGTGCTGGACGGCTTTCACGAGTACCGCGAGCAGATCCGCTTCATCGCCTGCCGGCAAGAGGGCGGCGCCTGCTTCATGGCCGATGCCCAGGGCAAGCTCAGCGGTGCGCCCGGTATCTGTTTTGTCACCCGCGGCCCGGGTGCCACCAACGCCAGCATCGGGCTGCACACCGCGTTCCAGGATTCCACCCCGCTGATCCTGTTTGTCGGCCAGGTGGCCAGCGACCAGCGGGATCGCGAGGCCTTTCAGGAGCTGGACTACCGCCAGGTGTTTGGCCCCGGCACGCTGGGCATGGCCAAATGGGTGGGCGAAGTGCAGGACGCCGACCGCCTGCCCGAGTACGTGGCACGCGCCTTCCACACCGCGCTGCAAGGCCGGCCCGGGCCGGTGGTGCTGGTGCTGCCCGAGGACATGCTGACCCGGCTGACCAGCGCCCCGGTGCTGCCGCAGGCCCAGACCGCCCAGGCCTGGCCGGCGCCCGGTGCCCTGCGCACGCTGCGCGAGATGCTGCTGGCGGCGCAGCGCCCGCTGGTGATTGCCGGCGGCAGCGGCTGGGACGCCGACGCGGCCCGTGCGCTGCAGCGTTTTGCCGAGAACTGGCAACTGCCGATCGGCTGCGGCTTCCGCTTCCAGGACACGTTCGACAACCGCCATCCGCTGTACGCCGGCGACGTCGGCATCGGCATCAACCCCAAGCTGGCGCAGCGCGTGAAAGACGCCGACCTGGTCATCGCGCTGGGCGTGCGCCTGGGCGAGATGACCACCGGGGGCTACACCCTGCTGGCGGTGCCCCGGCCGGCGCAAAAGCTGGTGCACCTCCATGCCGGGCCTGAGGAGCTGGGCCGGGTCTATGCCGCCGACCTGCTGCTGCAATCATCGATGGCCTGTGCGGCCAAGGCGCTGGAGGCGCTTGCCGCGCCCGGCGATGCGACCCGGCTGCCCTGGCTGGACTGGACAGCGGCCGCCCATGCCGACTACGAGGCCAACCACATTGCGCCGCCGGTTGCGCCGCTGGACATGGCCGTGGTGATGAAGACGGTGCAGCGCCTGGCGCCCGCGGACACCGTCTACACCAATGGCGCCGGCAACTACAGCGGCTGGCTGCACCGTTATGTGCGCTACTTCGGCCTGCAACACCACGGCCGCACGCAGCTGGCGCCCACCTCGGGTGCGATGGGCTATGGATTCCCGGCGGCGGTGGCGGCGGCCTTGCTGCACCCCGAGCGCACGGTGGTCAACGTGGCCGGCGATGGCGACTTTTTGATGACCGGGCAAGAGATGGCCACGGCCACCGGCTATGGCGCCAACCAGGGCGCTGGCCGCCTGGTCTGCCTGGTGGTGGACAACGGCACCTACGGCACCATCCGCATGCACCAGGAGCGCGAGTACCCGGGCCGGGTCAGCGGCAGCGACCTGTTCAACCCTGACTTTGCCGCGATGGCACGGGCGTTTGGCTGGCGTGCGGCCACGGTGGCTGGCACCGGCGACTTCGAGGCTGCATTTGCCGAGGCGCTGGACGCCGGCGCGCCGATGCTGATCCACCTCAAGCTCGACGCCGACGTCAGTACCACCCGCGGCACGCTGAGCGCCATGCGCGAGGCCGCACGCCAAGCGGGTCGTTGAGCTTCCAGCGCTGCTGCGGCGGGGGTTGCCGCTGTGCCGGGCCGGCGCGCTGGCATCCGTCTTCTTGGGGTGGCGCACCGCAGACCAGCGCGCTACTATGCCGCGCCAGGGGGCGGATCGGGCAGCGACCGGTTGTTGTTGCCGTTCGCCACCGGCGTGATGCAGGATGGAGGACGGTGTGATGAATTCAACTTTTTCTTGGCGTGGTGTGCAACGCGGGGCAATGTTGTCGGTTCTGGTGGCGTCGTCTTTGTCGGCTGGTGGGGCCGCGGCGGCAGAACCGGTGGACCTGGGTCAAGCGGTCCCGGATGCCCAGGCCATCAGTGAAGGCCTTTTTCCCGAAGATGCCTGCAAGGAACTGCAGCAGGCCGGCTACAAGTGCATGGGCTTCAAGCCGGCGGTGAGGTTCTCGCTGCCTGCCACGGCCTTCAAGCTGGGGTCGGCCGAACTGCCGGACTTGCTGCGCCAGCAACTGGACCGGTTTGCCGAGGCGATGCGGGGCAAGCGCGGCACTGGCCGCGTGGTACGCATCGAAGGTCATGCCGACGCTACCGGCTCGGACGAGATCAACGTGCCGTTGTCGCAAAAGCGGGCCGAGGCTGTCAAGGAGTACCTCGTCAAAGGCGGCGCCGACCAAACCATGTTGCAGGCGTTCGGCATGGGCGCGAAGTCACTCAAGGACAAGGCCGATCCCCGCGCCGCTGAAAATCGCCGGGTCGAGATCGGCCGGCTGGTGCCACCCTGATCGGGTACCGCCCCGGGTCAGCCGATGGGCGCGGAGCCGCACCCAACCGGGTTCCCGTCGTCGGCTTGTCGGCCGCCTTTGGGTCAGCGAATGGTGTCGAACCGGAGCACCACTGCGCCAAACTCGTCCTCGCAGGCCGAGCCATCGGGGCAGATGGCCCGCCCGGCTTGAAACGGCACGCGGGACGGGCGTTGTGCAGCAGCAATGCGTTGTGCGTCCGCGCCGACCGGCAACAACCGGTACGGGCCGTCTTTGCGCGGCTCTAGCGCCGCAAAGTCGCGCTCGCGGGCCGACACCATCACCAGCAACAGCGTCGGGCCCACGGGCTCGGTGGTCTCAAAAACGATCGGCGGCTGCGGCAACTTCAGGGACTGGTTTTTGCGGATCTTCTGGCTGCCAACGGTGGCGTTGGGGTAGATCAGCACCAATGAGCCGTCGGAACCGTAGGCTTGCACATACAAAAAACCGTCACGCTCCGCCTGCACGGTGAACGACAGTTCGTCGTGTCCGATGCGCAGCCGGGATTTTGTGGCCCTTGCCCGGAGTTTGAAGCTCGGTGTCTGGGCCTGCTGGATGCGCTCGAATTCCGCGCCGACGTCAAAGCCAGCCGCAGCGTTCGACGCGCTGCCCGTGCCGCTGGCTGACCCGGCGCGGGCCAACCCGGCGCCTGGCGCTGCCAGCGCGGCGGTGGCGGGCCGGGTCGCCGCGCTGAGCGCGCTGTAGGCGCCATACCCCAGCCCCGCCACCGCCGCGATGCCGGCCGCCAACGCGATCAGGGGGGTGCTTTTGCGTGGTGCCGGATGGCCGCCTGTGGCGTTGGCAACCGCTGCCGGCGCTGCCCGCTGCGGCGCAGCATCGAGTTGCGGTGGGGCGGAGGGTGACCTTGCGCTGCTGTCCAGGCCCAGTTCGGCCCGCAGTTGCTCGATCGACGGGGTGCGCAACCCAGGCTGGATGACCAGCGCATGATCGATAGCGGCCAGAAAGGCGTTGCTGTAGCGGCCCGCGGCGGCTTGCGCCAGCGGCACATAAGTGTCACTCAGCAGCCTACCCACCGATGGTGGCGGCGTTTTGCCCATGATCGCAAAGTACACCACCGCGGCCAAGGCGTAGACATCGGTCCACGGGCCTTGTTGCATGCCCGGGATCTCGGCGTACTGCTCGACCGGCGCGTAGCCTGGCTTCAGGATCACGGTCAAGGCTTGGGTCATGTCGCCGATCACCCGACGCGCCGCGCCGAAATCCAGCAGCAGCGGGCGCTGGCTGCCGGCAAGCATCATCACGTTGTCTGGCGAGATATCGCGGTGGTAGCACTGCTGGCGGTGGATCACTGTCAGCGCCTCGGTCAGCGGGTCCAGCACGCCGAGCAGCCAGGCCTGCGCAGGCGGTTCGCCCAAGTCGCGCAGGGTGGCCTTGAGGGTTTTGCCTTCGTAGAACGGCATCACCATGTAGGCGGTGCCGTTGGCCTCCCAGAACCGATAGACCTTGACCAGCGAGGGGTGGTCAAACTGCGCCAGCAGGCGGGCCTCGTTGACAAAGCTCTTGCGACCGGCCTCGAAGGTCTCGCGGTTGCGTTCGGACTTGACCTGCATCTGGTTTTTACCGGTGCGCACGGCCAGCTCTGCGGGCATGTACTCCTTGATCGCCACCTGGCGCTGCAGCGAATGGTCCGTGGCCAGGTACACGATGCCGAAGCCGCCTTCGCCCAGCAGTGCCGTGAGTTCGAACTCACCCAGCAGTGTGCCTACAGGCAGGCCATTGCCCATATCGGCAACCGGGGGCGATGGCGAGTCCGCGCGCGGCAGCCATTGGGTGCGGTCCGCGTCCGCCGGGTGAGCCAGCCGCAGCGTTGCGTGTGAGGCGTGGCCGCCCGCGCCAGTACTGTCGCGGCCAGCCCTGCCCAGCGGCCAAACCACGGTGCGGTCATCGTCTGGGGCGTCGGGTGTCATGGCGTGGCGGGCGGCAAGCTCGTGCAGATTGTGGCGCCAAGCGGGTCGGCGGCGCTGGCGGGCAAACCCAGAGATGACTTCAGTCTGGGGGGCTGCAACCGCGGGCTGGCGTTGCCCTGGGCCAGACCGCCGCGCTGTTGCGGCCACGGTGGGTTGGGGCGCCAGGAACCCCGCGAACCGTCCTGGATAGGCTCCGATAACATGGGCTGTCAAGCATCGCATCGGAGTGAGGTCGGGATGGGGTATGCGCGTTGGACTGCGAAAGCGCAGGTCGTTGGGTTGATGTTGTGCATGGGTTGCTGGGCGCCATCGAAGGCCCAGGCGCCCGGTGCTTCGCGCACGCCCGCGGTGGTGCCGTCCAGTACCGACCTGGCGCCGCTGCAGGTCATACCACCCAGCACGGCCGACTTGCCGGTCGTGCCCAAGAAGCTGCCGCGAGAGTTGGGCAAGCCGGACGATGACTTGCGCATCGACATCGATCGTTACAGCCTGGACGACAGCGCGCCGGCGGCACTCCGCGCCAAGCTGGCCGAGCTGACCCGGAACTTTGTCGGCAAGGACCGCAGCTTCGAGGACCTGAACAACGCCAAGGCCGAGGTCACCCGGTTCCTGCAAAGCGAGCTGGGCTACTACCTGGGCTATGCCTACGTGCCCGAGCAAGTTTTCAAGGACGGCGTGGTGCAGCTCGCGGTGCTGGAGGGTCGGCTCGACAAGGTTGTTCTGAAGTGGCCGACCGGCAAGGCGTTGCCGGTGCGGCGAGAGGTGGTTCAGGGCTTTCTTGACCGCTTGAAGGAGGGCGGCATCCTGCTGGTGCGCGATGTCGAGCGGGTGGTGTTCCTGGTAAACGACCTGAGCGGGATGAAAGCGCGGTTCGACATCCAGCCGGGCAGCAAGCCGGGCACCGCCAACATCGTCGTCACGCCCGAGGCCGAGAGCATCTGGTCGGGCAAGGCCGAGGCCGACGTCAATGGTTCACGCTACATGGGCGCCTTTCGGCTGGGCGGTTTGGTACAGATGAACAGCCCTTTCGGGGGCGGCGACGTTGTCACTGCCAATGTGTTGACCTCCACGACACGGGGGCTGTCGTTTGGCCTGCTCGGGTATTCATCACCGGTAGGTAACGACGGCATCAAACTCGGCGCGTCGTTGTCGGCGGTCGTTTACCAGCTCGACAAGGCCTTGTTTCCGCTCGACCTGAACGGTACGGCGGTGACCTTCACCGGCTACGGTCTTTACCCGGTGATCCGCGCGCGCAACCTGAACCTGTTCTCGGTGCTGTCGGTCGAGCACAAGGCCTATGAAGACCGACAGGGCGCTTTCGACAGCAGCGGCCGAAAAACCGTGGACACGCTGGGCCTGGGCACCACCGGGGATTTTCGCGATGCTGCGCTGGGCGGCGGTGTCAGCACCTACGATGCCAACGTGATCAGTGGACGGGTGAGCTACCCCGGGGGCCGCCCCGGCGCGCTCGACGACGCGCCGAACTTCACCAAGCTCACGTTCGGGTTTTCGCGCTTGCAAGATCTGCTGTTCGTGTTGCCGGACCTGCAGGACACACGCACCGGCAAGGTTCTGGCCTTTGTGTCGATGCGGGGCCAGATCGCTCTGGCAAATCTGGACACGACGGAGCAGTTCCGGATCGGCGGGCCGGAGGGTGTGCGCGCCTTCGCGCCCGGTGAAGGCACTGGCGATGAAGGCATCGTGCTTTCACTGGAGGCGCGGCTTCTGCCACCCGATTCGTGGTTTGGCCGCATCTCCAGCGAGTTGGTGATGAGTGCGTTTGTCGATGCCGGCTATGTGCGTTACCGTCACAAGACCTCGCCGGCGACCGTAGGCGCCGCGGCGAACACCGAGTTGTTCAGCGGTGCCGGTCTGGCGTTGTCGTGGGTTCGCCCTGGCGAGTACGCGCTTCGGGCCAGTCTTGCGGCACCTATCGCTGGCGTACCACGCAGCGACACCCTGGTGCGCAGCCCGCGCCTGTACTTGCTGGCGACCAAGTTTTTCAATTGAATTGGCGTTTTGCCGCTTCGGTAAAGACAGGGGAAGTTCCATGCCGACATCGTTGCCTCTGCGGCCAGCCCTCAAGCGCCTGCCGGTCGGGCGTTTTTTATTGCATCCGATCAGTGTGGCGGCCTGCTTGCTGGGCGCGGCACCTGCCAGTTTCGGGTTGCCGCAGGGTGCCACGCCAGCCTTTGGCCAGGTTGCCATCAAGCAGACCGATCCGCTGCAACTGAGCATCCAGCAGGGCAGCCAGCGGGCTGGCATCGACTGGACCACGTTCTCGATCGGCAGCAATGAGCGGGTGGTAGTCAGCCAGCCGAACCGCAGCTCTGTCTTGCTCAACCGGGTGGTAGGCAACGATCCGTCGCAAATCCTCGGTAGCTTGCAGTCCAACGGCACGGTCTGGCTGATCAATCCGCGCGGTATCGTGTTCGGCGTCAACTCCAGGGTGGACGTGGGTGGTCTGGTGGCCAGCACGCTGTCCATCGGCAATGACGATCTGGCATCAGGCCGCCTGCTGTTGAGCCGACTGGGTGGCAACGCCGGTGAAATCCGCAGCGAGGGTCAGATCAACGCGCCCGACGGGACGGTTGCGCTGGTCGCGCCGCAATTGACGCAGAGCGGTCGCATCAACGCGCGCCGGATTGGCTTGGCAGCAGCAACCGGGGTGCAACTGGACCTGGATGGTGATGGCCTGATCTTCTTCAATGCCCGCAATGACGGCAGCCTGGACGCCCGGCTCAACCAGCTCGGCACCTTGCAGGCCAATGGCGGCAGCATCGAGATGAGTGCTGCAGCGCGGGCCGGCATGGCCGACACCGTGCTCAACCTGGAGGGTGTGGTGCAGGCGCGCGCGATCGGGCGGCGCGAGGGGCGGATCGTCATCGATGGTGGCAGCGATGGCGTGACCCGGGTGGCCGGTGTTGTCGATGCCAGTGCTGGCGCGGCTGGTGAACACGGCGGCGAGATCAAGGTGCTGGGCGCCCGGGTCTGGCTGGACAGCAGCGCCCGGCTGGACGCGTCCGGAAACGCCGGCGGCGGCACCGTGCTGGTGGGCGGCAACTGGCAAGGCCAGGGGCCGGAGCACAACGCAGGGGTGAGCTGGGTGTCGTCCGGTGCCACGTTGAACGCCGGCGCGGTGCGCCTGGGCGATGGCGGCAAGGTGGTGGTCTGGTCCGACGGGACCACGGTGTTCGACGGCAGCATTGCAGCGCGTGGTGGCTTGCTGGGCGGCAACGGTGGGCGGGTCGAGACCTCGGGCAAGGCGGGGTTGGCCGTGCGCACCGGTACGGTAGACGCCGGTGCGTCAGCCGGAGGGTCTGCCGGCGTGTGGCTGCTGGATCCCCTCAACATCACAGTCGCCACGGCTGGCCCAGCGCTAATTGGCGATGTCAGCACCATTGCTGCCAAAGCGGGTACGGACCAGACAATTTCGCCGGCCACGCTGGCGGCCGCAAATGCCGACATCGTGTTGCAGGCAGAGAACAATATTCTGATCAGTGATGCGGTCACCCTGACGGCCTTGAACAAGAGCTTCACGGCCCAGGCTGGACGCAACATCACGGTCTCTGCGGCGATCAGCACCAATGCCGGCGCCATCACGCTGTCGGCCAATGATCCGATCAAGGCTGCGGTCAACACCACGGGCAGGGTGGTGCTCAATGCCAACTTGAATGCGGGGACGGCAGCCGTTGCCATCACCAACAACCCTGGGGGAACCGATAGCCATCAGTTGGGCGCGCAAATCACCGGTGGCAGTCTGACCCTGACCGGAAACGCCGAACTCACAGCAACCACCACGCTGGTGTTGGGTGGCAACAGCGCGATAGCCAGTGTGCTGAGCGGCGCTGGCGGCTTGACGAAAAGCGGAGCCGGTGTCCTGACGCTGTCGGGTGCCAACACCTACAGCGGCAAGACGAGCATCCCGGACGGCACGCTGAGCGTGAGATCGCTCAACAGCGTCACGACGCCCGTCTCCGGCGCCAGCAGCAGCCTGGGCAAGCCGGCCGATGTCGCCAGCGGCACCATCGACCTGGGCAGCACCACGACTGCCGGCACCCTGGTGTACACCGGCACCGGCGAAACCACGGACCGTGTGATCAACCTGGCGGGCACCACTGGCGGGGGCGTGCTGGACCAATCGGGCACCGGGCTGCTGAAGTTCAGCAGCAACCTGACGGCCACGGTTGCAGGCAGCAAGACGCTGACGCTGCAGGGCTCTGCTGCGGGCTCGGGTGAACTGGCGGGTGCCGTGGTGGACGGCAGCGGCGTTACCGCATTGAGCAAGGCCGGTACTGGCAGTTGGACGCTGTCGGGTGCCAATACCTACGCCGGCAAGACCGCCATCCTGGACGGTGTGCTGAGCGTAGGCTCGCTCAACAGCGTCACGACGCCCGTCTCCGGCGCCAGCAGCGGCCTGGGCAAGCCGGCCGATGTCGCCAGCGGCACCATCGACCTGGGCAGCACCACGACTGCCGGCACCCTGGTGTACACCGGCACCGGCGAAACCACGGACCGTGTGATCAACCTGGCGGGCACCAC
>Ga0209181_10002028_pt1 | contig 33855 bp, 32 predicted proteins | sample MAT05_FD_187208 | JGI IMG/M metagenome (GOLD analysis project Ga0209181, IMG submission 187208) | Freshwater microbial communities from Lake Fryxell liftoff mats and glacier meltwater in Antarctica - MAT-05 (SPAdes) (version 2) | ecosystem: Environmental > Aquatic > Freshwater > Ice > Liftoff... | reverse complement strand
AGCGTGGAAAAACACAGGCGGTGGCGCGCGACCAGAAAGTTGCTGAACGTGGCCAGCAAATTTATCGCGTCGGCATCCCTGAGGCCAAGATTCCTGCGTGCGCGGGTTGCCACGGCGGTGCGGGAGACGGCATCCCGGCTATTTATCCGCGCGTCCGCGGCCAATGGCCCGAATACTCGTTGTCCCAGTTGAAGGCCTACGCCAGCGGCGAGCGCAAGAACCAGCAGATGAATGCGATTGCCTCGCGCATGAAGGACGCCGATCTGGTGGCGGTGTCTGAGTACATGGCGGGCATGCGGATCCGCTGATCTGCCGTTAAAAAAACGCCGCATCTTTGATGCGGCGTTTTTTTTGGTGCGCGGTGTGTGCGCTGAGCGCGGCTTACCTGTCGGTCGGCAGGTCCTCGGCGGCGCGCTGCATCAGCGCTTCCCGCGAAGTCGCGTCGGAGGGAAACAGGCTGATGCCAATACGGGCGACCACCCGACCGAACTCGCCCGGCAGGGGTTGCGCAACGGGTTTGGCAAACGCCTCGTGCAATTTGTCGGCAATGCGTGTTGCTGTCGCCCGATCGGATGCCTGGGGGATCACCACCATGAACCGGCCGTCGCCAAGATCTGCCACCAAGTCGGCATCGCGCAGTGTGGCAACCATGCGCGCCGCCGCTGTCCGCACAAGTTCGCCGGCCGCCGCTTCCCCATCGCGCCGCGTGGTTTCGGCAAAGTCATCCAGCGCAACCATCAGCAAGCCGAATCCGCCCAATGCGCGCTCGACATCAGCGTTGGCCAAGCGCTGGTCGAGATGTTCGGTGAGCGCTTGGCGGTTGACGACTCCTGTCAGGCTATCTTGCATTCTTAGTCCCGATTGAGCATCCGAAATGTTTCACGTGCCCGCGCAATGGTTTCATCGATGTCTGCATCGGTGTGGGCTTTGGAAACGAAACCGGCCTCGAACGCAGAAGGCGCGAGATAAACGCCGCGCTCAAGCATGCCGTGGAAGAAACGATTGAAGCGGCCTCGATCGGATTGCATTACATCCGCGTATGAGGTTGGTGGTGAGGCCGAGAAGAACATGCCGAACATTCCGCCGAGGCTGGTCGCGGAAAAGGTTTCGCCCTCCTCCTTCGCAGCAGCGGACATGCCATCACATAAGCGCTTGGTTGACGCGGACAGCTCTTCAAAAAAACCGGGCTTCGAGACGAGTTCGAGCGTCTTCAAACCGGCTGCAACCGCCACCGGATTGCCGGACAATGTACCTGCCTGATAGACGCCTCCGAGCGGTGCCATATTGGCCATCAGGTCGCGCCGACCGCCGAAGGCACCCACTGGCATGCCGCCGCCGATGACCTTGCCGAGGGTGGTCAAATCTGGCTTGATACCGAAGTGGCCCTGAACGCCATGCAGGCCGACGCGAAAACCGGTCATGACCTCGTCGAATATCAACACCGCGCCGTGCTTGGTACACAACGCCCGCAGAGCGTGCATATAGGATGCGTCAGGCACGATGAAATTCATGTTGCCGGCAATGGGCTCGATGATCACGCAGGCAATCTGGTTACCGATGTCGGCGAAGGTCTGCTCGAGGTCCGTTAGGCTGTTGTAGGTGATGACTACCGTATCGGCGGCAACTTCGGCTGGGACCCCTGCCGAGCTAGGGTTGCCAAACGTCAGCGCGCCTGAGCCTGCCTTGACCAGCAACGCGTCGGCATGCCCGTGGTAACAACCTTCAAACTTGACAATCTTCTTGCGTCCGGTCGCGCCACGCGCAAGGCGGATCGCGCTCATCGTCGCTTCCGTCCCGGAGCTGACCAAGCGAACCTGCTCAATCGAGGGCATCAATTCGCACAGTTTTTCAGCCATCAGCAGTTCAGCTTCGGTCGGTGCCCCGAAGCTGAGGCCATCGACGGCGCGTTCCTGGACCGCGGCAATCACCTCAGGGTGTGCGTGTCCGAGTATTGCCGGTCCCCAAGAGCCTACGTAGTCAATGTACTGGTTACCATCGACGTCCCACAGATAGGCGCCTTTGCCTTTGCGGAAGAAAACCGGAGTACCGCCAACCGCACGAAAGGCGCGCACCGGCGAATTGACGCCGCCAGGGATAACGCGCTGTGATTTTTCGAAAAGCGCCTTGCTGTGTTCAAACATTGGGGTTGCTCGTTAGGGGACGGTATGAATGGGTGACGAAGAAAAAACCGCTTGATAGCGCCGCGCTCGCGCCGCGACTTCGATGCGCGTTGGTGCAGAGAACAGGTCCGAGACTACCGCGACGGCGTCTGCGCCAGCAGCCACGACAAGACCCACATTATCTCTTGTGATGCCGCCGATAGCGACAATAGGAACTTTGAACGTCTGCTTTGCCCGGGTGATAAGCGACAGGGCTGCGGGAACGGCATGCGGTTTGGTCGACGATATGAACAGGCTGCCGAACGCAAGGTAGTCGGCACCGGCCGTCGCGGCAGCCTCCGCTCTGGCAAAGTCGTTGTAGCAGGATATGCCGACCAAAAACGGGTGCCCTGAATGCGCCCGCCCAGCGCGTTGTTTTGCGTCCTTGATCTGGTGCGCGAGTTCGGCGGCGTCGCCAAACGGCGCATCTTCACGCCCCCAATGCACGCCATCTGCGCCGATTTCAAGCGCCAGCGCGAGATCGTCGTTGACGAGCAAGGTCGCACCGCAGGCCCGAGTCAACTCTCGTATCAAGTCAGCTTCTTTTCGCAGTATTTCTGCCGAGGAGCCTTTTCGACGCAACTGAAGTAAGCGCACACCGCCGTCAAATGCGCCACCGAGTCTGTCGACAAGCTCGCCGGTCGACAGGTCACTAGGCGTGACTGCATACAGGCCTTTGATGCCGATTAGCGCGCTAATGCCGCGGTCCGACCGGATCAGTGCCTGCTGGCGTGGTCCGCAAAGCGACTTCGTCGGTGTCCTTAGGGCCGTCCTCGCTTTCAGGTGCCTGGTCATCCTCCTCGTCGCGCGCCCAGAACATGCGGTCTGGGATGAACTGCCCCATGCCAGGCCGGAAACCGGCTTTCAGCGCGTGCCAGGTGTAATCCTGGGCTTCCCGAACCGCTTCTTCAATGTCGAGCCCGCGGGCGATGGTTGCGGCGATTGCTGAAGCCAGCGTACATCCGGAGCCGTGATAGCTGCCGGGTAGTCGCTGCCATCGGTCAGCACGCATCACCCCGCTATCGCCGTACAGGGTATTGATAACCTCGAGGGTCGCCTCATGGCCGCCGGTAACAAGGACGTACTCAGCCCCCATATCCGTCAATCGCCGCGCCATCCGGTCCGCCGGAATTCGCTCCTCGTCTTCCCCCATCGTCAAACGAAACAATTCAAGTGAATTGGGTGTGATGACGGTGGTCTGTGGAATGATCATCTCGCGGATCGCCTCGATCGCCTCCTCGGAGGCGAATTCGTCGCCACGCGCCGAGGCGAGCACCGGATCGAATATCAGCGGAATCTCAGGGTAGTCCGACACAATCTCGGCAATCGCCGCGATATTTTCGACGCTACCCATGACGCCGATCTTGAAGGCGACGATGGGAATATCCTCGAGGATCGCGCGCGCTTGATCCGACACCCAGTCGGCGTCCACGCATTGGATACCTTCAACCCCAGACGTATCCTGAACGGTGATGGCGGTGACGATCGATAGCGGATGACAGCCCATGCTGGCCAACGTAAGCAAGTCAGCCTGCAACCCGGCACCGCCGGAGGGATCGGTCGCGGAAAAAGTCAGGACAGCGGGAAGAGCACGGGGGTGGTCCGGCATGGCAATCCAAAAATAGTGGGTAAGAACGACCAAAGATTGGTCGCATCGGACGTATCAACTGGCCTTCCTCATTCGGTACAATTCAAGGAACCCTGCAGTGCGAACGAGGTTGTGTTGGAAATTGGTCTCTCGTCACTGCAACTTTGGCAACGCGCCAGCTTCGGCTACAAGCTCAACATTGTAGCCGCGGATCTGACAGGGCGCGGGCACCGTAGGTCGGGACGGCGCTTGCTCTCAGGGCATATTTGGGAGCGCGGGTCGACCGTCAAACACGCACTGGATGGAAATCAATAATGACGTTAGCAGTCGCTTATAAATCGTGGATGTGTCTTGTTTGCGGGATGATCTACAACGAAGCCGATGGGTGGCCAGATGACGGCATCGCCAAAGGTACCCGATGGGACGATGTTCCGGTCGGTTGGGCGTGTCCTGAATGCGGCGCGCGCAAGGAAGATTTCGAAATGATCGAGATATAGGCGTCCAGCGATAGCGCAGAAGTTCGCATCTGCCGCGTACACCACGCGAAGCGCAACATCTAGCGCGTCAATTTTCGATTTGCAGAACCCCGTGAGGGGGGCTTTAGGCGATAATCTCACCCTGAGGCAAGCCGACACCGGCCGACACAGTGCTGGCGTCAAAAGCGGTATCGGCTGCTCTGACGAGCGGTACTGTGAAGGTGTCGGACAAGCGGCGGACACACTGAGAGCGAGCGCGTGGGCGAGACAAAATCATTGACAGGTACTCGCGTCATGGTGATTGATGATTCAAACACCATACGGCGAAGCGCGGAGATTTTTCTGATGCAGGCTGGCTGCCAGGTGATCCTGGCTGAGAACGGTTTTGATGCGCTGGCGAAGATTTCCGATCATCAGCCGGACGTCATCTTTGTCGACATCATGATGCCGCGGCTCGACGGTTACCAGACGTGCGCGTTGATCAAAAAGAACGGTAAGCACAAGTCAACGCCCGTTATCATGCTGTCCTCCAAGGACAGCTTGTTTGATCGCGCCCGTGGACGCATGGTCGGATCGGACGAATATCTCACCAAGCCGTTTTCCAAGGACAGCTTGCTGCGGGCTGTCGAAGTCCATCTGGCAGCGAGCAATGCGACGCAATCGACCGCTTAAAGTCTGCGCGCCGCGCGCGCAGAAGTAGACATTTTTTCCTGAATCAGTGTGAATGGAGCGAATAACATGGCGGTAAACAAGATCCTGGTGGTTGACGACTCGCCCACGGAACGTACCTTCCTCGAGGGGCTGCTGGTCAAGGCTGGCTTTGCCGTGATTCACGCGGCGAGCGGCGAGGAAGGGGTCGAGAGAGCAAAACGGGAGCAGCCCGACCTTGTCCTAATGGACGTCGTGATGCCCGGGCTGAACGGTTTTCAAGCAACCCGCGCAATTACCCGTGACGAGACGACCAAGCACATCCCCGTATTCATCTGTACGACAAAAGATCAGGAAACGGACAAGATCTGGGGAATGCGCCAAGGTGCCAAGGATTACATCATCAAGCCGGTAAGCGCGCCCGAGCTGATCGCCAAGATCAGGGCGCTCGGCTAGCCAACCCCATCCCCGGTAATCCTATGGCGCGAAAATCCAGCCTGCGAGAGTTCCAAAGGAGTGTTGCGGAACGTCTGCGCGATCCGTCAAAGCTGCGCGCTGCCGCGTCGAAGCTCGGATTTAAAGTTGCCGATGAAAATTGGTTCGTATCGCTTTCCGATGTTGCCGAGGTGATTGCCGTCCCGGTGTTTGTGCCGGTGCCTCAAACGCAGTCTTGGTTCAAAGGCGTCGCTAACGTCCGCGGCAGACTTTATTCAGTCGCCGATTTCGCGGCCTTTCAGGGACGGGCCGCGTCGACCCCGACGGCGGAGCGGCGGGTCGTTTTGATTCACGAACGGTTGTTGGAGGCCGCAGGTATTGTCGTGAGCAGCATGATGGGCCTGCGTAACCCGGACGCGTTCGTATCCGAAGAAATCGACACCACCGATCGGCCGTGGATAAAGGGCAAGTATCGCGATCCGGCGGGAGAGGCTTGGTTTGAGTTGGACGTCGCGGCCTTGGCCAAAAGCCCTGCTTTCTTGGAGGTTGCGACCGCAACAAGTGCACCGGCAACAAGCGATCGCTGATTTACCGGCGATGGCAGGCGGAAGAAGTTGACACAGGCGCAAAGTCAACGGGCGCGCAATAGAGCTGCAGTAGTTGCCCGTTGAGAGGTTGTAAGAAAAGATCCTTTTTCAGGTGATCGCGACTCAAGACGAGGCGTGACTACGGTTTGGAGAAACCAAAATGGCATTTAAACTACCGACGCCTTCGTTTTCGAAGGCAAAACCAAACAAAGTCGCAATCGATAAGGCGCTTGCTGCAAAGATGTCTGCGGACGGTAAGCCCGCGAGAAAAGGGTTTTTTGCGTCGCTGTTTGGTAAAAAAGTGAAGAACCCTACTGACGACGCAGGTGGCGTCACAGACAGGATCGTCAAGCCAGGCCCGACGACCGGCGCCGGCCTCAGCGCAACAGCCAGCCAGACGCAGAAGATCGCGGCCACCGTCGCGGCGAACAAAGTCGTCAAGCCCAAGGCAGAGCGGGCTGCGTTTGTTCTACCGCTCATCGGCAGGTACCCGATGGCAACGCAGTTTCAGGTGCTGGGAACGTTGGCTGGTCTTTTCCTCGTGCTGATGCTGGGCTCGATCACGCTGGACACGCTGCGGCGTGGCGACATCGCCACCTTCACCAATATCGCCTCGCAGTTGCAGTTTCACACGCAGCGCCTGGCAAAGTCCGCAGGACTGGCTGCGCGCGGCGATGCGCGGACGTTTTCCGAACTTCAGGATAGCCGAGACGAATTTCAGAGATATCTCGATGTGTTGAATGACGGCGGTTTTGCCTACAACAGCAATGTGCCATCGGCCCGCATATCCGAAGAGCTTATTTCAAGGTTGACCGAATTGACCAAGCGCTATCAGGACGCGTCGAATTCCGCGACCGCCATCCTGTCGACACAAAAAGACTTGACCAACCTGGGTCGCAATGTCGCGCAAGTGCGTGCTGGGGCCGAGGAGCTTGCGGGGCTGTCCCAGCAACTTACGGCGGCTTTGCAACAGAGCGGAACCAATCCGACGCAGGTGTTGAAAATCAACCGCATGACATTTATTGCTGAACGGCTTGGACGCGGCGCGGCGGAGGTTCTCGGCGCTGAAGTTATCGATCCTGAAGTCCCGTTTCTGATGGGCAAAGACACCAATGACTTCCGCGATATCGTGAAGGCGCTCGAGAGCGGATCAGACGCGATGGGCATCGGCGCCGTCGGCGGGGAAAACCGCGCGCGCGTCGCCAAGCTCAGGGAGTCGTTCGGTGCGTTCGAGGAAAACATCAAACCGATTCTCGAGAACGTTCAGAAGCTTGTCTCGGCGCGGCAGTCCGGCCGATCATTGCAGCAGGGTTCGGAACAATTGCTGAGCAATGTGGAGCAGATCCAGAATGCGCTTGCCGCGGAAAACCGAAATCTGCTGTTGATCTTGGCGCTCGTATTCGGCGTGGCAATGCTCATGGCGCTGGCACTGATGGCCTATTTGTATCTAGTCAACGAACGCGCCCGCAGCCAGCAGTCAGAGCTTGAAAACAAGCGTAACCAAGAGGCGATTCTGCGACTATTGAACGAGATGGGCGACCTCGCCGACGGCGACTTGACGATCCGTGCGAAAGTCACCGAGGACATTACTGGCGCGATCGCGGACTCGATGAACTACACGATTGATGAGCTACGCGCACTGGTGACCGGCGTGAACAACGCTTCGACCCAGGTGTCGGCGAAATCCCAGCAGGCGCAGGCGGTGTCAGCACGTTTGCTTGATGCTGCGGAAAAGCAATCCAGAGAGATTCAGTCAACGACGGAACAGGTGTTGAGTGTGGCGACCACGCTTTCATCCGTTTCGACGAACGCGGAGGAGTCTTCGAAGGTGGCGTTGCGCTCGCTGGCAGCGGCTGACAAAGGTCGGCTGGCGGTACAGGACTCAATTTCCGGCATGAACGATATCCGTGAGCAAATTCAAGAAACGTCCAAACGTATCAAGCGGCTTGGTGAGTCTTCACAGGAAATTGGCGAGATTGTTGAGTTGATTTCGGATATTACCGAACAGACCAACGTTCTGGCCTTGAACGCCGCGATTCAGGCGGCGTCTGCTGGCGAGGCGGGGCGCGGCTTTTCGGTGGTTGCCGAGGAGGTGCAACGACTGGCGGAACGTTCGGCAGAGGCCACAAAGCAGATCGGCGCGATCGTGAAGACTATTCAGGCAGACACGCAAGACGCCGTCGCGGCGATGGAAAAGTCGACGACGGGCGTGGTCGAAGGGGCGAAGCTATCAGATGCGGCGGGACAGGCGCTGACTGAAATTGATTCGGTGACGAAGAATCTCGCGGATCTCATCGAGCGAATTTCATCTGATACGCAGGCGCAGGCCGCCTCGGCCAACAAAGTGGCCCGCAACATGCAGGACATTCTGGAAATAAATCGGCAGACCACGGCTGGTACACAACAAACCGCATCCTCGATTAAGGAGTTGGCGGAGGTGGCCTCAGATCTGAAGGCGTCCGTATCCGGCTTCAAACTGTAATCGCGCAACTTATGTCATTGAACTTGCAACCTTCGTCGGTCGATCTCGGTCCCCTGTCTTGGGTCAAGACGGAGATCGAGCATTCGCTTGCCGAAGCGCGCAGCAATCTGGACAAGCTGGCTGTCGATATTGCAGACGTCAAAGCGCTTAAGTATGTTGTTACCCACTTGCATCAGGTGACTGGCGCCTTGTCCATGGTTGGACTAGGTGCCGCAACGCGTTTTTCGGAGGAGATTGAAGCGCTGGTCGCTTCATTGGATGACCCCGTCGCCAGAGCGGAGGTGACGAACCGCGTCATGCTTGCCAAGCAAGCTACGGGCGCGCTATCCAGCTACCTAGATAGCTTGATGGCAGGAGAGCCGGATCGGCCAATGGTCCTCGCACCCGCCTATTTGGCGCTTAGTCGTGGCCGCGCCATGAACGAAGCGACCGAAAGCGATTTGTTCGCTCCGGATCTAAACGTTGCGGTGCCGATGCCAGAGGATACGGTAGCGTTACCGAAAGCAGATATGCTGGTCGAGGCGATCAAGCAGCGGCGCAGTCTTTATCAGGTCGGGCTGCTGAAGTTGCTGCGCGAGAAGGACTTGGTTGGTGGGACGCGGGACATGAGAAGCGCAACCCTTGCCATTGAGGCGCTTCAAGTGACTTCTCCAACCCGCGCCTTCTGGTTTACGGTAAGCGGATTTTTCGATGCGGTGGCGGCAAATCCGGCGGAGTCGGGTGGGCTTGCCGTGCAACTATTTGGCAAGATCGACCAACAGATAAAACTGCTACTCGAGGGCGTGCAAAAGGTGCCGGAACGATTGTTCCGCGACTTGTTGCTTGTTATTGGCAAGTCGACGGTACAGACCGATCGCGTCAAAACCATTCGCGGGCTGTACCGGCTCGACGAACTGCTCGCCGCCGCGCCGGAGCACGACGCGGCTTCTAACGAATCGGTCCGAACCCTTGTGCGTTCGCTGCGCGACCAGGTACAGGCCGTGAAGGACAACTGGTTGAAGTTCACCGGTGGGAGCCGTTCGTCCCTCGAGTTGTTTGTCCAGCAGGGTGAGGTGCTGGCGAAAGCCGCACAAGCGTTGCCGAACCCGCCGTTTGTTGAGCTATTGCGGGTGCTTGGGTTGGTGGGGCCGCATCTAAAGAAAACTGCCTTTGCACCAACCGAGGTACAGGCGCTCGAAATTGCATCGGCGCTGTTGTTTATTGAATCTTCGCTGGAGAACTTCTTTCGCTTGTCGGCGGAGTTTTCACAACAAACTCAAGCGGTCGTCGACCGTATCAAAGCGGCGATGTCCGGCACCGCGTTGGACGCGTCAACCGACTCGATCATGGATGACTTCAGCAAGCGAGCGCAAGAACGCCTGCTGATGTTTCAAGTGGGACAAGAGGTCCAGGTAAACCTGTCGACGATAGAGAGTACGCTTGACGCATTTTTTCGCGATCCGTTAAAGACCGCGGATCTGGCGACACTGTCACCGCTTTTCTCCCAGGTACAGGGCGCGCTGGCAATTCTTGAACTCGATGAAGCCGCCGCGCTTAACCAATTGCTGCGCGAACGCGTGGGTCAATTCGCTTCAGGCGCGACGAAGGGAACCGGAGACGACGCCGAGGCGGTTGCCGAAGGCGTATCTGCGCTCGGCTTGTACGTTTCCGCCCTTCAGCAGAGTTCGGCGGATCCGGGTTCGCTGCTGCTGCCGGCGCTGATTCGGTTCGGTTTGGCGCAAAAGCCAATTGAAGCTGAGAGAAGCTTGTTGAAGTCACCGGTGTCTTCGGCGGATGTCGAGATTGACAAGCAAAAAGTTCAGGCGTTGTATTCGGACTGGAAACAGCAGCCGGATGAAGCGTCCGCGCGGGACCAGTTGCGCGTCGCTGTGTTGGAACTCAAGCAGGACGCAGAAGTGACCGGTGATTTGGTGGTCGCGAAATCGTCCCAGGCGACACTTTCTGCAATCGAGGCAAGCCTCGATCCAATGAAGGGCGGCGTAGCTCAGTCGATCGCCGATATTGCGCCGACGAAAGCTCTCGAAGCGCCCGCGTCGCAGGCTGTGCAACTGCTTGATGCGCCCAGCGCAGAAATTGATCAAGAGCTCCTCGACATTTTCTTGGAAGAAGCCACCGAAGTAGTGGCCACGATTCGAGAGAGCCTTGAAGCGGCGCACCAGCTGCCGCATGATGGAGAGGCGCTGACAACCATTCGCCGCGGCTTCCACACGCTCAAAGGCTCTGGTCGTATGGTGGGACTCACAGATCTGGGCGAGGTTGCCTGGAGCTGTGAACAGGTGATGAACAAGTGGCTGAAAGAGGAAAGACCGCTGACCCCGGGCCTGCTAAAGCTGATCGACAACGCGGCAACGGCGTTTTCAGCCTGGGTGTTGGCGCTGCAATCCTCAGGCACGGCCATTATCGACGGCGGGCCACTTGCCGACCTGTGCGAATTACTGAAAAACGACAAAGACCCTGCGGCGGACATTGTGTCAATGCCGGTCGTCGCTGCGCCAGAGCCAACACCCTCGTCTCCGCAACCGTTTGATGCAATTCCAGAGCCGGTGACACCGCCGCAAGTGATGACGGCCGTGCAGGTCAACGAGTTTGAGTCGCCGCAGACGGCTGCTTTGTCGCTGTTGGAAACGTTACCAGCGGCATCGTCCGTGGAGCTTCCACTAGACATCTTTGCCGAGCGGCCTGCGTTGACGGGCGCGCCTGCGGCGGTCGCGCCGCCAGAGGCCTTGATGCACATCGGCGCGGTGACGCTGCCGTTACCGCTGTTCGAAATATATCTGGGTGAAGCGAGCGGCCACGTTGAGGCGCTTGGCCGGGAGATGTCTTTGATCGAGGCGAATCCCAATGGCGCGGTGACGCACGAATTCATGCGGGCGGCGCATACGTTGACCAGTTCATCGCGCACGACCAGCTTCGAATCGATTGCCGAGGTCGCATCCGCCCTTGAAAAATGGCTGCAGGGTGCGATCGAATTGACGCCCGAATGGGACGACGAGCGTATCGACGTTACACGTCAGAGCGTCGATGCGCTTGCCGATATGGTGCTGTCATTGCACACGCAGAGTTACCCGCAGCCCCGTCCCGACGTTGTTGCTGCGCTGGTCGATTTGCGGGCGGCCTTGCAAGCTGACGCGCGTCTCGGTGACAAAACTCCGCCGAAATTGCCCCAGCCGGGCATGGACGATTCATACGCCGATACAAGCGCGTTCGCGGCGATGTCACGGGCAGACGCGCCCCCACTCGCGTTCGATGACAACGTGACGGAGGGATTGACGGCAACAGCGCCACAAGATCCCTCGATGGAAAGCGCGACGCGTTCATCCGCCGTCGCCGCTTTCTCTGAGGCGCTTGCCGAGGGCGCCGATGCGCCGGTATCAAACGACGCGTTGGTCGCATCGGCGAATGCGCTAGCAGCCGCGGATGGTGATAGCGGTGCGGTAACGCGTGACGCTTTGGAGCAAACACCGGAGGCCACCGAGGTACCAACGCTTGATGTCACTTCGGCGCCGGTTGATTCCGGGCGCTCCGAGCCGCCCGCACAGATTGCGCACGTCACCGATCGCGTTGTGCTCGATGCGCCAGAAGCGGCGGTTAAATTGCCCGTGCAAATACCGGAAACTGCAGCGCCCGACGCGTTTGAGTCGGGTCGGGATCGTCGTGGTGTCGAAGACGATATCGATGCAGATTTGCTACCGATCTTCCTTGAAGAAGCCAAAGACATCGTGCCGCAGGTGGGTGATGCACTGAGGCGCTGGCGGGCTGCTCCAGCAAGTCATGCGCCGGTGGCCGAGTTGGCGCGTCATCTGCACACGCTCAAGGGGTCGGCGCGGATGGCGGGCCTCATGCGGCTGGGCGAACTTTCGCACGTCATGGAAACGCGCGTCATCGATATGGACCGCATCGCCGAACCGAAGTCTGCAGATTTCGACGCGATCGATGAACGGCTGGATCGCCTCAACGGAGCAATTGAGAGCCTTGCCTCCGGAGGTCTGGCGTCGATCATCGAAATCCCTGTCGGGGCGGCGATCGCCGCGGCAGCCGCCACGAGTCTTCCGTCACCGATGGCCGCAATTGCCGCTGCGCGTGCGGAAATTGTCGCTGAGGGCGAGAAGCTCGAGGGCCGAGAACGCCAAGCATTGCTCCGCGTCAACGCTGATCTTATTGATCGGTTTGTAAACGAAGCCGGTGAGCTGGCGATTGCACGGTCGCGCGTCGACCTGGAACTGCAGGCCTTCAAAAAGGCGTTGCTGGAGTTGAACGACAACGTTGGTCGGATGAAAGTACAGCTGCGAGAAATCGAGATCGGCGCAGAAACGCAAATTCAGTCCCGCATCAAGGAGGCTGAAACATTGGGCGAACAGTTTGATCCGCTCGAATTTGACCGATTCTCACGCATGCAGGAATTGACGCGGTTTATGGCGGAGAGCTTGAACGACGTGGTGACGCTCCAGCAGTCACTGGCGAAGAATCTTGATGAGGCAGATTCTGCGCTACTCCAACAAGAGCGGCTCAACCGTGACCTACAGCAGGGCTTGATTGGCGTGCGCTTGGTTCCGCTTGGGAACCTGCAGGACCGCTTCCATCGTTTGGTCCGCCAGACCGCCAAGGAGCTGGACAAGAAAGCCAACCTCGAGTTTCGAGGCGTGCGCGTGGAAATCGACCGTTCGGTGCTCGAAAAAATCACCGCGCCGTTCGAGCATCTGCTGCGCAATGCGGTGGCGCACGGCCTCGAGTCGACCACCGAGCGATTGTCGAGTGGCAAGCCTGAGATTGGCGAGATTTCCATTGACGCGCGACAAATTGGCAATGAAGTGATCCTGACGCTCGCGGATGATGGTGCCGGTCTGAACTTCAAGCGGATCCGCGAGTCCGCAGTTGCGAAGGGCCTGATCGCAGCTAATGCAGAGGTGTCCGATATCCAACTTACGCAGTTCATTTTTGCGGCCGGCTTTTCCACCGCTGAAACCGTTTCGCAGGTGTCCGGACGCGGCGTGGGGATGGACGTTGTCCGGAACGAAATTGTCTCGCTCGGCGGCCGTATTGATATCAACTCGGCCGGCGGGAAAGGGACGACGTTTACGATTTCGCTGCCATTGACGCTGGCGTTGACGCAGGCAGTGATGGTCAGTGTCGGCGAAACGACATACGCCATTCCTTCAGTCATGATCGAGCAGGTTCAGGAATACAAAGGCAAGCGCTATGAGCCGCTGCTGGAGATGAACGTGATCGAGTGGAAAGGTAACCGCTACCCGCTGCGTTCGATGGAAGTCATGCTCGGCGGCAAGCCAAAGGTGTCCGCCCAGCGCCGCGCTTTTGTCATTTTGGCCAAGAGCGGCCAGCAGCGCGCGGCGGTTCAGGTGGATGACATTATCGGCAACCGGGAGATTGTTGTGAAATCGATCGGCCCGCAACTGGCGCGAATCCCGGGAATTGCAGGTGCGACGGTACTGGGTTCCGGGCAGGTGGTGTTGATCATGAATCCGGTTCAACTTGTGTTCCGGGAGGCGGCATCGATTTCGGTCGAACAGGCGACTTCAATGGCGCTGACCGGCGCAGCGATCAGCGCCGGATCGACGTCGACGTCGACATCAACGGAAGCCGGCAAAGAGGTCGCGGTTCCGGCCGGCGCATCGCTGGCGCAGGCGATTGCTGCCCGGGCGGAGCAAGACGGCTTCATCGTCGACGAGCCCAAGTCGCTCACTCCGACCAACCCGCTGGTGATGGTGGTGGACGATTCGTTGACAGTGCGCAAAATCACCAGCCGCATGCTTTCGCGCGAGAATTTCGAGGTGGCGACCGCGAAGGATGGCGTCGACGGCCTGCAGCAGCTTCAGGACATCGAGCCGGATATCATTCTTTTGGACATTGAGATGCCGCGCATGGACGGCTTTGAGTTTGCACGCAACGTTCGCGCCGATGCGAAAACCAAGCACATTCCCATCATTATGATTACCTCGCGCACCGCGGACAAACATCGGAACCGAGCGTTGGAGCTGGGCGTCAATGCCTACATGGGCAAGCCCTACCAAGAAGAGCAGCTACTACAGCTGATCCGGCAATTTACCAGCAGGCAGGTTGCCCTCTGAGAGCAAGCTCCTTTAGGGGCGGGCTTTTCCAGACAATTTTGCTTGGAAAACCCCGCATTTGCTGGAGTTTGGTAGCTTAATGCTGGCCCCAGTCAACGTTTCCGCCATAGGCGGTTGCCAACACTACCAAGCCAAATGCGATTCGATACCAGGCGAAGATCGTGAAGTCGTGCGTCGATATATACCGGATCAACCAACGCACCACAACGAACGCAGATAAAAATGCGGCGATGAAACCGGCTGAGAACATGGGGATGTCCGCAGCCGACAACAGATCGCGGGCTTTCCAGAGGGAATAGAGGGTGGCCGCGAAAAGAGTAGGAATCGCCAGAAAGAACGAAAACTCGGTCGCACATTTGCGCGACAGCCCGAAGAAAAGCCCACCAATAATGGTGGCCCCGGATCGCGAGGTGCCGGGAATCAACGCTGCGCATTGAGCCAAGCCGAGTTTCAGCGCATCTTTCCAAGTGAGATCATCGACACTGGCAATCATGGGCCGGGCGACGATTCCCGGCGCTTGATCCCGTAGTTCCAGCATTTGCAGTTTGGTTCGCGTTTTGTACCAGCGTTCTGCGAACAGGATGATGATGCCGCCGACGATGAAGGCTAGCGCCACCGGCACCGGGTGAAACAGCACAGCCTTAATTTGCGTGTTGAACAGCAGCCCCAGGCAGGCCAACGGCAGGAACGCAATAAACAGGTTGGTGACAAATCGCTGGGCGCGCCGATCGCTGGTGATGCCGGTGAAGGTCGCGACCAAACGTGCGCGGTATTCCCAGCAAACCGCCAGAATTGCGCCGGCCTGAATGAAAATCTCGAATACCTGACCCTTTTCGTCGTTGAAATCGAGCAGATGTCCTACCAGAATCAGGTGTCCGGTCGAGGAGACGGGCAAAAACTCGGTCAGCCCTTCCACGATGCCAAGAATGACGGCCTTTATCAGAATGGGGATATCCAAGTGACGCTCCAAGAAAACCAGTTTCAATTATAGAAGTCGGCGGTCTGACGAAACCGCACCGTCACTTGAACACTAGCACCAACCGGTCCTCGCGGACCTCGATTTGCGGCGCGCTTGACTTGCCTCTCAATCGCTCCACCTGTTGGGCGGTAAGGTTGTAGAGGGGCCTTTCCTCGAGATATTCTTTGGCGAGCTGTGACGCTGTGTTGGACAGTGCTGCCGACAGCGCATCGGGCATGTTCTCTACGCGCACACGGTCGATGCGCGCGTCGCGCAGTAATACACTTTGGCTGCGCGCGTCGAACTGTGGCACGCCGGACAAACGCATCGTTCCCCATAACGAGCGCTGTGTTGAGTTGACCAGCGACGGGAGCTTCACGTCCATGTCCACAGTAATCGCTAGGCGAGATGCCTCGCCCGGCGACGAGCCTGACACTGGTGCCAGATTAGGCTTTAGCAGCGTGACCCGGACTAAATCCGCAATGTTTCGTTCAATCGGAAATTGCCGGTTGAGACGCTCATTAAGCTCAAAATAGGTCACGCCGATATCGCGCGGCAGCCCTGGGATGAGTGAACATCCAGCAAGACACACCAGCGCCATGGCGCTGCCAAGGCCGGTGCGGACTGAGGGAGGACAATGCATCCGGTTCAGTCGTGTTCGCCTGACGATGGCGCGGCCTGCCACTTTGCGAACCAATTGCGATAAGGAAGCAGGGCGGCCTGCAGGGCGCTGAATTCGGCACGCAAAACGTCGTCAGGAGGCGGGGTCGACGTCGGCGAAGATTCAAGTTCACTGAGGATGGCCTCCAAACGCTTCGCACAAGCGGCGGCGGCCTTCGCGCCGATGAGCGCGGACATGCCCTTTATGCTGTGAAGAAGCGGCCTGGCGGCGGCGAACGCGTTTGACGAAAAGGCCGCGCCGAGTGCCTCGGCGAGTCGCTGGTGATCGGATGCGAAGAGCTTGGCCAATTGCGCAAGCTTTTCCGGATTGCTACCCAGCAAGCGGAACATTTCTTCATCGTTGACTGCCGGTGTATCGCGGTTATTAGGCCCTTCGTACATTCCCAGCTGTTCGATCACGTACTCCCGAATGGGCGCCGGGATTTCGATGGCGTCTTGCGTAAACCGCGCACACAGCGCGTCGGCATCGAGAACACCGTTGGCCACGAAAATCGCGCTCATGGACCGGCCCGGCTTGTCCTCCGGCTGATCGACACCCTCGTGCTGGCAGCCAAGCTCCCTCGAAAAACGCAACGCGCGCTGGTCGCCGCCCTTCTCGTAGCAAAGTTGGAAGCCGAGCAACTCATCAGAATCATTGCTCCAGACGTAGAGGTCGAAGAAGGCATTCTGAAACCAGCGTCGGTGCCGGTTGGGTTCATATTGTTTGACGTTTGGAATTTCAACAAGCATAAGTGGGCCCGATTTTGCCTGATCGTGCTGTCGCGCCGATTGACCGGATCCCCCCGCAACTGCGACATCCGAGCGAAAAACTGTTTACTAGGCTAGAGCGCATTTAGCTGGTCTAGCAGGTCTCGGGTTTCCTGCGCGTCGCCGGAGCGCATGATGGCCGCGACCAAGCCGGGGATAGACTCAATGTTCGTCATCAGTACGCGCTGCTTGACCAACAGCAAGTTGGCCGGGTGCATGGAAAAATCGCGCAAGCCGAATCCGAGCAACAGGCGGGTCAAAGATACATCGCCGGCCATCTCGCCGCACACTGCGACTGGAACGTTGGCCGAATTCGCACGCTCAATGACGCCCGCGATTAGGTGCAAGACTGCAGGATGGAGCGGATCGTACAAATGTGCCACGGTGTCGTCGGTACGATCAATCGCGAGGGTGTACTGGATAAGATCGTTTGTGCCAATCGACAAGAAATCCAGTTTTGCCAGAAATATCGGCAGGGCAATCGCCGCCGCCGGGATCTCGATCATCCCTCCGACCAGCGTTTTGTCGTTGAATTTCTTACCTTCGGCCTTGAGTTCGGCTTTGGCGACGTTGATTGCTGCAAAGGTCTGCTGAATTTCCAAAGCCGACGCCAGCATAGGGATCAAGATGCGCACGTCGCCAAAGCGGGAAGCGCGCAGGATGGCACGCAGTTGGGTATTGAAAATCTGCGGTTCAGCGAGGCAATAGCGGATCGCACGGAGTCCAAGCGCAGAGTGGCCGCTGGTGGCGAGCGCCGGGTCAAGGGATTTGTCCGCGCCTATATCGAGGGTGCGGATAACCACCGGACGGCCCTTCAGCCCCTCCGCAACCGCCTTGTAGGCTTCGAACTGCTCATCTTCGGTCGGAAGGTCGCGCCGGTTCATGAATAGAAACTCGCTGCGAAAAAGACCCACGCCGGTCGCGCCGGATCGTCGGACTGCGTCGAGGTCGGACGGCAGCTCAATATTGGCGTGCAGCTCGACTGACACGCCGTCAAGAGTTTCGGTCGTAGCGGCCTTCAGCCGTCCCAGCTTTTGCTTTTCTAGATTCCACTGGTGTTGCTTGAGCCGGTACTCGGCCAACACGGTTTCGTCTGGATCGACAATGACCACACCCTGTGTGCCGTCGACAATGATGAGTTCGTCTTCGCGGACAAGCTCGCGCGAAGTGTGAAGCGCAACCAGCGCCGGGATGCCCAAGCTGCGCGCCAAGATGGCGGTATGCGACGTGCGGCCGCCCAGATCGGTGATGAACGCTGCCACTTGATGATCTTTGAACAGGATCACATCTGCCGGAGATAAGTCGCGTGCGACCAGAATGGTGTCTTCAGCGCGGCTACGTAATTTTTCCGGCACTTCGCCCCCCTGTCCTGACAGGGCTGCCACAACGCGCTCAGCGACTTGCCGCACGTCGGTGCGACGCTCGCGCAGATATTCATCCTGGACGTCGGCAAACTGCGTCAGCAGCTCATCTACCCGCAGCTTGAGCGCCCATTCCGCATTGCAGCATTCACGTTCGATGATGGCGCGCGGCTCGATCGAGATGGTCGGGTCGTCTAGTAGCATCCGGTGGATCGTCACGAATGCGGCGATATCTCCGGAGTGGGTGTCGAGCTTGTGCGCGGCCTTCAAGTCGATCTCGAGCTTGTCCAGTTCGGCCCGCACAGACTTGACGGCGCGGTCAAAGCGCTTGATTTCTTTGCTGACAAACCCCTCGGGGATCGAGTAATGGTCAACTTCGAGCGAGGCAAGGGTCACCAGGTGGGCATGACCAATGGCGATGCCGCCGGAAACCGCCATCCCATGCATGGTAAAGCTCATGGTCGCGCCTGCCTGGGGTTCTGAGGCGCGTGGGCGTTACCGTGAACAGTGGCTAATTTTGGGCAACACCGATCTATCTGCCTCGTCCGGCACGCCATGCAACCTCTCCTGTTCACGCCTGGCACGCGATGCTGGGCCATCTGACTTTCCCGTGCGAGCGCTATTCGCCCTCGCCAAACTTGTCGTTGATCAACTGAACCAATGCCGTCAGAGCGTCGACTTCATCGACCCCTGATGTTTCAACTTCGATGGAGGTGCCCTTACCCGCCGCCAACATCATTACGCCCATGATCGATTTGGCGTTGACCCGACGCCCGGCTTTGGAAATAAACACGTCGCTCTGAAACCGGGCCGCTGTTTGGGTCAGCTTTGCCGAGGCGCGCGCGTGCAATCCGAGCTTGTTGATGATTTCAATAGCCTGTTTTGGCATGGTCAGTTGCTGCCGGCAGATTGTGCGCACGACGGCGGCATGTTGATGATCCCGTCGCGACCACCTTCCATCGCTTTTTCGATGAGTTCGGACATGCTTAACTCGCGATAAGTGAGCGCTCGGATCAGCATGGGGAGGTTTACGCCCGAAACCCCTTCAACCCGGCCTGCTTCCAAGAGTCGGCAGGCAATGTTAGAGGGAGTCGCGCCAAACATATCCGTCATGACCAGCACGCCCCGCCCCTGATCAAGAAATCGGATGAGATCACGTCCCTGCGGAAGAATAGCGTCGGGGTCATCATGTACCGTTACCCCGAGTTGTCTCAGGTAGAGAGGGCGCTTGCCAACAACGTGGGAAGCGCAATGCACAAGGCTTTCACCAAGTGTGCCATGGGCAACAATCAGGAGTCCAATCATTGATGAAGTTTAGCCCATTGCCAGCGTGCTCGAGGCCATAAGACTCAGTCGCGGCCGCCAAATTCGACTACATATCGTCTTCGTCCTCTTCGGATGCGCCTCCCTTGACCTCATACAGCCAGCAAATTTTGCGTGTGTCTGGCCCGGACAATCGATCTCCCATCAGGCCACAACGATATGCTCTGACAGAGAGTCGCTCAAAGTGGCGACAAGTGGGACACTTGCCGAAAGGTGATCCGCCACTATCGGCTTGAAACGTGGTGAGGGTTTCGCGCAGCGCCGACACGGCGTTGCGGATCCGGTTGGGACTGATGTCGCGCGTGGCATGAATCCACGCAAGCTGCGGCTGTGCATCGTACAAGAACTGTTCGCCGGTGGCTGAGAGGCGCAAACGCACCACCCGCCTGTCGATGTCATCTTGATAGCGTTCGATCAGGCCGCGCCGATCGAGCAAGAGCAGGCTCTGGGAGATTGTGCCTTTGGTGAGGCCGAGATATTCGCCAAGTGCCTGCGGTGTATTGGAATAGCGGTTGGCACTGGCTAGATAGACCAGCGCTTCGACGTGAACGGGAGCGAGCTGCTCATCGGAGCCGCTGCGACGGGCTTCGGCGCGCATCAGATTTCCCAATCGTTCCACGAGCTCTAGTAAAACAAGCGGATTCTTATCCATAGTTCCGGCAAGTTAGGGGGTCTTGGGGCGAGCGTGTGCCAAAGCAGAAAATAACGCCGCAAAACCCGTTTTAAGGCTTGACGGCCAATAAAGTATCGAATCGATACTAACCAGTCCAAATTTTTAGTGCCGTTTTTTTAGTATTGAATCGATACTAAATCAATTGCACGGCTTGATCAAGTCCCGCTGCCAAGAACTCAAACGGCACGATTCGACGGCCGAGTGAGCTTCACGCTGACGGTGATTGCGAGCCTTCGTTGAGCTGCAACTCGACGCGCGAGGCTGCCTGTTCAGATATCACTCTTGACAGCAGTCGCTCAAGCGACTCGCCGGAGCGCGTATCGGTCCAGGTCGGTGCGAGAAAGCGAAAATGGTAACCGCCGGACTTCGCGGCAACCCACAGTTCGCGGTTGGGAGTCTGCCGGTTAACGATAATCTTGCTGCCGCCCTCAAACGTGAGTGTCAAAATGCCACTGGCCAGCTCGCTGTCAATGCTCACGTCGATACAATCGAGTTGCTCCTGAACGTCTTGCAGGAGGGCGTCAACGCGCTGGTGAAGTTCACTTTCCGTCATCGTGTGTGGCGTAGACATTGCTATAACTTTCATTGCGGAATGGAGCCGAAATCGGCTGCAAACGGCGTGTTACCATCGAAAAAATATTCTTCAAGCGAAGCCATGCGATTTCCGCGAATTCTACGCATTTTGTTGCTCACCGTCCTCACCTCAACGCTCATCGCATGCGGTCAGAAAGGTCCGTTAAAGTTGCCGGAGGTGCCCAAGTCTGAAAAATCAGTCGGGCCAAGCCGATGAACACGTTAGACGTCTTTGGCGTCCGCTACGTCGACGGAAAACTGTGTGTTGAAGGCGTGCCTCTGGACGACATTGCCCACCTACACGGTACGCCGACGTATGTATATTCGAAGGCAGCGCTTTCAGGTGCCTTTGAGCGGCTGGACCTTGCCGTAAAGACTGCCCGTCAGGGTAAGCCATACACCATTTGCTATGCGGTGAAAGCCAACTCAAATCTTGGCGTGCTGAATGTTTTGTCCAGACTCGGTGCCGGCTTTGACATTGTTTCAGGAGGCGAGTTGCGCCGGGTTCTTGCTGCAGGAGGTAATCCGCGTAAGGTTGTCTTTTCTGGACTCGGTAAGACGGCTGAAGAAATGGCGTTTGCGCTCAAGAGCGGGATCAAGTGCTTCAACGTTGAATCGGAACCGGAACTGGACCGCCTGAATGCAATTGCGTTGTCGCTTAAGTTAAGGGCGCCGGTCAGCCTGCGGGTGAACCCGGACGTCGATGCCAAGACCCACCCGTACATTTCCACCGGGCTGAAGAACAATAAGTTTGGGATTGCGTTCGATCGTGCGCGTGAAGTCTATCGACGTGCGGCGACCATGAGCGGCATCGAAGTGGCCGGCGTGGATTGTCATATCGGTTCGCAGTTGGTCGATGCGGCGCCACTAGTTGAGGCAATGCAGAAATTGGTGGCGTTAACAGATCAACTTGCACAAGACGGGGTCCGCATTCACCATATCTGTCCCGGAGGCGGGGTCGGTATCACCTATGCGGCTGAGCCAACGATCAATCTCGAGCGATATGCCCGGTCCCTGCAGTCCGCATTGGGGACGCGCGAGGTTGAGCTTTTGCTGGAGCCGGGCAGGGCAATTGTGGGCAACGCTGGGGTTCTATTAAGCAGAGTTGAGTACGTCAAGCTGGGTCAGCACAAGAATTTTCTGATCATTGACGCAGCCATGAACGATTTGATTCGACCGGCGCTGTATCAGGCGCACCATGAAATTGTGGCCGTTAGTGAGAGCGGTTCGGGCGACACTTGCGAATACGATGTGGTCGGCCCGGTATGCGAAAGCTCCGATGTTTTTGGCTATGGAAGAACGTTGCGGGCAAGCGAGGGCGATTTCGTCGCCATTCTCTCGGCGGGCGCGTATGGATTCGTCATGTCATCAAATTACAATACGAGGCCGCGCGCTGCAGAGGTGATGGTAGACGGCCGCGTAGCGCACGTAGTTCGTGAGCGCGAGACATTTGACGCATTGCTTTCCGGCGAGCATCTTCTTGCATGAGGGCTGGCGAAGGTAGGCGTTGGCGAAAGGTAAGGGAAGGAGCGACCATACATTTTTTTGCGCAGCATCGGTCGCACCATTCCATATGGTATCGAGTCAATACCAAATTGCAAAAGCCAGTTGCAAATAACCGCTCTTGACAGCACGAATAACTGGTGTTCAAAAAAGTTCTTACATAGAATCCGCTTCACCAAGTGCTCGCGGCGAATGTTTTTGAATTCCTCGCATTTGGATTTTTTTAGGCAAGCAACCGCGAGTGGAGTGAGGTTGTTTCGCCGTCTCTAGCGTTCTCGGCAACTGCCAATCTCAATCGTTCGTCTGAACTGATGTCTTGGTGATTCGATTCAGTTGAATCGGGTCCTTACAAGCAATTCGGTCCAACCATCGAAAGGAGTTGATCATGGCAACAGCCAAGAAAAAGCCGGCAGCAAAAAAAGCGGCTAAGAAACCAGCAGCGAAGAAACCAGCTGCAAAGAAAGTAGCAAAGAAGCCTGCGGCTAAGAAAGTAGCAAAGAAGCCTGCGGCTAAGAAAGCAGCTAAGAAGCCAGCTGCCAAGAAAAAGCCAGCAGCAAAAAAGGCAGCAAAAAAGCCAGCAGCAAAAAAAGTCGCTAAGAAACCAGCGGCAAAAAAAAAAGTAAGTAAGAAACCTGCCAAGAAGCCTGCTGCAAAAAAAGCAGCCCCTAAGAAGGCGGCCCCTGCAGTGAAACCAGCGCCAATGGTGACCCCGGTCATCACGCCACTCATCAAACCGATGGGTTAAGTTGGAATCAGTGCTTCGATCAATCTCAATCCGGCGGGACGCGTTGACTAATATCTGCGCATCCTTCCGGGTTGAGACATTTATCTTTGGCCCCGCGTGATCCGCCAACCCATCAAGCGCTCGACGTCGCGCCCGAGGTCTCCCGGCCGACACCGAAAAGACCGACCTCAACGCTGAAGTTTTCCAGTGATTCGCCGCTACGGGCGTGTTGGGGGGTCAATACGCCCGGCCCAACGCTATCGCGAAGGCGATTCGCGTTTGATCATGGCGAATACCGCAAACGCAGTAAGAACATACAGTATTGGTGTGATGACGGTCAGGTCAAGTCTGAACAGCACCTGTCCGCCGGCCTGAGTGTTCGCGAATACCGCAGCCACTTGCAACTCATACAGGTTGAAGATAAGCCACGTTAATCCCGCCAGCACCGCCGGTCGCCGAAACCAGAGACGATTGATGGTCTCGCCGGCAAGACAAGATCGAGCGACTTGTACCCCAATCAATGTTGCTCCGAGTCCAAACCCCGCGTAGGGCAGTATCGCAATCAGCTTGGCAGGGCCAAAAAATAGCCAGTCTAGGATGTCCATTTCGTCCGACCGTCAGGGCAATTGCGCCATATGCATCCGAAGCAAGATGCTGTCGGTGCGCTTCTGCAGATAGGGAGCATTGCGATTGCGGTCATAAAAGCGGGGACGCGGAACCATTGCCGCCAACGTCGCGGCCTGTCGCGCGCTAAGCCGAGCGGCGCTCACACCAAAGTAGTGCCTCGCGGCAGCTTCTGCACCGAAAATCCCGTCCCCCCACTCAATGACGTTGAGATATATCTCCAGAATTCGCTGCTTGTCCATCACGCCCTCCATCATCATGGTGATCAGCGCTTCTTGACCCTTGCGCATCAGCGAACGCTCGCCAGAAAGAAAGAGGTTCTTAGCGAGTTGTTGGGAGATGGTGGAGCCACCCGCAACCACCTTGCCGCGCTTCTCATTCTTTTCGAGCGCCTTTTGAATGCCATCCCAATCAAAACCATCGTGATCAACGAATTTATCGTCTTCTGCGGTGAGGACGGCGCGTTTCAAATTGTCGGAGATTCTTGCATAAGGCACCCACACAAATCCGAGCCGGGCGTCAGGCCGCGTTTCACGGATTTTCGCCAGGCGTGCATCCATGAAGGCTGTCATCGAAGGATCGTGCTCTCTCCACCAAACCAGCTTGGCGAGCATATAGCCCTGATAAACAAGGCAGGCCGCCACCAAGGCCGTGAGCGCGATCAATATTCGGACGGACCATTTACGATACATACCGGGCTGCCCGCCTAGAGGGCACGCTTGAGCATCGCAATGACAGGTTTGGTCTCGGGCCGCACACCCCGCCAAAGCCAACACGACTCCGCCGCCTGCTCTACAAGCATGCCGATTCCGTCCACAGCTTGAGCGCCGGCAGCTTGGGCGAGCGCGAGAAACGGCGTGAGACCCTTGCCATACATCATGTCGTAAGCCAGCCCGCCGAGATCAAAACAGGTAGGGGGAACGAGTGGCAAATCCCCAAACAAACTCGCCGATGTTGCGTTGATCACCAGATCAAAGCGGTGCTCTGGCAGCGCTGCGACGTCCACCACATGCGCGCGTATGTCGTTCAGGTAGGGTGAGAGGTCCGCCAGCAACTGTTGCGCTGTGCTGAAAGTACGATTGGCGACAGCCAGCTCGGCAGGACCTTCTGCCGCCAACGCCGCTAGGACGCCGCGCGTGGCTCCGCCTGCCCCAAGAACCAGCACGCGTCGTTGTGCGATCGGGACGCCGATGTTTTGGCGAATGTCGCGGACCAGCCCGACGCCGTCGGTATTGTCAGCAAACACGGCGTCGGGATCCAAGCCGAAGCAGAACGTGTTGGCTGCGCCAGCCGCAATCGCCCGCTGCGAATGATCAGTACCCATCGCGAACGCCTCCAGTTTGAAAGGAACCGTGACGTTCGCCCCTTTTCCGCCATCTCGCCGGAAAGCTCGAACGGTCCCAACAAAATCACAGAGGGGCGCTTCAATGCGTAGATAGGAAAATTGATGTCCAAGCTGCCGGGCGAACGCAGCGTGAATTTCCGGCGAACGCGAGTGCGCGATTGGGTTGCCGATGACGGCATATTGGTCAATCATGGAATGGCTAGTCTACCGTCTGGACTGGGTGTGACGCGCACCAACTTGATGCGTTACAGAATGTGGCGCACCATGCTGGTGCTTAAGCCGATGGCGAAATGAAGAATGCCGTGCATTTCAACATCTTTTCGAAGACGACGGGATGGCATGTTTTGTGCTGTGGTTTATCGTCCGATCAACAGCGCACCTAAAGAGTATAAATTCGAGGCGTCGCGTCCGGTACCACGTTTCCCGCATACCTCACTCAGGAGAATGAAATGGCTGTCGTAGATGTAATGAAGCTGGTGAAAGAAAATGAAGTCAAGTTCGTTGATTTCCGTTTTACCGACACCAAGGGCAAAGAGCAACATGTGTCGGTGCCGGTAAAGGCGTTTGACGAAACCAAATTTACCGAGGGGCACGCATTTGACGGTTCGTCCATCGCTGGTTGGAAGGGCATTGAAGCGTCCGATATGTTGCTCATGCCGGACGCCAGTACGGCGGTTATTGACCCCTTCTTCGACGAGCCAACACTCATCTTGACCTGCGACGTTATCGAGCCATCAACCGGCAAGGGCTATGATCGCGATCCGCGATCGCTTGCGCGCCGCGGAGAAGCTTACCTGAAGGCAAGTGGAATAGGCGATGTGGCTTACTTCGGGCCGGAGCCCGAGTTTTTCATCTTTGACTCTGTCGAGTGGAACGTCGACATGTCGGGTAGCTCCTGCAAGGTTTTCTCCGAGGAGGCCGCGTGGTCGACAGGAGAAAAGTTTGAAGGCGGCAACCTTGGACATCGGCCGCTGGTCAAGGGTGGCTACTTTCCCGTTCCTCCTGTCGATCAATTGCAGGACATTCGGTCAGCGATGTGCATCGCCCTGGAAGACATGGGCGTTGAAGTCGAAGTTCATCATCACGAAGTCGCAACGGCCGGTCAATGTGAAATCGGCACCAAGTTCGCACCGTTGGTTCAACGCGCTGATTGGACGCAAATCCTAAAGTACGTGGTTCTAAACGTCGCGCACAGCTACGGTAAGACGGCGACCTTCATGCCCAAGCCGATCGTCGGTGACAACGGCTCCGGAATGCACGTCCATCAATCGGTATGGAAAGACGGAAAGAACCTCTTCGCCGGCAATGGCTATGCGGGACTTTCCGAATTCGCGCTGTACTACATCGGCGGCATAATCAAACATGCTCGGGCACTGAATGCGATTACAAACCCAGGGACTAATTCGTACAAACGTTTGGTTCCGGGCTTCGAGGCGCCGGTCAAACTGGCCTATTCAGCGCGCAACCGCTCTGCCTCGATTCGGGTACCGTATGTGCAGTCAGACAAGGCGCGCCGCATTGAAGTCCGCTTTCCGGACCCGACCGCCAACCCGTACCTCGCATTCACGGCCATGATGATGGCCGGGCTGGACGGCGTTCAGAACAAGATCCACCCGGGTGATCCATCTGACAAGAATCTTTACGATCTGCCGCCTGAAGAGGACGCGAAGATTCCAACCGTTTGCTCGTCGCTCGACCAGGCGCTGGAGCACCTCGACAAAGACCGCGAATTCCTGACCCGAGGTGGCGTGTTCTCCAACGAGATGCTTGATGCGTACATCGAGCTCAAGATGCAAGATGTCACCCGTTTCCGTATGACAACACATCCCGTTGAATACGATATGTACTACTCGTCCTAAGCGTTACGCGGGCAGAGCAGCACCGGAAAGAGGGGGGCGACAGAGGGTCGCCCCTTTTTTTTCCAGAAGAAATGTGCCCGCAACCCCACCTATTGTGGCAAAGGCATCGAAAGACGCTACCTATTGGATTGAAAAAGACCGTGTCGAGTCGCAAACTTATAGACCCTAGACGATCCAGCAGCGAATGCTATCTACATGAATTGCCGACTCTTTTTTCTACTGCTGCTTACCCCGACGGTGATTCTCGTCGGGGTGGACGCGCTTGCCCAAGCGGTCGTCTACAAATATGTCGACGGCAGCGGTCGCGTTACGTATTCGAATCAATTGATGAAGGGCGGGGTCATCGTCGACCTAAGCCCGTTGACAGTGCTACCCAAGTCCCAAACGGCCACGGTCGCCCGCAATCCGACCGCATCGCGAGAGACAAACGCCCAAACTGCCATAGCGTCTGAAAGCACGCAACAGCCCCAATCCAGACAGTCGGCAGAACAGGAAAGTGCCCGCGAGAGCCGCCCGATGGAGTCGGCGGCACCGCAAGTCGCGATCGTCACCAGTCGGCCCCCGCAGGCAGACACGCTTCGGCAGGGCGCCTCACCAAGTGGCGCAGGAGCGAACGCAGCGGCAATGGCCAAGCAGCGGCGTGAAGACGTCCGGCGGCGAATCCTCGAGGGCGAGATCGACGCTGAATCGCAACTTCTTTCGGAAACGCAATCGGATCTTCAGCGAGAACGAACTAAAAGCAGCGCGATGCGTTCGTTGCGTGCGGTACTGTTGGCCGACGAGCGACCCAAGCTCGGCAAGAAAAGCCAGAGTGACGACGCTGCCAACACCAAAATGGTCGTCGAACGTCATTTTGAACGGGTAAGAGAGCTGCAAGATCAGGTTTCAATGCACGAAGAAAATCTCGCGGAACTGCGATCACAGCTGCGTGCTCAACCCGCGAATCAGACTATCCGATCGGCTCAACTTCGACCCGTTGCGACAACGCAATCCACACGGCCTGAACCGGCGAAGCGCTAACACTCCGAGCACGACTCCTTTCGATTGGGTTGTCCGATCGAAGTTGAACGCCGAAGGCAAATTTGCCTTCGGCGTTTTTTTTTCAGCCAATGCGGTATCGTTAGTTTTCGGTGCCGACGGTGCTGATGGCAAGGAACTTGCTAAGAACACACAGGACACGCTGTGAAAAGCCAATCTCTTTCAATTCCCTCCGCACGATCAAACTTGGAATCCGTTGCCGGTCTAGATCTCATCGCAACTGCGGTGCTGATAGTAGATCGGAATTTACATCTCATGCACGCCAACGCTGCCGCCGAAAACTTATTTGCATTCAGTCGAAAGAATGCCGCAGGGATGCCGCTTTCTCGGGTGTTCCAAGACGACGGCCCGGGCAACGGGCTGTTCGCAATGTTAGGGCAGGTCATTGGCAACGAGTCCGGCTTCAGCGAATCCAGCCTTACGCTGCACCTGCCATCCGGCACCACGCTGCACTGCTCGTGCCTTGCAACACCGGTCGATGCAGAAATGGTGGTTGTCGAGTTTCAGCCGCTGGATCAACACCTGAAAATCGCAAGGGAAGAAAAACTACTAGAACAACAGAAACTGAACCGCGAATTGATCCGCAATCTTGCCCACGAAATCAAGAACCCTCTGGGCGGCATCAGAGGCGCCGCGCAGCTGCTTGAACGGGAGCTGCCCGACGAGACACTGCTCGAATACACGCAAGTGATCGTCAAGGAGGTGGATCGGCTCAGGGCGCTGATGGATCGATTGCTTACGCCGCACCATCTGCCCAAAATAGAGCCGGTAAACATCCACGAGGTGCTCGAATATGTGCGCTCTGTGGTGGTCGCGGAGTTTCCCAAAACCCTCTCAATTAAGAGGGACTACGACACCAGCCTGCCGGAAATTCTTGCCGATCGTGAGCAACTCATACAGGCGATTTTGAACATCGCGCGCAATGCAGCCCAATCGACGGCGGGCTCGGGAACGATTCGTTTCCAGACACGGGTTGCCCGTCAGGTAACTATCGTGCGAGAGCGCCACCGGCTGGCGCTCGAAATTCGCATCTGTGACGCCGGACCCGGCGTACCGGAGCATCTGAAAGATACAATTTTTTACCCATTGGTGACAGGTCGTGACGGTGGAACCGGTATCGGATTGTCACTGGCCCAAAATTTCATTAATCGACACGCCGGTGTTATCGAGTTTGAAAGTGTGCCGGGAAACACCCAATTCATCGTGCTGCTGCCCGTTCGCCCCCCCGGGATGCCGCAGACGGCTCGACCCCAAGCATGATGGCGGCAACCGTAACAGCCGTTGGCAGTGAAACGGCGGCAACGCTCGGAGGATTTCGCATGAAACCTGTTTGGATTATCGACGACGACAAGTCAATTCGTTGGGTCATTGAAAAGGCGCTGGCACGGGAGGGCATCGATTTCAAATCGTTTTCAGCCGCGAACGAAGGCCTCGACGCGCTTGATGGGGAGGCGCCACAGGTAGTCATTAGCGACATTCGGATGCCCGGGGCATCCGGTTTGGAGTTCATGCAAAAACTGAAAGCGAAGTTGCCCTCCACCCCCGTCATTATCATGACAGCCTATTCCGACCTTGAAAGTGCGGTAGCGGCGTTTCAAGGTGGAGCGTTTGAGTATCTGCCTAAGCCGTTCGATATCGACCATGCCGTCCAATTGATTAGACGTGCACTCGATGAGTCGCGCGAGGTGAATCATCAAACGGAACCCGGCACGGCCGAAGCCGTTCCTGAAATACTGGGCTCTGCGCCATCGATGCAGGAAGTTTTCCGCGCCGTAGGCAGGCTCGCACAATCTCACGCCACAGTGCTGATTACGGGTGAATCGGGAAGCGGCAAGGAGCTGGTCGCTCACGCGTTACACAGGCACAGCCAGCGGGTGATGAAGCCGTTTGTCGCAATCAACACCGCCGCCATTCCGAAGGACTTGTTGGAAAGTGAACTCTTCGGGCACGAGCGCGGAGCCTTTACAGGCGCCGCAGTGATGCGGCGCGGCCGTTTTGAGCAAGCCGAGGGCGGAACCCTATTTTTGGACGAGATTGGCGACATGCCGGCCGAGTTGCAGACACGTTTGCTGCGAGTACTGTCGGATGGCCAGTTCTACCGCGTCGGCGGGCACACACCGTTAACGGCCAATGTCCGCGTCATTGCAGCGACGCACCAAGATCTTGACCAGCGCGTGAAACAAGGGCTGTTTCGCGAGGACCTTTACCACCGACTGAACGTGATTCGCTTGCGATTGCCGCCACTGCGCGAGCGCCGAGAGGACGTACCGCTGCTGGCAAAGCATTTCTTGGCGAAGAGTGCGCGCGAGTTGGGCGTGGACGTCAAGCGTGTCTCGGACGTGGCGATGTCCTATTTGACGAAGCTTGAATTTCCGGGGAACGTCAGGCAACTGGAGAACATCTGCCACTGGATTACCGTAATGGCACCTGGTCAGCAGGTTGAAATTGCCGACTTACCACCGGATGTGCGAGGTGGTGACCGGACGGGCGTGCATGTGGATGGTGACTGGCGAGGTGCGCTTGAGCGTGAGGTTACTTTGTCGCTCACTCGTGGGGAGCGCGATATTTTTGCGGCATTGAGTCGTGCCTTCGAGTCAGCTTTGATACTCAAGGCGTTGGATCATACCGGGGGTAAGCGCATCGAAGCGGCGACGCTGCTGGGCATTGGGCGAAACACCCTGACACGCAAGATCGCCGAACTCAACCTGACAGCCGAGGGAAGAGACGAATAGGTTGGTCCCGCGCGAGTTCGCCTTGCGGCAATTGTTATCTTGAGTTCTTTCGCGGTGGGCGTCTCAATTGCAGGTCGAGCTTTAGGATGACCGGCTGATCGACAATTTCAGCAGCGCCCGGGCGCTGGGAAGGTCGAATGTTGGGTGTGACAGCCACGGGCACAACCACCGACGGTGGCTGAGATGAAGGTAGTTCAAACCGAGCGCCGATGAAGACACCCGCTAGCAGCATGACGGCGGTTGCAGCAACGAAAATTTGCCAGCGCCGGTCGGCAGGTCGGGCGGGAGTGGCTGGCAACTTCGAGTTGATCAGCTGATTGGACTGTGATGTGGCAAGGTGTGACGATCGCTTTTCCGTCTCCAATCGTGCGGCTTTCTCGGTCGCCGTCAGTCCTCGGACTTGCTGCTCGGCAAGCGCGGCCTTTTCCAGAGCAATTGCAGTACGCCGCGTTGATTCCTCGACCGCAGCAATTTTGGCGGCAGTGGCGGCAGACAACTCACGCTCCGCCGCGAGAGTCTTATCTGTGGCGGCGGCGAGGGCTACTTTCAGCGCGTTTCGCTCGTTCTCTTTTACGGCAAGCAAGGACTCTGCCGTTACGCGGGCCGAAGTCTCTTGCCGGAGACGTTGTTCGGCTGCGATTCGCAGCGCGGCCGCCCCGTCTGCCAGAGAGGTCGCCTCACTTCGTTCTAACGCTGCGGTTGCAGCTTCCATTTCTGCGGCCAGCTTTTTTTCTGCAGCATCCTTTGCCACCAGCTCCATTTCGGCGCGGGCGCATGCTGCAGCAGCGGCAGCTGTCTCGGCATCCGCCCGAAGCTTAGCGGCGGCGGCAGCTTGCAGGTCGGCATCGGCACGCTTCCCTGACGCAGCCCGCGCTGCCAGTTCTGCGGCCCGACGCTCGTTTGCCGTCTTGGCCGCTTGTAAATCCGCGTCGCGCTTCGCGGCAGCCGAAGTCTCGGCGGCTTCCTCCGCTAGCACTTGTCGGTCCAACCGCTCGCCGGCCTCTTGATGAGCCACGCGCGCTTTGGCCGCCATCTCGATCTGCTGTTCCGGAGACGTTGAAATGCTTTCATCCCCAGCCGTTTGCAGCAGCTCTTCCTGCGCGAGCTTCTGTTTGCGAAGCTGCTCTGCACGCTTCAGGGCTTCAACAAGTTTGCTCATCGGCTAGCGGCTCCGCAAATCAAAAACGAAAACCGATTTTGCTCGATACTGTTGTTGTGTCACCAATCTTCTCAGCTTCGGCGGAAACCGTTGCGAACGCGAGTCGGGTATCGAACCCGACGAACGTGCGCGTGCTATTGACGGTCTCACCGGTCAAACCAGTTCCGGGTGCCTTGGTATTAGTCCGGATGGCGCCCACACCCACATACGGCGTGACGAGTACGAATGGCTTGGCAATCACGAAGTCGGCACCGTAGGATCGAACCGTCACGGTGGACGAGGCGAACTCTCTATTGGCGGTCAAACGGAGCGTTGCGCCGGGAAGCACAACCCCTGGTTCGGCCAACTGAAAGCGAACGATACTGCCGACCATTTGCGTTCCCGTACCACCGGCAATACCGATGCTCGCGCCAATGTCGAATCCTGCTGCAAGCCCCTTGTGAAGCGATATGCGCGGCGTGATGACCTGGGTGGAGCCGCCGCCCGCCCGCTTCCAGACATCAGTTTGATTCACGTTGGTTACCCCGACTTCCAGGCCAAGGTCAAGACCGAGCACATTCAAGGCCACGCCCGGCGACAGAGCCCGAAGCGCGTTGACAGACGCCAAGTCTTTCGACAAGCTGAGAAACGCCTCCTGAGATAGCTGGCGAATCCCACCGAAATCGCCTGCGCTGACAGCCGGAGGCGTTATGGCGCTACAGAAAAGCCCCATCACCAACGCGAGTTTGCCGGCGGCACCGCCGACGCTGCTAACGTTCCGAATGATCATGTGGCCCCTGACCGGTCATTGTAGTTATCCCGCTTAATTGCCGCTATCGCGTTCGATCAGGATGTGTAGAGTTTGTCAGGTATCGCGTGAAGATGCATGGTCTTGCCTGCCTTGAGTACTTGTCCGGGCACATCGTGGCCGACCACAGCGGGAATTTTCACCGCGACTGCGAGCAACAAGTCGAGGTTCACGCCGGAATTCAATTCCATGTCGTCGAGCATGTTCACGAGATCTTCAGTACAAATGTTGCCGGTGGCACCAGGTGCAAACGGGCAGCCGCCGAGACCGGCGATGGAACTGTCAAAACTGATGACTCCCGCGGCCAACCCGGCGACCACGTTGGCAAGGCCCATGCCGCGAGTGTTGTGGAAGTGCAGTGTGATCTCAGTTTCCGGAAATCGCTTTCGTGCTTCACGCATCATCCGCTCGACCTGCCGCGGATTCGCCATACCGGTGGTATCAGCGAACGTAATACCGTCAAATCCAAGCTCAAGATACCGCTCGGCGAACATCAACACGCGATCTTCGGGCACTCGTCCCTCGAACGGACAACCGAATGAGGTGGAGACGCAACCGTTCAAGCGAATCCCCGCTGCCTTCGCCATCGGCACCATGATTGAGAAATCGGCAAGCGACTGCGCTGTGGTTCTCTTTACGTTGGCCATGTTGTGCGCTTCGGACGCCGACATGAACAGGTTCATCTCGTCGATAGGCCCGCCTTCGCCGTGCACCTTTATCGCACGCTCCATACCCTTGATGTTGGGCGTGATGGCGGTGATCATCACACCGTCCCGGCGCACGATCTCGCGAAGCACAGTTTCGGCATCTGCCATGTTGGGTACGAACTTGGGGTGCACGAACGATGTGACTTCAACTTTGGCGAGGCCGGTCGCAGTCAATTGGTCGATGATCGCAATCTTGGTCGCTGTCGAAATGAAACTTTTCTCGATCTGAAAGCCGTCGCGAACACCGACGTCATTTATATGAATTCTTGTTGCCATGGTGTTACTTTCTATGGGGAGGGGCCGTCGTACTAGGGTCAAATCGGATTATCAGCCGCTGAGCACCAGCGTGCACGGACGTTCTCCGCGTTCAAGATTGGTGTGTCCCCCGCCGATTCCTCAAGCGTTACTAAGTCGAAGTCGCCACCATAAGCATTTTCAGATTCTGCATTATTTCAATAACTTAGCCGAAAGAATTGGCGCGCAGTCTTTTTGTTGCGCCGCCGCATTTTGGTTTGACTTGAAAAACCTCCCGCGCTTATAATCGACAGGCTTTGCGGTTGAATTTGTCGGCTATTCGGTTTGTTTCTGTCTGTTCTTCGGATG